>Ga0308420_1000231_pt1 | contig 25399 bp, 22 predicted proteins | sample HotsprSampleMS55_FD_203802 | JGI IMG/M metagenome (GOLD analysis project Ga0308420, IMG submission 203802) | Hot spring phototrophic mat microbial communities from Mushroom Spring, Yellowstone National Park, Wyoming, United States - 20090730_MS55 ... | reverse complement strand
TGCCGGCCGCCGACAGCGCGATCGAGCTTCGCTTCGACCGCGGTGCGATCCGCGCCGACGGTCGCCGCGAGCGTTTGTGCGAAATCGAGCTCGAGGCGCGGCACGGACCGTTCTGGCGGCTGTACGAGGCGGCGCTCGCGCTCGAGGCGCGCGCACCGCTGCAGGTCGAGGCGCGCTCGCGCGCCGCCCGCGGCTACGCCCTCGCGCGCCGGCTGCAGCCGCTTCCGGTGAAGGCGGGCGTCGCGGTCGTTCGCGACGCGATGAGCGTCCTGGAGGCGTTTCGCGCGATCGGCTTCGTCTGCCTCGCGCACCTGAACGCGAACCGCCAGGGGATGCTTGCCGCAGCCGATCCGGAGTTCCTGCACCAGATGCGCGTCGCCCTGCGGCGCCTGCGTTCGGCGTTCACGGTGTTCGCGCGCGCGCTGCCCGAGGCGGCGACCGCGCCTGCGCTCGCCGAGGTGCGCTGGCTGCTCGGTGCGCTCGGTCCGGCGCGCGACTGGGATGTGCTCTCCGAAGGCCTGCTCGCATCCCTGCGCGCACGCGAGCCTGCCCACCCGGGATGGGTCGCGATCGGCAGGGCGGTCGAAGCGCGCCGAGCAGCGGCGCAGCGCGCCGCTCGGCGCGCGGTCGGCTCCCGGCGCTACACACGGTTCGTCCTCGGCCTCGGCGCATGGCTGTCGGGCGAGCCATGGCTCGCGCTGCTACCGCTCGAGCAGGCGAGGCGGCTGCGCCGGCCGGTGCGCGAATACGCCCGAGAGACGCTCGCGCGCCGCTACCGACAGGTGCGCAAGCGAGGGCGCGGGTTGACGGGGCTCGATGCCGAGGCATTGCACCGGCTGCGCATCGCGGTGAAGAAACTGCGCTACACCGCGCAGTTCTTCGCGCCGCTCTACTCTGCGCGGCGCGCGGCCGCGATGCGGCGCGCGCTCGAGGCGTTGCAGGACGCACTCGGCGCGATCAACGACTGCGCGACCGCCGCGCGCCTGGTCGCCGAGGCGTGCGCCGGCGTGCGCGCGGCCCGATTGCGCGAGGCGCAGGCGCTGTTCGAGCGCGCGAACGAACGCGCGCTCGCGGCGCACCGGCGCGGCCTGAAGGCGGCGTGGAGAGCGTTCCGCGCCGCCGATCGTTACTGGGAGTGAGAAGACGATGGAACTGATACTGTGGCGGCATGCGGAGGCGGAGGAGGGCGAGCCCGACGCGGTCCGCGCCCTCACCGCCAAGGGACGGCGGCAGGCCAAGCGGGTGGCGAAATGGCTCGCGCGGCGACTGCCCGAGGGGACGCGGGTGATTGCCAGCCCGGCGCGGCGCGCACGACAGACTGCGCGCGCGCTCGCCCGCGAGGTGGAGACGCTGCCCGAAGCGGCAGTCGGCGCCGACCCGAAGAAGCTTCTGCGGGCGGTTGGCTGGCCGCAGGGCGAGGCGCGCGCGGTGGTCGTCGTCGGCCACCAGCCCACCCTCGGCGAGGCGGCGGCGCTCGCGCTCGCCGGCACGCGCGCCTCGATCGCGCTGAAAAAGGGCGCATTCGTGTGGCTCGCCTGGCGCCGGCGCGCAGGACGCGGCGAGGTGACGCTGCGCGCCGCCGCATCGCCCGGCCTGCTGTAGCGCAGGGAGGCGGCGATGTTCGACTTTGCGAACCTCGAGCACACGGTGAGCAAGGAGGCGTACCGGCGCGAAGAGCCGAAGCTGCGCCGCGCGCTGCTCGATGCGCAGTACGACCTCAAGCGCAACGGCCGTTTTGCGGTGCTGGTGCTGATCGCCGGTGTCGAGGGTGCCGGCAAGAGCGAGACCGTCAACCTCCTCAACGAGTGGATGGATCCGCGGCACATCCACACGCACGCGTTTCCGCCGCCCTCCGACGAGGAGCGGGAGCGGCCGCCGATGTGGCGTTTCTGGCGCGCGTTGCCGCCGAGGGGCACGATCGGCATCTTCTTCGGTGCCTGGCACACGCAACCGATCCTCGGCCGCGTGATGCGCGAGATCGGCGAGGGTGCCTTCCAGCGCGCGATCGACGGGATCGTGCGCTTCGAGAAGATGCTCTGCGACGAGGGCGTGCTGTTGCTGAAGTACTGGTTCCACCTGTCGAAGAAGCAGCAGCGAAAACGCCTGAAGTCGCTCGCGAAGGACCCGGAGACGGCATGGCGCGTGACCGATACCGACTGGAAGTACTTCAAGCTCTACGACCGCTTCGTGGACGTGTGCGACCGCTTCCTGCGCCGCACCTCGAGCGCCGAGGCGCCCTGGATCGTGGTTCCGGCCGCCGATCGTCGCTACCGATCGCTCGCCGTCGGGCGCCATCTGCTCGCCGCGATGCGCGAGCGCCTGGACGAGAAGACGTCGAGGAAGCAGCCCGACCGCAATCCGCCGCTGCTTGCCGCACCGGACCGACTGAACGTGATTCGGGCGCTCGTGCTCGATCAGCCGATGACGCGCGAGCGCTACCGCCGGGAACGCGATCGCCTGCAGGGAAGGCTCAATCTTCTTTCCCGCCATCGCGACTTCAAGAGCCTTTCGGTAGTCGCGGTGTTCGAGGGCAACGATGCCGCCGGCAAGGGTGGCGCGATCCGTCGCGTCACTCAGGCGCTCGATGCGCGCATCTACCACGGCGTGCCGGTGGCGGCGCCGACGGAGGAGGAGCGCGCGCAGCCCTATCTGTGGCGCTTCTGGCGTCATCTGCCGCGCCGCGGCCGCATCGTCATCTTCGACCGCTCCTGGTACGGCCGTGTGCTCGTCGAGCGCGTCGAGGGCCTGTGCGCGGAGGCGGACTGGATGCGCGCGTACACCGAGATCGCCGATTTCGAGCAGCAGCTCGTCGACCACGACATCGTGCTCGTCAAGTTCTGGCTCGCGATCAGCAAGGACGAGCAGTTGCGGCGCTTCCGTCAGCGCGAGAAGGTCGCCTTCAAGCGCTTCAAGATCACGCCCGAGGACTGGCGCAACCGGAGGAAGTGGGACGCGTACGAGCAGGCGGTCTGCGACATGGTGGACCGCACCTCGACCGCGATCGCGCCCTGGACGCTCGTCGAGGCGAACAACAAGTACTACGCGCGCCTGAAGGTGCTGCGCACGTTGTGCGAGGCGATCGAAGCCGCTCTCGAGCGCGTGCGCTGAGCGGCGGAAGAAGGAACTGCGCACCGGCGGCGTACGCGCCGCCCGCGCGGGCCGGTTCAGCCCTCGAAAAACTCCTTCACCCGGTCGAACCAACCCTTCGCGCGCGGGGTGTGGCGCGCGCGGTCCTTGCGGCTGATCGCTTCGAACTCTTCCAGCAGCTCGCGCTGGCGCGCGGTGAGGTTGACCGGGGTTTCGACTACCACATGGCAGTAGAGGTCTCCCGGTGTCCGGCTACGCACGCCCTTGATCCCCTTGCCGCGCAGGCGGAACGTGCGGCCGGTCTGCGTGCCTGCCGGAATTTGAATCTGGGCGATGCCGTCGAGGGTCGGAACCTCGATCTCGCCGCCGAGGGCCGCGGTACCGATCGAGATCGGCATCTCGCAGTGCAGATCGTCGTGCTCGCGCTGGAACACCGGATGTGGCTTGATGTGGATCTGGACGTAGAGGTCGCCCGGCGGGCCGCCGTTGACGCCCGCCTCGCCTTCGCCCGCGAGGCGTACACGGTCGCCCTCGTCCACGCCGGCCGGTACCCGTACCGAAAGCGTCTTCTGGAGCTTGACCCGGCCCGCTCCACCACAGGCGCTGCACGGATGCGCGATCACCTGCCCCGTGCCGTGGCAACGCGGACAGGTTTGCGCGATCGAGAATAGCCCCTGCGAGATGCGCACCTGGCCGGCACCGCGGCAGGTGGGGCAGCTCTGCGCCTGCGTGCCGGGGCGCGCCCCCGAGCCGCGGCAGCTCTCGCAGCTTGCCATCGTCGGGACGCGAATACGCGTCTCGAAACCGTGCGCCGCCTGCTCCAGCGTGATCTCCAGGTTGTAGCGCAGGTCCGCACCGCGATACACCGTCGAACGTCCCTGGCGCCCGCCGCCGAAGATCTCGCCGAAGATGTCGTTGAACATGTCGCCGAAGGCGCCGTGAAATCCGGCACCCGAGCCGGCCCCGGCAGCCGCCGCCGCCGGGTCCACGCCCGCGTGTCCGTAGCGGTCGTAGGCGGCGCGCTTCTGCGCATCCGACAGGATTTCGTAGGCCTCTTTCGCCTCCTTGAACCGCTCCTCGGCCTTCGCGTCGTTCGGATTGCGGTCCGGATGCCATTTCATCGCGAGCTTGCGGTAGGCGCGCTTGATCTCCTCCTCGGAGGCGTCGCGACCGACGCCGAGGATTTCGTAGTAGTCGCGCTTCGCCATGCGGCTCTAGCTGCTCCTTCGCGCGAAACGACCGGAGCGGAGCAGCGCCGCCCGCTCCGGTCCGGCCTGCCGCCCTACCGGCCGCGGCCGGTGCCGTCCTTCTTGTCCTTGACTTCGGTGAACTCGGCGTCCACGACGTTGCCGTCGTCCTTCGGCGCCTCGCTCGCTTTCGCGCTTCCGGCCGCGCCGGCACCCGCCTGCTTCGCCTGCGCCTCGGCGTACATCTTCTCGCCGAGCTTCTGCGAGGCTTGCGCGAGCGCGCGCGTCTTCGCCTCGATCTCCGCCTTGTCGTCGGATTTGAGCGCGCCTTCGGCTTCCCGCAGCGCGGTCTCGATGCGCTCCTTTTCGGCGGGGTCGAGCTTCGCGCCGTGCTCGGCGAGCGATTTCTTCACCGAGTGCACCAGCGCCTCGCACTGGTTGCGCGCTTCTACCCGCTCGCGCGCGCGCCGGTCCTCCTCGGCGTGCGCTTCGGCATCCTTCACCATGCGCTGGATTTCCTCCTCGGTGAGGCCGGAACCGGCCTGGATCCGGATCTTCGCTTCCTTGCCGGTCGCTTTGTCGCGCGCGGTGACGTGCAGGATGCCGTTCGCGTCGATGTCGAAGGTCACCTCGATCTGCGGCACGCCGCGCGGCGCAGGCGGAATGTCGGTCAGGTTGAACTGGCCGAGCGACTTGTTGCCGGCCGCCATTTCGCGTTCGCCCTGCAGGACATGGATCGTCACCGCGGTCTGGCCATCCTCCGCGGTCGAGAAGATCTGCGTCGCCTTGGTCGGAATCGTGGTGTTCTTCGCGATCAGCTTGGTGAACACGCCGCCGAGCGTCTCGATCCCGAGCGAAAGCGGGGTGACGTCGAGCAGCAGCACGTCCTTCACTTCGCCTTTGAGCACGCCCGCCTGGATCGCGGCGCCGATCGCGACCGCCTCGTCCGGATTGACGTCCTTTCTCGGCTCGCGGCCGAAGAACTCGCGCACGCGCTCCTGCACCTTGGGCATGCGCGTCATGCCGCCCACCAGGATCACGTCGTGCAGATCGGTCACCTTCAGGCCGGCATCCTTGAGCGCGATGCGGCAGGGCTCGATCGTCTTCTCGATCAGGTCCTCGACCAGAGACTCGAATTTGGCGCGCGTCACCTTCATCGCGAGGTGCTGCGGCGCCCCGCCCGCCATCGCGATATAGGGCTCGTTGATCTCGGTCTGCTGAGAGGACGAGAGCTCGATCTTTGCCCGCTCCGCCGCCGACTTCACGCGCTGCATCGCGATCGGATCCTTCGAGAGATCCACTCCGGTCTGTTTCCGGAACTCGCTGACGATGTACTCGATGAGGCGCTGGTCGAAATCCTCGCCGCCGAGGAAGGTGTCGCCGTTGGTGGCGAGCACTTCGAACTGTTTGTCGCCCTCGACGTCGGCGAGTTCGATGATCGAGATGTCGAACGTACCGCCGCCCAGGTCGTACACCGCGATCTTGCGGTCACCCTTGCCCTGCTTGTCGAGCCCGAAGGCGAGCGCGGCGGCCGTCGGCTCGTTGATGATCCGTTTCACCTCGAGTCCGGCGATCCGCCCGGCGTCCTTGGTCGCCTGGCGCTGCGAGTCGTTGAAGTAGGCGGGCACCGTGATCACCGCCTCTTTCACCTCCTCGCCGAGGTAGTCCTCGGCGGTCTTTTTCATCTTGCGCAGCACCTCGGCCGAGATCTGCGGCGGCGCGAGCTTCTTGCCGCGCACCTCGAGCCAAGCGTCGCCGTTGGCCGCCTCGACGATGGTGTAGGGCACGTGCTTCATCGCCTTCGCTACTTCGGCATCGGCGAACTTGCGGCCGATCAGGCGCTTGACGGCATAGAGCGTGTTCTTGGCGTTGGTGACCGCCTGGCGCTTGGCCGGCGCGCCGACCAGGATTTCGCCGTCCTCGGTGTAGGCGACGATCGAGGGCGTCGTGCGCGACCCCTCCGAGTTTTCGATCACCCGCGGCTTGCCACCCTCCATGATCGCGACGCAGGAGTTGGTGGTGCCGAGGTCTATGCCGATGATTTTGCTCATGTTGAGGATTCCTTGGTCTGCGGCCGGTCCGCCCGGCCGACCTCGGAGATGGGGGTTTCCTGCGGCTTTTCAACCGCTTTTGCCACCGTGACGAGCGCCGGTCGCAACACTCGCTCGTGCAGCCGATAACCCTTCACCATCACAGCCACGATCGTGTTCGGTTCGGAGGCGGATTCCACGGTCGCCATCGCGTGGTGCACGTTGGGGTCGAAACGCCCGCCGGGCGTCGCCGCGATCTCGGCGACGCCCGCCTTCTCCAGCGCCCCCTTCAGCTGGCGCAGCGTCAGTTCGACGCCGCTTTTGAGCGCCTCGGCCGCCTCCCCCGGGGCCGCGAGGGTCGCCTCCAGGCTGTCGCAAACCGGAAGCAGGCTCTGCGCGAAACGCTCGATCGCGTACTTCTGCGCGGCGGCGACTTCCGCCTGCGCGCGCTTTCTCGCGTTGTCGGCTTCGGCGAGCGCGCGCAGCAGGTTCTCGCGCTGCGCCTCGAAACGCGCCTGCGCCTCGGCGAGCAGGCGCTCGAGCGTCGGTTCCGCGGCGGGCGCGGTTTCGGCAGCCCCGGCCTGCGCCGCGCCCGCATCGGCCGCGGCCGGGGTCGGATTCGGAGTTTCCGGTTCGGACATGATCCGTGCAAGAGAATGGACGCATTCTACTTGGGGCCAGCGGGGCGGGAATCAAGCGCGATCGCGGCGAGCGCCTCGATCCATTCGGGATTCTCGTTGAGGCAGGGAACGAGCCGCAGCTCGCTTCCGCCCGCCGCCTCGAACGCCTCGCGCGCGCCGATGCCGATTTCCTCCAGCGTCTCCAGACAGTCGGAAACGAAGCCGGGACAAGCGACATCTACCGTGCGCACGCCCGAACGCGCGAGCGCGACGAGCGTCTGGACCGTATAGGGCTCGAGCCAGCGTCCTGGCCCGAAGCGCGACTGGAAGGTGACGAGCGCCTCGCCTTCGGACAGACCGAGCGCGGCGCAGAGCCGCCGCGCCGTCTCCTCGCATTGCTGGCGGTAGGGGTCTCCGCGCGCCACCGCACGTGCCGGAAGGCCGTGAAAGCTCAGCACCAGGCGCTCGGCGCGGCCGCGGTGTGCCCAGTGGCGGCGCAAAGCGGCGGCGAGCGCGCCGATGTAGCCAGGATGATCGTGGAAATGTTCCACCATCGGCGTGCCCGGCGGGAGGCGGTCGCGCACGCTCTCGGTGGTGCTGCGCGAGTACTGCGGATAGAGCGGCAGTACCCGGATCGCGTCGCAGCCCGCGAGCTCGGCCAGTCCTGCTGCGAGCGAGGGCTCGCCATAGCGCATCGCCCAGGCGACGCGCACGCCCGCAAGCCGCGCCGCGAGCCGCTCGGCCTGGCGCCGGGTGTGCACCGCGAGCGGCGAACCTTCGGCGGTCCATATCTTCGCGTATTTCTGCGCCGAGCGCCGCGGCCGCGTGCGCAGGACGACGGCGTGCAGCAGCGGAAGCCAGAGCCAGCGCGGCAGCTCGACGACCCGCGGATCGGCCAAGAACTCCGCCAGGTAGCGGCGCACCGCCGCCGGCGTCGGCTCCGCCGGAGTGCCGAGGTTGACGAGAAGAACGCCGTTCAGGACTGCGACAGCGCGCTCGAGAGCATCTTCGCGGTGACGTCGACGATCGGCACCACCCGGTCGTAGGCCATGCGCGTCGGCCCGATGACGCCGAGCGTGCCGACCACCTCGCCGTGCACCTTGTAGGGCGCGGCGACTACGCTCACCTCCTCGGGCGTGGCGACCCCGCTCTCGCCGCCGATGAAGATGCGAACGCCGTCGGCGCGCAGCGACTGGTCGAGAATCTGCAGCAGCGCCGTCTTGCGTTCGAACAACTCGAAGAGCTGCCGCAGGCGGTTGAGATCCTGGGACAGGTCGCGCACCGCGAGCAGGTTCGACTCGCCGGCCAGGACCACCGGTTCGGCTTCCTCGGCGACGGCCCGATGTCCGGTCTCCAGCGCCGCGGTCATCAGCGCGATGATGTCCTGGCGAATCTCGCCGAGCTCGCGGTGCAGCCGGCTGCGGATCTCCTCGAACGTCTGCCCGGAGTAATGCTCGTTGAGGATGTTCGCCGCCTCGATCAGCTCCGAGGGCAGGTACTCGCGCTCGGTCAGCAGGATGCGGTTCTGCACGTCGCCCTGCGGCGTGACGATGATCAGCAGGATGCGCTTCGCCGACAGGCGCAGGAACTCGATCTGGCGGAAGGTGAGCGAGCGCATGCGCGGCATCCTCACCACGCCGGCGTAGTGCGTGAGCTCCGAGAGCAGCTGGGAAGCGGTCTGCGCCGCGCGCTGCAAGCTGTCAGGATGAAGCTGATCCTCGATCTGGTGCAACTCGCGGCTGTCGAGCGGCCGCATCACGAGCAGCGCGTCCACGAAGAAGCGCAGCCCCTGCGGCGTGGGCACGCGCCCGGCCGAGGTGTGCGGGCTGGTGACCAGGCCGAGCTCCTCCAGATCCGCCATCACGTTGCGGATCGTCGCCGGCGAGAGATCGAGGCCGGAATGCCGCGACAGCGTCCGCGAGCCGACGGGCTCCCCTTCGGCGATGTAGCGCTCGACCAGGGTCTTCAGGAGGATCTGGGCACGCCGATCCAGCATGAGGCGATTGTACACATGCGGTTAGAATGCCACGATGGTGCCCGCGTTCCGCCGCGTCGCGCTCATCGGCAAGCCGGCCGCCGACATCGCCGCGCCGGTGCGCGCGCTGTGCGAGTTCCTGCGCCGGCGCGGGTGCGAGGTGACCCTCGAGCGGGAGACGGCGACGCTCGCCGGTGCAGCCGCTGATGCCGCCGGCTACGACGAGATCGGTCCCTGGGCCGATCTCGCAATCGTGATCGGAGGCGACGGTACCATGCTCGCCGCGGCGCGCAACCTGGCGCGCCACCAGGTTCCCCTGGCCGGCGTCAATCAGGGGCGGCTCGGTTTCATGACCGACATTCCGCTGTCGGACATGCAGCGCTCGGTGGGCGCGATTCTCGACGGGCGGCACGCGATCGAGGAGCGCGCGCTGCTCGACGCCGAGTTGCGGCGCGCCGGTGTCGCCGTGCTGCGCACCGTCGCACTCAACGAGGCGGTGGTCTCCCGTGGTTCGGAGGCGCGGCTGATCGAGTTCCGCCTCGCGATCGACGGCGAGCACGTCTACGCGCTGCGTGCCGATGGCATCATCGTCGCCACACCGACCGGCTCGACCGCCTACGCGCTCTCCGCCCAGGGGCCGATTCTGCAGCCGACGCTGCCCGCGTTCGCGCTCGTTCCGCTCAACCCGCACGTGCTCTCGGCACGGCCGGTGAGCGTCAGCGACCGCTGTGTGATCGAGATCACGCTCGCGCGCGCGGTCGATGCGCGCGTGCATTTCGACGGCTTCGCGCTCTCCGACCTGCACGAGGGCGATCGGCTGGTGTTGCGGCGCGCGGTGCAGTCGATCCGCTTCGTGCATCCGCCCGGTTACAGCTACTTCACCATGCTGCGCGAAAAACTGCGCTGGAGCGAAGCGGCGGAGCGGGACCAGGAGTAGGAAATGCGCCCGCTCGCGGCGCAGACCGTTTGAAGATGCTGCGCGCGCTTTCCCTGCGCGATTTCGCGATCGTCGAGCGTGCCGAGCTCGAACCGGGACCGGGGTTCACCGCGCTCACCGGCGAGACCGGAGCGGGGAAATCCATCCTGGTCGACGCGATCGAACTTCTGGTGGGCGGCCGTGCCGACGCGATGTTCGTGCGCGAGGGCGCCGAGCGCGCCGAGCTCTCGGCCGAGTTCGAAAGCGGTGCAGACACGCTCGTGCGGCTGCTCGCCGAGGCGGATCTCGAAGGCGAGCGCGGCACGGTGCTCGTGCGACGCACGATCGACCGCGCCGGGCGTTCGCGCTGCTTCGTCAACGGCCGGGCGGTGACGCTCGCGCAGCTGCGCGAGGTGGGCGAGCATCTGGTGGACATCCACGGCCAGCACGAACACCAGTCGCTGCTGCGTGCGGCGGCGCAGCGCGCACTGCTCGATGCGCGCGCCGGTGCGCAGGAGCTCGCCGCGGCGTGCGCCGCAGCCTGGCGCGAGTGCGGCCGACTGGAGACGCTCCTGGTGCAGGCGGCGGCGCAGCACGCGCAGCGGGAGGCCGAACGGCGCGAGTTGCAGGATTCGCTCGCCGAGCTCTCGCGCCTTGCCCCGAAGGAGGGCGAGTGGGAGGAGCTCGCGGCGCGTCAGCGCACGCTCGCGCACGCTGCAAGCCTGCTCGCCGGCGCGCAGTCGGCGCTGGAGACCCTCGACGAGGCCGAGGGCGCCTGCCGGGCGCAGCTCCAGGGGCTCGCGGCGCGCCTGGACGCGCTCGCACGCCACGATGCGCGGCTTGCGCCGGTGGTGGAGCTGCTCCAATCGGCTGCGGCGCTGGCCGGGGAAGCGGCGCGCGGCCTGCGCGACTACGCCTCGCGCCTGGAGCTCGACCCGCAGGCGCTCGCCGACACCGAGCGGCGCATCGAGGCGCTGCACGCGGCGGCGCGCCGGCACCGGGTGCGCCCGGCCGAGCTGCCGGCGCTCGCGGTCGCGCTCGCCGAGCGCCTGCGCGAACACACGCTCGCGGCCGACCCGCGGGCGCTCGAGGGCGAACTCGCCGCCGCGCGCGCCCACTATGCCGAGCTGGCGCGCGAGCTTTCGGCGCGGCGCGCCGGCGCGGCGCGCGCGCTGTCGCGCGAAGTCACCGAGGCGATGCAGGGACTCGGCATGGCGGGCGGGCGCTTCGCGGCTACGCTGCGCCCGCTGCCGGCGCCCGGGCCTTCGGGGCTCGAGGAGGTGGTTTTCGAGGTGAGTTCGCACCCGAGTCTCGCGCTGCGTCCGCTCGCCCGCATCGCCTCGGGCGGCGAGCTGGCGCGCGTGAGCCTCGCGGTCCAACTCGTCGCCGCGCGCGATTCGCCGGTGGGCACGCTGGTGTTCGACGAGGTGGACGCCGGGATCGGCGGTGCGGTGGCGGAAACGGTGGGGCGGGCGCTGAAGAGACTCGGACGCGAGCGCCAAGTGCTCTGCGTCACCCACCTCGCACAGGTCGCCGCGCAGGGCGACCAGCAGTGGACGGTGACGCGGCACAACGCCGGGGGGGAGGTGAGGGTGCGCGTCCGGCGGCTCGACCGCGCGGGGCGGATCGAGGAGCTCGCGCGCATGCTCGGGGGCGCGGAGATCACGGCGGCGACGCGCCGGCACGCCGCCGAGCTTCTCGGCAGCGGCTGAGCGAAGCCGCTAGCCCCGCGGGGGTTTGCCGGCCGCGCGATACTCGCACTCGCGCTTGACGCAGTCAGCGTAGAGCGCGAGCGAATGCGCGTGCAGCGCGAAGCCGCGCGCGCGCGCGATCTCGCTCTGGCGCCGTTCGATCTCGGCGTCGTAGAACTCCTCGACGCGGCCGCACTGCAGGCACACCAGGTGATCGTGGTGCCCCCCCTGGTTGAGCTCGAACACCGCTTTGCCGGTTTCGAAACGCTGGCGCGTCAGCAGTCCGGCGTGCTCGAACTGCGTGAGCACGCGGTACACGGTCGCGAGTCCGACGTCGAGCCCTTCGGCGAGGAGCGCCCGGTACACGTCCTCGGCCGAGAGGTGGCGCACCTTGCTCGTCTCGAAGAGCTCCAGAATTTTGCGCCGCGGCAGCGTCGCCTTGAGTCCGATGTCCTTGAGACTCTGCGCCGTGTTCGGCGCGTCGGCCGCGCCCGGTCCGGTGGGAGGCATCGGCTATGATATTACGCCTTTCGCCCCTCCGGATGCCATGCCGCCGACGCGCGCCGCCTCCCTGTCCAGCGCCCTGCTCGCCGCGATGCTGGCCGGCGCCTGCGCGCGTTCCCCGGTGGCGGTGACCGACTTCGCCCGGCCTTACCGCATCACCATCCAGCAGGGCAACTACGTGACCCGAGAGATGGTCGAGCAGCTCAGGCCCGGCATGACCAAGGAGCAGGTGCGCTTCCTCCTCGGTACTCCGCTCGTCACCGACATCTTTCACGCCGATCGCTGGGATTATGTCTTCTACCGCGACGCTCCCGGCGGCCGACGCGAGCACCGCAATTTCGCGGTGATCTTCGAAGACGGTCGCCTTGCGCGCGTGATCGGGGATCTCCTGCCGGCGGACCCGTCCGCGGCGCCGGCGCCGGCGGTGCGGCCCGTGGCCGCTCAACCGGAATCGAACCCGGAGGCCGCGAAGTCGGCGGACGGAGCCGACCGGGCAGCCGCCGCGGCGCCTGCGCCGGCCGCCGGCAACTGGCGCGCGGCGAGCGATCCCGCCGCACCGCCTGCGGCAGCCTCCGATGCCGCTGCGAATCCCGACAGCGCAACGGCAGCAGAACGCGCCGCAGCCGGGCCGGAGGCGAGAGCCGAAGACAAACCTGCGCGCGGGTTTTTCGGCCGCATTCTGGAACGGATCGGGTTCTGAATGAGGCTCGCCGTCGCGGGTGCTGGCGGCAGGATGGGTCGCACGCTGATCGAGGCGATCGCCGACGACCCGGAGCTCGAGCTCGCCGCCGCGCTCGATGCGCCCGGCAGCGCGGCCGTCGGTAGGCGCATCGGCGCGGTCACGGTCGGCACCGACGTCCGGCAAGCGCTGGCGGGGGCCGACGCGCTTCTCGACTTCACGCGCCCGGCAGGGACCCTGGTGCATCTGGCGGCTTGCGTCGCAGCCCTCAAGCCGATCGTGATCGGAACCACCGGGTTCTCGGCCGGTGAGCGCGCCGAGATCGAGGCCGCCGCCCGGCATATCCCGGTGATGCTCTCTCCGAATTTCGCGGTCGGCGTCAACCTCGCGATGCGGCTCGCGGAAACCGCCGCGCGGGTGCTCGGCGACGGCTACGACGTGGAAATCGTCGAGGCGCACCACCGGCGCAAGGTGGACGCGCCGTCGGGGACCGCCCTGGAGCTCGGACGCGTGATCGCGCGCGCGCTCGGCCGCGATCTCGCGCAGGTCGCGGTGCACGGCCGGTCCGGAGAAACCGGCGAGCGACCGGCGCGCGAGATCGGCTTTCATGCGGTCCGCGGCGGCGACATCGTGGGCGAGCACACCGTCCTCTTCGCCGGCACCGGAGAGCGCGTGGAAATCGCGGTGCGTTCGACGAGCCGGACGAGCTATGCTGCCGGCGCACTGCGCGCCGTGAAGTGGCTGCGCGGCCGCCCCCCGGGCCTCTACGACAGCTTCGACGCCCTTGGCCTGAAGTAGGCGCGCGCGTATAATGTGCGCTCCTACGAAGCGGGAGGGGCGCACGTCCTTCCCGCTTTTCGCATCCGCTTCCGGGAGATGACCGACTTCGAACCCGCCGTGCTCGTACTCGCCGACGGGTCGGTGTTCCGCGGCCGCTCGGTCGGCGCGCTGGGCATCGCGGTCGGCGAGGTGGTGTTCAACACCGCGATCACCGGCTACCAGGAAATCCTCACCGACCCGTCCTACTGCCGCCAGATCGTCGCGCTCACCTATCCGCACATCGGCAACACCGGAGTGAACGCGGAGGACGAGGAGTCGGAGGCGGTGCACGCGGCGGGCCTGGTGGTGCGCGATCTTGCGCGCGTGCACTCGAGCTGGCGCGCCGAGGAAAGCCTCGGAGCGTACTTGCGCCGGCGCGGCGTGCCGGCGATCGCGGAGGTGGACACGCGTCGGCTGACGCGGCTGCTGCGCGAACGGGGCGCACAGGCGGGCTGCCTCATGGCCGGTACGGTGGACGAGGCCCGGGCGCTCGCCGAGGCACGGGCGTTTCCCGGGCTCGCCGGCATGGATCTCGCGAAGGTGGTCAGTACGCGCGAACCCTACGAGTGGCGGGAGGGCGCCTGGCGGCGCGGCGCCGGTTTCCGGCCCCCCGGGCCGGCGCGCCACCACGTGGTCGCCTACGACTTCGGCATCAAGCGCAACATCCTGCGGCTGCTCGCCGAGCGCGGCGCGCGCATCACCGTGGTCCCGGCCCAGACGAGCGCGCGCGAGGCGCTCGCGCTCGCACCCGACGGCATTTTTCTCTCGAACGGCCCGGGCGATCCCGAACCGTGCGACTACGCGATCGAAGCGATCGGCGAGATCCTGGAGAGGACCGCGATTCCGGTCTTCGGCATCTGCCTCGGGCACCAGCTGATGGGACTCGCCTCGGGCGCGAAGACGGTGAAGATGAAGTTCGGCCACCACGGCGCGAATCATCCGGTGAAGGATCTCGACAGCGGCCGCGTCGTCATCACCAGCCAGAACCACGGCTTCGCGGTGGACGCGGCGACGCTGCCTGCGACGCTGCGGCCGACGCACGTTTCGCTCTTCGACGGCTCGCTGCAGGGCCTTGCGCGGACCGACCGTCCGGCGTTCTGCTTCCAGGGGCACCCGGAGGCGAGCCCGGGTCCGCACGACGTCGCCTATCTGTTCGATCGCTTCGCGCGTGCGATGGACGAGGCGCGCGCCTCGCGCCGGAGCTACGGCGGTGCCTAAGCGCACCGACATCGGCTCGATCCTGGTCATCGGCGCCGGGCCGATCGTCATCGGGCAGGCGTGCGAGTTCGACTACTCCGGTGCGCAGGCGTGCAAGACGCTGAAGGCCGAGGGTTACCGCGTGATCCTCGTCAACTCCAATCCGGCCACCATCATGACCGATCCGGAGATGGCGCACGCGACCTACATCGAGCCGATCGGCTGGCGCACGCTCGCGCGCATCATCGAGCGCGAACGGCCCGATGCGCTGCTGCCGACCATGGGCGGACAGACGGCGCTCAACTGCGCGCTCGATCTCGCCCGCGAGGGCGTGCTCGCCGCCTACGACGTCGAGCTGATCGGGGCCTCGCGCGAGGCGATCGACAAGGCGGAGGACCGGGAGAAATTCAAGGCCGCGATGACGCGCATCGGCCTTGCGAGCGCGCGTTCGGCGCTCGCGCACTCGATGGAGGAGGCGCTGCAGGTACAGGCGGGGCTCGGCTTTCCGGTGGTGGTGCGGCCTTCCTACACGCTCGGCGGCACCGGCGGGGGCATCGCCTACCACCGCGAGGAGTTCGTCGCCATCTGCGAGCGGGGACTGGAGGCGTCCCCCACACGCGAGCTTCTGATCGAGGAGTCGCTCGTCGGCTGGAAGGAATTCGAGATGGAGGTGGTGCGCGACCGCAAAGACAACTGCATCATCGTCTGCTCGATCGAGAATCTCGACCCGATGGGCGTGCATACCGGCGATTCGATCACGGTGGCCCCTGCTCAGACGCTCACCGACAAGGAGTACCAGACGATGCGCGACGCCGCGATCGCGGTGTTGCGCGAGATCGGCGTGGATACCGGCGGCTCGAACGTGCAGTTCGCCATCTCGCCGGAGGACGGCCGCATGGTGGTGGTGGAGATGAACCCGCGCGTGTCGCGTTCGTCCGCCCTCGCTTCCAAAGCGACCGGCTTTCCGATCGCCAAGGTGGCGGCGCGTCTCGCGGTCGGCTACACGCTCGACGAGATCGCGAACGAGGTCACCGGAGGCGCCACGCCGGCCTCGTTCGAACCGACGATCGACTACGTGGTGACCAAGATTCCGCGCTTCGCGTTCGAGAAGTTCCCCCAGGCGAACGACCGTCTCACCACGCAGATGAAGTCGGTCGGCGAGGTGATGGCGATCGGGCGCACCTTCCAGGAGTCGCTGCAGAAGGCGATGCGCGGCCTGGAGATCGGCGTCGACGGGCTCGACCAGCGGACCACCGACCGCGAGACGATCGAACGCGAGCTGGGCGAACCCGGCCCGGAACGCATCTGGTACGTGGCCGACGCGTTCGAAGCGGGCTTCAGCATCGAGGAGGTGCACCGTCTGACGCGCATCGATCGCTGGTTTCTGGAGCAGGTGCGCGAGATCGTCGCGCTCGAGCTGGAGCTCGACGGCCAGCGCCTGGAGGATCTCGACGCGGCGCGGCTGCGCGCGCTCAAGCGCCGCGGTTTCTCCGACCGGCGGCTCGCGCGTCTGCTCGGCACGAGCGAGCGCGCGGTGCGCGAGGCGCGCTGGCGCTTGGGCGTGCGGCCGGTGTACAAGCGCGTGGACACCTGTGCCGCCGAATTCGCCGCGCGCACCGCCTACCTGTACTCGACCTACGAGGAAGAGTGCGAGGCGGAGCCTTCGCAGCGGCGCAAGGTCGTGGTGCTCGGCGGAGGTCCGAACCGCATCGGACAAGGGATCGAGTTCGACTACTGCTGCGTGCACGCCTCGCTCGCACTGCGCGAGGAAGGGTTCGAGACCATCATGGTCAACTGCAATCCGGAGACGGTGTCGACCGACTACGACACCTCGGATCGGCTGTACTTCGAACCGGTGACGCTGGAAGACGTGCTCGAGATCGTCGCGCTCGAAAAGCCGGAGGGCGTGATCGTGCAGTACGGCGGGCAGACGCCCCTCAAGCTGGCGCGCGAGCTCGCCGCTGCCGGCGTACCGATCATCGGTACCAGCGCCGACTCGATCGACGTCGCCGAGGACCGGGAGCGTTTCCAGAAGCTGCTCGCACGGCTGGGGTTGCGCCAGCCGGCCAACCGGACCGCGCGCACGGCCGCCGAGGCGGTGGCCGCGGCCGAGGAAATCGGTTATCCGATCATCGTGCGTCCGAGCTACGTGCTCGGCGGGCGCGCGATGGAGATCGTGCACCAGCGCGCCGAGCTGGAGCGCTACATGCGCGAAGCGGTGGCGGTGTCGAACGACGCGCCGGTGCTGCTCGACCGCTATCTTTCGGACGCGGTCGAGGTGGACGTGGACTGCGTCGCCGACGGCCGCGAGGTGCTGATCGGCGGCATCCTCGAACACATCGAGCAGGCAGGAGTGCATTCGGGCGATTCGGCCTGTTCGCTGCCGCCCCACTCGCTCGCCGGTCACATCGAGCGCGAGCTCAAACGCCAGACCGAAGCGCTCGCGCGGGCGCTCGGCGTGATCGGCTTGATGAACGTCCAGTTCGCGATCCAGCGCGACGCGGTGTACGTGCTGGAAGTCAATCCGCGGGCCTCGCGCACGGTGCCGTTCGTCTCCAAGGCGACCGGCCTTGCGCTCGCCAAGATCGCCGCCCGCTGCATGGCGGGGATCCCGCTCGCGGCGCAGCGCGCGCGCGGCGAGCGCATCGAGGAGACCGTGCCGACGTATTTCTCGGTGAAGGAAGCGGTGTTCCCGTTCGCCCGCTTTCCGGGTGTGGATCCGATCCTCGGCCCGGAAATGAAATCGACCGGCGAGGTGATGGGGGTGGGGCGTTCCTTCGGCGAGGCGTTCGTGAAATCGCAGCTCGCGGCCGGGGTGAGGCTCGCCGCGCAGCGGGGCGCGCGCGCGTTCGTGAGCGTGCGCGACTCCGACAAGCTGGCGGCAGTGAGCGTCGCGCGCGAGCTGATCGAGCTCGGCTTCACCGTGCTCGCCACGCGCGGCACAGCGCAGGTGCTCGCGGCACACGGCATACCGGTCGTGCCGGTGAACAAGGTCGCCGAAGGCCGCCCGCACATCGTGGACATGATCAAGAACGGGGAGATCGCGTTCATCGTCAACACGGTGGAGGACTCGCGCAGCGCGATCGCCGACTCGCGCTCGATCCGCACCAGCGCGCTCGCGCGGCGGGTGACGTACTACACCACGATCGCCGGTGCGCGCGCGGCCTGCGCCGGCATGCGTACCGGCGCGGTGCTCGAGCCCTACCGGCTGCAGGACCTGCACGCGAGCCTTGCCCGGGGCCGCGAGCTCGAGGAGGCGCGCTAGTCCGATGCCGCGGACGCCGATGACGCGGCGCGGTGCCGAGCTGCTGCGCCAGGAGCTGCAGCGTCTGAAGACGGTGGAGCGCCCGCGCATTTCGGCGGCACTCGCCGAGGCGCGCGGCCACGGGGATTTGTCGGAGAACGCCGAATACGACGCCGCGCGCGAGCGCCAGGCGCTCGTCGAGGCGCGCATCCGCGACCTCGAGGCCAAGCTGGCCGACGCGCAGATCATAGATCCGAAGACGCTGCACGCCGACGGCCGCGTGGTGTTCGCGGCGACCGTGGACGTGGAGGACGACGACGGTGTCGTCACGACTTGGCAGATCGTGGGCGAAGACGAGGCCGACATCCGCGCCGGCAGGATCTCGGTCGGCTCGCCGATCGCGCGCGCGCTGATCGGCCGGCACGCCGGCGACGAGGTCGTGGTCCGCACCCCGGGCGGGGAGAAGCGCTACACGATTCTCGACGTGCGCTACGAATAGAGGCAGGAGGCTAGTTCCATGCCCCCAGGCCCTGGTCGTATTTCGGGTCGCGCAGCAGCAGCACCTCGCGTAGCACGCCGTCCTCCGAGAACTGGACCGAGAGGTCGTGCTCGATCCGCAAGCCGTTGTCCATGCGGTAGTGCCAGACCTCGCGGCGCTGGCGCTCGAAGCGCGTGGTGCGCCAGGGCGGCCCGAGGATCTCGCGCACGTCCTTCGCCGTGTGGGTGCCCGCGACGAGGCGGGAGAGGTTCTGGACGGTGAGTCGCTGGTCCACTTCGCGCACGACTCCTTCGGGAGAGAGGCGCACGGCGTAGGTGTGCAGGCCGTAGGGGTTGCGTGGATAGAACCCAAGGCGGTCTCCGTCCGCGAGCGCGAGCCGCTCGGCCGGCTTGCCCATGAGCGCCTCGACCTCGGTTGCGGTCGAGCGCCCGGGAACGAGGCCCCGGCCGTCGTAGGAAGCGCACCCCGCCGCACCGCAGGCGGCGAGCAGGACCAGGATCGCGCGGCAGTTCATGGCTCTTCCTCGGGCCGATCGCGCCCTCCGGCGCGGCCGGCCGGCGCGTAGCATTGTCTTCGATTTCGGAGCGAACACGCCATCGCCTCCCGTCTTTCCAGCCGGCGCTGGCTGCGCCGGCACCTCGCCGACCCCTTCGTTCGGCGCGCGCGCGCGGCGGGGTACCGCTCGCGCGCAGCCTGGAAACTGGCCGAAATCGACCGCCGCGACCGGCTCCTCAGGCGCGGTGCGGTGGTGGTGGATCTCGGCGCCGCGCCAGGGGGCTGGAGCCAGGTCGCGGCCGAGCGTGTCGGGCCGGCGGGACGGGTGATCGCGGTAGACGTTCGGGAGATCGGGCCGATCGTGGGCGTGCATTTCATCCGGGGAAGCTTCCTCGACGAGGCGGTGCGCCGTGCGGTGAGGGAAGCGGTGGGCGGCCGGGCCGACGTGGTCCTCTCCGACATGATGCCGAACGTCTCCGGGATCGCCGCGGCGGACCAGGCACGCGCCGCCGAACTCGCGCACGCCACCATCGCCTTCTGTGAGGAAGTGCTCGATGCGAACGGCAGCTTGCTGCTGAAGGTGTTCCAGGGCGCGGAGTTCGGTGGCATTCTCGCCGCCCTGCGGCGCGCCTTCTGGACGGTCCGAACGCGAAAGCCCGCGGCCTCCCGGGGGGAATCGCGCGAGACCTACCTGCTCGCGCGCGGTCTGCGCGCACCGCGGGCCGGTTGAACTTCCGGCCTGCGCCGCAATCTGATCAAAACGGCGTACACTCGCGTCTCGCGTCGCCGCCACCGCAGAAAAGGAGAGCAGACCCTTGAACAACATGCTCAAGAACCTGGTCATCTGGCTCGTGATCGGGCTGGTGCTGATGACCGTGTTCAGCCAGTTCAACACCCGCCAGACGGCGCGCGCACCGATGGAGTATTCCCAGTTTCTCGACGAGGTCAAGGCGGGACGCATCCAGAAGGTGGTGATCGAGGGCCGACAGCTCAAGGCGACCACCGTCGAGGGCAAGAGCGTGGTGAGCTACTCCCCGGGAGACATCTGGCTCGTGTCCGATCTTCTGAAGTACGGCGTCAAGGTCGAAGCGAAGCCGGAGGAGGAGCCTTCGCTGCTGATGAACATCTTCGTTTCCTGGTTCCCGATGCTGCTGCTGATCGGGGTGTGGATCTTCTTCATGCGCCAGATGCAGGGCGGGGGCCGGGGCGGGGCGTTCAGCTTCGGGAAGTCCCGCGCCCGCATGTTGGACGAATCCGCGAACACGGTGACCTTCGCCGATGTCGCCGGCTGCGAAGAGGCGAAGGAGGAGGTGGCCGAACTCGTAGATTTCCTGCGCGACCCCTCGAAGTTCCAGAAGCTGGGTGGCCGCATTCCACGCGGCGTGCTGATGGTCGGCAATCCGGGCACTGGCAAGACGCTGCTTGCGCGCGCGATTGCGGGCGAGGCGAAAGTGCCGTTTTTCTCGATCTCCGGCTCCGACTTCGTCGAGATGTTCGTCGGCGTCGGCGCGGCACGCGTGCGCGACATGTTCGAGCAGGCGAAGAAGCACGCACCCTGCATCGTCTTCATCGACGAGATCGACGCCGTCGGGCGCCAGCGCGGGGCGGGCCTGGGCGGCGGCAACGACGAGCGCGAACAGACGCTGAACCAGCTCCTCGTCGAAATGGACGGCTTCGAGGCCAACATGGGGGTGATCGTGATCGCGGCGACCAACCGCCCCGACGTGCTGGATCCGGCGCTGCTGCGTCCCGGACGCTTCGACCGGCAGGTGGTGGTGCCGCTGCCCGACATCCGCGGCCGCGAGGAAATCCTCAAGGTGCACATGCGCAAGGTGCCGCTCGCGCCGGACGTACGCGCGGACGTGATCGCGCGCGGCACGCCGGGCTTCTCCGGTGCCGACCTCGCGAACCTGGTGAACGAGGCGGCGCTGTTCGCCGCGCGCGCGAACAAGCGCCTGGTGGACATGGACGATTTCGAGCGCGCCAAGGACAAGGTGATCATGGGCACCGAGCGGCGCTCGATGGTGATGCCGGAGGAAGAGCGGCGCAATACCGCCTACCACGAGGCGGGCCATGCGGTGGTGGCGAAGCTGCTGCCGAAGACCGACCCGGTGCACAAGGTGACGATCATTCCGCGCGGCCGGGCGCTCGGCGTGACGATGCAGCTTCCGGAGCACGACCGCTACAGCCAGGACCGGGAGCGGCTGCTCAATACCATCGCGGTGCTGTTCGGCGGGCGCATCGCAGAGGAGATCTTCATGAACCAGATGACCACCGGCGCGGCGAACGACTTCGAGCGGGCGACCGAGATCGCGCGCCGCATGGTCACGCAGTGGGGCATGTCGGACGCGCTCGGACCGATGGTGTACGGCGAGAACGAGGGCGAGATCTTCCTCGGCCGCTCGATCACGACGCACAAGAACGTGTCGGAGGCGACCCTGCAGAAGGTGGACGCCGAGATCCGCCGCATCATCGACCAGCAGTACGCGGTGGCGCGGCGGCTGATCGAGGAAAACCGGGACAAAGTCGAGGCGCTCGCGCGCGCGCTGCTCGAGCTCGAGACGCTCGACGCCGATCAGATCCACGACATCATGGAGGGCCGCCCGCCGCGCCCGCCGCGGCAGAGCGCGAGCGCGACGCCGGCTGGCGCAGCCGGGGAGCCGGTGCGCGGTAACGCGCCGGCCCCGGCAGCGACGAGCTGAGGCACGCGGGACGGCGCCCGGCAGGGCGCGCTGCGGGCGCTCCTGAAATACCGGCGGGACCGCGTTGGCTTCGATGTTCCTGCGCTGCGGCCGTTTTTCTCTCCCGCTCGAGCGCCCGCTCGTCATGGGCGTGCTCAACGTCACTCCCGATTCGTTCTCCGATGGGGGGCGGTTCTTCGAACGCGCGGCGGCGCTCGAACATGCCCGCCGCATGGTGGCCGACGGGGCCGACCTGCTGGACGTCGGCGGCGAATCCACGCGACCCGGCGCGCGCCCGGTGTCCGAGGACGAAGAGCTCGCGCGCGTCCTCCCGGTGATCGAGGCGCTCGCCGAGCTGCCGCTGCCGGTCTCGGTGGACACCCGCAGAGCGCGGGTGATGCGCGAGGCGCTCGCGGCCGGAGCCTCGATGGTGAACGACATCGAGGCGCTGCAGGCGCCGGGGGCGCTCGAGGCAGTCGCCGCGAGCGGCTGCGGCGTGCTGCTGATGCACAAGAAGGGAGAGCCTGCGACGATGCAGGAAAACCCGAGGTACGACGACGTGGTCGGCGAAGTGAAAGCGTATCTCGCGGCGCGCATCGCCGCCGCCGAGGCGGCCGGCATCGCGCGCGAACGCATCGTCGCCGATCCGGGCTTCGGCTTCGGCAAGACCGCGGCGCACAACCTCGCGCTGCTCGCGCGCCTTTCCGAGTTCGCTTCGCTCGGTGTGCCGATCGCCGCGGGCCTTTCGCGCAAGTCCACGCTCGGCGAGATTACCGGACGGCCGGTGGGCGAACGGCTCGCCGCGAGCCTTGCGGCCGCTTTGCTCGCCGCGCAGGCCGGGGCGAAAATCCTGCGCGTGCACGACGTGCGGGAGACGCGCGACGCGCTCGCGGTGTGGCGGGCGCTCGGCGAGGTGGCGCGATGAGCAGGAAGTACTTCGGTACCGACGGAGTGCGCGGCACGGTCGGTGCGGCGCCGATGACGCCGGATTTCGTGCTGCGCCTGGGGTACGCCGCCGGGCGGGTGCTCGCCGCACGGGGCGGGCGCTCGGGAGCGCGGCCTGCGGTGCTGATCGGCAAGGACACGCGCATCTCGGGCTACATGATCGAGGCGGCGCTGGAAGCGGGTTTTTCGGCCGCCGGCGTGGACGTACTGCTGTGCGGACCGCTGCCCACGCCGGGCGTCGCCTACCTCGCGCGCGCGCTGCGCCTGTCCGCCGGCGTGGTCATCAGCGCCTCGCACAACCCCTATCCCGACAACGGGATCAAGTTCTTTTCGGGCGACGGCTTCAAGCTCCCGGACGCGGTCGAGGCGGCGATCGAGCGGCGACTGGAGCAGCCGATGCGCTGCAACCGCGCGGCGCAGCTCGGCCGGGCGCGGCGCGTGGACGACGCGCAGGGACGCTATGTCGAATTCTGCAAGTCCACCTTTCCCGGAACGCTCGATCTGAGGGGCATAACGCTCGTCGTGGACTGCGCGCACGGCGCGGCCTACCAGGTGGCGCCGCACGTCTTCCACGAGCTCGGCGCCGAAGTGCATGCGATCGGCGCGTCGCCCGACGGTTTCAACATCAACGAGGGCTTCGGGGCGGTGGCGCCACAGAGGCTGGTTGCCGAGGTGCGCCGGCAGCGCGCCGATTTCGGTCTCGCGCTCGACGGCGACGGCGACCGGCTGGTGATGGTCGATCGCGCAGGAAACGCGTACGACGGCGACCAGCTTCTGTACGCGATCGCGCGCCACCGTCTCGCGCACCGCAGGCACCCCGGGGGGGTGGTCGGCACGCTGATGACCAACCTCGCCCTCGAGCGCGCGCTCGCGCGCCTGAAGCTGCCGTTCGCGCGTGCGCCGGTGGGCGACCGTTACGTCTTGGAGCGCATGCGCAAAAAGGGCTGGAGGCTCGGCGGCGAGAACTCGGGCCACATCATCTGCCTGGACAAGCACACCACCGGCGACGGCATCGTGTCGGCGCTCGAGGTACTGGCCGCGGTGCGCGAGTCGGGCCGCTCGCTCGCGGCACTCACCGCGGACCTCAGGCTGTACCCGCAGGTACGGGTGGACGTCGGAATTCCGAAAGGCTTCGAGTGGGCGCGGCACGACGCGATCGCGCGGGCGAAAGCGCAGGCCGAGCGTGCCCTTGGACGCCGCGGGCGCGTGCTGCTGCGCAATTCGGGCACCGAGCCGGTGTTGCGGGTGATGGTCGAAGCCGAGCGCGCCGCGCTCGCCGAAGCGGCGGCGAAGCGCATCGCGCAGGCGATCCGCAGGGCGGCGCATTGAACGAGGAACCGGGGAGAGACCGGCGGCGCCCGGCGCGGGCGGCTCGACCGCCGAAGCGTGTAGAATCGGCCCGCGGAACGCCCGGAGCGACGCACGATGCGCACCAGACTGGTTGCCGGGAACTGGAAGATGCACGGCAACCGAGCCGGGAACGCGGTGCGGCTGCAGGCGATCGTGGAGGGTGCGCGCTCGCTCGCGGGCGTCGAGTGCGCGCTGTGCGTGCCATACCCTTACCTCGCGCAGGCGTCCGAGGCACTCGAGGGCTCGGGGGTGGCGCTCGGCGCGCAGGACGTGAGCGAGTTCGACGAAGGCGCCTACACCGGAGAGGTGTCGGCACCGATGCTCGCCGATTTCGGCTGCCGCTACGCGATCGTCGGCCATTCGGAGCGGCGGCAGCACTTCGGCGAGAGCGACGAGCGCGTCGCAGCGAAGTTCGCGGCTGCACTGCGGCACGGGCTCGTGCCGATTCTCTGCGTCGGCGAGACGCTCGCGGAGCGCGAGGCCGGGCGTACCGAAGCGGTGGTCGCGCGCCAGCTCGATACAGTGCTCGAGCGCTCGGGCCGGGAGGCGTTCGCGAGGGCGCTGATCGCCTACGAACCGGTGTGGGCGATCGGTACCGGGCGCAATGCGACGCCGGGCGAGGCGCAGGCGGTGCACGCGTTCTTGCGCGCGCGCGTGCTCGAGCAGACGCGTATCCTCTACGGCGGAAGTCTGCGCGCGTCGAACGCGCAGGCGATCTTCGCGATGCCGGACGTGGACGGAGGGCTGGTGGGCGGGGCGTCGCTCGTGGCCGAGGAGTTCCTCGCCATCTGCCGTGCCGCTGGAAAAAAGGACTGAGAGCATGGAATTTTGGTCTGCGGTGGCGATCGTGGTGCACGTGCTGATCGGGCTCGCGATCATCGGGTTGGTGCTCTTGCAGCACGGCAAGGGCGCGGACATGGGTTCGGGGTTCGGGGGCGGCGCTTCCGGCAGTCTTTTCGGCGCCACCGGGTCTGCGAACTTTCTTTCGCGCACCACCGCGGTGCTCGCGACTCTTTTCTTCATCACGAGCCTCGGCCTCGCGTACGTCGCGACGACGAAACCGCGCTCGGGCGGCGTGCTCGATGCGGTGAAGAGCGCGCCGGCGCAGCCGGCGGGCGACATCCCGAAGCCTACGGGCGCGGAGGCCGACGCGAAAGGCGGTGGAACGCCCGCACCGAAGGCGAAGGACGTGCCGAATTGAGCGATAATCCCGGGCGTCGCCCGGCGGGCGTGCCCACGTGGTGGAATTGGTAGACACGCTAGCTTGAGGGGCTAGTGGCCTAAACAGCCGTAGCAGTTCGAGTCTGCTCGTGGGCACCAACTCGATCCAGACAGGAGCCGGAAGAACCTGAACGCATGCTGGCCGAGTACTTCCCGATCCTGCTCTTTCTCCTGGTCGCTCTGGCGGTGGGTGCGGTGCCGGTGGCGCTCGGCGTCGCGCTCGGTCCGAACCGCCCGGATGCGGAGAAGCTCTCGCCCT
>Ga0308420_1000225_pt1 | contig 25628 bp, 27 predicted proteins | sample HotsprSampleMS55_FD_203802 | JGI IMG/M metagenome (GOLD analysis project Ga0308420, IMG submission 203802) | Hot spring phototrophic mat microbial communities from Mushroom Spring, Yellowstone National Park, Wyoming, United States - 20090730_MS55 ... | reverse complement strand
GCACCAGGTGCGAGGCAACTACTCGCCCGACATCCGTTTCGTGCTCGGCGAGGGCCACGACTTCATGGATCGCGTCGAGCTCGCGGTCGCACCGCGCGGAGCGGGTGCGGCGCAGGTGCGCTGGAACGCGGTCGGAACCGCGACCGGTTACTTCGCTACCGCGATGGGCGCGGCCGAAGGCAAAGGCGGCGAGGAAGTGGTCTTCTGGTCCTCGAGCGAAGTGCAGGAGATGGGCAGCATGCTGATGAGCTACGTGCCGCCCGGAGAGGTGGCGCGGCTCATCCGCGAGAAGGTGGTGCTCGCTCCCTCGGTCACCGAGTGCACCGTTCCGGCCGAGGTGCTCAAGCGCGCGGGCGGGGCGATGATGCTCCATTTCATCGCCTACGGCCCGGAGGCGAACTTCGCCCACCCGCCGCGTCCCCAGGACCCGAAGCAGCCGTGGGAGCCGCTCTGGGCGGTGAAGGCGCGCTTCAAGAGCACCGCCTCGACGCTGCTCGGCGAGGAAAGCGCTGCGTCCGAGCGCCGCGCCGGCAGACCGCGCGAAGAACGCGCCGCCGAGCCCGCGCGCGAGGAGCGCGCGGCCGAACCGGCCCGCAAGCCCGCCGCGCCCGATCCGGTGAAGGAAGGCATCGAGGTCCTGCGCGGTATCTTCCGGCGCTGAGGCGCCAGGGGGCGCGGCTTGCGTTCCTCGCCGGCTCGCTCCCGCGCGACACCGCCAGCGGTCGGCGCGGCGCCCGCTCAGGTCTGCACCAGCCTGCGGTGGCGCTGCGCGCTCATCAGGATGCCGATCGCGACGAAGAGGGTCGCGAGCGCGCTTCCGCCGTAGGAGACGAAAGGCAGCGGCACGCCGACCACCGGCAGGATGCCTGCCACCATGCCGATGTTGACGAACGCGTAGGTGAAGAACATCAGCGACAGCGAGGCGCTGACGAGGCGCGCGAAGACGGTGGCGGCCTTGGCCGCGATCATCAGGCCGCGGACGACGAGCGCGGTGTAGAGCGCGAGCAGCGCGAGGCTTCCGACGAGCCCGAACTCCTCCGCGTACACCGCGAAGATGAAATCGGTGTGGCGCTCGGGGATGAAGTCGAGATGCGCCTGGGTGCCCCGCAGCCAGCCCTTGCCGCCGATTCCGCCCGAGCCCACCGCGATCGTGCTCTGGATCGTGTGGTAGCCGGCGCCGAGGGGGTCCTGCGTCGGGTCGAACAGCGTGAGGATGCGGCGGCGCTGGTAGTCGTGCAGCAGGCCCCAGGCGAGCGGGGCGGCCGCAAGGCCCGCGATCCCGAGCCCGGCGAGCACCTTCCAGCCGATGCCGGCGAAGAAGAGGACGGTGAAGCCGCTCGCGGCGACGAGCAGCGCGGTGCCGAGATCGGGCTGGCGTGCGACGAGTGCCACCGGGAGCGCGGCGATCGCCGCCGCCGCCGCGAAATCGCGAAGCCGCAGCGTGCCCTCGCGGCGGTGGAAGTACGACGCGAGCGCGAGCGGAAGCGCGAGCTTCATGAGCTCGGAGGGCTGAAAGCGCAGGAAGCCGAGGTCGAGCCAGCGCCGCGCGCCGTTCACCACCTCGCCGAAGAGGGCGACCACGAGCAGCAGCCCGAGCCCCCCGACGTAGGCCGGAAAGGCAAAACGCATCAGCGTCTGCGGCGGAATCTGCGCCGCGATCCACATCGCGGTGGCGCCGACGGCGAGGTTCGCGAGCTGCGCGCTCAGGCGCACCGGCGTGCCGTGGGTCGCCGAATAGAGGGTGACGAGCCCCACGAGCACCAGCGCCGCGCTGATCGCCAGAAGCGGGCGGTCGAGGCCTTCGGCAAGGCGCGCGGCGATGCGCCGCGGCGCCAGCGTCGCGAGCCCCGATCCCATCAGTCCGCTCCCTCGAGGCCTTCGTGCTCGGCGGCTTGGCGCAGCGCCTCCGGCAGCTTGCCGAGGAGATAGTAGTCGAGCACCGTGCGCACCAGGGGTGCGGCCGCCCGCGCGCCGAAGCCGCCGTTCTCGACGATCGCCATTACCGCGATGCGCGGCTCCTCCAGCGGCGCGAACGCGATGAAAAGCGAATGGTCGCGCAGATGTTCGGCGATTCTGCGCTCGTCGTACTTCTCGCCCTCCTTCATGCCGAAGACCTGCGCGGTGCCGGTCTTGCCGGCGCTGCTGTAGCCGGCGCCGGCGAACGCCCGCGCGCCGGTACCTTCGCGGTTCACCCCCGCCATCGCCCGCTTGACGAACTCGAGGTGCTCGGCGCGGAGCGCGAGCCGGCGCAGGAGCACCGGCTCGATCACGCGCCGCTCGCCGGTGCGCACGTTGTCGATGCGCGCGACGAGGTGCGGGCGGTACATCTCGCCGTTCGCCGCGAGCGCCGCGGTGGCGAGCGCCAGCTGGATCGGGGTGTAGGCGTTGTAGCCCTGCCCGATGCCGATCGAGATCGTCTCGCCGGGATACCACTTCTGCTGCTCGGGACGGCGAAACCGGGCCATCTTCCATTCCGGCGAGGGCAGCACCCCGCTCGCCTCGCCCTCGAGATCGATGCCGGTCTTCGCCCCCAGGCCCAGCCGAGCCATGAAGCCCGCGATCGCCTCGATGCCCATGTCGTTCGCGAGCTGGTAGTAGAAGGTGTCGGAGGAAACGACGATGGATTTGTAGAGGTCCACGTAGCCATGGCCGCCCGGGCGGCTGTCGCGGAAGCGCCGCTCGCCGAAGACGAAATAACCGGGGTCGAAGATCGCGCTCTTCGGCGTGCGCTTGCCGAGTTCGAGCGCGGCGAGCGCCATGAAGGGCTTGAAGGTGGAACCGGGCGGGTAGATCCCGGCGATCGCGCGGTTGGCGAGCGGCCGGTCGGGCGAGCCGTTGAGCTCCGCCCAGCTTTGCGGATCGATGCCGTCCACGAACAGGTTCGGGTCGAAACCGGGCCGCGAGACGAGCGCGAGCACCGCACCGGTCGCAGGCTCGAGCGCGACCAGCGCTCCGCGGCGCGCGCCGAAGGCCGCCTCGGCCACCTGCTGCAGCCGGATGTCGAGCGTGAGCGTGACATTGTTGCCGGGTTGCGCCGGCGTGCGCGCGAGGGTACGGATGCCGCGACCGGCGGCGTCGATTTCCACTTTCTCGAAACCGGTGGTGCCGTGCAGCTCGTGCTGGTAGCTCGCCTCGATGCCGCTCTTGCCGATGAAGTCGGTGCCGCGGTAGTTCGCCGCCACCCCGAGCTCGACCAGCCGCTCGCGGTCCTTCGGACTGATGCGCCCGATGTAGCCGACGACGTGGCTCGCGAGTTCTCCGTGCGGGTACTGGCGGAAGAGCCGCGCCTTGATCTCGACGCCCGGGAAACGGAAGCGCTGCGCAGCGAACCGCGCCACCTCCTCGTCCGAGAGCCGGGTGCGGATCGGCAGGCTCTCGGCGTTGCGCGTCTCGGCGAGCAGCTTGCGGAAGCGCGCGCGGTCCTTCGGCTGGATGTCCACCACCTCGCCGAGCGCGTCGATCGTCGCTTCGAGGTCGGCGACGCGCTGGGGAAAGATCTCCAGCGTGTAGGCGGAGTAGTTGCGCGCGAGCACCACCCCGTTGCGGTCGAGGATGAGGCCGCGGTTGGGGGCGATCGGCACGATCGAGATGCGGTTCTCCTCGGCCTTGGCCGCGTAGCTCGCGTGCTGCACCACCTGCAGGTGGACGAGGCGCGCTGCGAGCAGCGCGAAGGCGGCGAGCACCACCGCGCCCGCGATCCCGATGCGCATCTGGAAACGGTGCAGCTCGGCCTCGCGGTTGCGCAGTTCGGGACGGTGCATGGTGCTATTGCGGCGGTTCGGTCTCGGGCGCACGGCGCTGCGGGGCGAGCAGCAGCACGCTCAGCACCGGCCAGAGTGCGGCGCCGAGGAGCGGGGCGGCGACGATCGTCCAGCCGGTGAACTCGGCGCCGGCGGCAAGGCGCACCGCCACCGCGACCGCCTGCGCGATCAGCAGCAGCAGCGCGACGTGCAGCGCCTGACCCAAGAGCGGAAACCACAGGATGCGGCGCGAGAGCGCGCTCGCACCGAAGGCGAGCAGCGAGTAGGCGAGGGCGTGCTGGCCGAGCAGCACGCCGTTGCCGACGTCGACAACGACACCGAGCGCCCAGGCGATGCCGAGGCCGACGCGGCGCGGCTCGCGCACGCACCAGAACGCGAGCACCAGCGCGACGAAGTCGGGCACCGGCGCCACCGGTTTCCACGGCAGGAACGCGAGCGCGAGCGCCCCCGCGAGCGAGGCAGCGATGGTGCCGGCGCGGGCGGGCAGCAGGATGCGCTGCTCGGCGGGAAGCTCACCGAGCCGCATCGGGTTCCCTGCGCCGGGACTTCTTCTTCGTCGCGCGGCGCTCCGGCTCCTCGCCCGCGATCTCTTCGAGGCCGGGGGCGAGACGCGCCCCGCCGCCCAGCACGAGCACGTAGCGCCCGGCGTCGACCGGCGCCGCCGGCTCGCACAGGATGCGGGCGAAGGTGTAGGAGGCATCGCGCTCGACGCGCACCACCGTCGCGACCGGAAGCCCTGGCGGATAGACGCCGTCGAGCCCGGAGGTGACCAGCCGGTCGCCTGCCTGGATCTCGGCGTTCGCCGCCATGAAGCGCAGCTCCAGCATGCCGCTCGCGCCGCCGCCGAAGGCGACTGCGCGCAGCCCATTGCGCACCACCTGCACCGGGATCGCCTGGTCCTTGTCGGTGAGCAGCGTCACCTCGGACGCGAACGCGTACACGCGCGTCACCTGCCCGACGGCGCCCGCTTCGTTCACCACCGGAGACCCCGGCTTCAGGCCGTGCCGCGCGCCGCGGCCGATCACCACCTTGCGCGCGAACGGATCGCGGCCGTGGTGGAGGATCTCGGCCAGCGTCGCCTCGACCGCGAGCCGCTCGGCGGCGCCGGCGAGCCGCCGCAGCTCGGCGAGCTCGGCACGCTCGCTTTCGGCTTGGCTCGCCGCCCGGCTCGCCTCCAGCAGCCGCGCGCGCAGCGCGGCGTTCTCCTCGCGCAGCCGCGCCTGGTCGGCGAAGTGCTCCGCGACGCGCGCAGCGAGCTCGACCGGCACGGTGGCGGCGAGCTGGAGCGGATAGACGAAGAGGGCGAGTGCGCCGCGCAGCCCGTCGGCGTAGCGAAAGCGGGCGTCGAGCACGGCCAGCGCGAGCGACAGCGAGACGAAGAAGGCGAGTCGGACGACAGGAGCCGGGCCGCGCCGGAAGAACGGTGGCGGCGAGTGCTCCATCGCGCGCCCTCAGCGCGTCATTCGGTGGTGAACACCGGTCCGTAGTGCTCTATGTTCTCGAGCGCCTTGCCCGAGCCGCGCGCGACGCAGGTGAGCGGGTCGTCGGCGACGATCACCGGAAGCCCGGTCTCTTCCATCAGCAGACGGTCGAGGTCGCGCAGCAGCGCGCCCCCGCCGGTGAGGACCATCCCCTTTTCGGCGATGTCGGCACCGAGCTCGGGCGGGGTTTGTTCGAGCGCCGATTTCACCGCCGACACGATCTGGTTGAGCGGTTCGCTCAGCGCCTCCAGGATCTCGTTCGAGCTGATGGTGAAGCTCCTCGGAATGCCCTCGGCGAGGTTGCGCCCCTTGACCTCCATCTCGCGCACCTCGGAGCCCGGAAACGCCGAACCGATGGTCTTCTTGATGAGTTCGGCGGTGGTCTCGCCGATCAGCATGCCGTAGTTGCGGCGGATGTAGTTGATGATCGCCTCGTCGCACTTGTCGCCACCGGTGCGCACCGAGCCGGCGTACACCATGCCGCCGAGCGAGATCACGCCGACCTCGGTGGTGCCGCCGCCCACGTCCACCACCATCGAGCCGGTCGCCTCCGCCACCGGCAGGTCGGCGCCGATCGCTGCCGCCATCGGCTCCTCGATCAGGAACACCTGGCCCGCGCCCGCCTCGGTGGCGGCCTCGCGGATCGCGCGCCGCTCGACCTGCGTCGAGCCGCAGGGCACGCAGATGATGATGCGCGGCGAGGGCGAGAACAGCTTGTTGTCGTGCACCTTCTTGATGAAGTACTTCAGCATCTGCTCGGTGACGGTGAAGTTGGCGATCACGCCGTCCTTCATCGGGCGAATGGCAACGATGTTGCCGGGCGTCTTGCCGAGCATCTGTTTCGCCTCGCGGCCCACCGCCTGGATGCTCTTCTTTCCGTTCGGCCCGCTGTCCTCGCGGATCGCCACGACCGAAGGCTCGTCGAGCACGATGCCCTTGCCGCGCACGTAGATCAGCGTGTTCGCGGTACCGAGGTCGATCGCGAGATCGTTGGAGAAGTAACTGCGCAGAAAACCGAACATGGCCTCGGGCGAGCTCCTTTTCCGCTATGCCTTGACTTCCGTAGCCAAGCCCACGTTCCGCCCCCCTTTCGCCAGCGAGGGCTATGATACCCTAACGACTCCGCGAAAGACGGTCGGCCCGCGGGAAATCCGCCACCCTCGCCTCATGTCTCTCGGCCCCGAGCAGGTCCAGCGCATCGCCGATCTGGCGCGCATCGCGGTGAGCGAGGAGGAGCTGGCGGCGGTCGCCGCGCAGCTCAATCGCGTGCTCGCGCTGGTGGACCGGCTCCAGGCGGCGGACACGCGCGGCGTCGAGCCGATGGCGCACCCGCTCGACACCGAGCCCGGGGTGGTGCAGCGCCGGCGCGCCGACGAGGTGACCGAGCCCGACCGGCGGGAGGAGTTCCAGGCCCTCGCGCCGCAGTGCGAGGCGGGGCTCTACCTCGTGCCCCGCGTGCTCGAATGACGGTGCTCGACGAGACGGTCGCCGGCCTGGCGCGCGCGCTCGCCGCACGGCGCGTCTCCGCGGTCGAGCTCGCCGGACTTTTTCTGCGCCGCATCCGCGACCTGGATCCGCGGCTGAACGCGTTCATCACCGTCGACGAAGAGCGCTGCCTCGCCGAGGCGCGCGCCTCGGACGAACGGCGCGCGCGGGGCGAGCCGGCCTCGGTGCTCGACGGCATCCCGCTCGCCCACAAGGACATCTTCTGCACCCGGGGCCTTCGCACCACCTGCGGCTCGCGCATGCTCGCCGATTTCGTGAGTCCGTACGATGCGCACGTGGTCGAGCGGCTGGCGCGTGCGGGTGCGCTGACGCTCGGCAAGACCAACATGGACGAGTTCGCGATGGGATCCTCCAGCGAGAGCTCGTGGTTCGGGCCGGTACGCAACCCCTGGGACACGCGCCGCGTCCCCGGAGGCTCCTCCGGAGGCTCGGCCGCCGCGCTCGCCGCGCGCATGGCCCCTGCGGCCACCGGCAGCGACACCGGCGGTTCGATCCGGCAGCCGGCCGCGATGTGCGGTGTCTGCGGGCTGAAGCCCACCTACGGCACGGTGTCGCGCTACGGCATGGTCGCGTTCGCCTCCTCGCTCGACCAGGGCGGACCGATGGCGCGCAGCGCCGAGGACCTCGGGCTGCTGCTGAACGCGATGGCGGGTCACGACCCGCGCGACTCGACGAGCCTCGAGCGCCCGTTGGGCGACTGCACGCGTGCGCTCGACCTCGAGCTCTCCGGCCTTCGCATCGGCCTGCCGCAGGAATACTTCGGCGCGGGCCTGCAGCCGGAGGTGGGTGCGCGGGTGATGGAGGCGGTGCGCTGGTTCGAGCGCCAGGGGGCGCGCATCGTCGAGCTCGCGCTTGCTCACACCGCGCTCGCGGTGCCGGCATACTACGTGCTCGCTCCGGCGGAGGCCTCGAGCAACCTCGCGCGCTACGACGGGGTGCGCTACGGTCACCGCGCCAGCGACTACGGCGATCTCGCCGACATGTACCGGCGCACGCGCGCCGAGGGTTTCGGTGCCGAAGTGCGCCGCCGCATCCTCGTCGGGACCTACGTGCTCTCGCACGGCTACTACGATGCGTACTACCTGCAGGCGCAGAAGGTGCGCCGGCTCATCGCGCGCGATTTCGCCGAGGCGTTCGCGCGCTGCGACTTCGTCCTCGGTCCGACCGTGCCCGGCACCGCCTTCGCGATCGGCGAGCGCACGCACGACCCGGTGCAGCTCTACCTCGGCGACATCTTCACCATCCCGGCCTCCCTCGCCGGGCTGCCGGCGCTCTCGATCCCGTGCGGCTTCGACGCCGCCGGCCTGCCGGTGGGGCTGCAGATCGTGGGCCCGCATTTCTCCGAGCCGCGGCTGCTCGGGGCCGCGCACCGCTACCAGCAGGCGACCGACTGGCACCGGCGCGTGCCGCCGGAGACGCCGCTGTGAGGAGCGCACAGGCCGCAGTGCTCGCGTGCGCGCTCGGGTGCGCCGGCGCGCAGGCGAGCGAAACGCACGAGCTGATCGGGCAGCTCGGCGCCCGCACGGTGGCGATGAACCTCTACGCGAGCCCGCTGCCCGACGGCTCGATGCGCGTGAGCGGCGACTACCTGCTGCTGCCGACGCTGCAGCAACGCTTCGTCGAGGGCGAGCGCAGTCGGCAGCTCGGCATCACCGTGCTACGCGAGGGCACGACCCCGATTCTCTACGGCCGTTTGCCGCTCGCGACCCTGCAGGGCACCTGGACGGGCGGTGTGTTCCGCGGCACGCGCCACGGGCCCGGAGGCCAGCCGCGCGAGCGCTTCGTGCTCTCCGACCGCTTTCCCTCGATGGCGGGCTACGACGCGCGGGTGCACTGCGAGGTGGCCGAAGGTCGCTATCGCGCGACGCTCGCCTACGCGGTCGAGGCGGGAAGGCTGCAAAGCTTCGAATGGCGCTCGCGCGTGGCGCCCGGCGAGCACCCGTGCGTGCTCACGGGGCTGGAGCAGCGGGCGCAGGAAGGCGGTCTGCGATTCGCCTCCGGAGAGTGCAGCGTGCTCCTGCGCGACCTCGGCGAGTTCGTGCGCGTACGCGCCGAGGGCTGCGGCGCGCATTGCGGCTCGCAGGGATATCTCGAACCGATGCTGGTGGACCGGCGCGGGCAGTGTCTGCTCGTCCGGGCGCAGAGGTAGCGCGATGGGCTGGGAAGTCGTGGTCGGGATCGAGACGCACGCGCAGCTTCGCACGCGCAGCAAGATGTTCTCCGGTGCGCCGACGGCGTTCGGCGCACCGCCGAACACGCAGGCTTGTGCGGTGGACATCGCGCTGCCGGGGGTGCTGCCGGTTCCGAACGCGCGCGCGGTGGCGCTCGCGATCCGCTTCGGACTGGCCATCGGCGCGCGCATCCAGCGCCGCTCGGTGTTCGCGCGCAAGAACTATTTCTACCCCGATCTTCCGAAGGGCTACCAGATCAGCCAGTACGAACAGCCGATCGTCGAGGGCGGAACGCTCGCGATCGCGACCGAGGAGGGCGAGAAGGCGATCGGGATCGTGCGCGCGCACCTGGAAGAAGACGCCGGCAAATCGCTGCACGAGGACTCGCTGCGCGCCGCCGGCGTGCGCCGCGCCGGCCTCTCGGGCGTGGATCTCAACCGCGCCGGGACGCCGCTGCTCGAGATCGTGAGCGCGCCCGACCTGCGCGGGGCGAAGGAGGCGGTCGCCTACGCGCGCGCGCTGCACGCGCTCGTGCGCTGGATCGAGATCTGCGACGGCAACATGCAGGAGGGGTCTTTTCGCTGCGACGCCAACGTGTCGGTGCGCCGCACGGGCGACTCCGCGCTCGGCGTGCGCTGCGAGATCAAGAACCTGAATTCGTTCCGTTTCCTGGAGCGCGCGATCGAATACGAGGCGGGGCGCCAGATCGCGCTGCTGGAGGCGGGCGGACGCGTCGAGCAGGAGACGCGACTCTACGACCCGGGGCGGGACGAGACGCGCCCGATGCGCACCAAGGAGGAGGCGCACGACTACCGCTATTTCCCCGATCCGGATCTGCTGCCGCTCGTCCTCTCGGAGGAGGAAATCGAGCGCGAACGCGCCGCGCTGCCCGAGCTTCCGGATGCGAAGCGCGCGCGCTACCGCGCCGAGCTGGGCCTCTCGGCCTACGACGCGATGCTGCTCACCGAGTCGCGCGAGAAGGCGGAATACTTCGAGCGCGTGCTCGCCGCCGCGCCGCTGCCGCCGAAGCTCGCTGCCAACTGGGTCAACGGCGAGCTCGCGTCGCGACTGAACGACACCGGGTCGGACTTCGGCGCGCCGGGGCTCGCGCCGGCCGCGCTCGCGCGCCTGCTCGCGCGCATCGCCGACGGCACGCTCTCCCACAAGGCGGCGAAGGAGGTGCTCGGCGAGCTGTGGCGGGGCGCGCCGGATCCCGACGCGGTGATCGCGGCGAAAGGGCTCGCGCAGGTGAGCGATGCGGCTGCCCTCGAGCGCCTGGTCGAACAGGCGCTCGCGTCCCACCCGAAGCTCGTCGAGGACTACCGCGCCGGCCGCGAGAAGGCGTTCCACGCGCTCGTCGGGCAGGTAATGAAGGCGAGCCGGGGGGCCGCGAACCCGGCGCGCGTGAGCGAGATCCTGCGCGAGAAGCTCGCGCGCTGAGCGCCGCGCGGACTACTTGCGCGCGCTCCCCTTCGTCAGCTCGAGGTAACGCCTGCGGTCCTCGTCGTAGCGGGCGTTGATGTGGTCGGCTTCCTTGCGCCTTTGCGCGAGCACCTTTTCCTGCGTTTCGATCGCGAACGCGTTGTCGCGGATGTCCTGCTCGAGCTTGGCGGGCGGCTTGTTCTTGCCCTGGAAGAACTCGAGCTCCTTCTTCAGCTCCTCCTCGCGCTTGCGCAGCGCGGCGATGCGCGTCTCGGTCTCCTTGACCGCCTTCTCGTTTTCGGCGAGCGCGCGCTTGCGCGCCGCCTCGATGTCCGCCTCGCTGGTATAGGTGGCGAGCAGCGCCCGCGCGCGCCGCTGCTCTTCCTTGAGGGCCGCCTCGCGCTTCTTCTTCTCCTCGGCTTCGGCTTTCCGTGCCGCCTCGTCGGCCGCCGGCGCCGGAGGATCGATGCGCCGCACCAGCCGGCCGTCGGCCCCGAGCTGCTCGACCGGCACCCCAGCGCACTGCGGCGGGATGGTCTGGCCGTAGTAGCGTTTGCCGTCCTTGCCGACGCAGCGGAAGGACTGCGCCTGCGCCCCGATCGCGGCGATCGCGAGCAGGCTGGCGAGCAGGAGGCGAGGCGGCATCGTACGGCTCCGGGCGAATCGGCTGCGGCGATTCTACCTCCGGCGCACCGCGCGCGTGGGCGGCGCCGCAAGCCGGTAGAATCGGTGCCCGCATGCACTCGGCGGATCCGGCCTTCATCGCGCAGACCACCGCGAAGATGCTGCTCGAGGTAAAGGCGGTGCTCTTCTCCGAGGACAAGCCCTTCGTCTTCACCTCCGGCTGGGCGAGCCCGGTCTACATCGACTGCCGCAAGCTCATCTTCTATCCGCGCATCCGGGCGCAGCTCGTCGAGTTCGCGGTGGCGACGCTCGCGCGCGACGCCGGCTTCGAGCAGTTCGACGTGGTGGCCGGCGGCGAGACCGCGGGCATTCCGTACGCCGCGTGGCTCGCCGAGCGCCTCTGGCTTCCGATGCAGTACGTGCGCAAGAAGCCGAAGGGCTTCGGCCGCGGCGCGCAGATCGAGGGCGACATCCGCGAGGGCGCGCGCACGCTGCTGGTCGAGGACCTCGCCACCGACGGACGCTCGAAGATCGCGTTCTGCCGCGCGCTGCGCGAGGCGGGCGCGGTGGTCGAGCATGTCTACGTCAACTTCTACTACGACATCTTTCCCGAATCGCGCAAGGTGATGGCCGAACTCGGCGTGCGGCTGCATCGTCTGGCCACCTGGTGGGATGTCCTGCGCGTGGTGAAGCAGACGCGCTACCTCGCGGCGGCGCAGATCGAGCAGCTCGAGGCGTTCCTGCACGCACCGGCGGCTTGGTCGGCGGCGCATGGCGGCGTCGCGGCGTTCCCCGCGGGCGGCTGAGCGGCGGCTTGCGCGTCATCACGCTCAACGCGAACGGCATCCGCTCGGCGGCAGGCAAGGGGCTCTTCGGCTGGCTTGCGCGGCAGAAGCCCGACGTCGTGTGCCTGCAGGAGATCAAGGTGCAGGAATCCGACCTCGCCGCCGGCGGCTTCGCGCTCCAGGGGCTGCAGGCCCATTTCCACTGCGCCGAGAAGAAGGGCTACGCCGGGGTGGCGCTGTACGCGCGCGCGCAGCCCGACGACGTCGTGCGCGGTTTCGGCTCCCGCGAATTCGACGCCGAAGGCCGCTATCTCGAGGCGCGCTTCGGCCGCCTTTCGATCGCCTCGGTCTATCTGCCCTCGGGCTCGGCCGGCCCGCATCGCCAGGCGTCCAAGTACCGCTTCATGGAGGTCTTCTTCGACCAGCTCGCGAAACTCGCGCGCTCCGGGCGCGAGGTGCTGTTGTGCGGGGACTGGAACATCGCGCACCGGGAAATCGATCTCGCGAACTGGCGCGGGAACCAGAAGAACTCCGGCTTCCTGCCCGAGGAGCGCGCATGGCTCACGCGCGTGTTCGACGAGCTCGGCTACGTGGACGTCTTCCGGCGGCTCAACCCGAAACCGGGCGAGTACACCTGGTGGTCGAACCGCGGCCGCGCGTGGGAGAAGAACGTCGGCTGGCGCATCGACTACCAGATCGCGACGCCAGCGCTCGCGGCGACGGCGCACCGCGAGGCGATCTACCGGCGCCGGCGCTTCTCCGACCACGCGCCGCTCACCATCGACTACCGGCGCGATCTCGGCTGAGGGGCGATTGCCGCCGGGGGGCGACGCCGGCGGCGGCGGTCGAGCCACCAGGCGAGCAGCGGCAAGAGCGCGAAGCCGCCCGGCATCGCGAAGGCGACGAGGTAGGGGGAGAGCGCCGAAAGCCGCCGCAGGTGCGCGCGCAGCAACGCTACCTCCTCGTCGGTCCAGCGTTGCCCGTTGCGCCGCTTCATCAGCAGCGGCATCATGCCGCTCGCCTGCGAGAGCTCGGCGATCAGGTGCCGGCGTTCGCGTTCGGCGAGTTCGAGGGCACGGCGCAGCGGGGCGGGGGCGCGCACGGCTTCAGGGGCCGCTGCGGCCGAGCAGGGGCGCGACGCGCTTTCGCCACCAGGAGACCGCGGTGCGGGCCAGACGGTAGAGCGACCAGGCGCGCGCGAGGAGCCGCAGCGTGCGCCGCGGGCGAAGCGCGAGGGCGAGCGCGAGCGCGCCCGCGACCCACGCCGGACGCCCGAGGAGCGCGCGCGCAAGGTCCCGGCACGCACCGAACCAGCGCGCGGCGGCGTCCGCCCGCTCCAGCCAGCGCTCGAGCGCCTCGCGTTCCTGCGCGGCGCGCGTGGCGAGCGCCCCGCGCCGCATCTGGAGCGCGAGCATCCGGGCGCGCATCAGCTGCTGCCTTCTCGCCCGGAGGCGCGGCCGGCGAAGCGCTCGCGGTCGCGCGCGAGCTCGGCGAGCGTCGCGGCGAGAAACGGCGGCCGCTCGGCGAGCCTGCGGCGCAGCATCAGCGCCGCGCCGGCGCCGGCACCGAGGAAGGCGAGCGCGAGGACTCCGGCGGCGGCGAGCCGGCCGCCCTCGGGGACGAGGAGCACGAACAGCACCGCGCCGAAGACGAGCGCGAGCGCGAGGAAAAAGAGCGCAGCCGCCAGCCAGACCGCGATCTCGGCGAGGCGCAGCGCCTGCTCCTCGAGCTCGAGGGCCGCAAGGCGCAGACGCGTCTCGACGAAGCCAAGCACGGTGCGCGCGAGCGTGCGCACCGGCGCGCGCGCTGCGCCGTCCTCGGCCGCGTCCTGCGGCATCGGCTCAGCGCCGGCCGACCAGCAGACCGATCACGAAGCCGACGAGCGCGGCGACCCCCACCGCCTGCCACGGGTTTTCGTGGACATAGGCGTCGGTGGCTCGCGCCGCGTCGCGCGTTTTCTGCACCAGCACGCGCTCGGCCTCGGCGAGTTTCGTCTTCGCCTCGGCGAGCGAGGCCTGCAGGCGCTCGCGCGCGGCGGCGAGCCTCTCGCCCGCCTGGCCGGCGCTCGCGCGCACGAGCTCCTCCGCATCGGCGACGACGACCTTGAGATCGGAGACGAGTTTTTCCCTGGTGACGACAGATTCGCTTGTCATGGGCTTTCGCTTGGAAGGTTGAGGGGAAAGGAGGGTCCGCAGCGAAAGGTAACGCGAATTTTGCGCCGCGGCAACGGCGCAGGCGTCCGGTTAGAATCGTCGCGCTCATGCCGTTTCCGGCGTATGCCGCGGTGTTCTGCCGCGGAAAGATGCTCCTCCTGCTCGCGCTCGGTTTCGCTTCGGGCCTGCCGCTCGCACTGACCGCCGGAACGCTCCAAGCGCGCCTTGCCGCCGAAGGGGTGGACATCGTCGCGCTCGGCTGGTTCGCGCTCGTCGGCCAGCCCTACACCTACAAGTTCCTGTGGTCGCCGCTGATGGACCGCTACACGCCGCCGTTCCTCGGCCGGCGCCGCGGATGGCTGCTGCTCACCCAGCTTGCGCTCGCCGTCGCGATCGCGTTCATGGGCACGCTCTCGGCGCAGGATTCGTTGTGGCTGCTCGGAGCCACCGCGCTCGCGGTCGCGTTTCTCTCCGCTTCGCAGGACATCGTGTTCGACGCGCTGCGCGCCGACTGGCTCGAGGCCGACGAGCGCGGGGCGGGTGCCGCGGTTTCCGTTCTCGGCTACCGCATCGCGATGCTGGTCTCCGGCGCCCTCGCGCTCGTCCTCGCCGACCGCTGGCTCGGCTGGGAGGCGACGTACGGGCTGATGGCGGCGTTGATGGCGCTCGGCATGGCGGCGACCTGGTTCGCGGTCGAGCCCGAGCCGCGCGGCGCGCCGCCGGGGACGCTCGGCGAAGCGGTGGCGAAGCCCTTCGCCGAGTTCTTCGCGCGCCGCGGCGCGTGGGCGCTGCTCGCGCTCGTGGTGCTCTACAAGCTCGGGGATGCGTTCGCCGGAAACCTCGCCACCGCCTTCCTGCTGCGCGGCCCCGGCTTCTCGCTCACCGAGGTGGGTGCGGTGCACAAGGGCTTCGGGCTCGCCTCGACGCTGCTCGGGGCGCTCGCCGGAGGGGCGTTGATGACGCGCCTGCGCCTGTACCGCGCGCTGCTCGCCTTCGGTGTGCTGCAGGCACTCACCAATCTCGGTTTCGTCGCGCTCGCGGTCGCCGGCCGGGACTACACCCTGATGGTGGCGGTGATCGGGCTGGAGAACCTCGCCGGCGGCATGGGCACGGCGGCCTACGTCGCGCTCCTGATGGCGCTGTGCGACCGTCGCTTCTCGGCCACCCAGTATGCGCTGCTCTCGGCGCTGTCGGCGTTCGGGCGCGTGTACGTCGGCCCGGCGGCGGGCTACCTGGTGGCGGCGCTCGGCTGGAGCGAGTTCTTCCTCTTCACGTTCGCGATCGCGCTGCCCGGCGTGTCGCTCGTCGTGGCGATGCGCGCGAGGATCGAGGCGCTCGAGGCGCAGGAGGGCGAAAAGCGCTGAACGCGCGGCGGACGGCTACGCGCTCACGCGGTAGAGCGCGATCGCACCGAGGAGGTTCGGCGCCGCCGTGACCTGGCGTCCGCCGGTGAGCGCGAGGCGCTCCTCGATGCGGAAGCCGAGCTTTCGCGCGAGCGCCTCGAAGTCGCGCATCGTGCACAGGTGCACGTTCGGTGTTTCGTACCAAGGGTGCGGCAGCTCGGGCGAGACCGGCATGCGGCCGCCGAGCGCGAGCTGCAGCCGCAGCCGCCAGTAGCCGAAGTTCGGAAACGAGACGATCGCCTCGCGCCCGACGCGCAGCATCTCGCGCAGCAGCCGCTCCTGGCGATGGATCGCCGGCAGCGTCTCCGACAGGATCACGCAGTCGAACGAGCGGTCGGCGAACGCCGCGAGCCCGTCTTCCAGGTCCATCTGCAGCACGTTGACGTCGTTCTTCAGGCACTCGAGCACGTGCGCGTCGTCGATCTCGACGCCGTAGCCCGGCGCCCGCTTTTCCTCCCACAGCCGGCGCAGCAGGGCGCCGTCGCCGCAGCCGAGGTCGAGCACGCGCGCTCCCGGCGCGATCCAGCGTACGATCGCGTCGGCCTCGGTCACAGCACGATGTTCGCGAAATACGCGCTGAGCGCACCGTGGTAGCGCGGATCGGCCAGCAGGAACGCGTCGTGGCCTTGCGGCGCGTCGATTTCGAGATAGGAGACGATGCGCCGGTTGTCGAGCAGGGCGCGCACGATCTCGCGCGAGCGCGCCGGCGGGAAGCGCCAGTCGGACTTGAACGAGATCACCAGGAAATCGGCCCTCGCGCGGGCGAACGCGCGCGCGAGATCGCCGCCGTATTCGGACGCCGGGTCGTAGTAGTCGAGCGCCTTGGTGATGCGCAGGTAGGTGTTGGCGTCGAAGTAGCGGGAGAATTTTTCGCCCTGGTAGCGCAGGTACGATTCGACCTCGAAATCGACGTCGAAGTCGAAGCCCGGCGCGGCGCGGCGCATCTGCCGACCGAACTTGCCCATCATCGCGTCGTCCGACAGATAGGTGATGTGGCCGATCATGCGCGCGATGCGAAGCCCCCGCACCGGCACCACGCCCTTGTCGTAGTAGTGGCCGCCGTGGAAGTCGGGGTCGCTGATGATCGCCTGGCGCGCCACCTCGTTGAAGGCGATGTTCTGCGCCGAAAGCCGCGGCGTGGCGGCGATCACGATCGCGTGGCGCACGCGCTCGGGGAACGAGAGCGCCCATTGCAGCGCTTGCATCGCGCCGAGGCTGCCGCCGATCACCGCGGCGAAGCGCTCGATGCCGAGATGGTCGGCGAGCCGCGCCTGCGCCGCGACCCAGTCCTCGACCGTCACCAGCGGAAAATCGGCGCCCCACGGGCGCCCGGTTTCCGGACGGATCGAGGCCGGTCCGGTCGAGCCGAAGCAGGAGCCGAGGTAGTTGCTGCCGACGACGAAGAAACGGCGGGTGTCGAGCGGCTTGCCTGGCCCGACCATGTTGTCCCACCAGCCGACGTTCTCCGGATCGTCGGCATAGACGCCTGCGACATGGTGCGAGGCGTTGAGCGCGTGGCAGACCAACACCGCGTTGGTGCGCGCGGCGTTGAGCTCGCCGTAGGTCTCGTAGGCGATCTCGAACTCCGGCAGCACCGCGCCGCACTTCAGCCGCAGCGGCTCGCGGAACGTCGCCTTCGCCGCCTCGACGATACCGACCGAGCCCGGAATGCGCGGTTCGTTCAAGCGCTCTCCAGAAAACAGAAAACCCGTTCAGCTTTGCGCGAGAACGGGTTTCGGGAGCCGTCTCTTTAGCTGCATTTGTTGAGCGCCCGCAAGCTGAACGTCAAATCGGCGCTGGGATACGGCGGCGAACGGTACTGCGCTCTCGCGCTGTCTGTCAAGCGGCGGCGCGCGCCGCACCGCTCGCGAGCAGCCGCTCGATCGCGGCCTCGTCGTAGCCCGCCTCGGCGAGAACCTCGCGCGTGTGCTCGCCCAGTCGCGGTGCGTGGCGTCGGTAGCCGGGCGCCGACTCGCTCCATTCGCTCGGGACCGCGAGCGTGCGCAGCCGCCCTTCGCTCGGATGCTCGACGGTTCCGAAGTAGCCGATCGCCGCGAGATGCGGATCGGCGAGGATGTCGGCGAGGCTGTTCATGCGCTCGACCGGGATGTCGGCGGCCTCGAGCGCCGCGAGCCACTCGGCAGTGCTGCGTTTACGCATCTCCTCCGCGACGAGCGCGTAGGCGGCCTCGTAATGCCGGCTGCGCGCCTCCTGGGTGGCGAAGCGCGGGTCGTGCGCGAGCTCCGGTCGGCCGATCAGGGCGAAGAACGCGCGCCACTGCTTGTCGTTGTAGACGAGCACGCAGATCCAGCCGTCGCGCGTCTCGTAGGGCCGGCGCCCGGAGGCGAGCATGCGCGCGTAGCCGGCCTCGCCCTGCGGCGGCTCGAAGGTGTGGCCGCCGAGGTGTTCGCCCAGCACGAGCTGCAACAGACTCTCGAACATCGGCACGTCCACGCGCTCGCCGCGGCCCGTCTTCTCGCGCCGGTAGAGCGCCGCGCACACCGCGACGACGACGTGCAGTCCGACGGTGCGGTCGGCGAGCGTCACCGGCGCATAGCGCGGTGTCTCCGCTCCCGCCGCCTGCAGCAGCCACGGCAGCCCGGCCGCGCCCTGGATAAGATCGTCGTAGGCGGCGCGCGCGGCGTAGGGGCCGCGCTGGCTGTAGCCGAAAGCACCGACGTAGACGAGACGCGGGTTCACCGCCCGCACGTCCTCCCAGCCGAGCGCAAGGCGCGCCATCGCCTGCGGCCGGATGTTGTAGACGAGGACGTCGGAGCGCTTGACGAGCGCGAGGCACGCCGCGCGGCCCTCGGGGTGCTTCAGGTCGAGCACCACCGAGCGCTTGTTGCGGTTGGCGTTGAGGAAGATGTGTCCCATGCCGGGCGAGCGCATCGGGGCGGCGTGGCGCATCACGTCGCCCTCGGGCGGCTCGACCTTGACGACGTCGGCGCCGAAGTCGCCGAGGATCTGCGTCGCGTACGGGCCCATCACCACGGTGGTGAGGTCGAGCACCCGCACGCCCGCGAGCGGCCCGCTCATGACCCGAACCTCCGGCCCCGCCCCGTGATGCGCGGCGCAAGACGCGAGCGCCCGCCGCTGTTCACTCGGGCTGGATGCCGGCGAGCTTCGCGAGCCTCGCCCAGTGCGCGATCTCGCTCTGGATGAAGCGGCCGAACTCCGCCGGATCCATCGGCGCGACGTCGGTGCCGATTGCGCCGAACTTCTCGCGCACCTCGGGCCGGGCGAGCGCCTTCGTGGTCGCCTCGTGCAGACGCGCGACGATCTCGCGCGGCGTGCCGGCGGGTGCCACCAGCCCGAACCAGGCGATGAGCTCGTAGCCGGCGAGCTCCTCGGCGATCGCGGGCAGCTCCGGGGCGAGCGGGGTGCGCTTCGCGGAGGTGACCGCGAGCCCGCGCAGCTTGCCTCCTTTCTGCTGCGCGAGCGCGTTGCCGAGGTCCACGAAGGTGAACGCGAGCGTTCCGCCGAGCAGATCGGTGATCGCCTGCGGGATGCCCTTGTAGGGCACTTCGACCACCTCGAGCCCCCCCATGGATTTCAGCAGCGCGAGCGAGACCTGCGAGCCGGCCGAGCCGTAGCCTGCCGAGAGCCGACCCGGCTGCGCGCGCGCATGCGCGAGGAATTCCTTGAGCGTGCGCGCAGGAAAGTCGGGGCGCACCATCAGCATGAACGAGGTGGTGCCGAGGCGCGCGATCGGCGCGAAGTCCTTCACCGGATCGTAGGCAAGCTTCCGGAACAGGCTCACGTTGGCCGCCTGGGGAGTGTTGGTGGTGACGAGCAGCGTATAGCCGTCGGGTGCGGCGCGTGCGACTTCCGCGGCCGCGATCGAGCCCTGCGCGCCCGGCTTGTTCTCGACCACGAAGCTCTGGCCGAGCGCGCCCTGCAGTTCGGCGCCCAGCAGGCGCGCCACCTGGTCGGTCGCGCTGCCGGCCGGGAACGGCACGACGAGCTTGACCGGCCGGGTGGGCCAGGACTGGGCGCTCGACGCCGGCGCCAGAGCGGCGGCGAGCGCGCTGAAGAGTGCGAGGGCGAAGGTGCGCGATGTCATCGAGATTTCCTCCATTCAGGCGTTCAATCGGTCGAGCAGCTCGCGCAGGCGCGCCGGGTCGGACTGGCGCAGGATGCGCCGCGCGAGCGGGCGCGCGTGCGCGAGATCGGTCTTCAGCACCCGCTCCTTGACTGCGAGCAGCTGCGCCGGGTGCATCGAGAAGTTGCGCAGGCCGAAGCCGAGCAGAAGCCGGGTGAGGGACGGCTCGCCTGCCATCTCCCCGCACACCGCCACCGGCACGCGCGCGCGGTTGGCGCTGCGGATGACGTGCGCGACGAGGTGCAGGACTGCCGGGTGCAGGGGATCGTAGAGATGCGCCACGGTGTCGTCGGTGCGATCGATCGCGAGAGTGTACTGGATGAGGTCGTTGGTGCCGAGGGAAAGGAAGGCGAGCCGGCGCACGAACATCGGCAGCGCGAGCGCCGCGGCCGGGATCTCGATCATCGCGCCCACCGCGAGCGCCCGGTCGAACGCCACCCCCTCGGCTGCGAGCTGTTCTTTCGCGCGCGCAAGGAGCGCGAGCGCCTGGTCGACCTCCTGCGCGTGCGCGACCATCGGCAGCAGCACGCGCACCGGCCCGAACGCCGAGGCGCGCAGGATCGCGCGCAGTTGGCCGAGAAACACCTTCGGTTCGGCGAGGCAGTAGCGGATCGCGCGAAGCCCGAGCGCGGGGTTGGGCGCGGCGGCGCCCGCCTCGACCGCGCCGTCGGCAGCGAGCGCCTTGTCGGCGCCGATGTCGAGCGTGCGGATGACCACCGGCATGCCGTCCATGCCCCGCACCACCTCGCGGTAGGCCTCGAACTGCTCGTCCTCCGACGGCAGGTCGCGGCGGTTCATGAACAGGAACTCGGTGCGGAAAAGGCCGATGCCCTGGGCACCGGCCTCGCGCGCTTCCGCCACGTCCTGAGGCACCTCGATGTTCGCGTAGAGCTCGACCGGGGTGCCGTCGAGCGTCGCCGAGGGCGTCGCGCGCAGGCGCTTCAGTCTCTGGCGCTCGAGGCCGTAGGCGCTCTGGCGCAGGCGATACTCGGCCATCACCAGGGGATCCGGGTTCACCACCACCACCCCCTGGAGCCCGTCCACGATCAGGGTCTCGCCCTCGCGGATCATGTCTCGCGCATGGTGCAGCCCGACGATGGCCGGAATGTTGAGACTGCGGGCGACGATCGCGGTGTGCGAGGTCACCCCTCCGACGTCGGTGATGAAACCGCCGAAGCGGTGCCGCTTGAAGAGCAGCATGTCGGCGGGCGAGAGGTCGTGCGCCACCACGATCATTCCCTGCTCGACCGAAGGCGGGGGTTCGGGCAGGTGGGCGCCGCCGGCAAGAGCCTTCAGCACCCGCTCCACCGCCTGCTCGATGTCGGCGCGCCGCTCGCGCAGGTAGGGGTCCTCGATTTCCCCGAAACGCGCCGCGAGCTTCTCCATCTGCTGCACCAGCGCCCATTCGGCGTTGCAGCGCCGCTCGCGGATGAGCGCCTTCGGCGTCTCGGCGAGCGCGGCGTCCTGCAGGATCAGGCGGTGGAGGTTGACGAACGCGCCGAGCTCGGCGGGCGCACCGGCGGGGATCTGCCGCTCCAGCGCAGCGAGGTCCTCCCGCGCGCGCGCGAGCGCGGCGTCGAAGCGCTCGACCTCGGCACCGACCGCGGTCTCGGGCACTTCATAGTGCGCGACCTCGAGCCGCGCGGTCGAGACGAGATGCGCCTCCCCGATCGCGATTCCGGCCGAAGCCGCAAGCCCGTGCAGGACGAAATTCATTCGGCCTCGCCGAAGCGTTCGGCGACCAGCCGCGCGAGCGCGGCGAGCGCGGCTTCGGCATCCTCGCCCTCGGCCTCGATCGTCAGGCGCGCACCCTTGCCGGCGGCGAGCATCATCACGCCCATGATGCTCTTGGCGTTGACGCGCCGGCCGTTGCGCGTGAGCCAGATGTCGGACGCGAACGCGGAAGCGGTCTGGGTCAGCTTGGCCGAGGCGCGCGCGTGCAGGCCGAGCTTGTTGACGATCTCGACCTCAACGCGCGCCATTGCAGCAGTCGGTGGTCATGTGGAGCACGCCTTCGGTGCCGCCGGTGAGCGCCTTTTCCACCGCGACCGCGAGACCCTGGCCTCGGTAGGTGAGTACGCGCACCAACATCGGCAGGTTGACGCCGGAGACGCCCTCGACGTGGCCGGGCTCGAGGAGCCTGAGCGCGATGTTGCCGGGAGTGGCGCCGTAGATGTCGGTGAGCACCAGCACGCCCTCGCCCTGGTCGAGCTGGCGTACGAGCTCGCGCGCGCGCGCGAGCAGTGCCTCCGGGTCGTCGCGCGCGCCCACCGGCAGCGCGTGCACGGCAGGAGGCGCGGCACCGAGCACATGGCCCGCCGAGCGCAGCAGCGCCGCACCGAGGGCGCCGTGCGATACGATCAGGATGCCGATCATCGGGCGCGCACCTTCGCCTCCAGCGCGTCGAGAAACATCCCGGAGACGTCGCAACCGGTCTGGTCCTGGATCTCGCGAAAGCAGGTGGGGCTAGTGACGTTCACCTCGGTGAGCCAGTCGCCGATGATGTCGAGCCCCACCAGCAGCAGGCCGCGCGCGGCGAGCGGCGGGCCGACCGCCTCGGCGATCTCGCGGTCGCGCGCCGAAAGCGGCCGCGCGATCCCGGTGCCGCCGGCGGCGAGGTTGGCGCGCGTCTCCCCCGGCCGGGCGATGCGCGCGAGACACCACGGCACCGGGCGGCCGTCGATCAGCAGCACGCGCTTGTCGCCGTCGCGGATCTCCGGGAGGTAGCGCTGTGCCATCACCGAGCGCGCGCCGCCTTGCGCCATCACCTCGACGATCGCGTTGCGGTTCGGATCCGCGCTTCGCACCCGGAAGATGCTCTCGCCGCCCATCGAATCGAGGCGCTTCAGGATGACGTCGCCCTCGGCGTCGATGAAGGCGTGCAGCCGCGCGGGCTCGCGTGCGACCATGGTCGGCGCGGTGAAGCGGGGAAACTCGAGGATGCCGATTTTCTCGTTCTGATCGCGCACCGCCGCCGGACGGTTGAAGACACGCGCGCCCTCGCGCTCGGCGAGCGACAGCAGCCAGGTCGCGGTGACGTACTCGAGATCGAACGGCGGGTCCTTGCGCATCAGCACCGCGTCGAAGTCGGCGAGCGCGGCGTCCTCGGGGGCGCCCGCACGGTACCAGTCGCCGTCGTCGTCGGTGAGCGCGATTCGGACGCAGGCGGCGCGCACCGCGCCCGCCTCGAAGCGCAGCGTCTCGGTGCCGCAGACATGCACCGCGTGCCCGCGCGCCTGTGCCGCGCGCATCATGCAGACGGTCGTGTCCTTGTACGCCTTCAGCGTCTCGGGGGGGTCGATGACGAAAAGCAGCTTCACGCGGAACCAGGGTTCGCCTCGCTCGACGCGCGCGGAGCGGTGCGCTCGAGCTCGAGGGCCGCGGCGGCGGCGGCGAGCCGCGCCACCACGCCGTAGGCGTAGAAGCGGTTCGGCGGCGCGTCGCAGGCGGCGTGCGGATCGGGCACGGTGCACGATTCCTCGAAGGCGAGCGGCACGAAGTGCATGCCGGGGGCGTTCAGGTTGTCCTCGGCGCCGCGCGCGCCATGCACGCGGTAGAAGCCGCCGACCACGCGCGGCCCGATCATGTAGACCACCGGTTCGGCGACCTTGTCCTCGATGCGCTCGACGGTCGCGACGCCCTCCTGGAGGATGACGCGAGTCACCGCCCGCCCTTCCTTGACCACCGCCATGCGGTTGCGCTGGCGGCGGTTGAGCTCGCGGACCTCGGAGGCATCGCGCACCATCATCACCCCCATGCCGTAGGTGCCGGCGTCCGCCTTCACCGCGACGAACGGCGTCTCGCGGACGCCGTACTCGAGGTATTTCATGCGAATCTTCTCGAGCAGCATCGCGACGTTGGCGGCGAGACACTCCTCCCCCGCGCGGGTCTGGAAATCGATCTCGCCGCACTCGGCGTGACAGGGGTTGAGCAGCCAGGGGTCGATGCGCAGCAGCTGGGCGAACTCGGCGCAGACGTCGTCGTAGGCGGCGAAATGCCGCGATTTGAGCCGTGTCGCCCAGCCGGCGTGCAGCGGGGGCACGAGCACCTGCCCGCGCAGCCCGCGCAGGATGTCGGGAATGCCGGCCGAGAGGTCGTTGTTGAGAACGATCACGCCGGGGTCGAAGCCCTCGACGCCCAGCCGATCGCCCGCGCGCACCAGGGGCTCGAGCGTCAGGCGCCGGCCGCGGGCGGTTTCGAGCGCGGTGGGCGCGCCGATGTCCGGGTTGAGCGTGCCCAGGCGCACCTCGAGCCCGCTCTGGCGCAGGATCGCGGCCAGCACCGCGACGTTCTCCAGGTACCAGCGGTTGCGGGTGTGACTCTCGGGCACGAGCAGCAGGTTCTTGGCCTCCGGACACAGCCGCTCGATGAGCGATGCGGCGGCCTGCACCGCGAGGGGCAGGAACTCCGGATTGAGGTTGTTGAAGCCCCCGGGAAAAAGATTCGTATCCACCGGCGCGAGCTTGAAGCCGGAGTTGCGCAGGTCCACCGAGCTGTAGAACGGCGGCTCGTGCGCTTTCCACCACAGCCGCAGCCAGCGCTCGATCGCTGGCGATCCGTCGAGGATGCGCTGCTCGAGCTCGCGAAGCGGTCCGGTGAGCGCGGTGGTGAGATGCGGGACCATGAGAGACTCGGGGCGCGGGCGGCTCGCCCGGCGCGGGCGCGCCTACTTTCTCGGCGCGCCCTTCGCGGCGGGCTCCGCCGGCTCCTTCAGGTTGCCGCCGGACTGGTTGGCCATGTATACGATCGCGCGCGCGAGCTCGAGGTCGGTGAGGTCCGGGGCGCCGCCGCGCGGAGGCATCGCGCCCTTGCCCTTGATCGAGTCGGCGAGCAGCGACTTCAGTCCCTGGCGCACGAGCGGCGCCCAGGCGGCCCGATCGCCGATCTTCGGCGCGTTCGCGACCCCGGGTACGTGGCAGGCGGCGCACACCGCCTTCACGATCTCCTCTCCCGAGCGCGCGCCAGGGGGCTGGACGGCTTGCCCGAATTCGACACGCCCGACAGGTTGGATACGCGCGGCGACCGCCTCCGGCGTCATCGCTGCCGGGTCCACGCGCGGGCGGTTGGTGACGAGCTCCACGATCATCAGGATGCCGAACAACGGAATCGCGAATGCGAGCAGCACCACGACGGCGAGCTGCTGCGGGGTCTTGATGAACGACGAATGCTCTTCGCTCATGCGCGCGATCCTGCCCGCGGGCTGATAGAATTCGGAAGCGCGGATTCTAGCGCGAGTCTTCCCCGGGCGCCCGTAGCTCAGTGGATCAGAGTATTGGCCTCCGAAGCCAAGGGTCGTGGGTTCGAATCCCGCCGGGCGCGCCAGCGGCGTGTGCGCTGCCGCTGGGCTCGATCGGGCTCGAGCGCATCGCCACACGCGCGACCGGACATCGGGGTCTCGCAGGGTCCCCGAGCATCTTGCCGAGGAGGTTCCTCGAAATGACGACACGCATTCTTCGCGCGGCGGCGTGCGCGCTCTTCGCCGCCTTCGGCGCGAGCGCGCCTGCGCAGAGGTGCCGAGCCGGGCGCTGACCACGCTCGTCCCGTTCCGGCGGTCCGACGGACAAGGTCGCGCAGGTGGTGGCGCAGGAGATGCCGAAGCCGCTCAGCCGAACCGTGGTGGTCAAGAACCGTCCGAGCGCGGGCGCCATCCGCGCACCGGAGGGGGCAAAGGGCGCGAAGCCCAACGGCTACACGATCCTGATCTCGTCGCGAGCGCCCACCCGGTGGACAAAGCGACGCCGGCGGCGCTCGCCGCCCAGCTGCGGGCAGAGATAAGGGTCCGATCGTCCGCAAGGCGGAGGTCTACGCCGACTGACGCCGGCGCCGCGCGCAGCCAGGAGGCCACCTCCGCGCGCCTCTTCTTGTTCATCGTGGGGGAAGGCGAGGAGAGCGCCGGGCCGGCTAGACTTACTCCACGACGGCAGTCCCCGTCATTGCGTTCCGGCCCCGGCATGCCTTGGAGCGGGTGCTCTACGTCGCAAAGCGTCTTCCCCGCCCGACGTTTCATACCATCTCCAAGGTCCTGTATTTCGCCCACCGCGAACCTCTCTCGCGCTACGGCTCTCTGAGGACGGGCGACACGTACTACGCGATGCAACTCGGGCCGGTGCCCGGCGGCGTATACGATCCTCTCGAGGCGGCTGCAGGTCGCGGTGGGGCGTTCGTTTCGCCTGCGTGGGCCGATCTCGCCCGCAGAGCGCTGGCGGTCGAGGGGAGG
>Ga0308420_1000224_pt1 | contig 25913 bp, 15 predicted proteins | sample HotsprSampleMS55_FD_203802 | JGI IMG/M metagenome (GOLD analysis project Ga0308420, IMG submission 203802) | Hot spring phototrophic mat microbial communities from Mushroom Spring, Yellowstone National Park, Wyoming, United States - 20090730_MS55 ... | reverse complement strand
ACTCGCACAGCCTGCGCAGGTTGTCCGGCAGCCGCTTGAGGACTTCCTCCACGTCGAGAGCGAGTTCTGCGGTCTCCTGGTCGGACCGGGCCTGTCGGCCGAGCCAACGGTCGGTCTCGTCGGCGGCGATGGTCTGGATGCGCTCGACGGAGCCGCCTTTACCGTCGTCGACGCACTCGTTAAGCGAGCATTCTTCTCGCCGGGGGTTGCGCTTTTCGCAGTTGCGGTCGCGGATGAGCGCGGCGACCTTGCGGTCGATGATGCGGGCGACGAACATGTTACAGGTCGCCTTGGAGGGGTCGAACTTCGGCAGGCGCTTCAGCAGGTCCACGATGAGGTCCTGCCGGATGTCCTCGATGTCCTGGGCCGCGAAGCCCTCGGTCCTCGCCAGCTGGCGTACCCTGTGCCGAATGTGTCGGATTGCATAGTCGCTGAGTTCACACTGCTGCTTCTGGTTGGCGCTCATTTGAGCCTCCCGTGGCCGGGGAGGCGCGGCGTGGGTGCCAACCGAGGCAGCGGCCGACAAAGAAGGAGGCGCTGTAGGTCCGCCGCGTCAGCGGCACCCACAACGCCTCCACCTCGTGGCCGGTTAGTTGTCAGGTTCCGAAATCGTTCCAATCACACGTGGGGAGCCGACCCCCGTCGCTCAGGCGGTTACCTCCTCGACGGTCATCTTGAAGGGCAGGCCGTGCTTGACCTCGATGCACTCGACGACGCCGTCGCCCAGCGCCTCCAACTGGGCCAACAGTTCGCGGACCTGCGCCTTGAGGGTGAAGTCGCCCTTGGCCGCCTCGGGCCGCGGGCCGTTCTCGCCCCCGAACTTCACCTCCCGGACCACCCGCGGCGGCGGGTCGAACACCGGCTCGCGGTCGCGCACGACCAGGTCCCGGACCTGGCCGAAGTTGAGTTCCTGCATCAGCCTGACCAGGCGTTCCCCCGCAGGAGGAAGGGACGCCAACGCCACCGTGTCCGCCATGTCGGACCTCCAATCCGCGCCGTTTGGCGCACTGTGCCCCTGGGCGAGGTCCGACGGAGGTTCCCGAGGGGCGACTTTCTGGGCCGGTTCGCGCCGGCCGCTGTCTACCGGGCGAAGGCCCCGTCGGACCTTTCGCCCTGATAGAATTGGAGGCGTAGATGGCGATGCAGAAAGGAGTTAGGACGTTTCGTCTCGGCGCAGATAGTCCAGCTTCGCCGGGTCGACGCTGGCTTCATGCGCCTCAGGACTGTTGGCGTCCAGGTAGTGGACGTGGGCGACGCGGAGCGAAAGCCCCGTGTCGATGCTCGACTCGATGTCGAGGGCGGGAAGGATGTCGGGATTGATGCCGGCGGGTTCGAGCTTCTTCGTCCTGATGTCGGAGATCAGGCTGCGGAACCGTTTCAGGAGGGCCTTGAGACAAGCGGCATCGCCGCGGGCGGCATCACGGCGGGCGGCGGCCATGTCGTCGGGGTAGATTTCGGAGAGGAAGTCGGCCAGTTTCGTCATCTCGAACGACCTCTTCGGCTGGCGCTCTCGTTCTTTCTCGGCCAGTTGCTGCTGCCATTTCTGATAGCAGACAAGCTGCATGAGCTTGGCCTGGATGGTGTCCCGCGCAAACTCGGCCTTGCCGTCGTAGCGCCCCTGGGTCTTGGTGCTCAGACCGAATGTGCCGACCTTGGTCGTCCAGCACTTGGCGACGGTGTGCAGCAGCGGGTCGGGCCATGTCTTGCCGGGTCGCTGCTGCGAGTGTTCCGTGTGGTCGGGTTGTTGATGGCTTGCGCTCAGAACCACCGGCCGGACTGTGGCGCTGTAAACCGGCACTGAGGCACGGACCTGGGAGGCCGGAACCGTAGCGGCGGCCGAGGACAAGAGATCCGCCAGATTGGCCGATCCGCACACGACGTCGGCGACGCGGGTCCAGACAAGCCACGGCTCCGGGAGAAACCGCTTTCTGCAACTCGCCGCGTCCACCACGACGTAGCAGGCCCGGTTGGCGGCGGCCCAGTCGCGGCAGGCGTGCTCCAAGCCGCAGTAGTCCGCGACGACGAGTCTGGCTTCGCCACGTGGCGTGTCCGCTCGCCAGACCCAAGGACAGACCTGTTTCGGTTCGACGCCGCCCTCTTTCAGGAGACCCTCCAGGAAGGCGGCGACGCCGTCGGGCTTGACCTCGACCTGCACCATCCTGCAACGGGCCTTGCCGCGCGGATAGACCTTACGGCCGCATTCCGGGCAGTAGAGGCCGTCTCCATCGTCGTCGGCGTCATCCTCGATGCGGATGCGCCCCCGGCAGGAGCGGTTGCGGACGTACCTGTAGTCGGGGTCGCGGTGTTCTGCGCATCGGACGTACTCGGCCGTCACGGTTTCGACCAAGCCGAGCGAAACGAGGTGCTTCACGGCCTGGGCGACGCCGGGTCGGCCTGCCTCGTGCAGGCTCCCGTTGCGGAGCAGCCCCGCCACCGTCTCGACGGCGAGCGGCTCAGCGTTTTTCTGTAGAGAGGATGGTGATGCCATGGTCGTCCCTCATCTGCTGCTCGAACCGCCGCCGCTCGAAGGCATTGAGCCGCTGGTCGGTGTAGCGCACCACGTACTGCCCGTCGCCCGACTCGTCCTGCTCGAACTGGAGGCCGACCCTCTTGCGCCGGTAGAGCACCTTGACCCACTCCACGTCCGCCAGGTTCTCTAGCATCGTGCCCACCGCCGCATCAAGGTGGTCCAGCGACTCGACCAAGGCCGAAGCCTGCTCGTTGGAAATCCGCACCTTTGAAGACCCCCGCAGCGGCGAGTTGGAGACGCATACCTCGACCAGACCCACGCCGTTCTGCGCCGCCCGGGCCGCCGCCAAGAACCGCTCGATGGTCTTGGCGTCGGTCGCCCGCTCCTCGTTGACGAACCGGCACGAGCAGCCAAAATGGGCGCTGGCGATGCGGTCGGCGATCTCCCGCGGCTCCTCGACGCTGGTGGAGGCGATGTTGACCTGGTCGCCGTCGGGGGAGAAGTCCAGGACGATCCACTCGGCCCGGTAGCCGTGGACGATGTGCCGCCCGTCGTGAATGTGGTCGGGCCGCTCGGTCCGCCGAATGAACACGTAGGGCCGGCCCTCGCGCATCCAGATGGCCTGGAGTTCCGAGACGCTGCCGTCGCGGCGCTGGCGCTGGTACGCCTCAAGGGCATGGGCCACCGCCTCCGGCGTGAGGAACTTCAGGAACGGCGTCTTCGGCGCGCTCTTGGCGGCCTCGGCCAGGACCATGCTGGCGAAGCCCTTCTTGTGGACCTTGTCGAAGTGGAACGCCTCCTTCAGGAACTTCCGGTCCTCGTGGTAGAGGGCGAACAGCAGCGCCGTCTTGTCGTAACGCTCCTCTTGCGGCTCATCGTCCGGGCTGCCACGGCTGCGCTTTCGCCGGATGCACAGGTCGACCAGTTGGGGCGACAGGGCGTCGCGGGCCACCTCGACAACGGCCACCTCCGACTTGCCCTTGCCGAACTGCGCCACGAGGTAGAAGGGCGGCAGTTCATCGGCTCGCTCGTGCAGGAGCGGGCGGAGTTTCTGGACGGACTCATCGTCCGGCAGACCCAGCAGGGCGCACAGCATCCGCACCTGCTGGCCTGTAAGGTCGTCGATCCATCGCTCCGTCGCCCCGTCGGCGGTAAGCGCCTGCTCGGCCCGGGCGGAGTCAAACTCGAGTTCGTTGGCCCAGAACTCCCTGGGGGGCGACTGCCGTGTCGCCGTGGTCGCTGACTTCTTCACCATTGCTCGATCCTTCTACTGATGCCGCCGCGTCCTTGCCCAGGGGTCCGGCGAAGACCGTCTCCGCCGCATCGACGCCCACATGGCCGCCGAACGGGCCGCTGATGTATCACGTCGCCTAAACCCTAAACGCACTCCTCAAAAAAAAAGAGAACGCCGCCCTTCATCCCATGCTTGCACGCGTGAACAGGTCGGGAGCGGGTTTCTCGGTCTTGATGAGTCCCAGTCCGATGAGCCGTATCTGCATCGCCTGGCCCGAAACGCGGAACTCCCGCGCCAGCGTCCGGGCGATTTCCAGCGTCGGCCGGTCGTCTTCGGCCAAGCCCCAGCGGGCCGACAGGTCTGCTATCTCCGTCGCCGCGATGTAGGGGTCGAGAGTGCCGCATCGCCCCTGCCACACCTTCAGCACCATCTCCTTGGGCATCAGCAGGAAGCCGGCGAATGAATCCGCCTGCCACTCCATCGGCTCCTTCCGTGAACTCGTCCGGCAGACGATGGACGGTGCCTTCTTCTCCCCGAACAGCGACGGCTGGGCCGCGTCCTCCAGGAAGAATCTTCGGTGCAATTCCCAGTGGCCGACCTCGTGGGCCACTGTGAAGCGGTAGCGGCCTTCGCGGGCGGGATTCTCCTCGGGGTCCAGCGACTGGTCCACCAGGACGCGACGGTCCTGAATCCATGTTGCCCCCAGCACGTCTGGCACGCCGACGAGGCCCGGCAGATCGTCGAAGTCAAAGTGCAACCCCAGGTGCGATTGCAGAATCTCTTCCACCGGAACCGGCGGGGCTACCACCTCGCTGTACTTGCGGCCGTACTCGGCGAGCAGGCAAAGGCTCGCCGCCTCGATGTGCTCCGTCGGCATGAATGGGACTTTGCGCATGCGGCCTCTCGCGGCTACGGCTCCTTCTTCTTCGCCTGCTCGGCCTGGCGGGCGAGTTTGCGAAGTTGCTCGTCGGACATCCCGCGCACCGTGCGCAGGAGGTCGGGCAAAACAGCGGGCTTCTCGCGGATGATCTCGTTCAGTTCGGGGTCCACGCGGCCGGCCAGGGCCAGGAGTTCGTCGGCGTCCACGCCCAGCAGCTCGGCCATCTTCATGATCTTCTCGGGCTTGGGCGGGTCGAACTCCCCGCGCTCCATCTTGCTCAGGAAGGTCGGGCTCACGTCCACCATCTTGGCGAACTGCCGGAGGGTGAACCGAGGGTCGGTCCGCAGCTTGGCCTCCCGCAGCTCCCGCACCCGATCACCAAACGCCTTATTGCCTGCCACCGTGACTCCTCTGGTCCAAGGACTTATTCGCACCACCGACGACCCAGCCACAGGGACGACTCGTCAATGGTTTACTTTACACATCCCGAATGCCGCTGTCAAACGGAATCTGCATCTTGCTCGAAGTCGGCCACATTGAGCCAACCACGGTCAAAGGTGAAGGTCCGTGCCTTGCCGGCAGGGTCCTGGATGCGGACGATACGGGCGTCGTCTGTCCCGGCGCGCTCGACCGCGTACAGCCAGTAGCGGTCGCCGCGGCGGGTCGCCTCGTCAAACTGGGGCTTGGACATGCCGACGGGCCTGTCGGCCAGGCCGCCGGTCATGGCCTTGACCTCGACCCAGCGTGCGGGCAGGCCGTCTGGCCCCGCCTCGAAAAGGTCGAAGCCGGGGTTGTGCTGGGGCGTCCGCCGAAGGCCCCGCTCCCGTCCGAGCACGAACTCGATGGCCTTCTCCTCCAGCGCCAGCCGCTGCTGCTGGTCCAGCCCATCCGGGTCCGGCCCGTCGTCGTCCGGGTGAGCGGCGACATAGGAAATGAACGGCCGGCCGCCGGCAGTTCCGGGGCGTCTCGCGCCGCCACCGCCTTCGCGCGTGCCCCCGATTCCTTGGCCTGTGCCTTCGCCGGCCGAAGCCCTGCCCGACCGGCCATCTCCCGGTGCTCCTGCGCCAGCCCCTTGGCGCGCCCGTGGCTCGCCCCGCTCGGACTCGCGGTGGGCCGGGGCTTCCGGGTTGTAGGGTCGGCCGAGCAATTGCTCTACCGCCTGTCGCGCCTCATCGCTCACAGGGGCTGGCGCGGATTTCTCGTCCATCCCAAGGCGAGCCTTCAACTGCTCCGCACTGGTCAGCCCCAGCTGCTTCAAGAGCATGATCACACCCGGATCAATGCCCGCCTCCTTGGCAAGTTGTTCCACGACAGGTGGCTTGAAGCGTATCTTAGAGAGCAGGAACGGGTTCAGCGTCCAACCGGTCTGCCCGAACAAGACATTCCCTGGCGGCTGAAGCGCACCGTCGGGACCGGGCACCCATGCCACTTCATTCAGCCGCCGCACAAAGGCCGCGTCGAAGGTGGTCGACTTGGACTCGTGCGAGTAGCCCCACCTGTAGGTTCCAGAGAAGACGGCGGTCCCGCGGCTCTCCAGCTCAGCCAGCGCTTCCCAGAGCAGGCGAGCCTTCGTTTCGCGGATGGTCAGGTCGAGCCCGGACAACGCCGTCAGCAAGGCGTCGAGGCCGTGGAGCGTGTGGTCTGAAGGTCCATCGCTCCAAGTGTGTCGCTCCAGTCCGGCTTCGCGGCGCATCTCGCTAAGTTCTTTCCACGTGAAGTTCGGTTGCACGGGGACGGGCCGGAGGTAGCGCGCCGCGCCGGATGCTACCAGAAGGTCTCGCACATCCTCTCCCCGGAGACAGTCACAGGAAGCGTCAACAAGCAGCACGCCCTGCACCTCCTCGAACAGGCATTTCAGCCGCTCCGTGGCGAGGTAAACGTCTACCGGTTTGGCCATCAGCCTGGAGCCGTTGCCCGCATCTACCGCTCGGACCCAGCGTGCCTTGCCAAGGGCATCCGTCAGCTTGGACCGCTGGCTCGTCGAGTCGGTCTGGTAGGCCGCCAGGAACCGCCGAACGTCGTCGGCGTATTCTTCGTCGCCGACTTGCTCCTCCGCAGCGTGATACTTGGGCAAGACGTTCAGTATCACGTCGTCCACGGGGTCCGGCTCCCCCACGCCGAGGGATTGCAGGAACTTTCGCGCGGTTTCGGTCCCGCAGACCGAGTTCTTCACCGTCGGGAAGCCGGTCTTGACCGCCCCCGGCAGGAACGCCTGCGGCCGGCCGCTAGCGTCCTTCGGCTTCACGTGCGTGCCGTCGGCGAGCCGGATGAGAGGTATTTCGTCCAACCGCCCACGCTGCCCTGGCAATCCTGCGAGGAACTCGTAGAGTCTGACGATCCATTCATCGCTCTGCGCCTCCAGGAAAGGCTTGTCCAACCTTAGCAGCAAGTCCTCCGGTCTTACCTCTTGCACCTGGAGCTCTCGCATCAGGTACTGCCGCAATTCCGGGGTGCGGTCCTGAGTGATGTCCTCGCTCAGCCATGCCAACCCGGCCTGACCAAAGAGCGAAGCGAGTTGACTTAGGCCCACCAGCTCCCGCAGTTCCTGCGACCGCGCAAGTTTCGCTTGCAACGCGGCCACGTACCCGCCTCCGTAGCGCGGCAACAGGTCCCGCGTTCGCAGGGCCTCGCGGACGGCCTCGAACAGCGGGGAGAACATCGCGTCGTCGGAGAACTTCGTCCGGTCCAGGGGTAAGGCTCGAAGCGCTTCGGCATCGAGCAGATTCATTTCCTGCAGGGCCTGGAGCGCGTCCACAAGAAGCTGCGAAGTCTCCTGGACAAGATGCCGGTTCCAGGGGTCATCCTTTGGCACGTTGTCTCGGCTCGGCGTGGTCCGGTAGGGCCCCTGGACGAGAAAGCCGAGGTGCGTCTCAATTGCGGTAGGGAAGAAGGCGACCAGCGGCGAGCCGCTTATTCGCGCAATAGTCATAGTCTCTTTGCCCTCCTGTCGCTCCAATCGCAAGGCAACTTCAACGCACCCAGTAGCCTTCCCTTCCTCCGTCTGCACCGGCCTGGCGAAGACAAGCCACGTCTCGTCGCGCGTGCCGCGATCTCCGCTTTCCTGCCAGATCAGTTCAACCTTCCGCGCTCCCCCAGACAGTGGCGTGGGCCTGCCCCGGAGATAATGCCCTGACGGCCCCCCTTGGACGCACCAGGCCACCTCGTCGACGGCCTTTAGGAACAGCAGTACGCGAGACCCGAGCCGCCGCAGCCCAGCCGCAATCTCCGTGGCTGCCCCGGCGTCTTCGGGCCGGAAGGGCAGGATGAATACCGTCTCTTCGCCGTCCCGTTCGATGGGCGCGACTGAAACCGGCCAGACGAAGTTCTCGACGGCGAAGTCCTCCTCGCCCGAGTGCACTTCCGGCCGGCCAGTGAATGCGTACACCGACTTGAACCCAATGCCAAACCGCCCGATGTCCGTCAATTCCTTCGTGCCCTCTGCGATTCCGCAGATGCCGCGGACGTCCTTCTCATCAAATGGGATGCCATAGTGCGAAACTCGCAGGAAGCCTCCGTCTAGCGAGAACGTGACCACCCGCTTGCCCTTCCACTCGGGGCCGCGGCGCTTGAGCGCGTCCTCCGCGTTCTGAAGAAGCTCGTAGATGAAATGCGTGCGCTCAGCGTAGCGGTTCGCCAGCAGCATCGGCCCGATTCGGCCGATGTCCGTGCCGTAGCGCCTCTCGTTCTCCCGTCGGATCGTCTCATAGTCCACGGCCATGTTGTTCGCAGACCTCCCTGGTGGCCCACCCCATCGCATAGCGCACGTACCGCTCGCTCTGCACCTCGCCGATTGACTCAGGTGCTCAGGTTGTTCGTCACGAGGAACGACTCAACCGTATTAAATGCATTGAAGAATAATGGAGTGCCCGCAAAAGATAGCGGGCTTATTGGCCCGACGGTCATGAACGAGTATTGTCGACTGGAGATGTCGAACGACGAGTGAGGATCACGGAATAACCCGTAAAGCCGCAGGGCTGACTCATCCCCGCCCACGAGCTGCCGCAACGCCTGGAACTCTTGCCCCATGGACAGCCCGAAACCGAAGAACTGGATTCTGAGCTGCTGGAGTATCTCCGTGTGAAGGGCGCTCAAGGTCTGGCTGATGAAGAGCCACCCCAATCCGTACTTCCGCGTCGTCCGCACAGCGTCTATGAGGACACTTCGCACACCTGCAACCGCGCTGCCGTTTTCGGGCAACTGCCTGGGTGCAAGACGGTGCGCCTCGTCCATGAGCACCAACGTGTTCAGCCCTCTTTCGTGGCCCTCTTGAAACCGCCGCTCGGCGGTAAGCGTAATGCCATCCAGCAGTCGTTTGATTACCAGCGACTGAATCATGTCCGTCCAGAATAGCCCCTGAGCCTGCTCCCTTGAAAGGTCGATTACCAGAATCGGACGGACCCCGCCCTGCGGACTTAGGTCCAGGAGCCAGTTCAATGCATCCTCGACTGTCTTGGCATTCTTCCGTGACTTGTCGAACAAGGCCGTGACCGGCTGCCATTGGTACTGAAAGAAATCGTCGGGGTTAGCATCGGCGCGAGCCGACTCAAACCGGTCACGACTCGCGGCGGTGCGATAGAACACCTGCTGGACCTTGGCATCGGCGAGGATAGACCATGCCGTGTTGAAGGCGGCACGTCCATGAAGATCCTCCAGTCTGACCTTCTTCTTGCGCAGCTCATCGGCAAGTTTGGCGCACGCGTCTCGTCGGTTATCGCCTTTCGGCATGGTCAACTGCTGGAAGAAGTCGCTTTCAAAGAGAATCTCCTCGAACAGCTCCCACCGATCCAACACCAGGTTGCGAACGGAAAGCAGAACGACCTGCTTGTTGAATTGCCTGGCGACCCCGGCAAGGGGAATGCGCATTGCGCCGCTTCCACCTCCCCGGAAGTCTTTGGCAAATTCGCCTTGGGGGTCAAGGATGAGCAACCCCATGTGCTTGTACCTCATGTAAGCGCACAGCGCTATCTTGGCCAACACGCTTTTGCCGCTACCGGTCTTGCCGAAGATACCGATATGGTAAGACTCTCCGGCCCCGTCAGGCCCTCTGTCAAAATGCTTGAACCAGAGAGGCAGCTTCGGCGTCGAGCTGTAGACATGACCAAGGTAGAAAATCTGCTCTCTGTACCGGTGCAAGACGGTTTCAAGTACATCATCGTTCACGAGATGGATGGTCGTACCCGTGGAAGGCACCGTGCCCATGATGCTGGGCTCATAGCTGGTGCCGCCTGACATATCCGAAGCACCCGTTGGTACGGACGTGTGTTTGAACACCGCGCTGATCGTCATCTTGCCGAGGTGCGTGTCCTGACGCTCACTGACGGCGTCCACTTTCCCCCTCTGGCGAATTAGGGACCGCATCGTCGGGTCCTCATGCCAGACGTTCCTCAGCTCTATTTCGGTGATCTGACCGAGGGCGTAATGGGCGACGCCGTCCTGCCGGAACGAGAACATGGCGAGCTCGCCGACCAGCTTGCGGCCGACAGCGGTCCCGACCACGTCGACGGCGAGTTCGGAGGTGCGTGACGGCGATCCGATGACGCCGAGGCGCTCAGTCTGGGCGATCACCGTGTCAAGCTGCTTGAGACCAGGATTTGCTGCCATGGGCACACTCCTTACCGGCCGCCTTCGCTTCGATAGCCGTGCATTGCAAAGAAGATTTCGCCTATGTCGCCGTCGTACTCGGCACTGATTCGCTGAGTTGCCACCTGCCGAAAAGCCGGAATCGCCGCAGCCAGAGACTTGGCCATTCGGTCAGCCATGTACAGCGGATACGGCTCCAGCATGGATGCCACCACAGACTGTTCCTTCAGGCCTCGTAGGACCATCGCCAGCCGATGCGGGTTGTCGGCCACAGCAGAGCCCACTTCAACACGCAATGCGGGAATGAATGCATGCGGGCGGTAATACACCACCTTGATGTCCTTTAGCGCCGCCACCACCTCGTCGGCTATAGCCTTGAGCGCATCGGCCGCAGTGCCGTGTGGTCCGGGCGTGTGCAAATGGAAGTCACTGTCCGACATCGGCTGGGGCTGTGTGAACTCGCCCGGGCGCAGAAGCATCGTCAGCAGCGAACGGTCATCGTGATGTGACGGCCACCCGGCCTTCTCGCCCACTTCCCGCCTCGTCGCATACTTCGGGAGGCCTGCGTAAGCCTTGTCGGACCGCGGGCACTTCAGGATGTCGCGGTAGTGCTTGATGAAATCGAGTCCGTGCTGCTGGAATTCACGCACGCATGCCACGGCATCCGCGCCCAGTTCTCTGCTGATCTCATTGGCCTTCGCAAACGCTTGGTTGAAGTAGATCACGGGAAGGGCCATGGTCATGTCGAGCAACACGAGATCGTGTGGCGCAGCAACCGCCAACTCAAGTTCGCCCCCAAGCATCACGGCCCTGAGAACCGTCTGCGTCCCGTCGTGATGGACCTCCGCTCTCACGAAGGTTCGGTGGTGCGGGACGTCCCAGTGCCGCGTCTCACTGGGCGGGGTGAGTCCCTCCACGGCAACGGCTGCAGCAGCCGCGAGGTCAGCGGCCAGCAATCGCTCGACGGCATACGAGCCGTCCGCAGCACAGGTCGTTGGGATATGCGGGCTGGGTAGGTCGGACTCGTGGCCGATGAGTTGCACATCCTCGAGCTTCTTCCGAAGACCGGCTTTCTCCTGTTTCATGCGAGTGAAGTCGCCAAGCAGATGCGTGCCCACCTGCGTCGCGCCGGCCAGCACCTCCTCGACCAGGCCAGCGGGCAGGTCAGCGAAGGGGCGTGCCGAACCAGGGATATCAACCGGTCCAGCCATTACCTTGTCCTCCGCTGCTGAGGTGTCCACAGTCGGTAGCATTCGCGCTCGAAGGCTTTGAACTCGGGGCATCTCTCAGCTCTGGCCAAAAACCAGCGGTGCCGAAAGAGGTTCCAAATCTCAGCCTCAGTCATATTGAAGAACCGCGGCCGCTCGGTCTCGCCGCGCAGGAACGCCAGCGCATCATGGCCGAGCGGAGCGGCGTAGATTTCGCGCTGGATGCCGTGGTTTTGCAGCTCAGTGGACAGCCCGATCCTGGAGAGGACCTTTCTGATGACTTCCCGCTTGTTGCGAAACCCATTGCCCCACGGCTCCTTCTTGGCGGTCGGTTGGCACCATCGCTCAGCGTAGGCGCGGATGTCAGCATAGACGCCGTTCGAGAAATGAAACTCTCCCCAGCCCTCTGTAGTCCCGACGCGGTGCCAGTAGTTAACACCATCAACACGAATACGGTTATACATGGATGAGCGCCCAAGGGCGGACGTTGTGGTGATAAGGGCCAAATACGGCTTGCGGACACGACCGCTGATCAGCGTCTCTCGACCGCCATACTGGTCCCGGAACGCTTTGCGCACCGTATCGGACATCGCAAGCATGGCCACGAGCTTTCCGCACAGCAAGCTGCTATACGGCGGCACCGCGCCCAACACGAAGGCGTCCATCACATGATAAAGGCGTTCCTTCTTCGCGTTAGCGTCCCAACCTATCCACTGATCGCGCGCTCGGAGGGAATAGACCGGGTCGCCAAGCCCAAAGAGACCCATCAGTTTGCCATTGCTTTGGTCCTCGACAAGAAAGCGAAGACGTCTACCATAGCCGGAAGAGACCGGAATGCTCCAGTGGAGGCAGATGTAACGAAACAGCAGTTCATCTTCCGAATCACTTTTCACCTGGACTAGCCTGGGCGACACGTTCTCGGGGACTACTTCCGGTCCTGATGCGATGCGTTGCAGCAAGCGATCCTCATATCTGGTGAGCCGCAGGCGCGCCTCCTCGCGCTTCTTCAAGCAGGCCATTTCGTTGACACGCCGAAGGTCGTCCTTGGTCGTGTCTTCTGGCAGCTCAACGCGGCCATCGTGCACGACATAGCCTTGCCTCCGCAGGCTACGAAGGATGTCCTTTCGCAATGTCGCTCTGGCCTTGGCTCGCATTGCTTCCGCCTAGTTCTCTGCCCAGTCCTTGCAAAGGACCTCTGCTTGCTCCAGCACGAGCTCCGTCGCCCGCTGCTGCATGTCGGGCGGATAGCCGTACTTGCGGAGTATCCGCTTGACCATCACCCGTATCTGCGCCCGCGCGTTTTCCCGAACCTGCCAGTCAATGGTCACGCTCTGCCGGACGCGGTCCACAAGCTCTTGAGCCAGGAATCGCAGTTTCTCGTCGCCCATGACCTGGCGGGCGCTCTCGTTGTCGGCGAGCGCGTCATAGAAGGCCACCTCGTCGTCGGACAGGCCCATCTCCTGCCCGCGCGACTGGGCCTTTCGGATGTCCTGCGCCAACCGGATAAGTTCCTCGATGACCTGCGCCGCTTCCACTGCTCGGTTCTGGTACTTCCGCACCGCCTGTTCAAGCATCTCCGCGAACGAACGGGCAAGCACTACGTTCTTTCTCAGCCGCGTCCTGATCTCGTCGCTAATGAGTTTCTTCAGCAGTTCCAGGGCAAGGTTACGCTGCGGCAGTCGCTGGACCTCCGCCAGGAACTCGTCGGACAGGATCGAAATGTCCGGCTTCTCAAGCCCCGCCGCCGCGAAGATGTCCACGACCTCGGTCGAATACACGGCACGGGAGACCAGTTGCCGGACGGCCAACTCCAACTCGTCCGGCGTCCGCTCCCTCTCGGATACCGTCGCCTTCACCAAGGCCGAGCGAACCTCCTGGAACAGCCCGACTTCATCCCGGATGGCCAACGCCTTCTCGTGCGGCACGGCCAGGGCGAACGCCTTCGACAGCGCCGCCACCGCCTGGAGATACCGCGCCTTGCCGTCCTCAAGCCCCAGGATGAACTCCATCGCCCGCACGACGCCGTTCATCCTCTGGCCGGCCTCAGCGGTCAGGATGGACTGATAGTCGAAGCCATGCAGCAGGTCGCGCACGACCTCGTACTTCTCCATCATCACGGCCGCCGCCTGTTCCTGGTCAACTGTCGCCTGCCCCTGGCCGCCGCTGGCAGTGTAGGTGTGCAGGGCACGTTTCAGGGCGTCGGCGATGCCGAGGTAGTCCACCACCAGGCCGCCGGGCTTGTCCCGGAAGACACGGTTCACCCGGGCAATCGCCTGCATCAGGTTGTGCCCGTTCATGGGCTTGTCCAGGTACATCGTGTGCAGGCACGGCACGTCGAACCCGGTCAGCCACATGTCGCGGACGATCACGATCCGCAGCGGGTCGCCCGGGGCCTTGAACCGCTTGGCGATAGCCTCGCGCTCGGCTTTGGTCCGAACGTGCGGCTGCCAATCGGGCGGGTCAGAGGCCGACCCGCTCATCACCACCTTGACAACCCCCAGCGCGTCATCGTCGCTGTGCCACTCGGGCCGCAGACGGATGATCGCCCGGTACATGTCCACGCAGATTCGCCGCGACATGCACACGATCATCGCCTTGCCGTCCATCGCCTCCAGCCGCTTCTCGAAGTGGTCGACGAGGTCTCTGGCGACCAGGCCGATCCGCTTCTCCGTGCCGACCATCGCCTCCAGCGCCGCCCACTTGCTCTTGAGCCGCTGCTTCTCTTCTTCCTCCTCGCCCTCGGTGATTTCCTCGAACTCCGGGTCGATGCGGGGCTTCTCCTCCTCGGCCAGTTCCAGTTTCGCCAGCCGGGATTCGTAGTAGATGGGCACGGTGGCCCCATCGTGTACGGCCCGCAGGATGTCGTACTTGTCAATGTAGTCGCCGAAGACCGCCGGCGTGCTCTTGTCGTCCAGTTCCAGAGGCGTCCCGGTGAAGCCGATAAACGACGCGTTCGGCAGGGCGTCCCGCAGGTACTTGGCCATGCCGTACTTGATCTGGCCGCTCGTGCGGTCCAGCCGGGCGCTGAACCCGTAGTGGCTGCGGTGGGCCTCGTCGGCGATGACGACGATGTTCCGCCGCTCGCTCAGTGCCTCGCCGCCCTCGAACTTCTGAAGCGTCGTAAAGACCACGCCGCCCGAGGCCACGCGCAAGAGTTGCTTCAGGTGCTCGCGGCTCTCCGCCTGCACCGGCCTTTGCCGCAGGAGGTCGCTGTTGACGCTGAACGTGCCGAACAGTTGGTCGTCCAGGTCGTTGCGGTCGGTGATGACGACCAGCGTCGGGTTCTCCATCGCGGGGTGCTTGATGACCTTCCCGGCATAGAAAACCATCGACAGGCTCTTTCCCGACCCCTGCGTGTGCCAAACAACGCCGATCCGCCGGTCGCCCTGCGGTCGGCTGGCCTCCACCGTGCACTCCACCGCCCGGTTCACCGCCCAGTACTGGTGGTAGGCCGCCGCCTTCTTGGCGATCTCCTTGCCGTCGTCCTCGAAGGTGATGAAGTGCACCACGTAGTCCAGCAGCCGCGCCTTCTCGAAGATACCCTTGACCAGCACCTCCAGTTCCACCGTCCCGCTGGGCGCCAGCGCCGTCCCGTCAATCGTCCGCCAGGGCATGAAACGGTCCCAGCCCGACGTAATCGTCCCCGCCCGAGCCGCAAAACCGTCCGAGATGACCAGCAGTTCGTTATAGACGAACAGGCTCGGAATCTCGGCCTTGTAGGTCTGGAGCTGCTTGTAGGCCTCGTAAACGGTCGTCTTCTCCTCCGCCGGGTTCTTCAGTTCGATGACCGCCAGCGGCAGGCCGTTGACGAACACCACCACGTCCGGGCGGCGGTTGCGCTTGGCCTCGATGACCGTGAACTGATTGACCACCAGGAACTCGTTGCAGTCCATCCTGGCCGCTTCGCGCTCGATGAGCCAGACCTTGCCGTGCCGCTCCTGGCCCTCCTCGCGCCACGACACGTCCACGCCGTCGGTCAGCAGCCGGTGGAAGGCGCGGTTGTTGACGACCAGCGACGGGCTTTCCGGCCGGGTCACCTTGCGGACGGCCTCCTCGATGGCCTCCAGCGGCACGTCGGGGTTGATCCGCACCAGGGCATCCCGCAGCCGGCCGATGAGCACCACCTGGCCATAGTCGGCCCGCTCGGGGCGGCAGCCGTCCGGCGCGATGTCCGGCCCGAAGGCGTACTCGTAGCCCAACTCGCGGAAGTAATCCACGGTGGCTTCTTCGACCTTTGCTTCGTCAAGGTAAGGGCTCACCTAGAGACCTCTCGTTTGCGTGGCCTATGCCGCTCCCACACCTCCGCCATGTTGAGACTGGGCAGACTTTCCCTTATATGCTGTATAGCTTTTTGCGAATACCGCTTGTACGTCTGCGCGCCGATTTTGATTTCTTTGAAATACTGATCGTCCTTCTGGATCTCTAATTCCTTGATGACCGCGAGCGTGCGAGGCATTGTCAGCTCGACGTGCTGCGCCAACTGCTTCAGGCCCAGATTGTAGTAGCCAAGTTCATTCACTCGCTTCACAGCCACAACAGAAGCACCCGGCGTGCCCTCGGGCACAAGCTGCACCGGCACTCCTTCGTTTTTCGTAAGGCGTAGTTCAATAGTTGGCCCCGTGCCGCCGGAAGTAATTTGAACCGCCGCGACACCCGGGAATATATCAGTCCAGGGAATGCCATTTCTAACACTTTGGGCGATGCGGCACAGCTCGCCAATACCAGGTTGCCCTGTTTCTCCCCTTAGTGCGCTGTCGAGAATGGCCAGGGGCCGAATACGCGCCATTGCGTGAGATCGCCGCCTGTGACCGGGTTCCAGGAGGCGCGATATCTCCTTAATCTCTGTCTCAAGTAGGGAATGAAGATCGGTCGGTGCTCGAGTCGCTAGAGGCAGAACACGTTCGGGGAGGGCCAAAGGCAAATCCTTGCCAAAGACCGACTTCAACAAATCCCGAAAGAGGGTCAGCCCGCTCTGGGCGTGCAAGTATAGTTGACCCTCTGAAATATCCAAGAGGTGATGTTGCGCAGCGTCACGCAGGCCATTGAGTGCCTGAAGACCAAGGGCCTGCTCTTCCGAGAGAAACTTTATGGCGCCGTTGCTCAAGGCCGCACGAACGCACGCATCAAAACCGATAGTCTGCTTGGCCCGTCTCTCGCGAATTCTCCCTCCGCGGTGGAGAATGGCAGCTTTCAGAAGCATCTCAAAAGCGTGATCAAGAAGAATCAGTGTCGTGGTCGGGCGGCCTGTGTCGCTAGGCCGGTTAAAGATTTCTACGGATAAGGTTAGCGAATCGATTGCCTTCCTGAGAAGCAGCTTCGCCTCGCGTTTCATCACGGCACCTCCCCCGCCTGCGCGGGCGGGTCCGCCAGGCCGTCAAGGGCCGAAACGTCTATCTCGCCGCTCAGGAGTTTGGGCAGCAGCGCGTCACGCAGGGCGGCAAGCGTACTGCTGTTGTGCACATTATGAACCACTTTGTGTCGCCAAGCGTCGATTATTGTGCGAAACGCTGCCGCAACGCCCTTACCAGGCACGGTCAACGGTAAGTCTGACAACATTTGCGCGTTGAGGGTCGCCCGGGTGGAGCCGGTCTTACGTCCGTGCACCAACTCCCAGTACAATGGCGAACGCAGCCAGTATTGGAGGAACCGTCCGTAAGTCGGGTCCAGTGGGCGAAACCGTATCAGATATGAGGCGAATACCGCGCGAGGCGTGTCCTCAACAAGGGCTGCATGACCAGGGTCGGCCATACGAGCAATGACAACATCGCCATCTCGAAGGAGGTACTTTCGGGCTTCTTCCTCGGTGATGTCGCAATAGGGCACCGAGGACCATTCGATCCACGGTTGCTTGTTGATGTCCGTAATCCTGAGGAAGTGAGGCCCTACCGGTCGCTCGGCTGCCGATGCGGTGTAGCCGTATTGCGGCTTCTCGCATAGTTCGCCTAGGGTTGCTGTCTCCCATCCCTCCGGTATCTCGCCGAGTTCGGAGTCCACGAGGCGGTCGGGGAAGAGGTCCCAGAGGTGGGCGGGCAGGCCGGGCAGCGACTGGCCGCGCCGCCAGCGGCCCTCCATCTTGGCCCGCACGGGGTCGAAGTCCACGAACCACGACTTAAAGAGCGCCCGCGCCATCGCCTCCAGCGTCGCGTTCATCCGCCGGTTCAACTCGATCTTGTCGTCGAATGCCCCAAGAATCGCCGCGATGCGAAGCTGTGTCTGCTCATCGGGCACGCGAAACGTCAAGGTTCTCAGGGTAGAACCGGTGAGCTCCTGAAAAGTCGTCCCACCCGCGTGGCGTCTGAGGTACTCCGTGTGAGTGGCCAGCAGATAGTACAAGAACTCGCTGACAAAGCCGGGTCTTGGCACCAGACTACGGAAGCCCTGATTCGTTGCCAGCGCTCGGCGCGCAATAGCAACGTATCCTACCGGCGCACGAGTCGTCAGAAGAACGGCACCGGCAGGGAGCAATTTCGCACTGCTGTTCGCCAGCCCTTCGTCAGATAGCATCCGCTCGCCATGCTCAATATACCGTCCGCCATGGTTGGCAAGATCCTTCGGGGTGAGCCAGGGAACTGCGCCGTTCCAGTAGCGCGTAACATCGGTTTTGGGCGTACCTCCACCGATGACCTGGGCCATCTCGTCTATACAGAGATTGCGCCAGTTACTCGCCATGCCCCAGCGCCTCCAGGTTTCGGCGGATTCGTGCGTCGAGTTTCTGCGCCTCGGCCCCCCGCTGTGCGGAGCCAGGTAGGTCAGCGGCTGAAGCCGAGGACGCCGCGGATAATCGCGCGCGCCGTTCGGTCGTCGGATTGCCGTAATTCGTTGTGTAAAAGGCAGATGCGCTATTCAACACCCAGGGTCCCGCCGTATTATTCGAGCGCGCCGTAATGCAATAACGGCGCGCCGTTATTTTACGTGCGCCGCTCATAATAGCGTCCCCGTCTCTCGCCTCTTGCGGTCAATAACCCTTTTTCCTCCAAAACCTTAAGAATGCGGTAGGCCTGATAGGGGCCTACCTGGCAGAGGCTGCACGTGTCCGCCCGTGTAATCCGACCGAACTTGTCCACGTACTGAAGCACCATCTGCTCCTGCTGAAGCGGCTCGAAGCCGCGCTGGCGGACGTAGGCGGCCGGCTGGCCCAGGCGGCGGTAGGTGGCGGCCGAGAGGTGCCAGGTGCGGCCCTTGCGCTCGCCGCGCGGCTCGACCAGGCCGGCCTCCACCAGGCGGTTGAGCACGGCCCGGGCATCGGGTTCGGGTTTTTGGGTGAGTCGGGCGGCCTGTTCAGTGGTGAGGCGGCGGTCCTGCCAAAGGGCATTCAGGATCAGGAGTTCATCCAGGCGGAGGTCGCGCCCGGCCCGCGATTCCTCGGCCAGGAGGCGGACAAATTCCAGATTTGCCTGCCCGCCGGGGAGAACCACGACAACGCTGGACTCGTTACTGCGGTCATAGGAGGGGGCGGGCCGGCCGTTGCGGAGTTGCTCGTAGAAAATTGTGTCAATGCCGCGGGCGGTGCGCTCCACGATGCCGGCCCGCTTGAAGGCGTCGGCCAGCAGAGGGTTGCGCGGACGGGGCGCGGTCACCAACAGGTTGTCCAGGCGCACGCCCTCCGGGAAGCCGCCGGGGTTGGAGATCTCCAAGCGGTCGGCGTGCCACTGGACGTGGACCGCGCCGAGGCGGGTATAGTCGCGGTGGATCAGGGCGTTGGCCAGTGCCTCGCGGAAGGCCGCCGGCGGGTAGTCCGGCACGGCCACCCGGAGCATGCCGACCAGGAGTTCCTGTTCGCGGTTGCGTGCGGCGAAGCGCTGCTCGCATTCCTCCATGACGCGCAGAAGCGGCCAGCGGAAGAAGTCGTTGACCTCGACCTTCTGGCCGGCCAGCACTTGAAAGGCCGCCTCGTGCGTCGGCAGGAAACGCCGCAGCGAGTCCGCCCTGCCGAACAGGAGCAGGCCCAGTACGCGGACGTTTCGAACGTTGCCGTTGGCCTCGACCGCCCCCAGCGCCTTGGCCAGTTCCAGGTCGGGCAGGGCCAGCAGGGGTTGGTCGCCGTTGCGGCGCTCACGGATGCTGCGGCGGAAGCGCTCAAACTCCAGTGGGTCCAGGTCGTCCCAGGAGGCGTCGGGGACGACCAGGGCGGAGTAGTCCTCCGCGCCGCGGTCGGCCTGCCGGGCGTGCATCTCGTGGAAGAACATCGGCAGGCAGCAGGGGCGGCCGTCGGCGGCGATCGCTCGGCGGACATAGTGGCCGGATGTGGTGCCGACGGGTGCGGACATCCGCGGGACTTCGACGACGACTACCTCCTTGCCTTGGCATGGAACGAGGGCGACGCGCGGCGTGAGCGACGGGCGGGTTCGGTTGGCGATGAGGGCGCCAAGGCGCACGGGATCGGTGCGGCCGGATTCGTGGCGCGGTCTGGCCCCGGTGACGCGGCCGTCGTCCTCGACGCCGATAAGCAGCCAGCCAGGCGTGTCCGAGGAGCGATTCGCCAGGCAGACGACGGCCTCGACCAAGTCGTCATCGGACAGAGTCCCACGCTCTTCGCCCTTGAACTCCACGTCGAGCGATTCGCCCCCGGCGATGAGACGTTGCAACTGTTCGTCCGTCATCTTTGCTCCTCGCCAAACCCGAGGGCTCGAAGGTTTCGCCGGATCGCGGCGTCGAGTTGCTCGCCCTCGGCCATCTGCCGGTAGAGTTGGGCCGACAGTTCCCTCATCTTCTCCTCGAAAGGCGTGCCGTCATCCTCTATCTCTTCCGCTCCGACGTATCGGCCGGGGGTCAGGACGTAGCCGTGGGCGGCGATATCCTGGAGCGTGGCACTCTTGCAGAAGCCGGGGACGTCCTCGTACTTGCCGGCCTCGGGCTCACCCCGCCAGGCGTGGTAGGTGCGGGCGATGCGGGCGATCTCCTCGTCGGTCAGTTCCCGGTGGGTGCGGTCGATGAGCCGGCCCATCTTGCGGGCGTCGATAAAGAGGGTCTGGCCGGGCCGAGCGCGGAACGAGCGGCCGTTGAACTTGCGGGCGGCCTTGGAGCGCGTCAGGAACCACAGGCAGGCCGGTATCTGCGTGGTGTAGAAGAGTTGCCCCGGCAGGGCGATGATGCAGTCCACCAGGTCCGCCTCGATGATGGCACGGCGGATTTCGCCCTCGCCGGAGGTGTTGCTGGTCAGCGAGCCGTTGGCCAGGACGAACCCGGCCGTGCCGTGCGGCGCGAGGTGGTGCAGGAAGTGGAGAATCCAGGCGTAGTTGGCGTTGCCGCCGTCCACGAGTACGGTTGAGCCATCCTTCTGCTTGCGCTGGCCCCCGGGCGGGAGGGAGAAATACCCCGGCCCGTCGAACCGTTTCCAGCGGACATCGTCCTTCACCTTCGAGTAGCCCCAGTCCTCCATGTTGAAGGGGGGATTCGCCAGGATGAAATCGGCCTTGAGGTCCTTGAACTTGTCGTCGAGGAAGGAGTCGCCCCACTCGATGCGGGCGTCGATGCCGCGGATGGCGAGGTTCATCAGCGCCAGCCGCCAGGTGGTGTAGTTAGACTCCTGGCCGTAGATGGAGATGTCGCGGCGCACGGCGGGGGAGACCTTGGCTTTCTTGCCGTTGCCATTGCTGGAGGCGTGGGCCTGGATGAACTTGACGGCCGAAACGAACATGCCGCCCGAGCCGCAGCAGGGGTCGAAGACGCGGCCCTTGTAGGGCTCGAGCATTTCGACCAGGAGTTTGACAACGCACTGGGGCGTGTAGAACTGGCCGCCGAGTTTGCCCTCGGCGGCGGCGAAGCGGGCGAGGAAGTACTCGTACACGCGGCCGAGGATGTCCTTCTGGCGGCTTTCCTTGTCGCCCAGACCGATGGTGGCGATGAGGTCGATGACCTCACCGAGGCGGGCCTTGTCGAGCGCCGGCCGGGCGAAGTCCTTCGGTAGGACGCCTTTCAGCGCCGGGTTGTCGCGCTCGATGGCCGCCATGGCGTCGTCAACGAGCGTGCCGATTTCTGGGCGCTTGGCGTTCTTCTGGAGGTAGTCCCAGCGGGCCTCCGGCGGGACCCAGAAGATGTTGTCGGCCAGGTACTCGTCGCGGTCCTCGGGGTCGGCGTGGGGTTCGGCCTGGAGGGCGTGGTACTTCTCCATGAAGGCGTCGGAGATGTACTTGAGGAAGATCAGGCCGAGGACGACGTGCTTGTACTCGGCGGCGTCCATGTTGCCGCGGAGTTTGTCGGCGGCAGCCCAGAGTTTATCCTCGAAGCCGAGCGTGGCGGCGGTGGAGCCGTTTGGCTTTGTGTTCGCACCTCTTTCCGAAGTCATGGTCCGGCCCTTGCGCTTCATTGCCTGGCCTCCCGCTTCTCGTCCAGGTGCTCGGGGTGTTGCCGCAGCCAGTCGTCTATCGCGCCCTTGTGAAACCGCCAACGCCGTCCGACCTTCTGGCCGGGCAATCCGCCCTCCTGGGCGAGTTTGTAGAGCGTGGACCGGGATATCTTCAGGTACTCCGCCAGCTCGTCGATGCTCATCACCTCAGCTGGACCAGATGTCATCTGCCGCTCCTTGCGTGCGCCCCCGTCGCTATTGAGAGACACGGGTTGCTATTATCGGGAAGTGGCGGCTGTTGTCAAGAAGAAGATTTGCCCCGCCGGACCGGCGTCGGCAGGGTCATGGTCTTCCGCGCGATGACGATCTGCGAGCGGTGGTCGTACCACACGTCTTGCATGGTCGGCCAAGGCTCGGACGGATCGCTTGACAGACGGGACGGAACATGCGAAAGTTCCGGCAAGGGTTGCTTTCGGGGAGCCATTTTTTATTTCGGAAGGTCCCCGTACCATCCGGTTTACACGAGCGCCCGTCCAGGCATCTGGCCGGGCGTTTGCGTTTTCCGTTGATTCCAAAGGGTTCCGGCGATCCCGCCGCGTCGGGCGGATTCTCTGTTCCGAAACCGCGAAAGCGGGTCCCGGTTGCGAACGTATATGTTCACGACCGGAACCCGAGAGCAACCGCCTGAACTCTCGGACTCTCTGGTGAACAGCCCGCCAGTGGTTAACAGGGTCGTTCGTACCGGACCCCAGCGCCATTTAGAACCTTCGGCGGGTATGTAACCTGTAGACGAGCAGCATCAACCCGCCAGACATCGGACCGGTCGCCAGGCGAAGGCCGTTGTGGGCAAGCCCGAAAGGAGTGTTTGAAACGTGGTGTATCCGCGGGAAGTCGTTGAGCTGCAAGGAATTAGATCGTCTCGGGGCCTCATTGTTTGGCCTTAGGCACTCATTTTTGAGGCCAAAATAGGGGTCTTAGATTAAGCGGCCGCTCCATCGGTGCGCCGGGGTGATCTGTTGCGCAGGGGCTGTTTGGGCCGGGATCATGGAATCGCAACGACTCGAAAGGAATCGGCCTCCACTCCGAATGGCCGGTTTCATGGCGAATGATTACGAAGAAGGGGCACATTTTCTAAAATGACGAATGTCGAGACGTGACCCTATAGGATCTATTTTCTAAAATGACGAATGTCGAGACGTGACCCTATAGGATCTGAGGTGCTTCGCAGGGACTGGGTAGTCGCTTGATTGAGTCGCCCCACAACCCCAAAGAGGGGGTTGACACCCTTTTCGGATGTGCTATGATTCCTGCCGTTCTTTGCAATGATAACCCCTGGTGGAACAAACGGAAGTCCGTGAGAATCGGACGCGGTCGCGCCGCTGTAACCGGTTACGACCTCCCTAAAGCCATTCCGGCCGAAAGGCCGGGAGAAGGCGGGAGAAAGGCTTGATACCGGAAGTCAGAAGACGTGTTCCGCCAGAATGACCTGAACGCCTCCGCAGGAGAGGATGAGGGAAGTGGCGCTGTGTCCCAGCGCCTCGAAGGCCTTGCTGTTCCGTGTTGCGGAGCGGCAAGGCCTTTTTGTTTCGGGGGCATATCCGCGCGAGGATAGTCCGGAGACAAAGACAAGACGACAAAAAAAACAAAACTTATCACGGGGTGAGCGCTAACGGAAGTCCGTGAGAATCGGACGCGGTCGCGCCGCTGTAACCGGTTACGACCTCCCTAAAGCCATTGCGGCCGAAAGGCCGGGAGAAGGCGGGAGGAAGGTTTGAAACCGGAAGCCAGAAGACGAGCCCACCCTAGAGGCTCCCGACCTTCGCGAGAAAGGAGGAGCGGCTGACTGCTATTTGGTAGACCGCCGTTCTTCGCTGGGCGCGAAGGACGGCGGTTTTATTTGGCATGGAAACGATGAGTATACGCATTACGGCCATTTTGTTTGGAATCCTCGCCATTGGGGTCGGCTGCCGCGGGCGGAACTCGAGCTCCCCTGATTTGAACAGTCCGCGATCCCCCGCAGAAGCGCACGCTCTGATGGCGGCGTTAGACCGTCAGAGTGTGGAATTGGGATGGCCGGAAGAGGTCCTACGCCACATGCGGCATGCGATGCGCGGTCGGTTACTGGCGGCCGGGCTTCCGGAAGCGGAGATCGAACAATGGATAAAATCAGATTTGCGCAACAACAAGATAACAAGCCTATCCCCAAGGGAGATGTCTCGATGAAACGAAGAGAGGGCAGAATCGGATTCGGAACCGGAGTTCTTGCGGCTCTGCTGATGGGCGGCGGGACCATTGCGGTTCGGGCGGCCACGCACTTTTCGGAGTTCGAGGATGTGGGACTAGCGCCCGGCACCTATTGGAATGGAAGCGATTTGTCAGGCGGCTTCCGGAGCGGATGGGCCTTTTTCCGAAACGCCTACGACTCTCAATGGGGGAGTTGGGCCGGCTTTGCCTGTTCGACCGTCTCGGATACAAACACGCCCGGCTACTTCAACCAATATGCCGTCTGGATGCCTGGCACAGGCCGCAAGGGCTCGTCGGCCTACGCCGTCGCCTACGATTCGGTGTGGGACGAGCAGGTTGTGATCGAGTTTCCTTTTCCCGTCGGCGTCCAGGGCTTTTACGTGAACAACACTACGTATGCGGCGCTTTCGATGCGGGACGGCGACTGGTTTTCGAAAAAGTTCGGGGGCACGACGGGGGACGATCCGGACTGGTTCAAGTTGACCATTACGGGCAAGGATCGTAATGGCCAGACGCTGGGGAGCGTGGAGTTTTACCTGGCGGACTACCGCTTTACGAACAATGCGCTGGACTACATCGTGAGCGATTGGACGTGGGTGGATTTGAGTTCGCTGGGGACCCAGGTCAGGACCCTACATTTCACCCTTTCGTCCAGCGATAACGGTCCATGGGGAATGAACACCCCGGCCTATTTCGCGTTGGACGGCTTGACCTATTCACCCACGCCGGCGATTTTGACCGCGGATTTTGAGAACCTCGGCCTTGCGCCAGGCGAATATTGGAACGGGAGTGACCTACGGGGAGGGTTTGTGAGCGAGGGGATCTCTTTTGGCAACTCCTATAACACCACCTGGAACTTTTGGGCCGGTTTTGCCTATTCCTCGGTGAGCAACACCAATACACCGGGATATGACAATCAATATGCCGTTTGGATGCCCGGCACGGGGGTCGGGGGAACCGGCACCTATGCGGTGGCATACGATTCCCCCTGGGACGAACAAGATGTCATCACCTTTCCCGCTCCCGCCCTGGTCAAGGGTCTCTACGTGAACAACACCACGTATGCGGCGCTCTCGATGCGGGACGGCGACTGGTTTTCGAAAAAGTTCGGCGGTGAGACAGGGAACGATCCGGACTGGTTCAAGCTGACCATTACGGGCAAGGATCGTAATGGCCAGACGCTGGGGAGCGTGGAGTTTTACCTGGCGGACTACCGCTTTACGAACAATGCGCTGGACTACATCGTGAGCGATTGGATGTGGGTGGACTTGAGTTCGCTGGGGCCCCAGGTCAAGACCCTGCATTTCACGCTTTCTTCCAGCGATACCGGCGAATGGGGAATGAACACACCGGCCTATTTTGCCATGGACAACATCCAGTTCATCTATACCTTCAGTGGCCCTACGGGGGGGACGAACCTTTACGATACGCCGGTGCCTGGCTTTGTAGGACCTCACGGCGATGGGAAAGCCAATGCGCCGGGCTATCCTCATCCGAGCAATTACGTCAATCGGGCCTTCGCCGGCTGGGCGGCGGAGGTTGTGAACTATTCACCGGCGCCCGGTGTGGCCGCGCAATGGACCAATGCGGCCAAAACCCTTGGGCCAGTGACCGGCGATAACTTCGATATCGCCTCTCTCGGCGATCTCAACACAAACCAGTTGGCGGCGGGAACGCCGCCCGGCTCCATTACCCTGCGCATGAATGTTCCGATTGCCGACAAGGAAGGGCCGGACTTTGCTGTTTTTGAGAACGGATTTTCCATCGGCAGTTCCACCGGCAACTTGTTCTTTGGCGAATTGGGGTATGTGGATGTCTCCTCCGACGGAACGAACTTTACCCGCTTTCCGTCGGTTGCGCTCTGGACCAATGCCGTCGGGGCCTTCGCGGGCTTTGACGCGCGCTATTACTATGGGCTTTGCGGCAAACACGCGAATGCGTACGGCCATTCGTGGGGGACACCGTTTGATTTGGGCGATCTGGCGTGTCATCCCGATGTGCAAAGCGGAGTT
>Ga0308420_1000221_pt1 | contig 25975 bp, 23 predicted proteins | sample HotsprSampleMS55_FD_203802 | JGI IMG/M metagenome (GOLD analysis project Ga0308420, IMG submission 203802) | Hot spring phototrophic mat microbial communities from Mushroom Spring, Yellowstone National Park, Wyoming, United States - 20090730_MS55 ... | reverse complement strand
CACCGTCGCTCCCGCTCGCGCGAGCGGGAGCGAGAAATTGCCCAGCCCGCAGTACAGGTCGGCGACGCGCTCGCCGGGCTGCGGATCGAGCAGGCGCACCGCGCGCGCGACCAGGACGCGGTTGACGGCGAAATTGATTTGCGTGAAATCGGTCGGTCGGAAGCAGATGCGCACGTCGAATTCCGGCAGGTCGTAGTGCAGCGGCGGCGGATCCACCGGCTCGAAGGGCTGCGCGCTCTCCGGTCCGCCCGGCTGGACCCATACGGCGACCCCGCGTTCGCGGGCGAACGCGCGCAGGCAGGCGGCGTCCTCGGCGCCGAGGGGATCGAGGAGCCGAAAGACCAGTGCCGCGGCGTTTTCTGCCGCGGCGACCTCGATCTGCGGCAGCCGCACACGCGCGGAGAGCCGCCCGACGAGCTCGCGCAGCGGCACGATCAGCTCCGAAATCCCGGGCGCGAGCACCTCGCAGCCGCGCATCTCGGCGACATAGCTCGAGTGCCGCTCGTGGAAGCCGACCAGTGCCCCGCCTTTCTTTTCTACCCACCGCACCGCGAGCCGCGCCTTTCTGCGGTACCCCCATTCCGGCCCGTAGACGATCGCCAGTATCGTCTCCGGGTGCACGCGTCCGATGCGCGCGAGGCAATCTTCCAGCCAGCGCTGTTTCGCCGCCATCTGTGTGCGCGCGTCGGCGTGCTGCATCGCGCAGCCGCCACAGCGGCCGAAGTGCGCGCAGCGCGGCTCCCGGCGCCCCGCCGAAGGCACGAGCACCGCGCGTGCGCGTGCGAGTGCGTGGCGCCGGCGCGTGCGCAGGAACTCGGTCTCCACCAGCTCGCCCGCGAGCGCTCCTTCGACGAACACCACCCTGCCGCTCGCGTCGCGCGCGACGCCGCGGCCCTCCGCGTCCAGCGCCTGGACGCTCAGCCGCTCCAACGCGCGAGAAACTCCCGCGCCCACGGGCTCGCGATCTTTCCGAGCGCCTCGCGCGCGAGTGCGCATTCGCGCCGGTACGCGATCTCGTCGAGGGCGCCGCGCAGTCGCTGGAAGCGCAGCCACAGCAGGTAGGTGGTGAACGCGTCGGCCTCGCAGTAAGCCCGGATCTCGGCGATCCGACCGGCGCGCCACGCTCCCCAGACCGCCGCGCCCCCGATGCCGATCTTGCCGGGCAGGCCGGCGAGCTGCGCCATCTCGTCGAGCGGCGCATTGTTGCGCGGCTGGTAGAGGGCGAGGACATCCATCAGGTCCAGGTGGCGCCCGTGGTAGCGCGAGACGTAGTTGTTGAAACGGAAATCGCGGTCGTCTTCCCCCTGGTCCCAGAATTTCGCAGCGCGCACTCCGTGAGCGAGACCGCGGTGTGCGAGCACCGAAAGGTCGAAGCCACCGCCGTTCCAGGACACCAGCTGCGGCACGTAGCGCTCGATGCCCTCGAAGAAGCGCTGGATCGCCTCGCGCTCGTCCGCCTCCGGCTCGCCGAGGGAAAAGATCCGCAGCACGTCGGCTTCGCGCAGTACGCAGGAAATCGCCACCACCCGCTGCAAGTGTGGCGGCAGGAAGTCGCTTCCGGTCTGTGCGCGACGGCGCTGGAATGCTACCTCCGCCGCCTCGCCGTCCGGCAGCGCATCCGGCAGCCCGTAGATGCGCCGGATCCCCGCGCAGTCGGGAATGGTCTCGATGTCGAACGCGAGCACCGGCGTCATCGGGCTTCAGGCGGGGAAGACACCGGTGCTGAGGTAGCGGTCGCCGCGGTCGCAGACGATCGCGACGAGGACCGCGTCGCGCAGCTCCTGCGCCAGGCGCAGCGCGACCGCGACCGCACCGCCGGAGGAGATCCCGGCGAAGATGCCTTCCTCGCGCGCGAGCCTGCGCGCCATCTCCTCCGCCTCGGCCTGGCTGACGTATTCCAGCCGATCGACGCGCGAGCGCTGGTAGATCTTCGGCAGGTACGCCTCCGGCCATTTGCGGATGCCGGGAATCTGCGCGCCTTCCTCCGGCTGGCAGCCGACGATCTGGATGTGCGGGTTCTTCTCCTTGAAGAAGCGCGAGCAGCCCATGATCGTGCCGGTGGTTCCCATCGCGGAGACGAAGTGCGTGATCCGGCCTTGCGTGTCGCGCCAGATCTCCGGCGCGGTGCCCTCGTAGTGCGCGCGCGGATTGTCGGGATTCGCGAACTGGTCGAGCATCACGCCCTCGCCTTCGCGCACCATGCGCTCGGCGAGGTCGCGCGCCGCCTCCATCCCGCCGGCTCGCGGCGTGAGCACGATCTCGGCTCCGAAGGCGCGCATCGTCTGCCGGCGCTCGACCGAGAGGTGCTCCGGCATCACGAGCACCATGCGGTAGCCGCGCAGCGCCGCCGCCATCGCGAGGGCGATTCCGGTGTTGCCGGAGGTGGGCTCGACGAGCGTCATGCCGGGCCGGATCGCGCCGCGCGCCTCCGCGCCCCGGATCATCCAGAGCGCCGGCCGGTCCTTGACCGAACCGGCCGGGTTGTTGCCCTCGAGCTTGACGAGAAGGACGTTGCCGCGGCGCGCGTTCTCCGGTCCCGCCAGACGCTCGAGGCGCACCAGCGGCGTATTGCCGATGAAATCCTCGATCGTCCGCGTCCTCATGCGCGCTCCAGCTCCCGGACGTAGGCCGCGACCCCCTCCTCGACCGGCATGAATTGCCCCGCATAGCCCGCTTCGCGCAGGCGCGCGAGATCGGCCTGGGTGTAGGCCTGATAGCGCGCGGCCAGCTCCGGCGGGAAAGGGATGTACTCGATCAGCCCTTCGCGCGCGAGTTCCGCCGGCGTGCGCTTGCCGCCGCGCACGCTGTTGATCACCGCCGCCGCAAGCGCGTTGAAACTCTGCGCTCGGCCGGTGCCGCAGTTGAACACGCCCGAGATCTCGCGGCGTTCGAGGAAATAGAGGTTGACGCGCACCACATCGGCCACGTGCACGAAATCGCGCTGCTGCTCGCCGTCGGGGAAGCCGTGCGAGCCGGCGAAGAGCTTCACCCGACCCTCGGTACGCAGTTGGCGCCAGGCGTGCCAGGCAACCGAAGCCATGCGCCCTTTGTGCGCCTCGCCCGGGCCGTAGACGTTGAAGTAGCGCAGCCCGACCACCTGCGCGCCGAGCGCGCCGAGACGCCTGCGCACGTGCTGGTCGAAGAGGAATTTCGAGTACCCGTAGACGTTGAGCGGCCGCTCGCATTCGCGCGCCTCGCGGAACTCGCGCCCGGCGCCGTACACCGCCGCCGAGGAGGCATAGATCATCGGCACCTCCTCCTCCTGTGCCCAGTCGAACAGCGCCTTCGAGTACTGGTAGTTGTTCTCCATGACGTAGCGTCCGTCCGGATGCAGCGTGTCCGAGCACGCCCCCTGGTGCAGGAGCGCCTCGATCGGCGCACCGTCGAAGTGCCCGGCGGTCAGCCGCGCGAGGAATTCGCGCTTGTCCATGTAGTCCTCGATCTCCAGTGCCGCCAAGTTCGCGACCTTGGCCGGGTTTTCGAGATTGTCCACCGCCAGAATCTCGGTGACGCCACGTTCGTTGAGCGCGCGCACGAGTCTGGAACCGATGAAGCCGGCGGCGCCGGTGACGACGATGCGCATACGAGCCTAGCCTCCGAACAGTTCCTCGCGCGTGACCACCGCGGTGCCGAGCTTGGTCACCTTGATGCCGCCGGCCCGGTTGGCGAGCCGCACCGCCTGCTCCAGCCCTGCCCCGGCCGCGAGCATCACGCCGAGGGTGGCGATCACGGTGTCGCCGGCCCCGCTCACGTCGTAGACCTCGCGTTTCTCGGCGGCGACGTGCAGCGTGCCGCTGTCGCGGTATAGCGTCATGCCTTCCTCGCCGCGCGTGAGCAGCAGCGCCTCGAGCCGGAGCCGGCGGCGCAGGCCTTGCGCCCGGCGCTCGAGGTCGCGCTCGCTCGACCAGCCCCCGGTCACCGCGCGCAGCTCGGCGACGTTGGGCGTGATCATGTTCGCGCCGCGATAGCGCGAGTAATCGTCGCCCTTCGGGTCCACCAGCACGCGCTTTCCGGCCGCGCGCGCGAGTCGGATCATCCTCGCGATGTGTGCGAGGCCCCCCTTGCCGTAGTCGGAGAGGATCACGATGTCCGAGCGCGCCAGGGCGGGGACGAAGTCGGCGAGCTTGGACGCCAGCACCTCGCGCGAAGGCGGGGTCTCGAAATCCACCCGCAGGAGCTGCTGATGCCGTCCGATGATGCGTAGCTTCTGCGTCGTGCGGATCGAGCCGTCGACGTGGAAGCCCGCCTCGACGCCCGCCTTCTCCAGGAGCGCGCGCAGCCGCTCGCCTTCGGCGTCCCGGCCCACCACCGAAAGCAGCAGCGTGCGCGCGCCGAGCGCGGCGCAGTTCGCGGCGACGTTGGCCGCACCGCCGGCACGCTCTTCCTCGCGGCCGAAGAGCACCACCGGCACCGGCGCCTCGGGCGAAATCCGCGTCGCCTCGCCGTGCCAGTAACGGTCGAGCATCACGTCGCCCACCACCAGGACCCGCGCCCGGCCGGTGTCCGGCGCACGGAGGGGGTGCGCCGGCGCTGCCGTCGCCCTCATACCGCGCGCCCGATCGGGAAGTACTCGAAGCCCGCTGCGCGCATCGCGGCCGGCTCGTACAGGTTGCGCCCGTCGAACACCGCCGGCGTCTTCAACCGGCGCTTCAGCTCCGCGAAGTCGGGACTGCGGAATTCCTGCCATTCGGTCACCACCGCGAGCGCATCGCAGTCCTCGAGCGCCGCGAGCGCGCTGTCGACGATCTCGACCGCGGGCGTCGCGGCGAACAGGCGCCGCGCCGCGGCGCCCGCGGCCGGATCGTAGGCGCGCACCAGCGCCCCGGCAGCGACGAGATCGGCGATCAGCACGCGGCTCGGCGCCTCGCGCAGATCGTCGGTCCCCGGCTTGAAGGCGAGTCCCCAGACGGCGATTCGCCGGCCGGCGAGGTCCGTGCCGAAGCGCGCCTTGATCTTGGCCGCGAGCACGCGCTTTTGCGCCTCGTTCGCCTGCTCGACCGCCGCCACCACGCGCAGCGGCCGGCCGGCGGCCTGGGCGGTGGCGAGCAGCGCGCGCAGGTCCTTCGGAAAGCACGACCCGCCGTAGCCCACGCCGGCGTAGAGGAAATGCGTACCGATGCGCGGATCGGCGCCGACCGCCCGCCGCACCTCCTCGATGTCGGCGCCGAGCGCCTCGGCGAGGTTCGCCAGCTCGTTCATGAACGAGATGCGGGTGGCGAGCATCGCGTTGGCGGCGTACTTGGCGAGCTCGGCCGAGCGCACGCTCATGACCATCATGCGCTCGCGGTTGCGCTGGAACGGCGCGTAGAGCTCGCGCAGCAGCGCACTCGCGCGCTCGTCGTCCGAGCCCACCAGGATGCGGTCCGGCCGCATGAAATCCTCGACCGCGGCGCCTTCCTTGAGGAACTCGGGATTGGACACCACGCTGAAGTCGTGCACCACGCCACGCCGGGCGAGCTCCTCGGCGACCACGGCGCGCACGCGTTCGCAAGTGCCGACCGGCACGGTCGATTTGACCGCGATCAGCCGGTAGCCGTCCATGTGGCGACCGATCGCGCGTGCGGCGGAAAGCACGTGCTGCAGATCGGCCGCACCGTTCTCCTCCGCCGGCGTGCCGACCGCGATCATCTGCACCACGCCGTGCGCGGTGCTCGCGGCGGGATCGGCGGTGAACGCCAGGCGCCCGGCGGCTCGGTTGCGGGCGACGAGCGCGCCCAGTCCCGGCTCGTAGATCGGAATGCGACCGGCGTTGAGCGCGGCCACTTTCGCCTCGTCCACGTCGAGGCAGAGCACGCGGTTGCCCATCTCCGCGAGACAGGCCCCGCTCACGAGCCCCACATAGCCGGTGCCGGCGATGCTGACGTTCATGCGCCCCCTCTCATGGCGCGAGGTCGAACTCCTCGGTGCGCCGCGGCGGATAGCTCTCCCACGCCGCGCAGCCGGGACAGAGCCAGTGGAACTGGCGCGCCTTGAACCCGCAGTTCTCGCAACGGTAGCGCGCCAGGCGCTGCGTATGGCTGTGCACCAGATTGCGCACCAGCTCGAGGTCGCGACGGCGCTCCGGATTCGCCGTGCCGACGATCTGTGCTTCCAGCAGACGGTCGAGGCCGAGCAGCGTCGGATTGCGCCGCAGCTCGTCGCGCACCAGCCGGTAGGCGGCCTCCGCCCCCTTCGTCTCGAGCGTGTAGCGGAACACCGTATCGAGCAGGTCGAGCGAGGGATAGCGTTCGAGGTATCCGGCGAGCAGCGTCAGGCCCTCCTCGAGCCGTCCGGCCTCGCGGTGCGCATCGAGCAGGCGCTGCGCGACCAGCGCGAGGTAGGCCGGATTCTGCGATTCGATGCGCTTCCAGTGCTCGATCGCTGCCTCGAGGTTTCCGGCCGCGCGCTCGAGATCGCCGAGCTGCAGGCTCGCGCGCACGCACTTGCGGTTGGTCTCGAGCGCCTCGACGAGGTGCGCGCGTGCGGCCTCCGGCCGCGAATGCGTCGCCTCGATCGCCGCTCGTTCGCACAGGAACTGCGCGATCTCGCGCGCGCGCGACACGCCGGTGTCCTTCTCCAGCCGGCGGGCCATCTCGATCGCCCGCTCCCACTCCTTTTCCTGCTGGAAGATCTGCAGCAGGAACGCGCGCGCCTCGGCCGCCTGCGGGCCGTCGGCCAGACGCTGGAAGATTTCCTCGGCGCGGTCGAGAATCCCCGCCCGCAGGTAGTCCTGGCCCAGCTCGTAGAGGGCGGTGGCGCGCCGTTCCGGGTCGAGGTCCGCGCGCTCGAGCAGGTGCTGATGCATGCGGATCGCGCGCTCGTACTCGCCGCGCCGGCGGAAGAGGCTGCCGAGCGCGAAATGCAGTTCGACCGTCGCCGGGTCTACTTTCACCACCTCGATGAAGGCCTCGATCGCCTTGTCCGGCTGTTCGGCGAGAAGGAAATTGAGGCCGCGGAAGTACGAAGCCGGCAGCGCCCGCGAGTCGCGCAGCAGATGCTGGATGTCGATCCGAGCAGCGAGCCATCCCAGACCGAAGAGGATCGGGATGCCGAGCAGCCACCAGGGTTCGAACTCCATCAGCCTTCGGCAGGCCGCGGCGGGGCGCCGGCAGGAGGCTCGGCATCCGTGCCACCGCTTGCGCGCGCAAGCCGGCCGATTTCGCGGCGCTGGCGCAGCAGCGCGAGCGCGGCGGCCGCAAGCCCGAGCAGCACGCCGCCGGCGAAGAACGCGAACAGCAGCACCGCGAGCGGAATCTGCCAGCTCGCGTCGAAGAAGAAACGCAGTGCCACCGGATCGGTGTTTTTGGCGGCGAAGGCGAGCAGCAGGACGAACAGCGCCAGCCGCACCGCCCAGCTCAGCAGTCGCATGCGGCCGCGAATCCTCGTCCGGGGCCAGGGGGCGGCGCGGGCGGCGCCGCGTCAGTTGCTCGCCGCGCGCCCCAGCCGCGGCGGCATGACGATCGTGGCATCCGGGTCTTGGGCAGGCGTCTGCGCCGCGTGCGGTTCCGGTCGCGCCGGCACCGTCCGTGGCGCCCCCGTCGGCACCAACGGCTCCGCCGGGCCGGCCAGCGGAGCCTTCGTTTTCGCCGGCGCCCGGAGCGCCGAGGCGTTCGCATCCGCGCGGTCCACCCGCTCGCGCAGCTCTTTTCCGGCCTTGAAATGCGGCACGTACTTCTCCGGCACGTGCACCTTCTCGCCCGATTTCGGATTGCGACCGACGCGCGGCGGGCGGTAGTTCAGCCCGAAGCTGCCGAAGCCGCGGATCTCGATGCGGTTGCCCGCGAGCAGCGCGTTCGTCATCGCGTCGAGAATCATCTTCACCGCATACTCGGCGTCCTTCGCCACGAGCTGCGGGTAGCGCTGGGCGAGGCGGGCGATCAGTTCGGATTTGGTCATCGGACTCCTCCCTGAGCCAGGGACCGTTTCCGTCTACTGCTGCGGGCCGCTCCCGCCGCCCTTGTCGAGCTTCGCGCGCAGCAATGCGCCGAGGTTGGTCGCGCCGGCGCCCGCTGCCGCCTGTTCGCTCTTCAGCTGCTTCATCGCTTCGGTCTCCTCGGCGAGATCCTTCGCCTTGACCGAGAGGTTGATGGAGCGATTCTTGCGATCGACGTTGATGATCATCGCGGTCACCGTGTCGCCCTCCTTCAGCACCGAGCGCAGGTCGTCCACCCGCTCGCGCGAGTACTCGGAAGCGCGCAGGTAGCCCTCGACTTCGGGCGTGAGCGCGATCACCGCCCCCTTCGCGTCGACCGATTTCACCGTGCCGCTCACCACGCTGTTCTTGTCGTGGCCGGCGATGTAGTTGGTGAACGGGTCGCCCTCGAGCTGCTTGATCCCGAGCGAGATGCGCTCGCGCTCGACGTCGATGCCGAGCACCAGCGTCTCGACCTCGTCGCCCTTGCGAAAGCGCTTGACCGCCTCCTCGCCAGGCAGCGTCCAGGAAAGATCGGAAAGGTGCACCAGTCCGTCGATGCCGCCGGGAAGCCCGACGAACACGCCGAAGTCGGTGATGGATTTGATCTGGCCCCGGACCCGATCGCCTTTCTTGTACTCGCGCGCGAAGTCCTCCCAGGGGTTCGGCATGCACTGTTTCATGCCGAGCGAAATGCGCCGGCGCTCCTCGTCGATCTCGAGAATCATCACCTCGACCTCGTCGCCGACCTGGCACACCTTGGACGGATGCACGTTCTTGTTGGTCCAGTTCATTTCGGAGACGTGCACCAACCCTTCGATGCCGGGCTCGATCTCGACGAACGCGCCGTAGTCGGCGAGGTTGGTGACCTTGCCGAAAAGCCGGGTGCCGCGCGGGTAGCGGCGCGCGACCCCTACCCACGGATCCTCGCCCAGCTGCTTCAGGCCGAGGGACACGCGGTTCTTCTCGGCGTCGAATTTGAGCACCTTGGCGGTCACCTCGTCGCCGACGTTGACCACCTCCGACGGATGCTTCACCCGCCGCCACGCCAGATCGGTGATGTGCAGCAGCCCGTCGATGCCCCCGAGATCCACGAACGCGCCGTAGTCGGTGATGTTCTTGACGATGCCCTTGACCACCGCGCCCTCGGTGAGCGTCGCGAGCAGCGCCTCGCGCTCCGCGCCGACGCTCTCCTCCAGGACGGCGCGGCGCGATACCACCACGTTGTTGCGCTTGCGGTCGAGCTTGATGACCTTGAACTCCATCTGCTTGCCCTCGTAGGGCGTGGTGTCCTTGACCGGCCGCAGGTCGATCAGCGAGCCCGGCAGGAAGGCGCGCACGCCTTTCACCATCACGGTCAGGCCGCCCTTCACCTTGCCGGTGATCAGACCCTGCACCTTCTCGCCGGTCTCGAGTGCTTTCTCCAGCTCGAGCCACGCCGCCATGCGCTTCGCCTTTTCGCGCGACAGGCGGGTTTCGCCGAAACCGTCTTCCAGCGCCTCGATCGCCACCGGCACGTAGTCCCCGGGCTTCACCTCGATCGCGCCCGCATCGTTCGTGAATTCCTCGATCGGGATCAGGCTCTCCGACTTCAGGCCGGCGTTGACCACCACGAAGTTCTCGTCCACGCGCACGACCTCGGCGGTGATGACCTCGCCGACACGCATCTCCTTGCGCGTCAGGCTTTCTTCGAACAGAGCGGCGAACGACTCAGGAGCGGATTGCTGGGAGGGGGAAGAAGATTCGGCAGGAGCGACGGCAGCCATGAACGAGTTCGAAAAATCCTTCGTTAACCGCGCGCTTGCGGCGAGCCGCGCGGGTTGGGTTGCACAATCGGGACGCGGTTTACACGGCCCCGCCCGTTCCTTCCGCGACCCGTTGCCGGTAAAGGCCGAGCACCCGCTGCACCACCTCTTCGATCGTGAGATCGGAAGAGTCGAGCAGAATGGCGTCGGGGGCGGGCCGGAGGGGAGCCGCGCTTCTCGCGGTGTCCCTCGCATCCCGCTCTTCCAGATCGCGAGAAAGGGCGGCAAGGCTAGCACGGATTCCCTTGTCTTTCAACTGCTTATATCTTCGCTCCGCCCGCACCGGAACGCTGGCGGTGAGAAACACCTTGAGGCAGGCATCCGGGAAGACGACGGTGCCCATGTCGCGGCCATCGGCCACCAGGCCGGGCGGCCGACGGAAGGCGCGCTGGCGCCCGAGCAGCGCCGCCCTCACCGCCGCAAGCCTCGCGATCGCCGAAGCGAGGTTGCCGCAGTGCTCGCTGCGCAGCGCGTCGCTCACGTCTTCGCCGTCGAGCAGAACCCGATCTCCGGAGAACTCCGCACGCAGCCCCGCGGCCAGCCCGGCCAGTCGTTCCTCTTCTTCCGGGCGTACGTGCTCGCGCAGGCTCGCGAGCGCGACGAGCCGATAGAGCGCGCCGCTTTCGAGATAGTGAAATCCGAGCGCCGCCGCGACGCGGCTGGCGACGGTGCCCTTGCCGGAGGCCGAAGGCCCGTCGATCGCGATCACCGGCGGGGCGGGCGGCGGGCTGCTCGGGCCAGCGGGCGACGCATTCGCGGTCGCGGATTCGGCGCGAGTGCCCCGGCCCACCTCTCAGCCCCTGCAGATCCCCGCGAACGCCCGGAAGTATTCGGGGAAAGTCTTCGCGACGCAATCGGGATCGCGAATCGTGACCGGGACGCCGCCGAGCGCGACCAGCGAGAAGCACATCGCGATGCGGTGATCGTCGTAGGTGTCCACCGCGACCGCAGGCGCGAGCGCCGCGGGTGCGCGGATGCGCAGCGAGGCCGCACCTTCCTCGACCGCAGCCCCGAACTTGCGCAGCTCGCGCGCCATCGCCGCGAGGCGGTCGGTTTCCTTCACGCGCCAGTTGGCGATGTTGCGCACCGCGCTCGTGCCACGCGCAAACAGCGCCAGGACCGCCGCCGTCATCGCCGCATCCGGGATGTGGTTGAGATCGAGGTCGAAGGCCGCGAGCGGCGGAACGCCGCACGCCTCGATCCAGTCCTCGCCCATCGCGACGTGCGCACCCATCGCTTGCAGCACCTCGGCGAACCGCACGTCGCCCTGGATGCTCCGGCACCCCACGCCCTCGACGCGCACCGGGCCGCCCCCGATCGCGCCAGCGGCAAGGAAATAGGACGCCGCCGACGCGTCGGCCTCGACCGCGAGCGTGCCGGGACTGCGATAGGCCGAGCCGGGAACCTCGAAAGACCGCCATCCCTCGCGCACCACCGCGACGCCGAAGCGGCGCATCAGCGCGAGCGTCATCTCGACGTAGGGTTTCGAAACGAGTTCGCCGTCGACCTCGATCCTGCCCCCGCCTGCGGGCGGCAAGGCCATCAGCAGCGCACTCAGGAACTGCGAGGACAGTTCGGCGCGCAGCCGCAGCGGACGCGACAGATCCACGGACCCCGGACGGATCGCGAGCGGCGGAAAACCATCGCGGCCGAGATACTCGATGCGTGCCCCGATCGCGCGCAGCGCCGCGACGAGATCGCCGATCGGCCGCTCGTGCATGCGCACACTGCCGTAAAGCCGGTACTGGCCGCCGGAGAGCGCCAGGATTGCAGCGAGCGGCCGGTAGGCGGTGCCGGCGTTGGCGAGGAAGAGCTCGGCGCGGTCGCGCAACCGCCCGCCGCTGCCGTGCACGAGGACACGGTCCGGATCCCGGCGCTCGATCGCCACCCCGAGCGCCGCCAGCGCCTCGATCATCACGCGCGTGTCCTTCGCCTGGAGCACGCCGCCGAGCTCGGTCGGCCCCTCGGCGAGCGCGGCGAGCAGGAGCGCGCGGTTGGAGATGCTCTTGGAGCCCGGAAGCCGCACCGTTCCGGCCGCGCGCCGCCACGGCCCGAGCGCGAGCGTCCTCACGGCTCGAAGTCGCCGGCGAGCCACTTCTCGCGCGCGGCGCGCGCCCGCGCGAAGAGCTGCTCGAGCGCTTCCCCGTCGCGCGCCTGGACGAGCGCGGTTACGCGCGCGAGCTCGGCTCCGAAACGCTCGAGCTCGACGCCGATACGATCGTGGTTGGCAAGGCAGATGTCGCGCCACAGCCCGGGGTGGCTGGAGGCGATGCGCGTGAAATCGCGAAACCCGCCGGCGGCGAAGGCGAAAAGCCCGGCTGCATTCGGGCGTGCGGCGATGTCGGCAACCAGCGCATAGGCGAGCACGTGCGGCAGGTGGCTGACCGCGGCGAGCACCTCGTCGTGCGCCTCCGCCGTCATGCGCAGGACCTGCGCACCGCACGCCTGCCAGGCCGCCTCGGCGCGGGCGATCGCCTCGGGCGGATTCTCGGCAAGCGGCGTCAGCACCACGCGGCGCTCGCGGAAAAGTGCGGCGCTCGCTGCCGCCGCGCCGCTTTTCTCGCCCCCCGCGATCGGATGCGCAGGCACGAAGCGCGCCGCGTTCTGGCCGAGCACCGAGCGCGCGGCAGCGACCGCGTCGCGCTTGGTGCTGCCGGCATCCATCACCAGGACCTGCGGACCGAGGTGGGGCGCGAGAGCGGCGAGCACCGAGGGCAGCTGCCCGACCGGCGTGGCGACCAGCACGAGGTCGGCCTCTCGCGCCGCCTCGGCACCGTCGGCGATCGCGTCGAGGGCGCCCGCGGCGCGCGCCACCTCGAGGTTCGCGCGGCTGCGGCCGAGGCCGGACACGCGCGCGCAAGCGCCGGCCGCCTTCAGCGCGAGGGCGAACGAGGTGCCGATGAGTCCGACACCGACGACGAGGAGCTGTGCGAAGCGCGGTCCGGCCGCGACCATCAGTCCTCGAGGCTCGCGGCGAGAGCGGCGAGGAACTTCTCGTTCTCCCGCGCCGTACCGACGGTGACGCGAAGGTGCTCCGGGAGTCCATACGGACCACCCACCGGGCGCACGATCACGCCGCGGCGCAGCAGCCGGCGGTACACCTCGTGCGCCCTGCCGACCCGGATCGCGAGGAAGTTTCCGTACGAGGGAATCCAGTCCAGACCGAGACGGCGCGCGCCTTCCTCGAGCTGGCGCATGCCCTGGAGGTTTTCGGCGTAACTGCGGGCGACGAACTCCATGTCGTCGAGCGCCGCCACCGCCGCCGCGAGCGCCACGCGGTTGACGTTGAAGGGTTGGCGCACGCGGTTCATCAGGTCGGCGACCGAGGGATGCGCGAGCGCATAGCCGACCCGCAGGCCGGCGAGCCCGTAGGCCTTCGAAAAAGTGCGCGTCACCACCAGGTTCGGATGTCGCCGCAGCCATTTCACCGTCTCCGCCCTCAGCTCCGGAGGCAGGTACTCGTGGTAGGCCTCGTCCACCACCACGATCACCCGCTCGGGCACGCGGCGCACGAACGCTTCGAGTTCTGCAGGCGGCGCGAGCGTGCCGGTCGGGTTGTTCGGATTGGCGATCCAGACGACCGCGGTATCGTCCTCGATCGCGGCGGTCATCGCCGCAAGATCGTGACCGTAGTGCTTCGCCGGCACCTGGATGCCGCGCGCACCGCGCGCCTGGGTAGCGAGCGGATAGACCGCAAAGCAGTGCTGCGAATAGACCGCCGAGCGGCCCGGGCCGAGAAAGGCGAGCGACACCAGCTCCAGCACGTCGTTCGAACCGTTGCCGAGCACGATCGTGTTCGTGTCCACGCCGTGGCGGCGTGCGAGCGCGGTCTTCAGCTCGTGGCCGTTGCCGTCGGGATAGCGCGCGAGGTCGGAGAGCGCCGCCTCGATCGCGGCGCGCGTGCGCGGGCCGAACCCGAGCGGATTCTCGTTGGAGGCGAGCTTGACGATCGTCTCCTCCCGCATGCCCATCTCGCGCGCGAGCTCCGAAATCGGCTTGCCGGGCTCGTAGGGGGCGAGGGCCCGGACATGCACCGGAGCGAGCTCGCAGAAGTCCGTCTTCCTGTTCATTCGGCCACCGGGTAGGAGCCGAGGATCTTGAGGAAAGGGGCAAGCTGCGCGAGCTCGTCGAGCGCGGCGGCGACCGGCGGGTCGGCACGGTGGCCGACGAGATCGGCGTAGAAGTAGTACTCCCACTGCCCGAGGCGCGTCGGCCGCGATTCCAGGCGCGAGAGGCTCACGCCGTGTCGCGCCATCGGTGCGAGCAGCGCGTGCAGCGCCCCCGGACGGTTGGGCGCCGACATCACCAGCGAGGTGGCGTCGCGCCCGGTGCGCGCGGGATCGAGCGTGCCGAGCACCAGGAAGCGGGTGCGGTTGTTCGGTTCGTCCTGGATGTCCGCCACCAGCACCTGCAATCCGTAGCGGCGCGCGGCGATGCCGGGCCCGATCGCGCACGCCGCGCGCTCGCGCGCCGCCCGCTGCGCGGCCTCGCCGTTGCTCGCCACTGGCACGCGCGCGGCGCGGGGCAGGTGCTGCGCGAGCCATTTCTGGCACTGCGCGAGCGACTGCGCGTGCGAGTACACCCGCCGCACGCCGTCGAGCCCCGGCACCCGCCGCATCAGGTCGTGGCGCACCCGCAGGCCGACCTCGGCGCAGATGCGAAGCGGGGTCGCGAGCAGCAGGTCGAGGCTGCGGCCGACCGCGCCCTCGGTCGAGTTCTCGACCGGCACCAGCGCGAAGTCGGCGGCACCGGTTTCAGCGCTGTGGAACACCTCGTCGATGCTCGCGCAGGCACGCGCGTCCACCGCGCTGCCGAAGTGTCTGTGCACCGCGAGCTCGCTGAAGGTGCCGGGGGGACCGAGAAATGCGATGCGGGGCCTGCGCTCCAGCGCGCGGCAGGCCGAAATGACCTCGCCGAACACCGCCCGCACCGCCTCGGCGGCGAGCGGCCCGCGGTTCGCCGCCACCAGTCGGCGCAGCACTTCGGCTTCGCGCTCCGGGCGGTAGGCTGGTCCGGCGGTGTCTTTCAGGGCTCCGATCCTGCGCGCGAGCGCCGCACGACGGTTGAGCGCGCGCAGCAGCGTGTCGTCGATGCGGTCGATCCGGCCGCGCAGCCGCGAGATCTCGTCCCCGCTCATTCCGCGACCGGCAGATAGCGCACCGCGAGCACGCCTTCGATGCGTCGCAGCGCCTCGATCGCCTCGGCGGGAACCGGGCTGTCCACGTCCACCAGCGTGTACGCCATCTCCCCGCGCGACTTGTTGAGCATGTTGTGAATGTTGATGCGCCGTTCGCCCATCACGTGCGAGATCTGCGCCAGCATGTTGGGCACGTTGGCGTTGGCGATCGCCAGACGATAGGGAGATTCGCGCGGCATCTGCGCGTCGGGAAAGTTGACCGCGTTCGCCACCGTGCCGTGCTCGAGGTATTCGCGCACCTGGTCGGCCACCATCACCGCGCAGTTGTCCTCGGCCTCGCGCGTGGATGCGCCGAGGTGCGGCAACGCCACCACGCCGGGCTGTCCGAGCAGAGCCGCCGAAGGGAAGTCGGTGACGTAGGCGCGCAGGCGCTTCGCCGCGAGCGCATGCACCACCGCGCGTTCGTCCACGATGCCTTCGCGCGAGAAGTTGAGCAGCACGGCGCCGTGCTTCGCGTGCGCCAGATTCCTCGCATGCAGCAGATGCCTCGTGCCCTCGGTGAGCGGCACGTGCAGCGTGAGGTAATCGGCCGACTTCAACACTTCGGCGATCGAGTGCGCCTTGCGCACCTGCGACGGCAGGCTCCAGGCTGCCTCGACCGTGATCTCGGGGTCGAAGCCGAGAACGTTCATCCCGAGCCGGATGCCGGCGTCGGCGACGAGGCTCCCGATCTTGCCGAGCCCGATGACGCCGAGCATGCGACCTGTCAGCTCGGTGCCGACGAAGGACTTCTTGCCCGCCTCGATCTGCTGCGCGAGTTCGGGCGCGTTGCGGTCCAGGCCGCGGACAAAATCGAGCGCCGGCACGAGGTTGCGTGCCGCGATCAGCATCGCGGCGAGAACGAGCTCCTTCACCGCATTCGCGTTCGCCCCCGGCGCGTTGAACACCGGCACGCCGCGGCGCGAGAGCGCCGCCACCGGTATGTTGTTCACCCCGGCGCCCGCGCGCCCCACCGCCTTCAGGCGCGCGCCGAAGCTCATCGCGTGCATGTCGTGCGAGCGCACCAGGATCACGTCCGGGTCGTCCGACTCCCTCACCACGGTGTAGCGCTCCGCCGGCAGACGCTTGAGGCCCACCTGCGCGATCGGGTTGAGCACGAGCACTTCCAGCTTCGCCGTCCTAACCATGACGCTTCTCGAATTCCCTGAGGTAGTCCACCAGCGCCTGCACGCCCTCGAGCGGCATCGCGTTGTAGATCGAAGCGCGCATGCCGCCGACCGAACGGTGGCCCCTGAGCTGGACGAGTCCGCGCGCCTCGGCCCCTTCCAGGAACGTTTCCTCCAGCCGCGGGTCGGCGAGGGTGAACGGAACGTTCATCCGCGAGCGGTCGGCCGGCTCGACCGGATTGCGGTAAAAGCCGCTCGCGTCGAGCGCATCGTAGAGGAGCCTCGCCTTGGCGAGGTTGCGCTGCTCCATCGCCGCGAGCCCGCCCTGCCGGCCGATCCACTCGAACACCAGCCCCGCGACGTAGATCGCCCAAGTCGGCGGCGTGTTCAGCATCGAATCCGCCTTCGCCTGCTGCGCATAGTCCATGACCGAGGGCGTACCCTTGGCGGCGCGGCCAAGGAGATCCTCGCGCACGATGACGATCGTGAGGCCGGCCGGGCCGATGTTCTTCTGCGCACCGGCATAGATGAGGCCGAACTTCGCGACGTCGAGCGGGCGCGAGAGGAGATGGGAGGAGGCATCGGCGACCAGCGGCACCGTTCCGGTGTCCGGGATCCAGTGAAATTCCACGCCTCCGATCGTCTCGTTCGAGCAATAATGCACGTACGCGGCGTCGGGCCGCACCCGCCAGCGCGACTGCGGTGGCGCGTAGGTGAAGTTGCGGTCCTCGGAGCTCGCCGCGATGTGCACCTCGCAGTACGCCTGCGCCTCCTTCGCCGCCTTCTTCGACCATTCGCCGGTGAGCACGTAATCGGCCTTGTGGCTTCCGGCGAGCAGGTTCATCGGCACGCCGGCGAACTGCAGTGTCGCGCCGCCGGCGAGAAACAGCACCTTGTAGTGCGAGGGGATGGCGAGCAGCTCGCGCAGATCGCGCTCGGCCTTTGCCGCGATGTCGACGAACTGCGCACCGCGGTGGCTCATCTCCATCACGCTCATCCCCGAGCCGTGCCAGTCGAGCATCTCGGCCGCGGCGCGCGCGAGCACTTCCTGCGGCAATGCCGCGGGGCCGGCGCTGAAGTTGAAGACCCGTCCCATCGTCAGTGCAGCGTCGGCCCCGCCGCGGTCTCGGGGGACGCGCCCCCGTCGCCCTCGGCGGCGGGCACCGGCGGGGCGTCCTCGCCGTTGCCGCCCGCCGCCTCGCCTTCTTCGCGCTCGACGATGCGCGCGATGCCGGCGAGCTTCTCGCCCTCCGCGAGGGCGATCAGGATGACGCCCTGCGTCGAGCGGCCCATCGCGCGGATCTGCGCGACCGGCGTGCGGATGAGCACGCCGCGGGTGGAGATCAGCATCACCTCGTCGTCCTCCTCGACCAGCACCGCCCCGACGAGAGCCCCGTTGCGCTCGCTCACCTGGATCGCGATCATGCCGAGGCCACCGCGGCCGTGGCGCGTGTACTCGGCGATCGGCGTGCGCTTTCCGTATCCGTTCTCGGTCGCGCAGAGCACCGAGCGGCTGTCGTCCTTCGCCACGAGCATCGACACCACGCGTGCGTGCGCGTCCTCGGGCAAGCGCATGCCGCGCACCCCGGCCGCCTGCCGGCCCATCGGCCGCACCTCCTGCTCCGGGAAGCGGATCGCCTTGCCCTCGGAGGAAAAAAGCATCACGTCGTAGCCGCCGTCGGTGAGCGCGGCGCCGACGAGGTAATCGCCCTCCTCCAGCGTCACCGCGAGGATGCCGGAAGGGCGCGGGCGCGAGAACTCGGCGAGCGGCGTCTTTTTCACCGTGCCCCGCGCGGTCGCCATGAACACGAAGTGGCTGTCGTCGAACTCGCGTACCGGCACCACCGCGGTGATCTTCTCGCCTTCTTCGAGCGGGAACATGTTGACCACCGGCCTGCCGCGCGCCGTCCGTCCGCCCTGCGGTACCTCGAACACCTTGAGCCAGTAGAGCCGCCCGCGGTTGGAGAAGCAGAGGAGGTAGTCGTGCGAGTGCGCGACGAACAGCCGTTCGATGAAGTCGTCGTCCCGGGTCGGCGCCGCGCTCTTGCCGCGTCCCCCGCGCCGCTGGGCGCGGTAGTCGGCGAGCGGCTGCGACTTCACGTAGCCGCCGTGCGAAAACGTCACCACCATGTCTTGCGGCGCGATCAGGTCCTCGATCGAGAGATCCTCGGCCGCCGCGACGATTTCGCTGCGCCGCCGGTCGCCGAACTCGTCGCGCAACGCGCGCAGCTCCCCCGCGACGATCGCGGTGATGCGCTCGGGCCGCGCGAGCGTGTCGAGCAAATCGGCGATCGCCGCCATCGTCTCGCCGTATTCGGCCTGGATGCGGTCCCGCTCCAGACCGGTGAGCCGCTGCAGCCTGAGGTCGAGGATCGCCTGCGCCTGCTCGGGCGAAAGCCGGTAGCCGTCCTCCTTCAGTCCGTATTCGGCTGCGAGCCCTTCGGGCCGGAAGCGCTCGGCGCCGGCGCCACCGAAGCGCTCGAGCATTTCGCGTGCGAGCGCCGAAGGCCAGGCGCGCGCGAGCAGACCCGCCTTCGCCTCGGCCGGCGACGCCGCCGCCTTGATGAGCGCGATCATCTCGTCCACGTTGGAAAGCGCGACCGCGAGACCTTCGAGGACGTGGCCGCGCTCGCGCGCCTTGCGCAGGTCGTGCACCGTGCGTCGCGTCACCACCTCGCGGCGATGGCCGAGAAACGCCTCGATCATCTGCTTGAGGTTCAGCAGGCGCGGCTGGCCGTCGACGAGCGCGACCATGTTGATGCCGAAGCTGTCCTGGAGCTGCGTCTGCTTGTAGAGGTTGTTCAGCACCACCTCCGGGATCTCGCCACGCCGCAGTTCGATGACGACGCGGATTCCTTCCTTGTCGGATTCGTCGCGAATGTCGGAGATGCCCTCGATGCGTCTTTCGTTGACGAGCTCCGCGATGCGCTCGAGCAGTGCCTTCTTGTTCACCTGGTAGGGCAGTTCGTCCACCACGATCGCCTGGCGCTCGCCCCGACCGAGGTCCTCGAAATGCACGCGCGCGCGCACCACCACGCGTCCGCGTCCGGTGCGGTAGCCTTCGTGCACGCCCGCGAGCCCGTAGACGATCGCCGCGGTGGGGAAATCGGGCGCCGGCACGCACTCGATCACCTCCTCGACGGTGCAGTCGGGGCTGTCGAGCACCCGCAGGCAGGCGTCCACCACCTCGCCGAGATTGTGCGGCGGAATGCTGGTCGCCATGCCCACCGCGATCCCCGAGGCGCCGTTGACGAGCAGGTTCGGAAGGCGAGAAGGCAGGAGGAGCGGCTCGCGCTCCGAGCCGTCGTAGTTCGGCCCGAAGTCGACCGTTTCCTTGTCGATGTCGGCGAGGAGTTCGTGACCGATCTTCGCCATCCGGACCTCGGTGTAACGCATCGCCGCGGCGTTGTCACCGTCCACCGAGCCGAAATTGCCCTGGCCGTCGACCAGCGGATAGCGCAGCGAGAAGTCCTGCGCCATGCGTACGATGGTGTCGTATACCGCCGCATCGCCGTGCGGGTGGTACTTGCCGATCACGTCGCCCACGACGCGAGCCGATTTCTTGTACGGGCGGTTCCAGTGGTTGCCGAGCTCGTGCATCGCGTAGAGCACGCGACGGTGCACCGGCTTCAGTCCGTCGCGCACGTCGGGAAGCGCGCGGCCCACGATCACGCTCATCGCGTAGTCGAGGTAGGAGCGGCGCATCTCCTCTTCGAGACTGACCGGAATCGTTTCCTTGGCGAAGCTCTCCATTGCGGCTCTGGTTCGGGCGGCGGGCGCAGGCCGCGGCGCGGGCCGATCGGGTGTGGGGTTGGGCAGCGCAATAGGCTTCTGCGGCCGATCGAAATTTTAGCACGCAAGCTCCCGTTTTCCCTCGGGATTCGACGGCCGCCGCGCTTGTCGAAAGAGATATCCTGTGCTTTAATCGCCCCGCCACAGCCACGAGGGAGGGAGCAGTGAAAACAATCCGTGCGATCCTGGCCGTGACGATGGCGGCCGCCTGGAGCAGCGCCGGCGCGCAGGGTTACTGGACCGGCCCCGGCGGTGCGGTGTGGAAGAACGCAGCAGGCCAGTGCTGGCGCGCGGGCTACTGGACGCCCGCGATGGCGACCGCCGAGTGCGATCCGGATCTGGTTCCGAAGCCCGCCCCCAAGCCGGCGCCGGCGCCGGCGCCGAAGCCCGAACCGAGGCCGGAGCCGCAACCTGCACCGCAGCCCGCCCCGAAGCCCGAGGCGAAGCCCGAACCGAAGCCCGAACCGAAGCCCGAGGCGAAGCCGAAACCGGTCGTGTTGCGTTCGACCGTCACCTTCGCACCGGGCAAGGCGACGCTCGACGAGATGGCGAAGTTCCGGCTGGACCGAGACATCGTCGAGAGATTGAAGACGCTGGCCTCGATCTCCCACGTCATCATCAACGGCCATGACGACCGGCTTGCCTCGCCGCAGGCAGCCCAGAAGATGTCGGAGCGACGAGCCAAAGCGGTCGAGCAGTATCTGTTCCAAAAAGGCCTTCCTGCATCGAAGCTCGAAACGTACGGATACGGCAAGACCACCCCGGTGAAAAGCTGCCCGGACACGAAGGACCGCAAGGCGCTGCTGGTCTGCCTGGAGCCGAACCGCCGCGTCGAGGTCGAGGTCCAGGGCATGCCGAGATAGCGCGTTCCGGCATCGAACCGGTCGAAGCCCCGCTCGCGCGGGGCTTCGTTTTTCGCCCGTGACGCAGAAACTGCTCCTCGCCGCACGCTGGGTGATCCCGGTCGAACCCGAAGGCGCGGTGCTCTCCGAGCACGCGGTGGCGGTGCGCGACGGACGCATCGAGGCGCTCGTTCCGCGCGCCGAGGCCGACACCCGCTTCGCGGACTACGAGCGGGTCGAGCTGGCGGCGCACGCCCTCATTCCGGGCCTCGTCAACGCGCACACGCATGCGGCGATGGTGCTGCTGCGCGGCGTCGCCGACGACCTTCCCCTCATGCGCTGGCTCGGCGAGCACGTCTGGCCGCTCGAGGCGAAGTACGTCTCGGCGCGTTTCGTGCGCGAGGGCACGCTCGCGGCCTGCGCCGAAATGCTGCGCGGCGGAATCACCTGCTTCAACGACATGTACTTCTTTCCCGAGGAGGCGCTGGCGGCGGCGCTGGAAGCCGGAATGCGCGCCGCGCTCGGACTGATCGTGGTCGAGTTCCCCTCGGCGTACGCGTCCGACGCGGACGACTACCTCGCAAAGGGCCTAGCGCTGCGCGACCGCTGGCGCGAGCATCCGCTCGTTTCCTTCTGCCTCGCGCCGCATGCTCCCTATACGGTCTCGGACGCCACGTTCCGCCGCCTCGCGACGATCGCGGGCGAGATCGAAATCCCGATTCATGTCCACCTGCACGAAACCGAAGACGAGATCGCGCGCTCGATCGCGGAGCACGGGATGCGGCCGCTCGAGCGTCTGCGCCGCGCGGGGCTGCTGAGCCCCGCTCTGCTCGCGGTGCATGCGGTCCACCTGGACGATCGGGAAATCGCGCTCCTCGCCCGCCACGGCGCGAAGGTCGCGCATTGCCCCTCCTCGAACCTGAAACTCGCGAGCGGGTTCGCGCCGGTCGCGAAGCTTGCGCGCGCGGGAATCGAGATCGCGCTCGGCACCGACGGAGCAGCGAGCAACAATCGCCTCGATCTATTCGAGGAGATGCGGCTGGCGGCGCTGCTCGCCAAGGCGGTCGCGCGCGACGCCGAAGCGATGCCGGCGCACGCCGCGCTGCGCGCGGCGACGCTGGGCGGTGCGAGGGCGCTCGGGCTGGAGGGCCGGATCGGATCCCTCGTCGCGGGCAAGGAAGCCGACCTGGTCGCAGTACGGCTCGACGGGCCCGAAATGGAGCCATGCTATGACCCGGTCTCGCACCTTGTCTACGTCGCCGGTAGACAGCAGGTCAGTCACGTGTGGGTCGGCGGCCGCAACGTGGTTCACGAGGGCCGGCTGCATGGCGAGGCGTTCGACGGTTTGGACAGCTGCGTCAATTTGTGGCAGAATGCGATCGGCGCGCGCGCGCCTCGTTGAATCGAAAAGTAAAAAAGAAACGCCGCCGAAAATCCGAGAACACGCAACGCCGCAGAGGGGATACGCATGAAAAAATACCTTTGGACCGCTTTGACGCTCGCAGCCGGAGTCTCGTTGTCCGGCGTCTCGCCCTCCGTCGCGGCGCAAGGTTACTGGACTGGCCCCGGCGGCGCGGTATGGAAGAACGCCTTCGGTCAGTGCTGGCGCGCAGGCTACTGGACTCCGGCGATGGCGACCGCCGAGTGCGATCCCGATCTGCTTCCGAAGCCCGCGCCCAAGCCCGAGCCCAAGCCCGAGCCCAAGCCGGAGCCGAAGCCCGCACCCAAGCCAGAGCCGAAGCCGGAGCCCAAACCCAAGCCCGAACCCAAGCCCAAGCCGGTCGCGGAGAAGGTCACTTTCGCCGCCGACGTGCTCTTCGATTTCGACAAGGCTGCACTCAAACCAGAAGGCAAGGCGAAGCTCGACGATCTCGCGAACAAGATCCGCGGGATCAACCTCGAGGTGGTGATCGCGATCGGCCATACCGATTCGATCGGCTCGGATTCCTACAACCAGCGGCTTTCGGTGCGCCGCGCCGAGGCGGTGAAGGCGTACCTGGTCGCCAAGGGCGTCGAACCGAACCGCATCTACACCGAAGGCAAGGGCGAAAAGCAGCCGGTGGCGAGCAACAAGACCCGGGAGGGCCGCGCCAAGAACCGCCGCGTCGAGATCGAGGTCATCGGCACGCGCAGGAACTAGAACTCCCCGCAACGCGCTATCCTGAAGCCCCGCTGCAGCGGGGCTTTTTGTTCATGGTCGAGGCGCTGTCGAACGCAGATCCCGCCGAGCTCGCAAAGTTCGGCGCGCTCGCGCACCGCTGGTGGGATCCCCAGGGTGAACTGCGGGCGCTGCATGCGATCAACCCGCTGCGCCTCGCATGGATCGAGCGTCATCTGCCGCTTTCCGGCAAGACAGTGCTCGACGTCGGATGCGGTGGCGGCATCCTCGCCGAAGCGATGGCGCGCGCGGGTGCTCGGGTCACCGGAATCGATCTCGCGGAGCGTCCGCTGCGGGTCGCCGAGCTCCATCTGCTCGAAAGCGGCCTCTCGGTCGAGTACCTGTGCACTTCGGCCGAAGCGCTCGCCGCCGAGCGCTCGCAGGCGTTCGACGCGGTCAGCTGCATGGAACTGCTGGAACACGTGCCGCAACCGTCAAGCATCGTCGCTGCGTGCGCGAAGCTCGCCCGGACGGGGGGGCACGTTTTCTTCGCGACCCTCCACCGCAATCCGAAGGCCTACCTTTTCGCCGTCCTCGGTGCGGAATATCTCCTCGGCCTGCTTCCGAGGGGCACGCACGACTACGCCCGCTTCATCCGGCCTTCGGAGCTCGCGCGCTGGTGCCGGCAGGCCGGGCTGCGCGTGGTCGAGATGAAGGGGGTCACGTACCACCCGATCGCGCGGCAGTACCGGCTGAGCGAGGACTGCGACGTCAACTATCTCCTCTGCTGCGTGAAGGACATCTGAGCGCACGGTGTCGAACGCAATCCGCGCCGTCCTCTTCGACCTCGACGGCACGCTCGCCGACACCGCCGCCGATCTCGCCCGCGCCCTGAACGCGCTGCGTCGCGACCGCGGCCTCGATCCGGTGCCGCTCGCGCAGCTTCGGCCCTGGGCGTCCGCGGGTGCGCGCGGGATGCTCGGTGCCGGCATGAGCGTGGATCCCGCGCAGGAGGAGTACCCCGCGCTGCGGGAAGCGTTCGTGCGCCACTACGCCGCTGCACTGTGCGTCGAGACGCGACTTTTCCCGGGTGTCGAGGATTTGCTCGCCAGGATCGAGAGTCGCGGGCTCGCCTGGGGCATCGTCACCAACAAGGCGATCGCGCTCACCGGGCCGCTGCTCGCCGCGCTCGGGCTCTCCGGGCGCGCCGCGTGCGTCGTCTGTGGCGACAGCACGCCGCATCTCAAGCCCCATCCGGCGCCGCTCCTGCACGCGGCGCGGGCGCTCGGCATCGCGCCCTCGCAATGCGTCTACGTCGGCGACGATCTGCGCGACGTCCAGGCCGCGCGCGCGGCTGGCATGCCGGTGTACGCGGTCGAGTGGGGCTACGGCGAGAACGTGAACGCCTGGCAACCTGACGGCGTGTTGCGCCAGCCGGCCGACCTGCTCTCCCGCCTGTGATGCCGCATGTGGGATAATGATTCGGCGAAATCGAACACGGGGGCGACCTGGTTTCGACGTGGATCGCGAAGCAGCACAGGGCATGCCGAGGGACGGAGGACCTCGTTAATCCAACCGTACACCGACAAACGCCAACGACGAGCGTTACGCTCTCGCCGCCTAAACCCGGCGAGACGCTGCACTAGCCTGCTGGCGGGCTAGGCCTCCCGAAAGGGAGGTGCAGCGCCATACACACCAGCCTCTCCGCCGGGCTTGGCCGCTTGGCCCGTCGGATCCGTCGAAGCGGCTGGCCGAGCGTCAGCCTGCCGGTTGGCGGACGCGAGGCGAGATTTGAGTCAACCGAGCTACGCATGTAGTCCTGACTGCGGAGGATTCGCGGACGCGGGTTCGATTCCCGCCGCCTCCACCCGTTTCAGGGCGGCCGCCCCGACAGCGGCCGCGTTCGTCGGACCGCTCGTTGCCGCGACCATGTCCTGGCCACCCGGCCTGCGCGCCCTGCGCCACCGCGACTACCGCCTCTTCTACGCCGGCCAGGGCGTCTCCCAGCTCGGCACCTGGCTTCAGCTCGTCGCGACGAGCTGGCTCGTCTACCGGCTCACCGGCTCGGCGCTGATGCTCGGCCTCGCCAGCTTCGCGCTGCACATCCCGTTCCTGCTGCTCGCGCCGGTCGCGGGCGTGCTGGTGGACCGCCACCCGAAGCGCCGGGTGCTCCTGTTCACCAACGCTGCAGCGCTCGCGCAGTCGCTCGCGATGCTCGCGCTCGTCGCCTCTGACCGGGTGGAAGCCTGGCACCTCGTCGCCGGCAACCTCGTCCTCGGCACGGTGAGCGCGATCGACGGACCGGCGCGCCAGGCGATGCTGCTCGAGCTCGTCGGAGGACGACGCGCGGATCTGCCGAACGCGATCGCGCTCAATTCGGCGCTGATGAACGGCGCGCGCTTCGCCGGCCCGATGATCGGCGGCGCGGTGATCGCGGGTCTGGGCGAAGCGTGGGGGTTCGCGCTCAACAGTGCCTCTTACGGTGCGGTGTTGGCAGCGCTGGCGCGCGTGCGCGCGGCACCGTTCGGGGTGGAGACCGGCACCGAGAGCTGGGCGCAGCAGTTCGTCGCCGGGCTGCGTCACGTGTTCGGGTTCCTGCCGAGTCGCGCGGCGCTCGTGCTGCTCGCGGCGGTGAGTTTCGCGGTACAGCCCTACCAATCGCTTGCCCCCTACTTCGCGCGCGAGGTCTTCGGTGGCGACTCCCGCACCCTCGGCTGGCTGATCGGTGCCGGCGGCTTCGGTGCCGTCGCCGGTATGGTGTACCTCGCGTGGAGGCCGTCGGTGCGCGGTCTGCTTTCGCTGCTGCCTCTCGCGGCGGCAGTCGCCGGGGCGGCGTTGATCGGTTTCTCGTTCGCGACGTCGCTCGCACTCGCGCTCGCGCTCGTCTTCGTCACCGGCATGGGCGGCATGATCACCGCCGCCGGCACCAACACCGTGCTGCAGACGATCGTGGACGAACGCATGCGCGCGCGGGTAGCCGCGCTCTACATGATGGCGTTCCTCGGCACGATGCCGCTCGGCTCGCTCGCGGCGGGGGCGCTCGCCGAGCGCATCGGTCCGCCGGCGGCCCTCGCCGCAGGCGGTACGCTCGCGCTCGCGGCGGCGGCCGTGTACGCGGCGCGCCTCGGCGCGATCCGGCGCGCGATCGCGCCGGTCTACGAGCGGCTCGGGATCGCTTCGCGCGCTCGCGCGTTCAGGCCGCAGCCTTGAAGGTATCGAGCCGGATGCGCTCGCGCTCGAGGGC
>Ga0308420_1000214_pt1 | contig 26469 bp, 25 predicted proteins | sample HotsprSampleMS55_FD_203802 | JGI IMG/M metagenome (GOLD analysis project Ga0308420, IMG submission 203802) | Hot spring phototrophic mat microbial communities from Mushroom Spring, Yellowstone National Park, Wyoming, United States - 20090730_MS55 ... | reverse complement strand
GCGCCTCGCCTTCGTACAGGTAGGCGAACGCGCTGTAGTGCGCCGGAAGCGGGACTTCGTACGCCGCGCCCGCCGCCAGGCAGAGGTCGAAGTAGTGCGGATCGGTCGCGCCGCCCGCGATCGGTGCGCGCGTACCGGCGTGAGCGCCGGCGATCAGCTTCAGCAACACCCCCGGCGCAGGTTGCAAGAGCGGGATGTCGTGCGCGCGGATGTCGCGCCAAGCGGCGGGCTTCATCTTCTCGACCGCCGGAAGGTTGATCCAGAGCTGGAAGCCGTGCAGCCGCCCCTGCGCCTGCTGCGGCATCTCGGAGTGGACGATGCCGCGCGCGGCGCTCATCCACTGCACGTCGCCCGGACCGAGGTCGCCGCGGTTGCCTGCGCTGTCCTCGTGCCGCATGCGCCCCGCCAACATGTAGGTCACCGTCTCGAAGCCGCGATGCGGGTGGGCCGGAAAGCCCGCGATGTAGTCGCGCGGATCGTCGCTGTAGAACTCGTCGAAGAGCAGGAACGGATCGACGCGCGCATCCGCCCTCGCCCCCAGGCTGCGGCGCAGCCGCACGCCCGCGCCGTCGGAGGTAGCGACCGACGCGAGGACGCGCGCGAGCGCGCGCGTCCTCACCGCGCACTCTCCCGCGCCCGGCGCGGCGCGCTGCGCGCGGGCCGCGTCACTCCGCGCGCACCTCGATGCGCCGCGGCATCGCGTGGCCCGCCTTGCGGATGCGAAGCGTCAGCACCCCGTTCTTCAGCTCTGCGCTCATGCCCTCGGGGTCGAGATCGCGCGAGAGCGAGAACGCGCGCCGGAAACGCGGCACGCTCACCTCGACATGCGTCGCTTCCATCTCGCGCGGGATTTCGAGTGCCATCTCACCCTCGAGGACGACGGTATCGCCGTCGACGCGCACCTCGAGCCTTTCCTTCGGAACCCCCGGAAAATCGGCGTACAGCGTGATCCCGCGCGCATCTTCCACCACATCCACCGGCGGCACGAGTGCTGCCGCGCCGCGCTCTTCCCTGCCCATGGTCATGTCTTTCCTCTCCTTCACTCGACGTTGATGCGGCGCGGCTTCGCCTCCCCGCGCCGCCGGATGCTGACGTGCAGCACGCCGTCGCGGTAGGTCGCCCGCACCGCGTCGGGGTCGAGGTCCTCGGCGAGCGTGACGACGCGGTGAAACTTCCCGCTGAAACGCTCCTTCATGTGCACGGTCGCCGCCTCGCCCTGCCGCGGCAGCGCCGAGGGGCGCTCGCCCGAGATCGAGAGCACGCCGCGCTCCACCTGGACCTCGATCGAGGCCGGATCGAGCCCCGGTGCGAAGGCGTAAATCTCAGCCGACTCCGGCGTGCTGCCGACGTTCAGTGCGGGATAACGCCGGGCCGGTCCCCGGATGCTCGGGGAAAGCTCGAACGCCTGCAGCAACTGGCTGCGCAGCCGGTCCATCTCGGCGAATAGATCGCCGGAAAAAAGCGAGAGGTCGTTCATGGCGTGCCTCCGGATCGCTGACGATGACCCGCAGATGAGGCGCCGGCGGCGGATTTCAAGCCGTCCGGCCGCCTTGAAAAGCGCCGGCCGGCTCGGATATAGAGGGATCGGGCGACCGGGTCGCAGGCGGGGATCGGCGTGCAATACCAAGATTATTACCAGACGCTCGGCGTGCCGCGGGGCGCGAGCGCCGAGGAAATCAAGCGCGCCTACCGCAGGCTCGCGCGCAGGTACCACCCCGACATTTCGCGCGAGCCGGACGCCGCCGAGCGCATGAAGGCGATCAACGAAGCCTACGCGGTGCTTTCCGATCCGGAGAAACGCGCGGCCTACGACGGACTCGGAAGCGGACATCGCGCGGGCCAGGAGTTCCGTCCGCCCCCCGGCTGGGACGCCGGCTTCGAGTTCAGTGCGCGCGACTTCGGGCCCGAGATGTTCGAGTTCAGCGATTTCTTCGCCCAGCTCTTCGGCCGGCCGCGCGCGCGCGCCGGCGCGCGTCGCGGCGACCACTACGCGAAGATCCTGCTCGACCTCGAGGCGAGCTTCACCGGCGGGCGGCGCGAGATCACGCTGCGCGTGCCGCGCCTGGACGAGCACGGGCGCCTGGTCCAGGAGACGCGCACGCTCGAGGTGAAGGTGCCGCAGGGCATCCGCGAGGGGCAGATCATCCGGCTCGCTGGTCAGGCGCATCCGGGCGATCTGCTGCTCGAGGTCGAGTTCCGCCCCGATGCGCGCGTGCGCGTCGACGGCGCCGACCTCTACCTCGTGCTGCCGGTCGCGCCCTGGGAAGCTGCGCTCGGGGCGATCGTACCGGTGGACTATCCGGGCGGTCGCCTCAACGTCCGCATCCCGCCGGGCGCGCAAAGCGGCCGTCGCCTGCGCGTGCCCGGCAAGGGCATCCCATCCGAGCCCCCGGGCGACCTGTATCTCGAAATCCGGGTGCTGGTGCCGCCGGCGACCGGCGCGCGCGTGCGCGAGCTCTACGAGGCGCTGGCGCGCGAGACGGCGTTCGATGCGCGCACCGCCGCGAGCGCAGAACCATGAGCACCGAACACGAGTTCCTGACGCTGGAAGAGCTGTGCGCCGCCTGCGCCCTCGAGCGCGAATGGGTCGTGCGGCGCGTGCACGAGGGGCTGCTGGTGCCTCGGGACGGCACGCAGGTCGAACACTGGCGCTTCGGCGTCGCGGCAATCCGCCGCGCGCGGCGCATGTACCGCATCGAGCGCGACTTCGATGCGGTGCCGGAGCTCGCGGCGCTGGTCGCCGATGCGCTGGAGGAAATCGATGCCCTGCGCGCGCGGCTGCGGCGCGCCGCCATCGAATGAAAGATGCGGCCACCTCACGGCGGATATTCCCGCCACGCGGCATGCAGAGGAAAGTAGAGTCCGCGCCGTCCGGCGCCGATCGCCCGGGCGTAGGTCTCGAGCTGCGCGGCGTAGCGTTCCATCTCGCGGTCGAGAAACGCTTCGAGATCCGCGCCCTCGTGCCGGCCGGTCTTGAAGTCCACCACCCAGAGCGTGCCCTGCTCGTCGCGAAACACGCGGTCGATCACGAATCGGCCCTCCGGTGTGCTGACCGCGTACTCGCTCTTCGCCTCCGCATGCGGACCGAGCACCCAGCGCCCGCGCGGGTCGGCGAGCGTTTTGCGCAACGCGGCCGCGACGATCTGCGCGGCCTGCAGCGGAGCTTCCACGCCGCGGCGTGCGAGATCGCGCGCGAAGTGCGCACGCAGGTGGGCGACGCGCCGCGCGCTCCAGCCGCGCAGCCCGTCGGCGGCGATGCGCACGAGCCAGCGGTGCACCACGATGCCGACCTGGCGCATCGTCTCGCCCGCCCACGAAAACTCGATCTCCGGTGCCGCCGCGCGCGCGGCCGGCGGCGCCGTCCAGGGCACCGGCGCCGGCGCCTCCGGCAGCCGCCAGTGCGGGGCGAGGCGCCGCACCCGAGTGTCGGCGACCGGAGCGGGGGGCTGTGCCTCTTGCCGCAGGCGGGGCTCGCGCGCGCGGTAGTGCTCCTTCGCCACTTCCCAGGCGCAGGCGAGCAGACTGCGCTGCGGTGGCATCGTACGCTGCGGACAGGCGAGCAGATGGAGCCGCTTTCTCGCGCGCGTCGCTGCGACGTAGAGCAGTCGCGCCGCCTCCGCCTGTTCCGACTCGCGCTCGAGCTTTTTCAGGTACTCGTAGGCGGGATCCGGAGCCGCGCCGGCGGCCCGGATCGGCGCCAGCAGCAGCGAGCGGTCCGGAAGCTCGCGCCAGAGGATGAGCGGCGGTTCCCCCGCGGCCGGCCGGCGGTCGAGCCCCGGAACGATCACGGTGTCGAATTCGAGCCCCTTCGCCTTGTGGATCGTCATGATCTGGAGGTCGTCCTCCGCAGCCGCGGTGTCGGGAAGCGCGTAGAGCTCGTCCAGCAGGGCAGCCAGGCGCGCGAAGTCCACCTCGCCCGAGCGTTCCTCGCGTTCGAGCGCGTCGAGGAACACCTCGGCGTCCTCGAGTTCGGTGGCGTCGCCGACGCACGCCGGTCCGCCGAGCGCAAGCCACGCCGCTTCGACCCGTTCGCGCAGGCTCGCGCGCGCGCGTGCGGCGAGCGCCGGCGCCAGGGCGGCGCGCAGCCGTTCGGCCTCGGGCGCCTGCGCGAGCAGTTCCCATGCGGTGCCTGCGCGACCTTCGAAGCAGCGTGCCAGCTCCGCGAGCGTCATGCCGCACCACGGCGCACGCGCGAGCGCAAGCCAGGCTGCGCGGTCGGCGGGATGCGCGATCGCGCGCGCGAGCGCGAAGAGGTCCTGCACCACCTGCTTTTCGCCGAGGTGCTCGATCTCGATCGCGCGAAAGCGCAAGCCGGCCGCGCGGAGCGCGGGCACGATGTCGGCCAGCGCGCTGCGGTGGCGCACCAGAATCGCGCAGCGGCCTTCGGCTGCGTTCACAAGACGCACCACCAGCGCCGCCTCCTCGGCGCCGTCCGCAGGCGCGTGCCACTCGGCTGCCGCGCCCGGCAGCGCGCGGTTGTCCGGATGCGCGATCGCCTCAGAATAGCGCACCGCACCGGTGTGCTCGTCCTCCTGCGCCGGCAGCACGCGGCCGAAGGTGTCGTTCACCCAGGCGACGAGCGCGGCCTGGGCGCGGAAGTTCGTCTTCAGGCGCAGCGGCTCGAGCCTCACGGTCGCGAGTCCCTCGCGCCGCGCGCGCAGGAACAGTCCCACCTCGGCGTCGCGAAAGCGGTAGATGCTCTGCATCGGATCGCCGACGACGAAGAGCGTGCGCCCGTCGCCCGGCTCCCAGCCCGCCGTCAGGCGCTCGAGCAGCTCCCACTGGCTCGCGGAGGTGTCCTGGAACTCGTCCACCAGGACGTGGCGGATGCGGTAGTCGAGCGCGAGCAACAGATCGGTCGGCGCCTCTGGAGTGCCCAGCGCGCGCACCGCACCCTGCGCGATCTCGGTGAAGTCGCATTCGCCCCGTTCGGCGAAAACGACTTTCAGCTCCGCGACCGCGCGCGCGAGCACCGCGAGTAGCGCCTCCAGCACTTGCCATTGCGCGTCCTCGTAGCGCTCGGGCGGCAACTCGAGCAGCGCGGCGAGCGCTTCGCGCAGCGCCTCGTTGCCTGCGAGCCCGCGCGCGGCGGCCGAGCGCTTGCGCCACTCGCCCTTCGTCGTCAGCACTTCGCGCGCGAACTCGACCGACGCACGCGGATCGAGGGCGCGCGCGCGAGCGATCAGCCGGGTGCGCTCGCGCGCGAGCGCCGCCTCGAGCTCGGCGCGTCCGGGTGCGCCGCGCGCCGGCCGCAGCCAGCGGTCGCGGCGCGCGAGCATCGCCGCAAGCAGCGCGGTCGCGCTCTCGAGGTTGTTGTCGAGGTGCGCGAGCAGCCGCGCGACCGCGGCGTCCTCGAGCGCGCCGAGCGCGCGCTCGGCCGCCTCGCGGTAGAGCGCTCGCGCGTCCGGGGCGACGCCGGGCGGCACGCCGAATTCCGACAACACCGGAAGCTGGCGCGCGAGCGCGAGGCAGAACGCGTCGATGGTCTCGATGCGCAGGCGCTGCGCGAACTCCCCGGGCGCGACGCCGGGCGGGGAGGCGAGCCGCTCGAGTACGCGCTTTCGCATCTCCGCCGCCGCCTTGCGCGTGAACGTGATCGCGAGCACCTCCTCCGGCCGACGCGAGACCGCGAGCAACGCGAGATAGCGCTCGACCAGCAGCGAGGTCTTGCCCGAGCCGGCCGGTGCCTCGACGATGAACGAGCGCGTGACGTCGAGCGCGCGCGCGCGCTCATCGGCGTCGGCTATCATCGCGTTCGCGGCGCGCACAGGGCTTTCCGATGAAAGTGATCCCCGGGGACACGATGCCTGCGATCGACGCCCGGCTCGTAGGCGGCGGCCGCTGGGCGCTCGCGCGCGAGAAGCCGGAGAAGCTCGCGCTGCTCGCCTTCTACCGCGGCATCTTCTGCCCGATCTGCCGCAACTGGCTGGCCGATCTCGACCGGCTCGCGCCGGAGTTCGAAAAGCGCGGCGTGTCGGTGATCGCGCTCTCGTGCGACCGCCGGGAGGGCGCCGAGCGCGCGGTCGCGGAATGGAACCTGCGCCAGCTGCGCGTCGGCTACGCGCTGGATCCGGAGGACGCGCGCAAGGCGGGGCTGTACATCTCCGAAGGCCGCGGCATCAACCCGGACACCGGTCAGAAGGAACCGATGCTGTTCACCGAACCGGCGCTGCTGCTGGTGCGACCGGAAGGCGAGCTCTACGCGGCCTGGATCCAGTCCACGCCGTACGCGCGCCCGCATCTCGCCGAGATCCTCGCCGCGGTCGACAATTTCGTCGCCAAGAATCTTCCGGAGCCGCGCGGCTCCGCCTAGACGGCGCGCCCTCACGTCGGCCCCGCCGCGAAGGCCGCCGGGAACTTCTCGTGCACGCGGCACAGCGGCTGCAGGTCGCAGTCGGCGCAGGTGTTGGGCCCGCGTTTGGGCGCCACCGGCGCATGGCCGGAGGCGAACTCGCGTGCCAGCGCCTCGAGCCGCGCGCGCCAGGCAGCGACGAGTCCCGGCCAGTCGGCCGCGACTTTCACCCCCGGCATTGCGCAGTCGGCTGCCGCGAGGCCGGCGAAGCCGAGCTCGCCCGCGCGCAGGCGCGCAAACACGAGCGCGCGGACCGGCTCGGCCGCGGTGAGGGCATAGAGCGGCAGCTGGGGATCGTCGGGGCGTTCGTCGCACCAGACGTTCGGACTCGCGCGGCGGCCGGTCTTGTAATCGATCACCGCATAGGTGCCGTCGGCGAGCCGGTCCATGCGGTCGATGCGTCCGCCGAGCGTGAAACCGCCGATCGGCATCGCGACGCGGTCCTCGATGCGCACCACTTCGAAGGCACCGCGCGCGCGCTCGAGGTCGAGCCATCCGGCGGCCAGGCGCTCCAGGCGCACCGTCTCGAGCTCGGCAAGCCGCCCCTCGAGCCCTGCCGCGCGCACCGCGGCGCGCGCTGCGCGCCGGACCGCGGGCGCCGCATCGGCCGCGACCAACGCCGCATGCGAGCCGATTTCCCGCCACAGCGCGGCCATCAGCGCGTGCGCGAGCTCGCCCCGCAGCCGCGCATCCGGGACCGGTGCCGGCGCCTGGAGCCCCTGCGCGCCCAGTCGGTGGCGCGCGAAGGCGCGAAACGGGCAGGCGGCCTGATCGGCGAGCACGCGCGTGCCTCCGCGCACCCCGCCACCGGAAAGTGGCGGCCCGCTGCGCTCGTCGATGGTCTCGAGCGCGCGGCTGGCGAAGATCGTGTCCCGGTAGCGCACAACGCGTGGAACTTCGGGCTCGCCCTCCTCGTACGCCGCGATCAGCGGACTTGGTGCGAGGTCGCGGTCGTCCACGCGCCGCGGCCAGGAGAAGACCACCTCGTCGGCGGCGGCGGCCCAGCCGGCGGTGATGCGCCGGTCGAGGGCGAGCGAGGATTCGGCGCTCGCCTCCGGGATGCCGGCGCGCTTCTGCAGCGCGAGCGGCAGGAACGGGTCCGGACGCGGGTGCAGCGGCCACGTCTCGTCGCTGAGACCGCTCACCCAGAGGGCATCGAATTCGAGCCCGGTCGCCTCGAGCAGACCCAGCACCTGCACCGGCGCCTGCGGGCTCTCGGGCTGAAAAAGCGCCTCGGTGCAGATGCGGCGCAGGCGCCCGAGCGCCTCGTGCGCGCCGAAGCGTCGGCGCACGGACTCCAGGCGCGCGAACTCGGCGAGCGCCTCGTGCCAGCGGGCGAGGAGCTGGTACTCGGTCGAGTCGAGCGGGCGCTCGCCCGGAAACCCCGCCGCCTCTAGCACCGCCGCGAAGTGGCGCGCCCACTGGCGCGGCGTACCGCCTGCCGGCCGCAGCGCCAGGACCGCTTGGAGATGCGCGCGCAGGAGCGGGCATGCGCCGCTTCGGGCAGCGAGTGCGCCGAGCGCGATGCTTGGCCCGCAGCGCTCGCGCAGGCGGGCGTCGAGCAGCGCGCGTGCGCCGAGCTCGCGCTCCGCGCCGCCGAGAAAGGGCGAGCGCAGCACCCCGCTCGCGGTCTCGAACGGCACGTCCCAGTGTGCGAACTCGAGAAAATCGAGGGCGAAAGCGACCAGCGGCCAAGCGGCGAGGGGCTCTCCGATCGAAAGGTTGAACGGCAGCGCTCGCCCCGAAGCGGGCGCGAGCGCGCGGTCGGGGCACAGCACTCGGGCAAAGACGCGCGCCGCCTCGCGCCGGCGCTGCGCCAGATCGGGCACGACGACGCCGATGCGGCGCGCGCCGGCTTCCAGACGCGCGCGCGTCCAGGCCGCGGCGGCTTCGAGCTCCTCGGCCGGAGAGGCGAAGCCCGCGCGCAGCACACGCGCGCGGCGTGGCCGCGGTGCGCAAACGCGAAATTCGTGGCGGCGCAGCACCGCCAGCGCCTGCGGAGGAAGGATGTCGAACGCATAGGCGACGAGGAGTTTCGTGTCCGGAGCCTGCAGCGCGAGGTCGGGAAGGCGCGCGGCGTCGATCAGCCCTTCGCGTTTGGTGCGCCGTGCGTACGCGGTGGACCACGCGGCGAAGGCGCGGGCATCCTCGGTGGCCGCGGCCGCCCGCAGACGGCCGCCGATGCGCCAGGCGTGCGCCGTCCTCCAGGCTGCGCTCGCGCGCCCGGCCGTCTGCCCGGGGTCGAGCAGCGCGCCTGCCCAGCGCGACGCTCGGATCGCCTCTTCCCAAAACTCGCGCTCCTGCATCCCGTCGAGGAGCACCGGCAGCCCCTGGCCGCCACCGCCATAGAGCGCCGTCTCGTAGGTACGCTCGACGAAGGAGGCGAAGGGCAGGATGTCGGCGCTTTCCCAGCGCTCCAGCCCGCGCGCGGCCTGGTGCGCATCGAATTCGCGCACCAGTTCGCGGCCGAGGCGCGCGTTCGGCGTGAGCACCGTGACCCCGGCCGCGCGGCCGGCGGCGAGGCGAGCGAAAAGTTCTTCCTTCGCGAGCGCGGCGAAAGCCATGCCGCAAGTCTAAGGATCGACCGGGCTCAGGGCAGGAGCCTGGCGGGGCGTGCAACGTCCGGACCGAGCGCCGCAGGCGCTAGCGCTCGAGGAGGTGCTTCTTCTCCTTCACCCGGGCCCACTCGTCGGCTTCGGGCGGAGCTGCCTTGCGCTCGATGATCGGCGGCCAGGTTTTGGCGAGCTCGCGGTTGAGCGCGATCCACTCGCGCTGCGCCTCCGGAACGTCGTCCTCGGCGAAAATCGCCTCCACCGGGCATTCGGGCACGCACAGGGTGCAATCGATGCATTCGTCAGGGTCGATGACCAGCATGTTCGGCCCCTCGCGAAAGCAGTCCACCGGGCAGACGTCCACGCAGTCGGTGTACTTGCATTTGATGCAGGCCTCGGTGACGACGTAGGTCATGGAAGGACGAAATCAGACTTTCAGGAAGGATTTTCGAATCAACACTTTAGCATGCTCTCTTGGGTTGGAGGCCCGACGGCCCCATAATAGCGTTCGTAGACGGTAGTTCCGCTTTTTTCCTTTTTTGCGATTTCCGGGAATCCCCATGGCGAATTCGACCGTTTTGCAGGTCACCGACGAGACCTTCGAGCCCGAAGTCCTGAAGAGCGAAATTCCGGTGCTGGTGGACTATTGGGCCGAATGGTGCGGGCCCTGCAAGGACATCGCTCCGCTCGTCGAACAGATCGCCCGCGAGTACGGCGGTCGGCTCAAGGTCGCCAAGATGAACGTCGACGAAAACCAGCACACGCCGGCCCGCTTCGGCATCCGCGGCATCCCGACGCTGATGCTGTTCAAGAACGGCAACGTCGAGGCGACGCGGGTCGGCAGGCTCACGAAATCCCAGCTCACCGCGTTCCTTGACAGCAACATCTGACCTCGACTAGTCTTTTTCGGAGGCCGCGCCGGTGGAAGGCGCGGTGACGTGGCGGCATTCCCGGCGCCGGGCTCCGGCGCGTTTCCAACTCGCAACCGCACCCGCGCCGGGGCCGTGACGCCCGTTTCTTTCGCCCGACCATGCATCTTTCCGAACTCAAGAGCCTGCACGTATCCGAGCTGATGGAGCGCGCCGCACAAAACGGCGTCGAGGGCGCGAACCGCATGCGCAAGCAGGACCTCATTTTCGCGATGCTGAAAAACCAAGCGAAGAAGGGGGAATCCATCTACGGGGACGGCACGCTCGAAGTGCTGCCCGACGGATTCGGCTTCCTGCGCTCGCCCGACACTTCCTATCTCGCCTCGACCGACGACATCTACGTCAGCCCCTCGCAGATCCGCCGCTTCAACCTGCACACCGGCGACACGATCGAGGGGGAGATCCGCACACCGAAGGACGGCGAGCGCTATTTCGCGCTCGTCAAGGTGGACAAGATCAACGGCGAACCGCCGGAGGCCGCGAAGCACAAGATCCTGTTCGAGAACCTGACGCCGCTCCATCCGGACGAGCACCTCAAGCTCGAGCGCGACATCAAGGCGGAGGAGAACATCACCGGACGGATCATCGACATCATCGCGCCGATCGGCAAGGGACAGCGGGGACTGATCGTCTCGCCGCCGAAAGCCGGCAAGACGGTGATGTTGCAGCACATCGCGCACGCCCTCACCGCCAACTACCCGGGCATCGTGCTGATCGTGCTGCTGATCGACGAGCGGCCGGAGGAGGTGACCGAGATGAGCCGCTCGGTGCGCGGAGAAGTGGTCGCCTCGACCTTCGACGAGCCGGCCTCGCGCCACGTACAGGTGGCCGAAATGGTGATCGAGAAGGCGAAACGGCTGGTCGAGCACAAGAAGGACGTGGTGATCCTGCTCGACTCGATCACGCGGCTTGCGCGCGCCTACAACACCGTGCAGCCGGCCTCGGGCAAGGTGCTCACCGGCGGCGTGGACGCGAACGCGCTGCAGAAACCGAAGCGCTTCTTCGGCGCCGCGCGCAACATCGAGGAAGGCGGTTCGCTCACGATCATCGCTACCGCGCTGATCGACACCGGAAGCCGCATGGACGACGTGATCTACGAGGAATTCAAGGGCACCGGCAACCTCGAGATCCACCTCGACCGGCGCATGCACGAAAAGCGCATCTTCCCGGCGATCAACGTCAACCGCTCCGGCACGCGGCGCGAGGAGCTGCTCATCCCGCGCGAGGTGCTGCAGAAGATCTGGGTGCTGAGAAAGCTGCTCTACCCGATGGACGAGCTGGAAGCGGCGGAATTCCTGATCGACAAGATCCGCGCCACCAAGACCAACGCGGAGTTCTTCGAGTCCATGCGCCGCGGCTAGACGGTTGCGCATCGCGGTCGGATTGCAAGCTACGGCGGTTTTCCGTATAGTTCGCCCCTTCCCCACGGCAGGATACGAGATGAAACCCGGCATCCATCCCGCCTACCGGCCGGTGATCTTCCTCGACACCGCATCCAACTACGCCTTCCTCACGCGCTCGGCGATCGACACCAGGGGGCGCGAGACGATGAAGTGGTCCGACGGCAACGAGTACCCGGTGGTGAAGGTCGAGGTCTCCTCGGAATCGCATTCGTTCTATACCGGCAAGCACAAGATCGTGGACACCGCCGGCCGGGTCGAGAAGTTCAGGCGCCGCTACGCGAAGAAGAGCGGCGCCTGAACGCGGCAGGCGGCCGCGCGCGGGGGGCGGCTTCGGCCGCCCTTTTCGTTCCGGCTCGTCGAAAATAGCGCGCCATGATGCCGCGCCTCGCGCTGCCCCCCTCCCGGGCGGTGCTCCTGCTGCTCGCGATCGCCTTCGTGCTGCCGGGGCTCGCGGCGCACGACCCTTGGAAGTCTGTCGACGCCGTCACGATCGAGATCGCCCACGGCATGCTCGCGAGCGGCGACTGGCTCGTGCCGCGGGTGGCAGGCGAGCCCTGGCTGGAAACCCCTCCCCTCTATCACTGGCTTGCCGCCGCCTCCGGCGCCGCACTGGGCGGCCTGCTGCCTTTTCACAACGCGGCGCGCCTCGCGAGCGGCCTGTGCATGCTCGCCGCGTTCTGGTTCGTCTATCTGGCCGCACGGCACAGCGGCTACCGCGGCGAGGACGCGCGCCAGAGCGCGCGCGGCGCGGCTGCCTGTGCGATGCTGCTCCTCGCCGGATCGGTCGGCCTGATCGTGCGGGCGCACGAGGCGGCGCCCGAGCTCGCGGCGCTCGCGGCCACCTGCGCCGGGTTCCTGTTCCTTGCTCGCGCCGTGCGCCGCCCGGTGGCTGCCGGCGTCGGCTTCGGCGCCGCGGTCGCGGCTGCGCTTCTTTCGACCGGACTCACCGTTCCGTTCGTCCTCCTCGCGGCCGCGCTCGCGGCGCAGCTGCGGTGCGCGGAGCTGCGCGGCGCGCGCGCGCTGCGATTCCTCCTGCCCGCCCTCGCCCTGCCCGCGCTCGCCGCCGCCGCGTGGTACGCCGCGCTCGGACTGCGTTCGCCGGAGCTCGCTGCATCGGCGTGGAAGGAGCTGTTGCGCGCGCGCGGAGAATTCGGCCCGGCGCTGCGCGAGCACCTGGTCACCGCGAGCTGGTACGCGTGGCCGGCGTGGCCGCTGGCGCTGTGGGCGGCATGGGCGCTGCGGCGCGAGTGGCGCACGGTACGCGTGTTCGTCCCCGCCGTGGCGGCGCTCGCTGCGCTGGTGGCGATCGCCTGGAAAGGCACGACCCATGACCTGCACGCCACGCCCTTGCTCGCGCCGCTCGCGCTGCTCGGTGCGCAGGGCATCGCGCAGCTGCGCCGCGGCGCTGCAGCCGCGCTCGACTGGTTCGGCGTCATGACCTTCGGCTTTTTCACCGCGCTGGTCTGGCTCGGCTACCTCGCGATGACGACCGGCTGGCCGCCGCGCATCGCGCGCAACTTCGCGAAAACCGCACCGGGTTTCGTCGCGCAGTTCGACGCGCTCGCGTTCGCGATCGCGGTGGTGCTCGCCTTGGGCTGGCTCTGGATCGTGCTTTTCGCCGCCTCCTCGCCCGCGCGCGCGGTCGTGCGCTGGGCCGCCGGGGTGGTGCTGCTGTGGGGGACTTTCGCGATGCTGTGGATGCCGTGGGCGGACTACCAGAAGAGCTACCGCGGGGTGGCGCTGCAGCTCCGCTCGCTCCTGCCGGCCGCGCCCGGCTGCATCTCGGGCACGGGGCTCGGACTGCCGCAGCGCGCAGCGCTCAGCTACCATGCGGGCATCCGCACCGTCGCGCCCTCGCCGCAATGCCGCTTTCACCTCGTACAGGGCCGTCCCCGGATGGAAACGGCGCCGGGTCCGGGCTGGTCGAAAATCGCCGACGTCGGCCGTCCCGGCGACAAGTCCGAGCGCTACCGTCTCTACCGCCGCGACTGAAGCGATGAACACCGTACCGCCCACCGATTGCAGTGCCTGGTCCAAACTCGCCGCGCACGCGCAACGCTGGCACACAGTGCACCTCGCCGAGCTCCTGGAAGCCGAGCCGGACCGCGCGCACGACTTCCGCGTCGAGGCCGCCGGGCTATCGCTCGACTACTCGCGTCAGCGGCTCGGCACACCGACGTTGGAACTCCTCGCGCAGCTCGCCGCCGAGCGCGGGTTCGAGGACTGGCGCGCCGCGCTCCTCGAAGGCCGGCCCGTCAACCTCACCGAAAACCGCGCCGCTTGGCATACCGCGCTGCGCGCCGGAGAGGCTGCACCCGCCGAAGTGCGGCAGACATTGGAAAAAATGGAGGCGCTCGCTGCCGGGCTCGGCGCGATCCGCCGCATCGTCCATCTCGGCATCGGCGGCTCCGACCTCGGGCCGCGTCTAGTGTGCGATGCCCTCGGCGGCGATAGCGGCGTCGAGACGCGCTTCGTCGCAAGCCCCGATCCGCGCGCGCTTGCGCGGGCGCTCGAGGGCGCCGAGCCAGAGGAGACGTTGTTCGTCGTGGTCTCCAAGACCTTCACCACTGTGGAGACGCTCGCCAACGCCGAGGCGGCGAAACGCTGGGGCGGCAGGCACTTCTACGCCGTCACCAACAACGTCGCTGCGGCGCGCGCCTTCGGCGCGGCCGAGGTGCTGCCGATGCCCGAGTGGGTCGGAGGGCGTTTCTCGCTTTGGTCCGCCGCCGGATTCACCGCGTTCGCCGCGCTCGGCGCGCGGTGTTTCGCCGAGTTGCTCGAAGGCGCGCGCGAGATGGACCGCCACTTCGCGTCGGCGCCGGTACTGCAGAACCTGCCGGTGCTGATGGCGCTGATCGGGGTCTGGAACGTCAATTTTCTCGGCGTCCGCGCACACGCGGTACTGCCCTACGCGCACGCCCTCAAACTGCTGCCGGCGCACTTGCAGCAGCTCGAGATGGAATCCAACGGCAAGCGCGTGGACCACCGCGGCGTCGAGGTCGGCTACGACACCGCGCCGGTGCTTTTCGGCGCCGAAGGCCCGCCGAGCCAGCATTCGTTCCACCAGTTGCTCCACCAGGGAACACCGCTCGTGGCGGTGGACTTCGTCGACCCCGGTCTCGACCCGCTGCTCTCGGCCCACGCGCGCGCGCAGGCCGACGCGCTCGCGCGTGGCAGCGGGGCGAGTGCCGCGGAGCTCGCCCCGTACCGGCGTTGCCCCGGGAACCGGCCTTCGAGCGTGCTGCGCATGCCGGGCGTGTCGCCGTTCGCGCTCGGCGCCCTGCTCGCAGCCTGGGAGCACAAAGTATTCACCCAGGGCGTGATCTGGAACATCGACAGTTTCGACCAGTGGGGCGTGGAACTCGGCAAGCAGCTCGCCGATCGATTGTTGAAAGGAGAGCACGGATGGACCCGGAAACCTTCAACCTCGCGATCCGCAAGTTCCTGAAGATGGTCGGCGTCGGCTCGCAGCGGGAGATCGAGCAGGCGGTACAGAAGGCGCTCGAGGCGAAGCGCCTGCGGGGCGACGAGGCGCTCGCGGCGCGCATGACGCTGGAAATTCCGGCGCTCGGGGTGAAAGTGCCTTTCGAGGGCGAGATCCGCCTACAATAGGCGCGAGCGGCCGGAGCGGCGCGCACCGGGCCGGTCGCGACGGACGCCCCCTGCGGGGCGGCGGTGCACGGGGAGTCGGCGATGAACAGGGTCCGAGAGTTCGACACCAGCGTGCTCGCCGAGCTGCACGCCTTGCTCGGCGAGCGCGTCTCGACCTCGCCCGCGGTGCGCGAGCACCACGGCAAGGACGAGTCCTACTTCCCTCCGATGCCGCCCGACGCGGTGGTGTTTCCCCGCTCGACCGAGGAGGTGCGCGACATCGTCCGGATCTGCCGCCGCCACCGCGTACCGATGATCCCGTACGGCGTCGGCACCTCGCTCGAGGGGCACGTCCTCGCTCCCCACGGCGGCGTGTGCATCGATCTCTCGCAGATGAACCGCGTGCTCGCGGTGCACGAAGCCGACCTCGACGCGGTGGTCGAGGCGGGGGTGACGCGCAAGCAGCTGAACGAGCACATCCGGCACACCGGGCTGTTCTTCCCGGTGGACCCCGGCGCGGACGCGACGCTCGGCGGCATGGCAGCGACGCGCGCCTCGGGCACGAACGCGGTGCGCTACGGCACGATGCGCGAGAACGTACTCGCGCTGGAGGTAGTGCTGCCGGACGCGCGCGTCGTCCGCACCGCGCGCCGGGCGAAAAAGTCGGCCGCGGGCTACGACCTGACGCGGCTTTTCGTCGGCTCCGAGGGCACGCTCGGCATCATCACCGAGGTGACGGTGCGCCTGTATCCGGTGCAGGAGGCGATGTCGGCCGCGATGTGCGCGTTCGCGAGCGTGGACGGCTGTACCCATACCGTGATCCAGACGATCCAGGCGGGCGTACCGGTCGCGCGCTGCGACATCGTCTGCGAGACCACGATCGCCGCGATCAACCGCTACAAAAAAACGAACTATCGCGTCGCGCCGACGGTATTTTTCGAGTTCCATGGCTCGACGGCGAGCGTAGTCGAGCAGGCCGAAACCGTGCAGGCGATCGCGCGCGAAAACGGCGCGATGGATTTCCAGTGGGCGACGAAGGCCGAGGAACGCTCGCAGCTCTGGGATGCACGCCACAACGCCTACTTCGCCTGCCTGCAACTGCGACCCGGCTCGCGCGCGGTCTCGACCGACGTCTGCGTGCCGATCTCGCGGCTTGCCGAATGCGTGCGCGAGACGATGCAGGACGTGAAAAGCTATCTTGCGCCGGTGCCGCTGCTAGGGCACATCGGCGACGGCAACTTCCACCTGATGTTTCTGGTGGACCCGGCGAAGGCGGAGGAACTGGAGCTCGCCAAAGCGTTCAACCGCCGTCTGGTCGAGCGCGCGATCCGCATGGACGGCACCTGCACCGGCGAGCACGGCGTCGGCATGGGGAAGATCGCTTCGATGCGGCAGGAGCTCGGGGACGACGCGGTGGCGCTGATGGCGGAGCTCAAGCGTACGATCGATCCCGAGAACCTGATGAACCCTGGCAAGGTCGTGGACCTCGGATGACGCGATGAGCGCGGAAGAACGGGCGCGTGCGCTCGGCCTCGACCTCGGGACGGTGTCGGCGCCGGTGGCGAACTACGTCCATGCGGTGCGCACCGGCAACCTGCTGTTCCTCGCCGGCAAGGGCCCGCGCGGCGAAGGCGGCGCCCGCCCGCGCGGCAAGGTCGGGCAGGAGATCGGGGTCGAGGAGGCGTACCGGCACGCCCGCTCGGTCGGAGTCGAGCTTCTCGCGGCGATGCGCGCGGAGCTCGGAAGCCTCGACCGCGTGCAGCGCGTGGTGAAGGTGCTCGGGATGGTGAATGCGGTGCCGGATTTCGAGGATCACCCAAAGGTGATCAACGGCTGTTCCGATCTCTTCGTCGAGGTGTTCGGAGAGGCAGGACGCCATGCGCGCTCGGCGGTCGGAGTGGGCTCGCTGCCGATGGGCATTCCGGTCGAGATCGAGTGCATCGTCGAAGTCGCCCCCGAGCGGCGGCGCGTCCGGCACCGGGCTGCCGGCGGCGCGCGCCGGCGCCGCTAGATCGTCATCACCGTGCGCCGGTAGTAGCGAAGCTCGGCGATGGATTCGTAGATGTCGGCGAGCGCCTGGTGGCGGCCCTCCTTTTTCAACGCGCGGAACACCTCCGGCTTCCAGCGCCGCACGAGCTCCTTCAGCGTGGACACATCGAGGTTGCGATAGTGGAAATAGCGCTCCAGGCGCGGCATCCAACGCGCGAGAAACCGCCGGTCCTGGCACACCGAGTTGCCGCACATCGGCGAAACGCCCTGCGGAACGTGGCGCGCGAGAAATTCGAGCGCCGCCTCCTCGGCGGCGGCCTCGTCGGTGCGTGCTGCGCGCACGCGCTCGATCAGGCCTGATTTGGCGTGCATGCTGCGGTTCCAGGCATCCATCGCCGCCAGCACCTCTTCGCTCTGGTGCACCACCAGCACCGGTCCTTCGGCGACCAGCTCGAGCCGCGAATCGGTGACCACCAGCGCGAGCTCCAGAATGCGATCGGTCTCCGGCGCGAGGCCCGACATCTCCATGTCGATCCAGATCAGGTTTCCGGAATCCGGGCTGCCCGTCGCCTCCGCCATATGATTTATTTTCTCACGGCATGACGAACGCCTTCGCCGTCGTGTTCCTGGCTGCGCTCCTGTCGGCGACCGCGCTGCGCCTCTGGCTCGCCGTGCGCCAAGTGCGCCACGTGCGCGCGCACCGCGACCGAGTTCCGGCGCCGTTCGCGGGCGAGATCCCTCTCGCCGCGCATCAGAAGGCGGCCGACTACACGGTGGCGAAGACGACGCTCGGCGCGGCCGAAGCGCTCGCGAGTGCCGCCGCGCTCGCCGCGCTCACGATCGGCGGCGGCATCGAGGCGCTCGCGCGCGCCTGGGGCGGATGGTTCGAGACCGGCGGCATCGCGCACGGCCTCGCGCTCGTCGCGAGCGTCTTCGCGATCCTCGCCGGCCTCGACCTGCCGTTCGCCGCTTACCGCGTGTTCGCAATCGAGGCGCGATTCGGTTTCAATCGCACGACGCCCGCGCTCTTCGCTGCCGACCTCGCCCGTCAGGCGGCGCTCGCCGCCGCCCTCGGACTTCCGCTGATCGCGCTCGTGCTCTGGTTCGTCGCAGCGGCGGGCGAGCGCGGGTGGCTCTGGGCGTGGCTTGCGTGGGCGGCGTTCCACGTCCTGGTGCTCGCCGCCTGGCCGACGTGGATCGCGCCCCTCTTCAACCGCTTCAGCCCGCTCGAGGATCCGGTGCTCGTCGAGCGGGTGAAGGCGCTGCTTGCGCGCTGCGGCTTTCGCGCGGGCGCGCTCTACGTCATGGACGGCTCGCGGCGCTCCGCCCACGGCAACGCCTACTTCACCGGCTTCGGCGCGACCAAACGGGTCGTCTTTTTCGACACCCTGCTCGCGCGGCTTGCGCCTGCCGAAATCGAGGCGGTGACCGCGCACGAACTCGGACATTACCGGCTGCGCCACCTCTGGCAGCGCCTCGGGCTGCTGCTCGCGCTCTCTCTCGCGCTTTTCTGGCTCCTCGGCCGGCTGATCGGAGAGCAGTGGTTCTACGCGGGACTCGGCGTCGAGACGCGCACCGGCGCGACGGCGCTCGTGCTTTTCTTCCTCGTCTTGCCGGTCTTCGCGTTCTTCCTCCAGCCGCTCGCGGCGATGCTCTCGCGCCGGCACGAGTTCGAGGCGGACGCCTTCGCGCGCGCGCACGCCGGAGCGGCCGAGCTCGAACGCGCCCTGGTCAAACTCTATCGGGACAACGCCGCGACGCTGACCCCGGATCCGCTCTATTCGGCGTTCTATGATTCGCATCCACCGGCACCGGTGCGCATCGCACGACTGAGGACCACATGAACGAACTCGCCGCGAAGAAGTGCAAACCCTGCGAAGGCGGTGTGCCGCCGCTCGGCGCCGCCGAGGCGCGCGCGATTCTCGCGCGCCTGGACGGCTGGGCGATCGAAGACGGTCGGCTCGTCAAGGTTTACCGCTTTCGCAACTACCACGAAACGATGGCGTTCGTGAACGCGCTCGCCTGGATCTCGCACCGCGAGGATCACCATCCCGACCTCCAGGTGGGTTACGATCGCTGCCGCGTGACCTACCTCACGCACGCGATCGGAGGCCTGTCGGAGAACGACTTCATCTGCGCCGCCAAGTGCGACGCGCTGTTCGGGCTCTAGTCGCGCTAGAACATGCGCGCGAGCGAGATCACGGCGAGCACGAAGACCCAGAGCACGACCGCGCGCCAGAGTAGCCCCACCGCGCTGTCGAGAAACGCCGCATCCGCGCTTTCGCCCAGCCCGAGCTCGGGCCGCGGCTGTAGCCCCTCGGCCTCGGCCAGTGGCATGCCGAGCCTGACGCCCATCGCGCCCGCGCCGGCTGCGAGCACCACCCCGAGGTTCGGATCCGGCCAAGCGGGCGCCTGGCTGCGCCAGCAGTAGACCGCGTCTTCGAAGTCTCCGACCACTGCGAACGAAGCCGCGGTCAGGCGCGCGGTCGGCCATTCGAGCACGCTGAGCGCGCGCTGCGAAAAATCGCCGAACGCGCCGCATCCTGCCCAGCGGCGCGCGAAGAACGCGGCAAGCCGGTAGAGAATCGCCCCGCTCGGCCCGGGCAAAACCACGAACCAGAACAGGACCGCGAACACGTGGCGGTGCGCAGCCGCGAGCGCCTCTTCGAGCGCAAGGCGCGCGACCTCCTCGGTGCTGCGATGCTGCGCGCTCTCGCCGCGCCAGGCACCGATCCACTCGCGCGCACGCGCCGTGTCCCCGCTCTTGAGCGCCTGCTGGATCGCGGTGAACCGGTAGCTGAACTGCCGGAAGCCGAGGGTGAGGTAGAGCGCCGCGACGTTGACCGCCAAGGCAGCAAGCGGGCTCGCCCATGCCGCCAGGCCGTAGAGCGCAAGTGCACCGGCGGCGGGAGCCGCGGCTGCGATCGCCCATGCGAGCGCCCCGTGGCGGGCGTCTCCGGTGTTGAACGAGCGCTCGAGCGCGTCGGCCCAGCGCGCAAGGGGTGCGGACAACGCCTTGCGCTCTCCCACCGGGCGCCATTGCTCCAAAACCAGCGCGGCGACGATCGCGACGACGCCCATCGCGGCCATTCTATCAATGCCCACCGTCGCGCCGAGCACGCCGCGGTCCGCGCACGACGGCATCGCGCCGCGGTCGAAAAGCCGCCGGGTGCTCTTCCGTACGAAACCGACCTCGATGGCACGGCAGCGACGCCTGCCGAGCAGGCGCGCGCTCTTCGCCCCGTTCACGAAGGAGTGCAAGGCGAGCGCCGGAGGACGCGGCTCGCCAGGCAGGTACCGCGCGGAGCAAGAGCGCGGACCGTCCACGCTCTCGCCGGTCCCGGCCGCGCGCGACCGTGTCCTCCGCCTAGCGCGAGGGGCCGAGGAGATAGCGCGAGAGGCTCACCACGATTCCGGCGGTCGCTCCCCAGATGACGCGCTCGCCCCAGCGCAGCGTGTAGAAGCGCCGCTGCCTGCCCTGCCAGAGCATCGAGTCCCGGCGATGATTGCGCGGGTCGAGCAGAAACGCGAGCGGAACCTCGAACACTTCGGCGACCTCGTTCGCATCGGGCGAGAGCGCGAGCGGCGGGCTCACCAGGCCGACCACCGGCGTGACACGAAAGCCGGTACGCGTCGCGTAATCGGGCAGCCGCCCGAGCACCTCGACCCGCCCCGGGTCGAGCCCGATTTCCTCCCGTGCCTCCCGCAGCGCGGTCGCCACCGGGTCCGGATCGTGCGCCTCGGCGCGGCCGCCGGGAAATGAAACCTGGCCGGAATGCGCCCGCAGATGCTCGGTGCGGCGCGTGAACAGCACCGCGAGCCCGGTCGCGTACGCCACGATCGGCACCAGCACCGCCGCGGCAACGAGCGGCCCCCCGCCTGCCTGCGCCTCATCGCCGAGAGGCGCGCGCAGCGGGGCGGCGCGCGCGAAGCCGCCCCGCAGCCAGTCGGGATCGATCGCCGGCACGCTAGGGCACGAGCACCACCGATCCGGTGGTTCTGCGGCTTTCGAGATCGCGATGGGCCTGCGCCGCATCGGCGAGGCGGTAGGTGGCGGTGGTCTCGATTTTCACCTTGCCCGAGCTCACCGCCTCGAAGAGCGCGTTCGAGCGGGCAAGGAGATCGGAGCGCGCGGCGATGTGCGTCGCGAGCGTCGGACGGGTGACATAGAGCGATCCCTTCTGCGACAGAACCAACAGGTTCACCGGAGGCACCGGGCCGGAGGCGTTGCCGAAGGAGACCATCAGGCCGCGCGGCGCGAGGCAGTCGAGCGAACCCTCCCAGGTGCTCTTTCCGACCGAGTCGTAGACCACCGGCACCCCGCGCCCTCCGGTGATCGCCTTCACGCGCTCGACGAAATTCTCCTTCGCGTAGTTGACCACGTGTGCCGCGCCGTGCGCTCTCGCGAGCGCGCACTTCTCGTCGGTGCTGGCAGTGCCGATGACGGTAACGCCAAGGGCTTTGAGCCATTGGCAGGCGATCAGCCCGACGCCGCCCGCGGCCGCGTGCCAGAGCACCGTCTCGCCCGCTTTCACCGGATAGGTGGTGAAAACGAGGTAGTGGACCGTCAGTCCCTTGAGCATCATCGAGGCGGCCTGCGTATCCGAAATCGCCTCCGGCAGCTTCACCATTCGTTCGGCCGGCACGATGCGGCTCTCGCAGTACGCACCCGGCAGCCCGGTGTAGGCGACCCGGTCTCCCGGAGCGAGATCGCTCACGCCGGGTCCGACCGCCTCGACGACACCGGCGCCCTCGTTACCCGCGATCTGCGGCAGCGGCATCGGATACAGTCCTGCGCGCTGATAGGTGTCGATGAAGTTCACGCCGATGGCGCGATGGCGGATCCGCACCTCGCCGGGACCCGGATCGCCGACCGGTATGTCGTCGAGCTGGAGCACCTCCGGACCGCCATGTCTGTGAAAACGCACTGCTGTCACCATGTCTGCGTTGCCTCCTGGGTCAGGGTTTGCCATCCTTCTCGCGCGCCGGAGACGCCATCGCCTGCCCGATCGCCTCCAGGCTCGCCTTTTGCATCTCGAGCCCCTGGATCGCAAAACGCAGCACCTGGAGATTCATCGCGAGCCAGGTTTCGATGGATTTCAGCTCCGCGATGCGCTTTTCGATCTCCTTCGCGTCCAGCGTCGGCATCGCCATTCCCGGCACCGGCACGCCGAGCGGCCCCCACAGCCGCCGGTACATCTCGAACGGGTCCTGCGGTGCGTTCGGATCGGCCATGCTCACCCTCCGCCCGCGGTGACCTCGGTGCCGGCGAAAAATTCTCGCACCTCGCGCTCGCGAGCCGTAGTGTCCTGGTAGCCGAGGTCGACCAGCGCGCGCGTGAACGGCTCCTCGAAGAGGAGGTAGCTCGCGAGGTTGGCTCCGGCGCGATTGAGCGCGCCCGTCGGCCGCAGGAGGAAGCGCACCGTACGCGGCAGCTCGTGCACGAAGCGCGCTGCGATGCGCTCGATCGGCTGCGAAGGGGTGATGAAGCAGACCTTCACCGGCCGCAACCGCAGCCCGGCCTCCGCGAGCCGCTCGGGCGCGATCAGGCTCACGGTCCGATTGATGCGCTCCAGACGCTCGATATCCACCGACAGCCCGTCGAGGAAAATCGAATTGAGCGCGTGGCCCGCGATTTGCGCGAGCGAGGGGTAGACGTTCGAGCGGGCGCGCGCGGCGTCCGTCGTCTGGCGTCCGGTGCCGACGACGAACACGCGATCGGCGCCGAGGTGCAGCGCCGGGCTGATCGGTGCGATCTGGCGCACTGAGCCGTCGCCGAAGTATTCGCGGTGCACCTTGACCGCCGGGAAGAGGAACGGCAGCGCCGCGGAGGCGAGAAGATACTCGAGCTTGAGCGTCACCGCCGCACCGACGCGCTGGTTACGCTCCCAGCCCTCGAGCCCCGGCACGCCCTGGAAGAAGGACACGCTCTGTCCGGAGGTGTACCCCGAGGCGGTGACGCAGACCGCGTACAGGGCTCCCGAGTCGATGTTCGCCTGGATGCGCTCGAACGGCAGGGTGCGCTCGAGCAACTCCTTCAGCGGCGAGTTGTCGAGCAGCGAGACGGGGTTGTGGCGCGAGACCAGCATCATCGCGGCGAGCCAGCGCGCTCCGCTCTTTAGGATGCTCGGCACGTCGGTCCGGTACACATGGCGGCAGCGCATGTGTTCCCACACCTCGAGCAGGTTCGCCACCGCTCGTGAATAATGGTCGGCGAACACCGCGAGCGTCGCCGCGTTGATCGCGCCGGCCGATGTGCCGCAGAGGATCGGAAACGGGTTTTTCGCCGGAGCGCCGAGAATGTCGCGCACCGCCTTCAGCACGCCGACCTGGTAGGCGGCGCGCGCGCCGCCCCCGCTGAGCACGAGCGCCGCGCGCGGCGTGCGCGGTCCTGCTGTCCGGGAGGCCGCGTTCGGCGCCGCGACCTCGGCCGTCATTCCCGTTCCCGGCCTCAGAATAGCGTCCGCTCCTCGCCGCGCCGTGCGTTGGCGTCGGCCACCGTGAGCGCGGTCATGTTGACGATGCGACGCACGGTCGCCGAGGGTGTCAGGATGTGCACCGGACGCGCCGCGCCGAGCAGGATCGGGCCGATGGTGACGTTGTCGGCGGCCGCCACCTTCAGCAGGTTGAACGCGATGTTGGCTGCGTCCAGCGTCGGCATCACGAGCAGGTTCGCCTCGCCCTTCAGGCGCGAATTCGGAAACACCTTGTGCCGGATCTCGTCCGAAAGCGCCGCGTCGCCGTGCATCTCGCCTTCCACCTCGAGTTCGGGCGCGCGCTCGCGGAGCAGTGCGAGCGCGCGCTGCATCTTGCGCGCCGAAGGCAGGTCCACCGAACCGAAATTGGAGGCCGACAGCAGCGCCACCTTCGGCTGGATGCCGAAGCGGCGCACCGTCTCTGCCGCGAGCAGCGTCATTTCGGCGATGTGCTCGGCGTCCGGGTCGGCGGTGACATAGGTGTCGCAGATGAACAGCGTGCGGTTCGGCAGGACGAGCGCGTTCATCGCCGCATAGTGCCGTACCCCGGTCCGCAGGCCGATCACCTGGTCCACATAGTGCAGGTGCAGCGCATGCGTGCCGAAGGTGCCGCACAGCATGCCGTCGGCCTCTCCCTTGTACATCAGCATCGCGCCGATCAGGGTGTTGCGCCGCCGCATTTCCAGGCGCGCGTACTCCGGCGAGACGCCTTTTCGCTCGGTGAGACGGTGATACGTCGTCCAGTAGTCGCGGTAGCGAGGATCGTACTCCGGGTTGACCAGCGTGAACTCGCGTCCCGGGCGGATTCGCAGACCGAGGCGCTCGATGCGGGTTTCGACCACTTGGGGGCGTCCGACGAGCGTCGGCTGCGCGAGCCCCTCGTCGACCACAATCTGCACCGCGCGTAGCACCCGTTCGTCCTCGCCCTCGGCATACACGATGCGCCGGGGCGAAGTCTTGGCGGCCGCGAACAGGGGCTTCATCAGAAGCCCCGAGTGATAGACGAACTGGGTGAGCGACTCGCGGTAAGCGGCCAGATCGCCGATCGGCCGCGTCGCCACCCCGGCGTCCATCGCCGCCTTCGCGACCGCTGGAGCGATGGTCGAGATCAGCCGTGGATCGAAGGGCTTCGGGATCAGGTATTCCGGCCCGAACTTGAAGGCCTCGATGCCGTAGGCCACCGACACCTGCTCCGAGGTTTCCGCCTGCGCGAGTTCCGCGAGCGCGTGCACCGCCGCGATCTCCATCTCCTGCGTGATCGCAGTCGCGCCGACGTCGAGCGCGCCGCGGAACACGAAGGGAAAACAGAGCACGTTGTTGACCTGGTTCGGATAGTCGGATCGGCCCGTCGCGATCACGCAGTCGGGACGCACCGCTTTCGCAAGCTCGGGCCGAATCTCGGGCTCGGGGTTGGCGAGCGCGAGGACGAGCGGCCGCTCGGCCATCCGGCGCACCATGTCGGGCTTGAGCACGCCGCCTGCGGAAAGACCGAGAAAAATGTCCGCACCGCCGATCACCTCGTCGAGCGTGCGCGCGTCGGTGTCGATCGCATAGCGGGCCTTGTCCGGATCCATCTCCTCGCGCCGGCCGCGGTACACGACGCCGTGGACATCGGTCACCACGATGTGCTCGCGCCGCAGCCCCAGGCGCACCAGCAGGTCGAGGCAGGCGAGCGCCGCGGCTCCCGCGCCGGCGGTGACCAGCCGCACTTCGTCCAAGCGCTTGCCGACCACCTTGAGTCCGTTCAGGATCGCCGCGCCGACGATGATCGCGGTACCGTGCTGGTCGTCGTGGAACACCGGAATCTTGAGCCGGCTGCGCAGCTTCCTCTCCACGACGAAACACTCCGGCGCCTTGATGTCCTCCAGGTTGATGCCGCCGAAGGTCGGCTCGAGCGCCGCGATGATTTCGACCAGCCGATCGGGGTCGCGCTCGTTCACCTCGATGTCGAAGCAGTCGATGCCGGCGAATTTCTTGAACAGCACCGCCTTGCCTTCCATCACCGGTTTGGCGGCGAGCGGCCCGATCGCGCCCAGCCCGAGCACCGCGGTGCCGTTGGTGATCACCGCGATCAGGTTCGCGCGCGCGGTGAGGTGCACCGCCGCGGCCGGATCGTTCCGGATCTCCTCGCAGGCGTACGCCACACCGGGCGAATAGGCGAGCGCGAGGTCGCGCTGGTTGGTGAGATCCTTGGTGGCGAGTACCGAGATCTTCCCCGGGCGCGGACGGCGATGGTACTCGAGCGCGCTCTTTCGCAGTTCCTCGTCCACGTCGGGCTCCTTGCCCGGCGTCCGCAGGCAGGCTATGTTGCGCCGGGGCCGAAAATTATATCAACCGCCCCGGAGGGAAAATCGACTTGAGCGCCGCCGAACGCATCGTCCGTACCGCACGCCGCGTCGCCGAAATCCAGCCCTTCGAGGTGATGGAGATCCTCGCGCGCGCGCACGCGCTGGAAGCGGAAGGCAGGCGCGTGATCCACCTCGAGATCGGCGAGCCGGATTTCGGCGCACCGGCGCCGGTGGTCGAGGCGGCGGTGCGCGCGCTACGCGAAGGCCGCGGCGCATACACCCCGACGCTCGGGTTGCCCTCGCTTCGCGAGGCTATCGCGGCGCACTACGCGCGCGTGCACGGCGCGGCGCCTTCGCCCGCGCGCATCGCCGTCACCGCCGGCGCCTCCGGCGCGCTTCTGCTCGCGCTCGCGCTCTATCTCGAGCCGGGCGACGAGGTGCTCGTACCCGACCCGGGTTACCCTGGCTACCGAAACCTGGTGCGCGCGCTCGGGGGGCACGCCTGCGCTCTGGACGTTTTCCCGCGCACCGACTGGCAGCCGACGGTCGACGGCGTGCGGAGCGCCTGGGGACCGCGCACCCGAGGCATGATGCTCGGCTCTCCTTCGAATCCCACCGGAACCTGCATCGCGCGCGCGGAGCTACGGGCGATCGCGGAGTTCGTCGCCGAACGCGGCGGCGTCCTGATCGTGGACGAGATCTACCGTGAGCTGGTCTACGACGAAGCGCCGCGGTCCGGGCTCGATCTCCCCGGCGAGGTGGTGCAGGTGGACAGCTTCTCGAAGTACTTCTGCATGACCGGATGGCGACTCGGATGGGCCGTACTGCCGGAAGCGGGCAACGGTGCGCGAGTGCGCGAGTTCGAGAAACTCGCGCAGCACGCCTACAT
>Ga0308420_1000213_pt1 | contig 26526 bp, 21 predicted proteins | sample HotsprSampleMS55_FD_203802 | JGI IMG/M metagenome (GOLD analysis project Ga0308420, IMG submission 203802) | Hot spring phototrophic mat microbial communities from Mushroom Spring, Yellowstone National Park, Wyoming, United States - 20090730_MS55 ... | reverse complement strand
GCACCCAATTCTCCTTGCGAATGCCCCGCTTTGCGGTATGATCGCACGCACGACACGATACCCCAAAGGAGACCCCAACATGGCCTTTACACAGGAACAGGTGCGGGCAGTGCTCGCCACCGTGATTGACCCCAACCGTGGACAAGACCTGGTCACTACTAAGGCCGTGGCCGCGATCGCTGTTGATGGTGAAGCGATCTCGGTTAAGATCGTTCTCGACTACCCAGCCAAAAGCCAATGGGCTGCAATCAAAGAGCAAGTAGAAGCGGCGCTACGCCAAGCGCTCCACCCTTCGGCGCTTTTTGTTGAAGTGACCAGCCAGATTGCCACCCATAAGGTGCCGCCTGGGATGCGGCCACTGCCGGGGGTAGCCAATGCCATCGCAGTTGCCTCCGGCAAAGGGGGGGTAGGAAAGAGTACCACCGCTGTCAATCTGGCGCTGGCTCTTGCCAGCGAAGGGGCGCGGGTTGGAGTGCTGGATGCTGACATCTACGGCCCGTCTATCCCGCAGATGCTTGGACTCGGGCAGCAAAACCCGCACGCCGCTGAAGGGAGCGACAAGATCGAGCCGCTTACCGCCTACGGGTTGCAGGTGATGTCGATTGGCTTTATGGTCGATGTCGAAACCCCGATGATCTGGCGTGGCCCGATGGCCTCGCAGGCGCTTACCCAGCTTCTTACGGAGACCGCGTGGCACGACCTGGACTATCTCATCATCGACATGCCGCCAGGCACGGGTGACATCCACCTGTCGCTTGCCCAAAAGGCGCCGCTTACCGGTGCGGTAGTCGTCACCACTCCGCAGGAGATCGCTCTTTTAGATGCCCGCAAGGGGATCAAGATGTTTGAGAAAGTCCATGTGCCGATCCTCGGGATCGTCGAAAACATGAGCCTACACGTCTGTTCAAAGTGTGGCCATGCCGAACCGATTTTCGGCCAAGGGGGTGGCCAGAAGCTTTGCGCCGACTACCAGGTGCCGTTTCTTGGGGCGCTGCCGCTCGATCGCCGCATCCGGGAAGAGACTGACGGCGGGGCCCCAACGGTGGTTGCCGAACCAGATGGCCCCATTGCCGCCAAGTACCGCGAAATCGCCCGCCAGGTGGCCATCCGCGTAGCCGAACGCGGCAAAGATTTCACCCACAAGATGCCCACGATCGTGGTCAAGAACGACTAACGGAAAAGGCTGCATGAGCATCAAATCGGACCGGTGGATCCGCCGCATGGTAGAAACTTACGGGATGATCGACCCTTTTGAGCCGGAGTTAGTGCGCGAAGTGGCTGGAGAGCGGGTGGTGTCGTTTGGCACCTCCAGCTACGGCTACGATGTGCGCTGCGCCAACGAGTTCAAGATCTTCACCAATATCAACTCGACGATCGTCGATCCGAAAAATTTCGACGAACGCAGTTTCGTCGATTTCGTAGGTGATGTCTGTATCATCCCCCCCAACTCCTTTGCCTTGGCGCGTACTGTGGAATATTTTCGCATTCCGCGCAATATTCTGACTGTTTGCCTGGGCAAAAGCACCTATGCCCGCTGCGGGATTATCGTCAACGTCACGCCCTTGGAGCCGGAATGGGAAGGGCACGTCACGCTGGAATTTTCCAACACGACTCCGCTACCAGCCAAAATCTACGCCAACGAAGGGGTAGCGCAGATGCTCTTTTTTGAATCAGACGAAGTGTGCGAAACCAGCTACCGCGACCGCGGCGGCAAATACCTGGGCCAGCGCGGCGTGACGCTGCCGCGCCTGTAACGGAAGGAAATGGGCATGCGCTTTCATTTTCCCATCGTGATCATCGACGAGGATTTTCGCTCTGAAAACGCCTCGGGACTGGGCATCCGAGCGCTTGCCCAGGCGATCGAAGCCGAGGGCATGGAGGTGCTTGGGGTGACTAGCTACGGCGACCTCACCTCCTTTGCCCAGCAGCAGAGCCGCGCATCGGCCTTCATTGTCTCGATCGATGACGAGCAGTTGCAAGACCCCGCTCAGGCGGCCGAGGTAATCGAACAGATCCGCTCGTTTGTTACCGAGATCCGCTTTCGCAACGCCGACATCCCCATCTTTCTCTACGGCGAAACGCGCACCAGCCGCCACATCCCCAATGATGTGCTGCGCGAGCTGCACGGCTTCATCCACATGTTCGAGGATACGCCAGAGTTTATCGCCCGCTACGTGGTGCGCGAAGCGCGCAACTACCTTGACAGCCTTCCGCCCCCCTTCTTTCGCGCGCTCACCCACTACGCTGCTGACGGTTCCTACTCGTGGCACTGCCCCGGCCACTCCGGAGGCGTTGCGTTCCTGAAAAGCCCTGTAGGGCAGATGTTTCACCAGTTTTTTGGCGAAAACTTGTTGCGCGCCGATGTCTGTAACGCGGTTGAAGAGCTGGGGCAGCTCCTGGACCATACCGGCCCGGTGGCGGCCAGCGAACGGAACGCCGCGCGAATTTTTCACTGCGACCACCTCTTCTTTGTCACCAACGGCACCAGCACCTCGAACAAGATGGTCTGGCACTACACGGTGGCCCCCAACGACATCGTGGTTGTTGACCGCAACTGCCATAAGTCAATTCTGCACGCGATCATCATGACCGGAGCCATCCCGGTCTTTTTGACGCCAACGCGCAACCACTACGGTATCATCGGTCCCATTCCCGAAAGCGAATTTACCCGCGAATCGATCCAAGCCAAGATCGACGCCCACCCTTTTGTAACGCAAGCCAACAGCCGCACGCCGCGCATCCTGACGATCACCCAGTCGACCTACGATGGGATTCTCTACAACGTCGAGACAATCAAGGCGCGGCTCGATGGCTACATCCCGACGCTGCACTTTGACGAAGCATGGCTGCCGCATGCCGCGTTTCACGACTTCTACGGCGACTTTCACGCCATTGGCGAAAACCGGCCAAGGTGTGCCAGCTCGCTTGTGGTTTCGACGCAATCAACCCATAAGCTTCTAGCTGGCCTCTCCCAGGCTTCGCAGATCCTGATCGAGGAGCCGCTCGCTGGTGGCTTTGACCGCGCCCGCTTTAACGAAGCCTATCTCATGCACACCTCGACCTCGCCGCAATATGCGATCATTGCCAGTTGTGACGTGGCTGCAGCGATGATGGAGCCACCGGGCGGGACGGCGCTGGTGGCCGAATCGCTCTTTGAGGCGGGCGAATTCCGCCGCGCGATGCGCGAAGTAGAGCGCGACATCTCCGACTGGTGGTTTCGTGTCTGGGGTCCCGATCACCTAGCAGAAGAGGGGATCGGAAAACCTGAGGACTGGTTGCTACACCCCAACGAGCGCTGGCACGGTTTTGGTCCGGTGGCTGAAGGGTTCAACATGCTCGACCCGATCAAAGCCACCATCATCACCCCCGGCCTGGATGTGGATGGCGACTTCGACGACTGGGGGATCCCTGCTGGCGTGGTCACCCGTTACCTGACCGAACATGGGATTGTGGTCGAAAAGACTGGGCTCTACTCCTTCTTTATCATGTTTACCATCGGTATCACCAAGGGGCGGTGGAACACGATGGTGACTGAACTGCAACAGTTCAAGGATGACTTTGACCGCAACCAGCCGCTGTGGCGCGTAATGCCCGAATTTGTCGCCAAGCACCCGCGCTACGAAAAGTGGGGGCTCAAAGAGCTATGCCAGCGCATCCACACCTTCTACAAAGAGCACGATGTAGCGCGCCTCACCACCCAGATGTACCTTTCAGAAATGACCCCAGCGTTGCGTCCGGCCGATGCCTTTGCCCGCATGGCCCACCGCCAGATCGACCGGGTGCCGATCGATGAGCTGCAAGGGCGAATCACCGCGATGCTGGTCACCCCTTATCCGCCAGGCATTCCGCTTCTTATCCCCGGCGAGCGGTTCAACGCCACAATTGTCCATTACCTGCGTTTTGCCCGCGCCTTTAATCACGCCTTTCCCGGTTTCGAGACCGACGTACATGGCCTAGTCAAAGACGAAGCGGGCGAGTACTACGTCGACTGCGTGCGCGATCTGACGTAGGTCACGAACGCAAACGGATAGGGGTGGCGGTCGTCTGCCGGATGGGCGTTGCGCGCCACCTCGACAAAAGCGCCAATAGGGATCGGCGGGAAGAAGGCGTCGGCTTGTGGAGCGGCGTCAACTTCGGTCAGCTCCAGCCGGTTAGCAATGGGCAACGCCTCCGCATAAAGCGCCGCACCGCCAATCACGAAGCAAGTCGGCGCAGCGCGGGTGACGGCCAAGGCGTCGGCAAGCGAAGGCACCAGGGTCACCTCATGGGGTAGCGCCGCTTGAGCAAACGTTTGGCTGACCACGATGTTCTGCCGACCAGGGAGCGGACGACCAAGCGAGAGCCAAGTGTTGCGCCCCATGATCACCGGTGACCCAAGCGTCAGCGCCTTGAAGCGCTTAAGATCATCCGGCAAATGCCACGGCAGACGGTTTTGAAAACCGATCCCACGGTTGCGCCCAACTGCAGCAACGATCACCACTTCGCTCATACCGCCACCGGAGCAGGGATATGGGGATGGGGGTCGTAGCCTTCCAAAGCGATGTGCTCAAAGCGGAAATCTTCAAGCCGCGTAACGGTTGGATCGAGCTTGACGCGCGGCAACTGCCGCGGCGCTCTTGACAACTGCAGCTTCGCTTGCTCGATATGGTTCAAATAAAGGTGGCAATCGCCGCCCGTCCAGATGAATTCGTGCGCAGTATAGCCGCACACCTGCGCGATCATCAACGTTAACAACGCGTACGAAGCAATGTTAAACGGCACACCGAGAAAGAGATCGGCGCTCCGCTGATAGAGCTGGCACGATAACCGCCCATCGGCCACGTAGAACTGAAATAGCGCATGGCAGGGCGGCAGTGCCATCTTCGCGACGTCGGCAGGATTCCATGCCACGACAACATGCCGCCGCGAATCGGGGTCACGCTTTAACCGCTCGACCAACTCGCCAATCTGGTCAATGATCCGCCCATCGGGCGCTTCCCACCGCCGCCACTGCTTGCCGTAGATTGGCCCCAAGTCGCCCTTTTCATCCGCCCACTCATCCCAGATGGTGACGCCATGTTCGTGAAGGTATCGAATGTTGGTATCGCCGCGCAGGAACCAGAGAAGTTCGTGGACGATAGAACGAAAGTGTAGCTTCTTGGTGGTGAGAAGCGGGAACGTTGCTCCACCGTTGAGCGGAAAGCGCATCTGGTAGCCAAAGATCGAGAGCGTCCCCACGCCAGTGCGGTCGAGCTTTTTAACCCCGTGGGTGAGGACAAATTCAAGGAGGTTGAGGTAGGGGTGCATGGCCAAGGAACCTCTCAGACGCAGAAAAAACCGAAGGATTGTATACCAAGCGACCCTTCATCGACCGCACGAAGTCCTAAAAAGATCGCCTCGTTTCGCGGCGCCCGCTTCTACCCCCCGTTTTTCCTGGCTGCGATGGTAAAATCTTCGATTTGCTACTCCCCGTAGTTCAATGGATAGAACGAGCGCCTCCTAAGCGCTAAATCCAGGTTCGATTCCTGGCGGGGGGACGAAAAGAACAAAAAAGGGGTAAGAAACCCCTCAACTTTCCCGACAGAGTGCCGTTAACGTTTTGTATACTCTATCCGTGCCTATCTCTGGGGGGGAAGTTATGCGCATCAACCAACCGGTAACCCAACGCGAATACCCTGTTCGCGACGACTGTGCCATCATCAGCCACACGGACGAAAAGGGGCGAATCACCTACTTCAACGACGACTTCGTCGAATATTCTGGGTTTACTCCCGAAGAGCTGATGGGCCAACCGCACAACATCGTGCGCCACCCCGATATGCCGCCGGAAGCCTTCCGCGATCTCTGGGCCACCCTCAAAGCGGGGCGGCCGTGGCAGGGGCTGGTCAAGAACCGCCGCAAGGACGGCGACCACTACTGGGTGAAAGCCACCGCCACCCCGAAGCCGGGCGGTGGATATATGTCGGTGCGAATGAAGCCAAGCCGCGCGGAGGTGGCCGCTGCCGATGCCCTCTATGCGCGGATGCGCGCCGGCGAAAAGATCGCGCTTGAAGGGGGACGCCCGCGCGCTGGACTGCTCACCCGGCTGATGCGTCGGGTGACCGTCGTCCAGCGGGTAGGGCTTCTGATGGCGCTCACGTTAATCGGGTATCCGCTTCTTCTTACTGTCGGATACTTTGATTCCGGGCGTATTCCCACCTCGTCGCTCTTCATCTCCCTCTTTGGGATTGTCCTGACGCTGATCATCGGTTTTTGGACGATCAGTCGGGTGGGCGTTGGGCTACGCGCTGCCCAGCGCATCGCTGCGCGCATAGCCAACGGCGAGCTGAAGGTCGAGTTCGATGACCCCGGACGAGACGAGATCGGGCAGCTTTTCGATCAAATGCAGATCATGCGCAACCGCCTCTTTGAGCTGATCTTCACGCTGCAGCAGCAGTTAAGGAAAGTGCAAAGCGCGCAAGAAAAGGCGCAGGAAGCAGCCGCAGCGATTGCCGCCAGCAGCGAACAGCAGGCGGCCAATACCCAGTCGATTGCCGCAGCGGTGACCGAAAACGCCGCTGCTGCCCAGGAGATCACCCAACACGCGGCCGAGACGGCGCAAGCGGCCCTTGCAGCGCAGCAGGCGGTTGATCACGGCTCGGCGGTGGTGCATCGCGCCGCCGACGAGATCGCCCGTATTGCCGATGCGGTGCGCGCCTCCTCCACCAACCTCACCAAGCTTGAAGGGATTGCAACTGAGATTGGCCAGATCATCATGACCATTCGCGACATTGCCGATCAGACCAACCTCTTGGCGTTGAACGCGGCAATCGAGGCGGCTCGTGCCGGTGAGCAGGGGCGCGGCTTTGCGGTGGTTGCCGATGAGGTGCGCAAACTGGCGGAACGCACGGCCAAGGCGACGCTGGAGATCGGCACGATGATCGAGCGGATCCAACAAGAGACCAGGGTTTCGGTTGCGAGTATGCAGGAGGGGGTGTCACTTGTTGAGAAGGGGGCCGAAAGCGCTCATGAGGCAGGCAATTCGGTAGAGGCGATCAAGAGCGAAGCGCAGAAGGTGATCGAAGCGGCTCAGGCGATTCACCATGCGATGCAGGAGCAGCTCCAAGCGCTGCGCCTCATCGAACAGAACGCGCAGGAGATTGCCGCAGGAAGCGAACTGTCGCTTAGCCGCGCCCACGAAGTGGTCGACGCTGCAAGAGCCGTGGGTGGTGCTACCCAACGGGTGGTGCAGACGGCAAGCCTTTTTAAGACATAAAGTGGGGTTGGGCGCAGGTGGCATCGACCTGGACGACGCCAAGCAGCCGGGTCGGTTGCCCCGTCTCATCGCGCTGAACTCCCCCACGCATGCGCACCGCAACCACCGTCCCGTCCGGGTGCAGCACGCGGTGGGTCATTTCGAAAGGGGCGGGGCGAATCAGGCTCGCCCGAAGCTTGGCGACGACCTCGTCCCGTTCCTCTGGGACAAACGCGGCAAAGAAGGTATCGGCGGCCGTCTCCTGATCCTCTTCAGGAAAACCGAAGAGGGCTGCCAAGCGCGCTGACCAATAGACGGTGTTGCGCGCAACATCCCACTCCCATAGACCAATGTTGGCGTAAGCCTGGATGCGGCGCAGCCGTTCGTCCCGCTGCCGCAGGAGTCTCTCCTGCAGTTTGATTGGGGTGATGTCGGTACGGATCGATAGGTAGCGCTCAGGACGGCCGTCAGCGCCGAAAAGCGGAACAATGGTAGCATAGACCCAGTAGAAGTGCCCCTCTTTGTGGCGGTTACACACCTCGCCGTGCCAGACGCGGCCGTTACTGATTGTGTGCCACATCTCCCAGTAGAAGTCGGGCGGATGGATTCCTGACTTGATGATTCGATGGTTCTGGCCGAGCAGCTCTTCGCGGGTGTAACCGCAAATGGCGCAAAACTTGTCGTTGGCAAAGATAATGGTCCCGGCGGCATCGGTCATGCTGACGATAGCATGTTCGTCTACAGCCCGCCGATACTGGTCGAAGTCGGAACGGATCCGAGCAAGCGCCTCATGAAGCTCGGTCACAGCGGCAGCGCCGTCGCCGTCTGGTTCAGGGATCATCGGGCTCCTCCATCATTTATCGATTGCTGCGCTGGTGATCGCATCGCCCCCAAACCGCTTGGCCCACGCTCGCCAGAACTGCTCCGGTACTGGGGTTTTGCGCCGGGCGGTGTAGTCGAAGGCGACCACCCCATGTTTGCCGCGGGCCACCTCGCGACCGGTACCGGTTTCGGTCAGTTGCCAGACCAGATCGAACCCATAGCGGTGCGGGTCGGCCAACCCAAAGGCGCAGCGGAGCACCTCGCCGTGGAAGGCTTCGCTGCGGTATTGCACCGCAGCATCGGCCAGGATGATCCCTGCGCCGCCGATGTCGACCTGGGAAAAGCCCAGCGCGGCAAGGAGCCGACACCGCCCCTCGGCCACCAGGCCAAGGAGCCGGGCGTTATCCAGATGCTGCCCCTCGTTGATGTGCTCGATCAGTACCGGCAGTTCCGTAGCAAAGGGGAGGGTGTCTGGGAGCTCGATGCGTACGCGCATAGGGGTCACCGGGTAAGTGGCTTGAAGCGCAGCCGATGCGGACGGGCTGCCTCTTCGCCCAAGCGCCGCTTCTTCTCCTCTTCGTATTCGCGGTAGTTGCCAGCGAAGAAGAACCACTGCGAATCGCCTTCAGCGGCCAGAATATGGGTACAGATGCGGTCGAGGAACCAGCGGTCGTGGCTAATGACCAGCGCACAACCGGGGAATTCGAGCAGCGCCTCTTCCAACGCCCGCAGCGTTTCGACGTCGAGGTCGTTCGATGGTTCGTCCAGAAGCAGTACATTCCCCCCTTGTAGCAACGTTTTGGCTAAATGCAACCGCCCGCGTTCGCCGCCGGAGAGTTTGCCAACAATCTTTTGCTGGTCAGCCCCTTTGAAGTTGAAACGTCCCAGATAGGCGCGGCTGTTGATCTCAAACGCCCCGATTCGCAGCAGGTCTTGCCCTTGCGAGACCTCTTCCCAAACGGTTTTATTGGGGTCCAGCCCTTCGCGGGTCTGGTCAACGGCAGCGATTCTGACCGTTGGGCCAATAATGATCTCGCCGCGATCGGGGTCTTCTTGGCCAAGGATCATGCGAAAGAGAGTTGATTTGCCCGCGCCGTTGGGACCGATGATCCCAACGATCGCCCCTTTAGGGACGATAAAGGAGAGATCATCGATCAGCAGCCGGTCGCCAAACCCTTTGCTGACATGGCGAAATTCGATTACCTGGTCGCCCAGCCGTTCGCCGGGCGGAATGAAAATCTCCTGCGTCTCGTTGCGCCGCTGGTATTCGATGCTGGCTAACTCCTCGAAGCGAGCCAGTCGCGCTTTGGATTTGGCCTGGCGCCCCTTGGGGTTGCTGCGCACCCACTCCAGCTCCTGCTTCATCGCCTTGATGCGCGCCGCCTCTGCCTTGGCCTCTTGCTCCAGCCGCTTCTCTTTCTGTTCGAGCCACGAGCTGTAGTTTCCTTTCCACGGAATCCCCTCGCCGCGGTCGAGTTCAAGGATCCATTCGGCGACGTTGTCGAGAAAGTAGCGGTCGTGGGTGACTGCGACCACCGTACCGGGAAAGCGTGCCAGGTACTGTTCGAGCCATTCGACCGATTCGGCGTCAAGGTGGTTTGTTGGCTCATCCAAAAGGAGCATGTCGGGTTTGGAGAGAAGCAACTGGCACAAGGCCACCCGTCGCTTCTCACCGCCCGAGAGCTGGGCAATCTTCGCCTCCCAGGGCGGCAGGCGCAGGGCATCAGCTGCCTGCTCCATCTGGTTTTCGATGTCGGCGCCGGCACTAGCAAGAATCGCCTCGTATTTGGCTTGCGCTTCGGCCAGTTGGTCAAAGTCGGCGTCAGGGTCGGCGTAAGCGGCGTAGATTTCGTCGAGCTTGCGGCGCGCCTCAACGATTTCGCCCAACCCCGCTTCGACCGCTTCGCGCACCGTCTGCTCCGGAGCAAGCTGCGGCTCTTGCGGGAGATAGCCGATACGGATCCCAGGCTGCCACTGCACCTCTCCCTCATACTCTTTGTCGACGCCAGCCATAATTCTAAGTAGCGTCGATTTGCCAGCTCCGTTGAGCCCAAGGAGCCCAATTTTGGCGCCTGGAAAAAAGGAGAGCGAAATGTCTTTGATGATCTGGCGCTTCGGGGGGACGGTTTTGCTTACCCGAAACATCGACATGACATACTGGGCCATCGTGCGTTTCTCAACTGCAGAAGTTCAATAAGCCCATTATACCGCGCCTGCCTGCGGCTAAAGCGCACAGCAGGCGCTACGGAGGATGAGGGGAGTCGAACGCGGTAGGTCAAGCGAACGATATAGGGCGAGCTACAGGTGCAGCTTCTCTTTTAGCCGCGAAAAGCCCATCATCTTCATCATCGCTTTTTCGTAGAAAGGCTCTGAGTTGCCGGTCTTCATCTCTACTGCCACCCAGGGGTTAGAGGGGACAAACTGGAAGTATTCCGTGGCGTTGATGACAGTAAAGCGATGCGGGGGACCGATGAGTTCGCGTGCTTCATAAGCGGCGGGCATTCCGCCGATTCCAGCCCCCAGAATGACGATGTGTGCGATGGTTCCGTCCTTTGGTATGAAACGAAAGTATAATTATATATGCTTTTTTCCTAATCAACTGGCTGGTGCCGTAGCAGCCGGGGGTTGGCTTGTTTGTTCGGCTTCGGGCGGAGCGTTATCCGGCAAGTAGGCGATGATCTGACAAAGAAGCGCAGCAAGGTAGGGGATCGTTTGCAGGGCCAGGATGGCAACCCATAGGCGGATCTCCAGAGCCAGCCAGCCACGTTCGGCCACCAGCAGGGCGCCGCTACCCACGATGGCGATCAGCATCCCGAGTTCCTCGCGGATCGGACCAAAGAAGGCAAAAGTCCCTTTTGCCCGCCACCCTTTGGGGGTGCGCACGAAGGTACCTTTTTTGTGGGTTAATCCAGCAATTACCCCGCGGGCAATGGTGTGGGAGAGGCCAACTGAGAGAATCGAGGCGCCCAGAATATCGATCCATTTGGTCTTCATCGTGCGCCGGTACAGGATTGGCCCCAACGCCGATTTAAAGGCCATGAACCCAAGCACTGGCGCGGCCAGGGTAGCAACCGGCAGGGTAAAAGTCTTGGGGGCATAGATCATGCCCAGCGTCCAGAAGAGCGACCCGACCGAAAAGATCAGATGCAGCGCATCGCCAAACCAGGCAAACCAGCCGGTGAGGAAGTGGTAGCGCTGCGCCAGCGTCAGCCGCGACGGCTTGCGGCCGATTAGGTAGGGGAAGTGGGCCTTGAGGATTTGCATCGCACCAAAGGCCCAGCGGAAGCGCTGCGACTTGATCGCCGCAAAGTCCGATGGGGTCAGGCCGCGGCCAAAGACATGGTCTACGTAGCGAATCTCGTAGCCGCGCTCTAAAAGCCGCAGCCCAAGTTCGGTATCTTCGCAGATGCACCACTGCGACCAACCCCCTACCTCTTCGAGCATGGGGCGGCGAATGAGCGTCATCGTGCCGTGCTGGATGAGGGCATTGCGTTCGTTGCGGTGGTGCATGCCGATGCGAAAGAACCCTTCGAACTCCCAGTTGCACATACGCTGGAAAAAGGAGTGCTCATATTCGCGATGGGCCTGCGGCGCCTGAACAACGGCAACAAGCGGGGAATCGAGAAAGTGCGGAATAAGGCGCGCGAGCCAGTCGCGTTCAACAACGTAGTCGGCATCGACCACGCCGACCACCTCGGCGCGCGGGTCGGTCTGTTTCAGCGCGAAGTTCAGGGCGCCGGCCTTAAACCCCGGCCATTTGGGCAGGTGGAAAAAGCGCACCCGCTCGCCCAGCGTGGCGCAGTGGGCTTGGACCGGTTTCCATAGCGCTTCGTCGGTGGTATTGTTATCCACGACGATCACTTCGAAGTGAGGGTAGTCCATCGCCACCAGCGAATCGATCGTGGCGATCACCATCTCAGGCGGCTCGTTGTAGCAGGCAAGGTGGATCGAGACAAAGGGGGCTTTCTCGGCAGCAACTGGCTCGCGGGGGGTAAAGCGCCGCCGCCACTGGCGTTTAAAGAGGACTTCGCCAAACTCAAAGCCGTGCGAGAGGAGCACCGCCACGGTCATGCCGGTAGCCAAGATGAGAAAGACCAGCCCGACGATGTCGCCGCGCGAAAGGTAGTAATCTTTCGGCAGGTAGATCCCAAGGATCAGGACAATGAGCGACAGCTGCGTCAAGCCCATCAGCCACAGGCGGCCAAGGAGGTTCCACGAGTAGAGGGCCAGAGCCAGGGCAAAGAGCAACGGGGCGCCGATCATCGTGGCAAGTTTGGCCTTCTCCTGCCAGCGGACGTCGCGGACGATCAGGCCATCGAGCGAATACTTAAGCTGCCGTTCGGCGTTGAAAACCCCCCAATGGGCTCCGGCCCACCCCTCCACAGCGACTTTCCACGGCTGGTCAAACGCTTCCATAATGTAGTAGTCGAGATAGGCCGAACGCGGATCAGCCAGAAAGCCGCGCACGAAATGGACTGCATTTTCGATCGAGGCTTCGGCTACCTCGTTGCCGCCCAGCAGGTTGGGCATCACCTCACCGCGGGTAGGCCAGCCAATCTCGCCGATCACTACGGGCAGTTTGGGAAAGCGGGCGGTTACCTCCTCCAACCGGCCATAGGCGTAGTCCAGGGCGCGGTGCGCGTCAATCCCTTCGTGGAAAGGGAGAAGGTGGATCATGACAAAATCGACGTGGTCAGCAAGTTCTGGGTTTTTCAGCCAGACATGCCACGGTTCGGCCGTCGATACCTGCGGCCTGCGCCGCTTATCAGGAAAGCGTTTGCGGATCGCTTCGCGAACCCGGTCCAGGTATTCGGCCATTTCGGCCACCGTCATCTCTTTTCGGAGCAGCGCCTCATTGCCGACGATCACCCGGGTGATGTTGTCATAGCGCTCCAAGAGTTCAAGGCCAGCAGCGATCTCCCGCTCAGAGAGCGCTTTGTCGGCCGAAACCCACAGCCCCATCGCTACCTGAAAGCGCTTTTCGTAGGCTAAGGGGTAGATAGCTGGGGCGTCGGTCACGCCGTAAGTACGGATCCGTCTGGTGTAGCGGCTAAGCAGCTCGAGGTCCTCGGCCACTTGCTCTGCACTGGGGTACCGTTTCTCAAACGGCGACTGGTCACGGCGAAACGGGGTATAGGCAAAGCCGTTGATCTCGCCGGAAACACCTGGCTCCGTGTCGATGCGAACATGCCAGGCCCATGCTTGCCAGAAGAGGAAGAGAACGAGGGTGGTAAGGAGCGCAGCGCTCAAGGCACGGCGTAACCACAGAAGAAGGGGTGTCATAACAAGCAGGATGCGATATGATGTACCTCGCTATTGTACTGGGGAAAAGGGAAAGCCAAATGGGGGTTGGCCAAGAAAACCATCAACGATCGTTCAAGCTGGCGCGCGGTGCGCTGGTGGCGCTTTTTGGTTGGCTCGTTGTGTTACTTGCCGTCCGTTTCCTGTGGCTAGAGAACGGAGTGGCCCCTTTTGCCTGCGGCGCAACCTTCGACCCAGCGCTGGGCTGGCCCTGCCTGGCAAAGTTTATGCTGGTGCAGGCCTTTATTGAGGAGCGGGCTGGGTGGCTGGCGCTAGCTTTGGCGCTGCCTGCTTGGTGGCGCGGCCACCGGGGTCTGGCCACAGCAGCGCTCTGGATAGCCCTCTTTGCCACCATCTTTTACGGGGCAACCACCGGGGTGATTGCCGCCCTCATGGTGTTACCGGGCTGGCTTGGCGTTGACCAGCAACGCGCGGCAGCGTGATCAGCGCTGTGGTGATGAGCCACAGAAGCGCTTGCCCGTTCATCGCTTCGCGCAGCCAGACGAAGAGGGCGCAAAGAAGCGCGATCGTCCCCCACAGCCGCTCATCGGGGGTGACTGGCCAGCGGCGCAGCGGGGCAACCAGAGCGAGCGGCAGGTAGAGGCAGGTGGCAAAGTCGCGGTAGCGGCCGTCGACGGTGAGCCAGACGTTGGCCACCGCCAGGGCAAAGATCAGGTAGCGGTAGGCCCCAGCAATGGGGCGCGGCGGCTCCTGTGGCCAGTTGGGTTGGGTGGTAAGCCCTGCTGCCACGACAAGAGCGATAAGGCCAGTAGCTGCCAGCACCCCCCATTCCAAAGGGGTGCGGTAGGCAATGAGCGCATGTTCTACCTGCCATAGGGCGGTAAAGCCCAACGCAGCCCCACAAAGGACCAGCGGCCAGCGCGGCTGCTGCCGACGCGCCAAAAGAGGCAGGAGAAGTGCGCCAACCAGCAAAGCGGTCAGGGGGGGGAGCAGCGAGTCGCGTTCGGCCACTGGGCCGATTAACGGAAACTTCGGGGCGCTGCTGCGGTCCAGCATCCCCCAGAATCCGCCCACTGTCCCTTCACTGGCCCGCTTCCATGGCTGGTCGTGCGATTCGATAAAGTTTACCTCCCAGCCAAAGGTGGTGGCGAGCGACAGCGCGTCACGGATGAACCGGGCTTGGTTGACGAGCGAGGGGACCGCCCCCTCGCGCTGTTTGCCTGCGCTTGGCCAGCCGGTTTCACCAATGGCAATCGGAATGCTCCCGAGTACCTGACGGGCCATCGTCCGGATCAGGAAGAGATGTTCGGCCGCTTTCTCGATCGGCTGCGGCCGATCCTCCCAGTAGGGCAGGATGTGGATGGTGGCCAGATCGACGTGTGGGAGGAGCGCCTGGCGGTAGCGCAGCCAGAACTCCCAGACATCGGCGTAGGTAACAGGGACGGTAGCACGTGCCTTGGCGCGGGCCAGCCACTGGGCCATTCCTTCGGGGGTCTGTTCGCGGCGCAGCAGCACTTCGTTGCCGACGATAAGCCGAGTAACCGTCCCAGGATGCTGTTTGGCCAAGTCCAGCGCTCGGTCGAGCTCCTCTCTGTTTTTCTGGTCGTCTCGGCCGATCCACGCCCCTAACCAGACGGTAAGACCGTAACGGGCCGCGATTGCTGGAACTTGGTCAAGCCCTTGGTCGACCGAGTAGGTGCGCACGCACCGGGTGATGGTGGCCAGATGGCGCAAGTCTTCGTCAATCCACTCTGGGGGGATCTTTGTTTTGGGATCGTAGGGGGTCACCCCAGGGCGGTAGTAGGGGCTATAGGAGACACAGGAAAGGTGTGGGTCGCCGGCACTTACTGGGGCGTCGGGGAGCGGCTGCGGGACCGTTTCTCCGTGGTACCAGGCTAGCGCAAATAAGGCAACAACGCCCCACAGCGCGATGAGCCACAAGGGCCAGGGGGAAGCGCGGTTCATTGAGCAAGGAGTGCAGCGTACTGATCGGCGGTGAGGAGCTGCGCCGGGTCGATCGGGGTCTCGGCGCGAAAGTAGACAATCCAGTGCTGAAGCGGCGCATCGTTTAAAAGCTCTGGCCGGTCGCGCAGCGCGCCATTGGCAGCAAGCACCAGCACGTGGCTGGGGGCGGCCACTTCAGAGGCGGTCTTGACCGATTCGACCACAAAAAGAGGTTCCCCTTGTGCCACCCTGACCTCAACTTCAGGGAGCGCCACATAGACGATGTCGCCAAGGGATTCTGCGGCAAAGGGGGTGATTCCCATCTGCCAGCAGTCGTTTCCTTCGGTGCGGAGCCACTGGTGAGTGGCCAGATAGAAACGGTCGGTGGGTAGGTGCATTTGGGGTCCTCGCTACAGGGGGGTTGGCGAATCGCCAGGAAGGGAGTATTGTAGCGAAGTGACCGCCCCTGTAGCGCACCTAAGGGTCGATCACGGCCATGTAACATGTTTGGAAAGGAAAGGCAATGACACAGCAGCAGACTGCCCAGGCGGGCGATACCGTCCAAGTCCATTACACGGGGACGCTGAGCGACGGCACCGTGTTCGACAGCTCTCAAGGGCGCGAGCCGCTCCAGTTCACGCTCGGCGCAGGGGAGGTGATTCCCGGTTTCGAAAAGGCAGTGGCCGGTATGAGCGTGGGCGAACGCAAAACGGTGACGATTCCGGCCGATGAAGCCTACGGTGCCCGTTCGCCACAGGCGATACTCCAGGTGCCACGGCAGCAGTTTCCGCAGGAGATCGATCCGCAGCCAGGCCTGCAGCTGGTGATGCAGCGCTCCGATGGCCATCAGATCCCGGTGGTGGTGGCCGAAGTGACCGAAACCCACGTGGTGATCGATGCCAACCACCCGCTGGCCGGCCACGACCTTACCTTTGAAATCGAGCTGGTGGCAACTTCTGTCTGAGCGCTGGGGTGAGGCTGGTGGTTTAGGGATTTGGCCGCCAGCCGTGGCCCAACCGGTTGCCGTTTGTTGAAGTAGAGCAGAACGGATGAAGGTCGCTAGCGGCATTGATCTCCATTCGCACTCGACGGCATCAGATGGGGTCCTTTCTCCTAAGGCGTGGGCCGAACTGGCCCATGCCAACGGGGCTGAGCTGGTAGCGCTCACCGATCACGACACCGTGGCAGGAGTTGCTGCGGCGCGCGCGGCGGCTGCTGCGCATGGCGTTGCTTTTGTTTCTGGGGTTGAGATTTCGGTCTCTTTTGCCGATGAAACCATCCATCTCGTCGGTTTGGCGATCGATGAAACCCATCCCAAGCTGCTTGCCGGTCTGGAATCGGTGCGCACTGGGCGGCTCAGACGGGCCCAGGCGATCGCGCGTGAGCTTGAAGCGTGCGGCTTTGCTGGCGCGTGGGAAGGGGTGGTGGCGCTTGCCGGTTCGCCACAACTGATCAGCCGGGCCCATTTTGCCCGCTTTCTGGTCGCTACCGGCCGCTTTCGCTCGGTGGGTGAGGTCTTTGCCCACTATCTGACGCGGGGAAAACCGGGGTACGTGGCCCATGAGTGGGCCACGCTGACCGATGCCGTGGCGTGGATCCGTGCTGCTGGTGGGGTGGCTGTTCTTGCCCATCCTGGCCGCTACCGGCTCAGTGAAGCGCAGCTTGCCGCTTTGCTTGAGGATTTCGTCGCTGTGGGGGGTGAGGCCATTGAGGTGGTTACCTCAGCCCACGACGCAGCGCAGACCGAGCGGTGGGCAAGGATCTGCCGCCGCTATCGGCTGCTTGCCTCGCAAGGGAGCGACTTCCACAGCCCCGATGAGTCGAGCTGGACGTTGGGGCAGGTGCGCACTTGCCTACCCGCCGACCTAGAGCCGGTGTGGAACCGGCTTTTTAGCCGGCGGTAGATCGGTGCACGATCCTTCGGCAGCCTCGGCGGCCAACCCGACCGATTCGCACAACGTCGGATGGGGGTGGATGGTATGGGCGATGTCGGCTGCTTCGGCCCCCATCTCGATGGCCAAGCAGATCTCGCCAATTAGCTCGCCAGCGTTGACCCCAACTACTGCACCCCCGATAAGCCGCTTCGTATCGGCGTCAAAGATCAGTTTGGTTACCCCGTCATCCCGACCATTGGCCAAGGCGCGCCCTGAGGCTGCCCACGGAAAGTGGGCGACTTCGATTGCCCGCCCCTGCGCTTTGGCCTGTTGCTCGGTAAGACCTGCCCAGGCGATTTCAGGGTCGGTGTAGGCCACTGAGGGAATCTGCAGGGCGTCAAAGGCCCGTTTGCGCCCTGCCGCCGCTTCGGCGGCCACATGCCCCTCATGGGTTGCTTTGTGGGCAAGCATCGGGCCAGGAGTGAGGTCGCCGATCGCGAAGATGTGCGGGACGTTGGTGCGCCGTTGGGCATCGACGGCGATGAACCCCCGCTCATCGACGCTCACTCCAGCTGCAGCGGCGTTTACTGCGTGACCGTTGGGGCGTCGGCCAACCGCAACAAGGACAAGGTCGTAGCGTTGCGCTTCGCTTGGCGCCTGCTCACCGGAAAAGGTGGCCCAGATGCCATCGGGCTGAGCGGTGAGCGCCGTTGTGCGCGTAGAGCGCCAGAGGTGGGCAAACCGTTTGCCGTTTCGTTTTTCCCACAGGCGCACCAGGTCGCGGTCGGCACCGGGGAAGAGATCGGGCGTGGCTTCGACAACGTCGACTTTTGCCCCAAGCGCCGTATAGACAGTACCCATCTCCAACCCGATGATTCCGCCACCAATGACCAGCATCCGTTCGGGGACGAAGGGAAGCGCCAGGGCACCGGTGGAGTCAATCACCCGCGGGTCGTCGGGCTGGAACGGGAGCCGCACCGGCTCCGAGCCAGCAGCAAGGATCAGTTGGTCGAAGGCAAGCGTCACCGTCTCGCCGGTGGCGGTACCGTTTGGGCCTGTGGTGCGCGCAATGGCGACATGGTGCGAATCGATCAGCTTAGCCACCCCCTGGATCACCTCGACGTCGCGCGCTTTGGCCATCGCCGCAAGCCCCTGGTTGAGTTTGCGCACCACTGCCGTCTTATGGGCACGAAGTTTATCGAGGTCGATCGCTGGTTGGCCAAAAGTAATACCTGCTGCAGCAAGCGCCTGGACCTCTTCGATCACCCCAGCCACATGTAGGAGCGCCTTCGAGGGGATGCAACCGACGTTCAGGCAAACGCCTCCAAGCACCGGGTAGCGCTCGATAAGTGTTACTTTAAGGCCAAGATCGGCGGCGCGAAAGGCGGCAGCGTACCCGCCCGGTCCGCCGCCAATAACGATAAGCTCTCTGGTATCAGGCATGGCGATTCCCCAACCGCACCTTCAGAGAAGGACGCGACGAAAGTCAGCAAGAAGCTGGGTGAGCGTTGTGGTAAAACGGGTGGCGTAGGCGCCGTCGATAACCCGATGGTCGGCAGTAAGCGACAGCGGGACCATCAGCCGCGGTACAAAAGCTTCGCCATTCCAGACTGGCTTGAGCACCGCTTTATTGACCCCAAGAATGGCCACCTCCGGGGCGTTGATGATCGGCGCAAAACCGGTTCCCCCAATCCCGCCCAGGCTGGAGATGGTAAAGGTTGCCCCCTGCATTTCAGCCGGGGTGAGTTTACCGGCGCGCGCTTTGGCAGCCAGTTCGGCCGTTTCGCGGGCAATGGCAACAAGCGACTTCTGATCGGCTGCTTTGAGCACCGGTACAACCAGCCCTTGCGGGGTATCGGCAGCAAAGCCGATATTCCAGTAGCGTTTAATGATGAGTTGGTCGCCCTCTAAGCTAGCGTTCATTTCGGGGAAGCGCTGCAGCGCGGCAACGCACGCTTTGATTAGGAAGGTCAGCAGCGTAAACTTCACCTGCTCCCGCTCGTATTCGCGGTTGAGGTTTTGACGAAAGGCTTCTAGCTCGGTAATGTCGGCTTCGTCGTGGTAGGTGACCGCCGGGATCATGACCCAGTTGCGGGCAAGGTTGGCCGCCGAAATCTTGCGGATGCGCGGCAGCTCCCGCACTTCGATTGGCCCGAATTTGGCAAAATCGACTTTCGGCCAAGGGGGAAGATCAAGTGCCAACCCGCCGACGCCACCTGCTGGGGTTTTGCCCGGCACAACCCCAGAGGTCATTGCCGCCTTGATAAACGCGACCACGTCGGTTTTGCGGATCCGGCCATTGGGGCCACTGGGGGTAACTTGACGCAGGTCTACCCCCATTTCCCGGGCAAAGGCGCGCACAGCCGGGGTAGCGTGGATCTTTGCTCCAAGGCCAAGGCCAGGGAGCGGTTCGGCAAGTGGCGTAGCCCCGGTACGCTGGGTAACGGGTTCAGGAGGCAGTGCGGCAGGCGTAGGGGCCGACGGGGCTATCGTTTCTGCCGTGCCGCTCTGTGCTGCGGCTTCAGCCGCTGCCGGTTCGGGCGCGCGGCCCGCTGCTACGCCGGGTGTCGAAGTAGGGGCGGGAGGCAGTCCTGCTGTGGCCTCTGTGGCCGGCGTGCCCTCAGCGGCCGCGCTGGCTGCGACTTCGATCACGGCAACAGGGGTTCCCTCATTGACTTTGTCGCCCACCTTGACGAGCACTTCGCGCACGGTGCCGGCGACCGTGCTGGGCACGTCCATTGTCGCCTTGTCCGATTCGAGCGTACACAAAGGGTCATCAACGGCCACCTGCTGGCCCGGCTGGATCAGTACGTCGATCACCGGGACGTCGTGAAAGTCGCCAATATCGGGAATAGTGACGGTGACGAGGTTGCTCATAACGGCGCTCCCTTAGCTCAGCCGGGGGTTGGGTTTTTCGGGGTCGAGGCTGTACTTCACCAGTGCAGCCGCGACCATCTTGCGGTCGATCGCCCCGTCGTCAGCCAGCGCTTTGAGGGCGGCCACCGTGATCCAGTAGCGATCGACCTCGAAGAAGTGGCGCAATTTTTCGCGGGTGTCTGACCGGCCAAAGCCGTCGGTTCCGAGCGTGATGTAGGTACGCTTGACAAAGGGGCGGATCTGTTCAGGGTAGAGGCGCACGTAATCGGTAGCGGCTACGACCGGGCCGGGGTGGTCGGCGAGCTTTCGTTCGACGTGGCTAAGCCGCGGTTCCTCCAGCGGGTGCAGGAGGTTCCAGCGCATGCAGTCGTGGCCGTCGCGCGCCAATTCGGTAAAGCTTGGGCAGCTCCATAGGTCAGCCGCCACCTGCCAGTCGCGGGCAAGGAGTTCGCCTGCCGCGATCACCTCGCGCAGAATCGACCCCGAACCAAGGAGCTGCAGGCGCGGCCCAGGATGAGATGCGGGGGCAGGCTGCAGCAGATACATCCCTTTGAGGATGTCCTCGCGCACCGTCTCCCCTTCGGGCATTGCCGGGTGCTCATAGTTTTCGTTATAGACGGTCAGGTAGTAGAAGAGATCCTCTTGCGCTTCGACCATGCGGTGCAGCCCATCGTGCACGATCACCGCCAGCTCATACTGGAAGGCGGGGTCGTAGCTGCGGCAGTTGGGTACCGCGGCAGCAAGGAGGTGGCTGTGGCCATCCTGGTGCTGCAGCCCTTCGCCGTTAAGGGTGGTACGCCCGGCCGTGCCGCCGATCAGAAAGCCGCGCGTGCGCTGATCGGCGGCGGCCCAGATCAGATCCATCGTCCGCTGAAACCCAAACATCGAGTAGAAGATATAGAAGGGGATCATTGTTATGCCGTGGACGCTGTAGCTTGTTCCAGCAGCGATGAAGTCACACAATGACCCTGCTTCGTTGATCCCCTCTTCCAGGATCTGGCCGTCGACCGACTCTTTGTAGAACATCAACTGGTCGTGGTCTTCTGGGACATATTTTTGCCCCTCCTGGCTCCAGATACCGAATTGGCGGAACATCCCCTCCATGCCAAAGGTGCGCGACTCATCGGGCACGATCGGCACGATGTGCTTACCTAGGTTTTTATCGCGCATCAACTGGATCATCAAGCGCACCAGCGCCATTGTCGTTGAGAACTCCCGTCCGGCCCCGGAGGCAGCAAGGAAGGATTGCAGAGCTGAAAGTGGCGGAACCTGCGGGGTGACTGGGCAGCGGGTTGTGCGGCGCGGCAGGTAACCACCCAGCGCTTGGCGCCGCTCCTGCATGTAGCGGAACTCTTTGGAATCGGGAGCAAAAGTCAGGAAGGGGAGTTCGTCCAGACGCTCATCGGGTACTGGGAGCTGGAAACGGTCGCGGAAACGGCGGATCGCTTCGTGGTCCATCTTTTTAGCCTGGTGGGCGATGTTCATGGCCTCACCCGCCTGGCCCATGCCGTACCCTTTGATCGTCTTAGCTAGGATCACCGTCGGCTGCCCTTTGTGTTCCACGGCGGCCTTGTAGGCGGTATAGACTTTAAATAAGTCGTGGCCGCCGCGGTTTAGTTGCCAGATCTCCTCGTCGGTCCAGTCGGCTACCAACGCTTTCAATTCTGGGGTGTTGAAGAAGTGTTCGCGAACATAAGCCCCATCTTTTGCTTTGAAGGTCTGGTAGTCGCCGTCGCACAACTCCATCATCCGCCGTTTGAGCGCACCGGTTTTGTCGCGGGCAAAGAGGGCATCCCAGCGGGTGCCCCAGATCACCTTGATCACGTTCCATCCGGCGCCGCGAAACTCGGCCTCTAGCTCCTGGATGATCTTGCCGTTGCCACGCACCGGCCCGTCGAGCCGCTGCAGGTTGCAGTTGATGACAAAGATGAGGTTGTCGAGTTTTTCCCGCGCGGCCATGCCGATCGCGCCCAGCGTCTCGACCTCGTCGGTTTCGCCATCGCCAACAAAACACCAGACCTTGCGCTGGGCATGTTTGGCCGGGTCAACCAGGCCGCGGGTGATCAGATATTTGATAAACCGGGCCTGGTAGATAGCCTGGATCGGGCCTAAGCCCATCGAGACGGTGGGAAACTGCCAAAACTCGGGCATCAGCCAAGGGTGGGGGTAAGAGGAGAGCCCTTTGCCGTCGACTTCCCGGCGGAAATTGATTAGCTGCTCTTCGCTTAACCGGCCCAGCAAAAAGGCGCGGGCATAGACTCCTGGCGAGGAGTGGCCTTGGAAATAGACGAGGTCACCGGCGTGGTCTTCTGTCGGGGCGTGGAAAAAGTGGTTGAAACCGACGTCATAAAGCACCGCGGCCGAGGCAAACGAGGCGATGTGGCCTCCGACGTTGCTGTCGCGGTTAGCCCGCACCACCATGGCCATCGCGTTCCAGCGGATGAAGGAGTGGATCCGTACCTCGAGGTCGGGGTCCCCAGGGTAGGGGGGTTGTTTGTCGGCTGGGATGGTGTTGATGTAGGCGGTGTTGGCCGAATAGGGAATATCGGCCCCGTTTTCGCGCGCTGTCTCGATCAGCCGCTCGATCAGGTAGTGGGCACGATTCTCCCCTTCGTGTTCGAGCACCCCATCCAGGGCATCGATCCACTCCGCAGTCTCTTCAGGGTCGGGGTCGTTTTGCAAGATGATTTGACGGTGACGTTCGGCCATGGTGTGCGCTCCTTGCGGTCATCCCGAGTGACATTCCACATCTTAAAACAAAATTCCACAATGCACAACGCTGCACTGCGTCAACGTTGGGCGATTCGGTGTTGCCATTTGCATGATAGGATGGTGTGGCACAAAAAGCAAAATGGGCACATCAACTCGGCGTCCGATGATCGGGTACAAAACGGTCGAAGTCTATCGTGCCAGGGTCATCGAGAAGATGGGCTGTCGGAAGGTGACTGAGCTGGTTGCCTTGTGGATGCGCTATCGCGACACCATTGGTTGAAAAGGGCTCGAGCAGCGGCGAGCGTTTCGCTGGCAGTAAGCCCCGCTGGACCGATCCCGGTAGCGCTCAACTCTTCGGCGGCTGCGCCATGAAGCAGGGTAGCGCACGCAGCGGCTGGGAATGGCGGCCAGCCTTGGGCCAGTAGTGCAGCGATCAGTCCGGCAAGGGCATCCCCCATGCCGCCGCTGGCCATGCCGCCGTGACCGCTGGGGTTGATCGCCCAGTGGCCGTTCGGTTCAGCGATGATCGCCCCGCACCCTTTGAGAACGACCACGGCGCCCAGTTGTGTGGCCAGACGGTGCGCGGCAGCGATGCGCTGCTCCTGCACCTCTGTGGTGGTAACCCCCAGCAATCGGGCTGCTTCGCCTGGGTGTGGGGTGATCACCGTTAAATGGCGTCGTTGAGCAATTCGCTGCGCCAGCGTTGGGGCAGAAGCGGTCAAGTTAAGGGCATCGGCATCGATAACGATCGGTGCTGGATGGTCGACGAGCGCATGCAGCCAGGCAATGGAATCACTTGTCCGACCCAACCCGGGGCCAATGGCCAGGGCTGTCGCGTCCCCCGGAAGCTGCTGCGGCCACATCACCTCTGGAGCGAGCGGATCGAAACGTGCAGCGGTTTTACTGAGTGCGATCGCCGAGACTTTGCCCGCCCCAAGCATTAACGCTGCCCGCGCTGCTAGGTGCACCGCCCCGACCATGCCAGTGGCGCCACCAATTACCACCGCGTGGCCGTAGTGCCCCTTGTGGGTGTTGTGCGGCCGCGGCTTTAGCCAAGGGGAGAAGAGAGAAGGAGCAAGCAGCAACCCAGCTTGGGATGGGGCGGGGGCACAGGCGGCTTGCTCGTTCGTGACAGGGAAAGCTGATCTCTGGTACCACGGCGCCAGCTCGGCGTCGACGGCCAACGTGGCCACTGCTACTTCGCCTGCATAATCGGGACCATCGGCGGTATGAAGTCCAGGTTTATCGGCAAGGAACGTGACCGTTTCAGCGGCGCAGAAGGTGACTGGGCCAAGAGACGTGCCGGCATCGGCGTCGAGCCCACTTGGGATATCGACAGCGATGCGATGGGCGTTCTGGCAGTTGGCCCACTCGATCCAGTGTGCGTAAGGGGGAGCGATGGGGCGCGTCAGCCCAATGCCAAAGCAGGCATCGACGATTACCGCTTGCCGTTCCCCAGGGAGCAGGGCGGGGGGTTCGGGGTGCACGCTACCGCCTGTTGCAAGCCACCCCTGCCAAGCGGCCGCAGCGTCGGCGGGTCGCTGCGGATGGGGGATCGCGATCACCTCCGGATCAAAGCCCCGCGCGCGCAACAGGCGGGCAGCAACCAATCCGTCACCGCCATTGTTACCGGGACCACATAGGAAAACGATCGGATGGCCTTTTGCCGCCCAACTCATCAGATGGTCGGCTAAAAAGGTACCGGCCCGCTCCATCAGCGGGTGGTGGGGTAGGGTGTTGGCTTCGACTCTCCGGAGCGCTTCAACCGTGAGAAGGAGCCGCGGGGCGTGCGGGACCATGACCTGCCCTTTCCTTATGCTAGAATTGCTTGCTTAGCATACCGCAAAGCAAGGAAAAACGGATGGAAGCCCAAAACGTTCCAAGCCAAGAGACGACCCAACCGGCAACGGCGGAAGCAGCCCCGGTTACCAACCCATTGGAGCGCAAGGTGACCTTGCGTATTCCTGAGGCGACGATTGCCCAGGAGACTGAGCGGCTGATTCGCCAGTATGCCCGGACTGCCAAGATGCCTGGTTTCCGGCCTGGAAAGGTGCCGCTTAAGCTTGTAGAAAAGCTCTATGGTTCTGATGCCCGTTCGCAAGCGATTAGCCAAGCAATCGAAACGGCACTGAGCAAGGCTATCAAAGAGGGAGGCTACCGGGTGGCAGGAGGCTACCGCATCGAGCCGAGTGAGGAGTCTTCTGCTGCTGAGGGCGAGTTTGTTGTTGACGCAGCGTTTGAAGTCTATCCTGAAGTGACGATTGCTGAACTTCGCGAGGTCGAAGTGGTCAAGCCGGTGGTAGCCGTCGATGAGGCCGCCGTGGATCAGACGCTTGAAGAGCTGCGCAAACAGCGGGCCACCTTTGAACTGGTCGATCGCCCCGCCCAGAGTAGGGATCGGGTGACCGTCGACTTCGTTGGAACGATCGATGGCCAGCCGTTCGAAGGGGGGAGTGCCACCGATTATGCCTTTGTCATCGGCGAAGGTCGGATGCTCGAAGCGTTCGACCAAGCGCCTCTTGGCATGAAAGCTGGCGAGCAGAAAATGGTAGAAGTGACCTTTCCTGCCGATTACCACGTCGAAGCGCTTGCCGGCAAGACGGCGCAGTTCCAACTAACGGTTAAGCGGGTTGAAGAGCGCAAGCTTCCTGAGGTCGATGCAGATTTTGCTCGCGCTTTGGGAATTGAAGATGGTGACGTTGCCCGGTTGCGCGAAGAGATCAAGAAGAGCCTGGAGCGGGAGGTCAAGGCGCGGATTCAAAGTGAGGTCAAACGCCAGGTCTTTGACGCGCTCCTGACCAAACACAACTTTCCCGTTCCAACTAGCCTCATCCAGGCGGAAGCGGAAACCCTAGCAGAAAACGCCAAGCGCGACCTACAGATGCGTGGCCTTAAAGTCGACGGCATTACGGTCGATCCCCGCTGGTTCGTCGATGAAGCTGCTCGTCGGGTGCGGTTGGGACTTGTCATTGGCGAAATCGTCAAGCAGTATTCCCTTGCTGCTAAACCTGAACAGGTTCGAGCGGTGATCGAGGAGATCGCCCAAAACTACGACGACCCCGAAGCCCTGGTGCGGTGGTATTATGACAATCCCCAGCGGCTCGGTAATGCCGAAGCGGTGGTGATTGAAAACAACGTGGTCGACTGGGCGTTGGGGCAGATGGTAGTGCGCGAAGAGGTTCGCTCATTTGCTGCCTTCATGAACCGATAAAGGAACCAAGAGATGGGGATGGATCTCTACGGCTTGGGCCTTGTGCCCATGGTGATCGAGCAAAGCGGCCGCGGCGAACGGGCTTACGACATCTACTCACGGCTCTTGAAAGAGCGGGTTGTCTTTTTGGTTGGCCCCGTCAATGATGCCGTGGCTAACCTTGTCGTTGCCCAGCTTCTCTTCCTGGAATCGGAAAATCCCGACAAAGAGATCCACTTCTACATCAACTCCCCTGGCGGTTCGGTGACAGCGGGCATGGCGATCTACGATACGATGCAGTTCATCAAGCCCGACGTCTCTACCCTCTGTATCGGGCAGGCGGCGAGCATGGGCGCTTTCCTCCTTGCCGCTGGGGCCAAGGGCAAGCGTTACTGCTTGCCCAACGCCCGGGTGATGATCCACCAGCCGCTGGGGGGCGTTCAGGGTCAGGCCACAGACATCGAAATCCACGCCCGCGAGATCCTCAAGCTGAAGGCGCGGCTAAACGAATTGCTGGCCTATCACACCGGACAAACGGTCAAGAAGATCGAGCGCGATACTGAGCGGGATAACTTCATGTCGGCCGAAGAGGCGGTGCAGTACGGCTTAGTGGACCGGGTGCTCACTCGCCG
>Ga0308420_1000212_pt1 | contig 26560 bp, 24 predicted proteins | sample HotsprSampleMS55_FD_203802 | JGI IMG/M metagenome (GOLD analysis project Ga0308420, IMG submission 203802) | Hot spring phototrophic mat microbial communities from Mushroom Spring, Yellowstone National Park, Wyoming, United States - 20090730_MS55 ... | reverse complement strand
AATAGACCGAGGTCTTGATATTGCCCGCTATGCAGTTTTGAAGGTGTGGTTAGATTTAGGATAAGAAGAAAGGCTCGGTGGTAAAAGAGCGGAGGGGAAACACCCGTTCCCATCCCGAACACGGTCCTGAAAGGGAAGTAATAGTTAAGCCCTCCAGCGCCGATGGTACTATAGGGGGGACCCTATGGGAGAGTAGGCCACTGCCGGGCTCTTTTTATATTGAAAGGGGTTGATGAGAATTTTACAGTGTAACAGATATAAACAGTTGTTTTCTATTATTATTTTTGTTTTTGGATTATTTATTTTGTTAAGCGGAGTTTTCTTCTTAAAGAGTCGTGTAGAAAAGATTAGTGAGATAAGGAATACTATCAGTGGTAAGGAAGTCCTCTATATATCTCAAAGGGCAAAATTTGAGGTAGGTCAGAGAAAAATCCCTGTAAAGTCTGCAAAAATAAATGTTTCCTATCGTAAAAAAGCCTCTCTGGCACTGGCTAAATGGTATATAGAGAAAGAAAAAAGAAAGATTCCATTTACCACATACAGACAGTATACAGCCTCTATCCCTTATGGTGCAACAAAGACAGAGCCTGGTAAGCCTGGAGAGGTTGAGATATACTGGAGGGTATATAAGAGGGAGGGTAGGGTATTAGACAGACAAAAGTTCAAAGAGGTCATCATCTCAAAACCCAAGCCCCAGATCGTCTATGTTGGTAGAGGATATATGCTTGCCTCTAGAGGTAGGTTTGCCGGAAGACCTTATTTGGATATGATAGCCACCGCCTATGATCCTGGACCTAGGAGTTGTGGCATATATGCTGATGGATATACCTCTTTTGGTTTAAAGGCGGGTTACGGGGTTGTAGCTGTTGATCCATCTGTCATCCCATTGGGAAAGAAACTCTATATAGAAGGATATGGATATGCGATAGCTGGAGATGTGGGCAGGTCTATAAAGGGACTCAGGATAGATCTGGGTTTTGATACCTATAGAGAGGCAATAAATTTTGGTGTTAGAAGAGTTAGGGTATATATACTCGACTAAGCCTAAGAAATCTTTAGGACAGCACTACCTTAAAGATAGATCGATACTCCAGAAGCTTGTAGATTCTCTGAAGCTAACAGGTGATGAGGTCATCTTAGAGATAGGTGCTGGACATGGAGAATTAACCTTTTATCTAGCCCAGAGAAGTAGAGAGGTTTGGGCGGTAGAGATAGACCCCGCCAGTATTTCTATTCTGAAGGAAAGATTTAGAGAATTTAAAAATGTCAATATTATACATCGGGATATCTTAAAGTTCCAGAGCGACATCGCTTTTGATGTAGTGGTCGGAAATATCCCTTATTATCTCTCCGGTATTCTCCTTGGAAGTTTGAGTGAACGATGGAATTATAAACGGGCGGTCTTTACCATTCAAAAAGAAGTTGGTAAAAGATTGACTGCCTCTCCGGGTACAAAAGATTATGGTGTATTAACCCTGGCAGTATGTTATAATCATAAGGTAAAGATACTCTTTGACATACCTAAGACCTGCTTTTATCCGGCACCAAAGGTTGATAGTGTTGTGGTAGAGCTGGAAAGGTTAGAAGATAAGGAGATTGATAAGGCTTTCTTTATGAGAGTAGTTAGGTCTGCGTTCAGTAGCAGGCGTAAGATGTTGAAGAATGTATTATCAGACCTGGGCTTAGATAGAGAAGATATAATAAGGATATTGCAGGAAGTAGATATTGATCCTGGAAGAAGAGGGGAGACTTTGTCGCTAGAAGAATTTTTGGTTCTCTCCGGTAAGATATATGAAGCTACTGTCTCTGGCAAAACTTAATCTATATCTGGAGATAATTGGTAAAGAGCCGGATGGCTATCATCAGATAGAGAGTATAATGCAGACAATATCTCTATCTGATAAGGTTGAAGTAGAACCATCCGACATTCCTGGGATATTTGTTTCTTCCAATATCTCTTCCCTGCCTGTAGATGAAAGAAATCTGGCTTATAAAGCGGCTAAACTTTTTATAGAAAAATTTGGCTGGGTATCAAAAGGTGTGAGAATTATACTGGAAAAGAACATTCCATTAGCCAGTGGAATGGGAGGAGGAAGTAGTAATGCTGCTACTGTGCTTATTGCTATGGCTCTTATGTGCGGGGTAGATATCTTGAACTCGATATTACTGGAGATAGCTTCCCGTATTGGGTGCGATGTCCCATTCTTTCTGTATGGAGGAACAGCCATAGCAAAGGGAAAGGGTACAGAAATCACGCCTCTTCCACCACTTAAAGATATCCCTGTGTTAGTTGTAGTACCAGACGTGGAGATCTCCACTCACTGGGCTTATAAAAACATAGTACTGCCTCTTTATCCTTTTAAGATCCCTTCCATCCTTCTGAATATGTTAAGTAAGAATAGCAGGATAGATATTCAGGAACTCAATAGACTTCTCTTTAATAGATTTGCCAGTCTTGTTTTTAAAATACCAAAGGTAAAAGAAGTGAAGGAGATACTGGAATCTTTGGGTATAGAGAATATTTCTCTCTCTGGTAGTGGTCCTACCCTGTTTTCCATCCAGGAAGATAAGGAGAAGTGTGATTTATTTGCTAAAATCTTGAGGGAAAGGTTTAATCTCAGGGCTTTTAGCGTGGAATTTGTTGGGAGGCTTAGCGGTGTATAAGGCTGTGGTTATGGCAGGAGGAGGGAAGGAGAGTCTTAAGTCTTTCATTAATCAGGATGCTACCAGTAAGGGAGCTATACCTGTACTTGGTAGACCTATGGTTTCGTATGTCCTGGAATCCCTAAGAGGGGCTAGGAATGTGGATAAGATTCTCTACATAGGTGATTTAGATGTGCTTTCAGGTATATCTATAAATGTTGATTATTCTCTTCCAGATTCAGGGAGTTTATTCTCCAATCTTATAAAAGCTATGGAGTTTTTTAAAGATGAGACACAGGTTCTTGTCTTAACATCAGATATCCCTCTGATTAAGTCGTATATGATAGACGAGTTTTTGTCTAGATGTGATAAGTCTGCAGTCTTCTGTTACTCTTTTGTGAGGAAGGAGGATATAGAAAGATTTTTCCCAAATGCCCACAGGACTTATGTGAGAGTAAAGGAAGGATCCTTTAACGGTGGAAATCTTATGGTGATAAGCCCATCGTTTATATTATCCAGAAAAGAACTTCTGGAGAAAATAATATCAAGCAGGAAGAATCCTTTCTATCTGGCAAAACTTTTCGGAATATCTGTTATAATAAGTTATATACTTGGGACTGTCAGAATCTCTACACTCGAAGCCAGGGCTACCAGGATACTGGGAGGAAAGGCTCAGGCAGTACTAATGGAATATCCGGAGATCAGTTTTGATGTTGATAATCAGTTACAGTTAGAGTTTGTGGAGGAGAAACTTGGCAAGCAGGCTTTCTAGACAGGAGAGATTGATTATTCTTTCACAGGAGCTTATAAAAAGGTCAGGAGAGCTGGTATCTTTAGATGAGCTAGCTGAGAAGTATAATATAGCCCGTTCTACTATAAGTGAGGACCTCTCCTTAATAAGGGAGGCGGTAGAGACCTGGGGAACCGGTGAGGTTCAGAGCAGCTCAGGGGTAGGTGGAGGGATAAGATTCGTTCCCATAGTAGGTTCAGAAGAGGCAAGGAGATTTCTTCAAAGAATAAAGGAGAAACTGGAAGAGCGTGGTAGAGTCTTACCAGGTGGTTTTATATATACGACAGATCTTTTTAACCATCCAAGTATTACATCTAAATTTGGTGAGATCTTTGCTACGGTATTTAATAAGCTGAGCCCGGACGTTATAGTTACTATGGAAACCAAGGGGATTCCCACAGCCATAATGACAGCCAGATATATGGGCCTGCCTCTTGTTATTATAAGAAGAGAGAATAGGCCTACCGAAGGTCCCACTGTCTCTATCAATTATATCTCAGGTTCTACTCAGAAGGTTCAGCTGATGACGCTTGGTAGAAAGGCTTTAGAGGGGAGGGAAAGGGCTATATTTATAGATGATTTTTTGAGGGGTGGGGGAACAGTAAGAGGAGCTATTGCCCTATTAAAAGAGTTTAACGCCCAGGTGGTAGGCGTTGGCATAGTTATCCTTGGCTCTCCTAAAGTGAGAGATGCTTTTTCCATACCTATCACTTCTTTATACATCTTGGAAGGTATTAACGAGATTACCAGCGAGGCAAGGGTAAGAATCTCTGAATCTATATCTGAATTCTTCGACTGGGAAAAGGAAGAATAAAAAGGAGGTAAAGACTTTAATGGCAGAAGAGAATAATTTACAGGAGACACTTCAAGAGAATGTAAGTAAGGACCATATTTTTAGCAGTAAGTGGTTCTGGATATTTGGGATTATTATAGGGTTATTGATCGCTTCGAATATAATTATGTACTTCTGGTTTAACTCTCCCTCCAGAACAGGCTTAGTATCGGTAAACGGAGAGATTATTAAGAAAGATGAATTTATAAAGGTAATGATGGGCCAGGGTGGCCGTAATGTTCTGGATTGGCTTATAGAGAGTAAGTTAATCTCTCAGAAGGCAAAAGAAGAAGGTATATCTATATCCGACAAGGAGATCGAAGACAGGATCTCGGAGATTAGGGATACCTTCGGTTCGCAGGAGAAGTTTTTATCTTTCCTGTCTATGTATGGTTTAACTGAGGAGTCTCTGAAAGAACAACTCGTTCCTAGATTACTGGCAGAGAAGATCATAGTAAAGAATAAGACAATAACTGATAAAGAGCTCCTTGACTATTTTAATAAGAATAAGAGCACTTTTGATGAAAAGGAGCAGATTAAACTGAGGCATATACTTGTTAAGACATTAGAAGAGGCACAACAGATCGAAGATGAATTGAAGAAAGGCGGAGACTTTACCAAGTTAGCACAGGAGAGGTCTATAGATACCGCTTCCAAGTCCCAGGGTGGAGACCTGGGATGGGTGGGTAGAGGGGTCTTAGATCCGGCATTGGAGAAGGTTGTATTTGCCCTGAATGCAGGAGAAAGGTCATCTATTGTCAAGACCTCCTTTGGTTATGAGATAGCAGAGGTCTTGGATAAGAAGTCTGCACGTTCGGTAAACTTTGAGGAGGTAAAAGATAAGGTTCGAGAGAGATATATAGAAGACCTTGTGCAAAAAGAATACCCAAGCTGGATTCAAGAATTGAAATCTACTGCCAATATCGTTTACTACGTAGATATAGGGAAATGAGATTAGACGTATTTTTAAAGGCTTCTGGCATTATAAAAAGACGTACAGTTGCAAATGAATTGTGTGATAGGGGTTTGGTCTTAGTAAATGGCGCTAAAGGAAAGGCTGGAAGGATTATAAAAGAAGGAGACATAATAGACCTAAAGGTAGGGAGATATTCCTACAAACTGGAAGTCCTCTCTCTCCCTGAGAAAAAAGTCAACAAATTAGGAGTAGAAAACTTTCGGATACTGGATAAGAGTATAGAAGATATAGATGCATAGAATAAGAGATACCTTTAAGAAGGATCTTTTATCCACCATCTTTGTTGGTGTATTTCTTGCTACCACTTCACCATTCTTTGGGGTGATCGCTAGAAGACAGTTTTCTGCTTCTCCTTTTCATTTATCAATCATATCTTCATCTGCTGGAATCGGTCAGATTTTCACCTTCTACTGGGGATACATAGTAAGGTCTAGGAAAGATAAGATGAAAATGGTTGTAATTCCAGGGGCTCTAGCTAGAGGAGTTTTCCTCTTTACTCCTCTGGTTTCTTCTATTACTGTATTTCTTCTACTTATCCTTCTCTATCAGGTCATCTCCTATATATCGACCCCTGCGTATGTAGAGGTTATAAAATTTATGTATCCTGATATAGTAAGAGCCAGACTTATGGGTATTGTAAGGATGGTTAATAATCTGGTCGTTATAACTGTTACTCCTGTAGCTGGACATTTAATCTCATCTATCGGATTTAAATGGACATTCTTTTTGGGAGCCATATTCGGTATCATATCCAGTGTAATATTCAGTACTATAAAGATAAAGCAGGACTACACTGCCCCTAATGTTTCTTATATACCTATAAAATCTATACTGGCAATTCCCTTTTTAGACAGGAGATTTGGCTCCTACTTAGCCATATTTTTTATGTACGGGCTTGGCAACTGGCTTTCGAATCCCATATATCCTATCGTTCTTGTAGATAAACTTCAGGCTACTTCTTTACAGGTTGGTTTCATCTCCACCATTAGTTCAGGTTTATCTGCGATATCTTATATATTCTGGGGCAGATTTATAGACAGAGGCAATCCTGTCTATGTTCTTGCTCTGGTCTTTCTTTTAGACTTTTTGATACCACTTGGCTATCTCTTAGCCTCTATTAAACCGATGTATCTATTTATAGTGCTTTCTGCTGTAGTAAGTGGAATTGCTAATGCTGGAATAGATCTGGGTGTTATGAATACAATTCTACGTATCGCCCCCAGCACCGAGATAGCCAGTTATATGGCTTTACACTCTACTTTTGTAGGTATAAGAGGCATCTTAGGTCCATTCCTAGGGGCCACTCTGTATTCTTTTATAGGTGCCATAGGAGTATTTTCTATAAATATAACTACCGCTATATTGGGTGGGATATTAATGTATAGATTCTATAAAAACCTTACCACCATTTAAGATTAGCCCCACTGGAAATTAGTAGGGTAATAGAAGCCAGGATAGCTAAGAAAATCTTCTTAATCATAATAGACACCTCTTTACCACCATTTAAGATTAGCCCCACTGGAAACTAGTAGGGTAATAGAAGCTAGGATAGCTAAGAAAATCTTCTTAATCATAATAGACACCTCCTTTACCACCATTTAAGATTAGCCCCACTGGAAACTAGTAGGGTAATAGAAGCTAGGATAGCTAAGAAAATCTTCTTAATCATAATAGACACCTCCTTTACCACCATTTAAGATTAGCCCCACTGGAAACTAGTAGGGTAATAGAAGCTAGGATAGCCAAGAAAATCTTCTTAATCATAATAGACACCTCCTTTACCACCATTTAAGATTAGCCCCACCGGAAACTAGTAGGGTAATAGAAGCTAGGATAGCTAAGAAAATCTTCTTAATCATAATAGACACCTCCTTACCACCATTTTAAAATTTAAATTAATTATATAATATTGTAAATTTATTTTTCAATCGAATCCCCTTTCTTCTAAATGTACTCTCTTGGTAAATAAACATATCAATTCAAAGTCTGGTGGTATATGGGAATTGGGCTATTCTGAGTTTTGCTGATCCATATGGAACCAGTATTACATCCTCTACAGGCACATCTATATCAACCGGGCTAACTGGGGGTATTCCTGCAGAATTATTCTCCAGCTTCCAGGATTCTATCCTTTTTGCTTTTCCCCTTAATACTACAGGTGAGTTTTTTACATCAAAGGGCTGGAAAGGGACATCGCTTATCTCTACTGAGAAAGATTCTTGAAGATTGTCCTTATCCAGTAAAAGCGCATAATTCCATGGACTCCTAGGGTATATCTCCCAGTCGTTAAACGGATCAACTCCTTTTATCTTCTTTCTCTCTTCTTCTATCTTCAGTGCAAATACAAGTGGTCCTCTTTCGATACTGATCGAATTGTTTATCCAAGAGCTAACCCTTATTCCCATTGGAAATCTAAGCTCTACAATGTCACCAGCATCCCACCCCCTTAGAATCTTATAATACCTCCCCTCAGCAATATTAGAAAGCCTTCTCCCGTTAAGCCTGATCTCTGGAGAATCACACCAGGCTGGTATCCTGAGCCTTAAAGGAAAATTCACCCTTTCTTTACACTCAAATACAAGTCTGATGGATTCATTAAATGGATAATCTGTCTCTTCCTTTATTTTTATCTCTTTTCCACCTATCTTGATATTAACTGTAGAAGGGGCATAGGCACCAGTAGCAAGCCCTCCATCTGGAGTGGCAAACCATAAGTTTTTTACAAATTTAGGCCATCCCTGATGCATATTTGCAGTGCAACATCCGAAGTTTGGCTCTAATCCAAAGATATTTGAGTCATCCCCATTATTATACCAGTCCCTCTTAGCCACTGAAACAAGAACCTGATTGACCTGTTGATCATACTGATGCGCACACATATCCTCAGTGAAAGTAGCTGGTAAGGCATTATAGGCTACCTTTTCCAGCAAGTCTATATACTTTATATTCTCCTCAAGGACCTTTATTACATTCTGAAGAGAAAACATAAATTCAATAACTGCACATAGTTCCGTGCCCTGCGATGGACTCCTTCCACTTAGATGTTCATCGCCGGTAAACATTCCATTGGCAACTCCGTGGTATCTTGTCAGATTTTCTATCGCTAATTCTATAGCTTTCTTGTCTTCCTCCCTTCTACTGTACTGGTAGTATAATGCTGGATACTTTATCCCCATAGCAACATTAACAACATGATGAGAGTGATAATTTATAAGCTCACGAAAATCTAACTGTTTGAATTTATCCCAATCGTAGTAGTACTTAATGGGTCTTGTATAGGGGAAATTGGTAAACAGATCTGTCCAGTCGAGTGTCTGTTTGAAGATGATCTCTGCAAGGTCTAGGAGAAATTCGTCGCCTGTAATATTGTATAGCCAGTAGATAGAATAGATATTCTCAGCTCCCCTTGCCATAGCCCAACTCTCCAGAGGTCTCTTCTCTATATTTCTCCTCTGATATATAAAGTATCTCCTCATAAATTCTATAACCCTATGGTCTCTCGTCGCTTCGTAATACTGGATCAACGCCTTCAGCATCACCATCCTGGGCCACCAGTCGAGATTATCCTGTGGACCGAAGTTTCCTTCTCCTGTCTGACTGTTTAGACTCCATTTTATCCATTTATCTGCCTTTTCTATCAATCTTTCGTCGTTAAGCAGATAGGCTAGCGGTATCAGTCCGTCACAGTAATACGGACCTCTCTCCCAATTTTCTCCGTCTCCTCCCAGCCAGCCACTATTTTGTCCAACAGAATCCCAGACTTCTTCAAGATGACCTGTAAGTCCATTAGCCTGAATAATTAACTGGTTACGCAACCATCCTTCTGGCTTTATTGCACCAAGGGGCAAATCGATAAATGGAATATCCATTAAAGGTTTACGGTTTGGAAACATATAATTCATCATCCTCCTTAATGATTTAATCTCGCAAGGTACTTTACTATACTCTTTAAAAGATATCTACCTGCAGGATTATACTCTATACTCTCTGCCTGATCTCCGAGCCCTCCATTAAATCTTAGAGTGGTTGCCATTAAAATCCCATTTCCTAGATTAGCCTCTATGAGATAGTAATCTAGAACGTAAGTTCTGGTATCGAGTCTGGAGATGATACCTCTGGCATCGTATTCCTTTATAACCTCTTTACCAAAGACCCTATCTGTTGCCAGAGAATACCACTGTTCCATAGATAGACCTTCAGGGCAGAAGCGCTTTATAACTGGATGTTCGGATAATATCTGGATAGACTCTCTGAAGAATGGTTTACAGCTTACAGGTAGGTCTCCGTCCTCTGGTTGTATGTATAGCACTCTGGCTCCCCTGGAGACAGCCCTTAATATATCTTTATTCAACACCGTAGAGACAAACACCTTTTCTTCCGGTTCTTCGGTATTAAATCTTATGATCCCTCGGGGATCAAAGATCTCTATATCGCCAATATCAGTATTTGGATATACCCAGATATACCAGTAATTTTCTACCAGACGTCCATTAGCCTCTAAAGAAGCCTCTATTTTAATTCTCTTTGGCTGTACCACTCTGGGGGCTTTGAATTCTATAACATCGATCTCCCCAACATATCCGGTAGGAATAGACTTTCTAATCTTACTCTCTTTGGAGAATATAACTCTACCTCTATCTCTGACCAGACATTTTAGCTTTGGTCTTTTTATCTTTTCAACCCCATAGTGGCTCAATATAAGATGAATTCTTACCAGAGAACCTGCTGGATAGCTGAATCTATCCCACTCTATTAATCTGTCTCCGCCATTTATCCAGCCCCTTTTATTGTCCCATCCAGGAGATAAAACTGTATCGCCGTTTATCTTTAAAAGGTCATCCTCACTAAACTTCTTTTCCATAAGGTCATCAAATATACCACTTGTAGTTATTGGTGTATCTCTTATACCTGTGATGACATAACCAGAGATTCTCTCGTAACTCCTTACCAGCTCGAGAACCATCTTCCTGTAAGAAAATGCCTTCTCTTTGGAGGACTTTACCAGATCATCAAGCCTATTCAACAAACCTTCCCCCTCTAATTTCACATACTGATTCCTGTAATCTACAGGCCATTCTATCCCGACTTTTGGCTTATCGAGATAGAATGGGTCCCCTCCATACCTCTCCCTCAGTTTGACTATGTCTCTTACCGTATCATAGTCACAGAATTCTCCAAAGAGCCAGGGCTTTTTCTCCCTCCAGGAAGAGCCAAATCTGTCAATAAGGTCCCTGTAAAAATAAGGCTCAGTATAGAAGTGATAATCGTAGAAATCCCCATAGTCTTTTAATAGTCCCCCATAACATTCCCCAGACCCACTGTTATCCTTTATTAGTCCACCATTAATATTAGATTTTACCTCATCGAAGAGTTTTCTTATGAATTCTTCATCCACTTCTTTATTAAGTTCACAACCCAGTGTCCATATAACTATAGATGGGTGGTTATGCAAGTTTTTAGTTATATTTCTGTACTGCTTTAACGCATCTCTCTTGAAAATTTCTGTGACTTCTGGCAGCCACATAGGAAGCTCCTGCCATATAAGTATTCCCTCTCTATCTGCAAGTTCAAAATATTCCCTTGGTGGGACAAAGAGACAGAACTTTATGAGATTGAACCCCATACTCTTTAGCTCTCTTATCTCTCTGAGGATTGTCTCTCTATCGGGATGAGGACTTATACTCTCTGGATACCACCCCCAGTGGAGTATCCCTCTAGGATATACTGGAGAACCATTTAGAAGAATCTCGTATCCATTACAGGTGACATCTCTAAATCCAAAGTGAGTCCTGTATTCATCAAGGAGTTCTCCATCTTTATTGAATAGTCTTACTCTCAGGAGATAGAGATGTGGTTCTTCTGGAGACCAAAGCTTTGGATCTTTGATAGATAGATTAAGTCTCTCTGGAAAATCTTCAGAAGAACAGGACTGGCTTGCTACAATATCTTCTCCATCAAGTATCTCTGCAGTTAAATCTGCTCTAGCATGCATATTATGGGTATCAACATCTACCATAAGACTTACCCTGCCGTTCTTTTCTGTTTTTATTATGACCTCTTCTATAAAGAAATAATTTTTTAGAAGGAACTCTACAGACTGCCATATCCCACCAAATGGGGCATACACGTCAGGCAAGAATCCGGCGAGACTTTCTCTCAGGGGCATATACCTGGATCTACCAGGTTTGATGACTTTCACCAGAAGTTCGTTCTCTTTTCTCAATAGGCCAGTTATCTCCACTGTGAATGGGTCCCAGATACCCTTATGCTCCTCAATAAGCTGACCATTCAGCCATACCTTACAGTAGGCGCTTACACCATTAAACCTGAGAAACTTCCTCTTTCCCCTCATCTCCTCCCACTCTTCATCGTCTATTGTAAAGATCTTTCTATATGTCCCTACCCCATCTATATTTACATCTATCCCCTGACTCTCCCAGGAGGCAGGCACGATTATCTTTTCCCAGAACGGGCCAACCACTTTGCTGTAGAATTTTCCTAAAGGTGATACCTGAAAATCCCAGTATCCATTAAGATCAATCATATCTCCTCCCTTTACTTTACCACCAACTATTGGGTGAAGTTTTATGACTATTAAAGAGGTAATTGAGAAATATGGGTTTCTAAAGACTTTTTATCTCTTCAAGCCACTTTTTTATTATTTCATAGGCGGTCTCTTTTGCATCCTCTTCATTAAAAATTTCATGGTAGCTTTCTGGAAAGATATGGTGCCTTTTAACTGGTGAGTTGAGCCTATTGAATATATCTATAGCCTCTTCTGTATTTACCAGATAGTCTCTCCCGGAGGCTAAAAGCAAGATCGGAGGGAAAAGTCCACCGAGGTTTTCCTTTAAGAGTCTCATATTCCTATCTATCTCAACCGCAAGTAGAACGGTGATTCTATTCTGAATCAGAGGGTCCTTCCTATAACTATCCGCCACTTCCCTGGAATGACTGAGATAATCAGGGTTAACCACGTTGGTCAGATAAAATTTTGGAGATATAAGAGAGAGAAGTCTTACCAGGTTAAACCTTAGAGGCGATACGTTCTTCCAGCCGAAGAATGGAGAAGATAGGATCACTGTCTTTGTCTGCTTGATAAATTCCTGATATTCCTGAATAAATCTTGCTACAATAAGCCCTCCCATACTGTGGCCCATAAGGTAGAATTCTCTACAGCCAGATGTCAATAGAAGATCGAAGAACCCCTTCAGGTCCAGTAAATAATTAGAGAATGATTCGATGTCCCCTCTTGTTCCCTCTGATGCACCATGTCCTCTCAGATCAGGGACAAATACCGGTAATCCCCAGGAATAGATCCTCTCCATAACCTCTGTATATCTCCCACTATGTTCTAAAAGTCCGTGTACTATAATAAAAGCCTTCTTACTCTCCAGATCTCCTCTATACCTATAGAATATCCTTGTCCCATCAAAGCTGGTAAAAGTTGACTCCATCTTAAACCACCTCTTCCTATAATAAAAATGTTGTCTTTATCTATTCTATCACATTGAGATACCCTTCGAACTTTTCCCTGAAGTATGGAGTATTCTATAACATAGACCAGTATAATAAGTGTCCTCCTCTCTAGGGTAAGGTCTCGGGGCTACCTCGAGGCCTTAACTTATTTTGAATCTTCTATGAGTTTTTCCCAAAGGAACAATCCTGTAACTCCTCCACCTCATACTAAAGGATAAAAATATCATACTAAAGTATGATTCAAAAGAGCATCTGAAAGTATGATGTAGATCATACGATTAACCGATAGTAAGCGTGTCTCTCTTGCTCTATCCTATAGGTGGAGGTAATGATGAAAAGATTGATTGTGATTTTAGAAGTTATAAGCTTAATAATGTTAACCACCTTGAGTGGACTTTCTAAGAATAAATCGTCTATTCTTGCATCATTTTCTCCCTCAAAGATAGAGTTTGTTGTAGATAGCCTCTCTAAGGTATATTCCCAGTACATAGATGTTTCGGTCAATGTGGATGCAGAAGACTGGGAGCTCTTTTACCAGCTTGATATAACTGGGATTCCAAAAGAGAGAATTCTTTTCGCACAGGGTGTAAATCCAGCTGAATATTTCTACAAACCATTTTCCGGTAGAGTAAGTCTTGCCAGGGGAGGAAAGAATAAGGGAAATACCTTCCTACCGAGGATAAATATAAAGTTTATACCTAGCTGGCTTGATAATCCAGGGGTCTATAGTGGCAATATCGTATTCAGTTACAGTTATCTGTCCGAAGGAAAGAGAGAACTTGTAAGCCTGGGTTCTATCCCGATAGTCATAACAATAAAGCCAATATTCTCGATAACTGTCTGGTCAGAATCAAGAGGAAAGTTAAGAAAACTACAAAACCCTTCTATAAATAATTCCTATAATACGGTAACTTTCCTGGTTCCAAAGCCCGGGAAATGGGAATCACAAGAAGTGATACATTTGACTGTAAATACGAATTATAATAGGTGGAGCATTCAGTGTCTAGCTACCGAATTAGTGGAGTATGAGGAATCGAAAAAGAGTAAAAGGGCAATTCCCCCTATACCGCCTGACCGTTTATACATAAAGGGTGGAGACCTCTCTAACTATACCCCATTTTCCTCTAATTCTTCTATAACTATAGTCTCCGGAGAAAATTCTGGTGGAGATTTCACAATTAGCTTTATGCTTGAAACTGATGAATCTGTTATGGCTGGTGAGTATAAGGGAAGTATTACCTTTTCATTTCAGGGATTGGAGACAGAGTAATGGAAAAGATTCTTATCTGTACAAGACTTTTTAACTCATCGTTTCTGGTTGAGGACCCGTTAAAGGAGATAAGGGTCAGCATCTCTCCTCCGATAATAGAGCTCTCACTGAGACCTTTGACCGAGTATATGTTTTCTATCTCCTTTGCCAACCTAAGCACTGTAGGATTGAAGGTGGTGGCTGATGTATCTCCATTTACCTTTGAAGAAAACGGAACCTTAATAATACTTGAAAAGCCCGATAGGTGGAGCTGTAGAGACTGGATAACATTAGAGGATAGAGAGTTTACAGTATTCCCCGGAGATATGTATATGGTTAATGGTAAGATCTCTGTCCCCATAGATGCTACTGGTGGGAGACATTCTGCAGTAACATTCGATATAAATACCAGTAACAGTACCCTGAGAGGAATGGGGGTCAAGATTAAAACCGGGACACTAATATTTGTCTCTATACCCTCTACTGAGAGAAGAGAACTATCTCTGGAGTCTTTCTCCATAGAGAAGAGCACATCAGAAGAGGTGATCTTCTCTACAGTACTGAATAATCTTGGAAATACATATCTAAAGATAGAGGGCAATGTAAATATAAAGGATGCTCAGGGCAAGAGGATAAGAACAATCCCTCTAAAGGATGTAAGCACAATACTTCCAGGAGGAAGAAGGATGATACGTACAACCTGGAGGTATCCAAAGACAAGAGATTTTACAGCTTACCTTAAGGTAAATTACGGTGGCAGTAGTTGTATCGAAGAAAAAATAACTGGGAAGGTGGGCTATGAGATTTAGTATAAAGTTGATACTCATCTTTTTTGTGTTTCTTGCACTTGGTATGAGTTTTTACCGCTATAATCCTGATGCAGGACAGTGGGAAAAACTTGAAGAGCCAAACCCTTATGGTTCTGCAGAGGCATTAGGAGATGGTGTTAGTGGATACTGTAATAAGGGCGTCTGGGAGATAAAGGTATCCACCAGAGCAACTGTGGAGATCCCTGAGTTTGGCTTTACTAAGATAGCAGTTCCGGTAACTACTAATATCACCATATTGCCGGATGGGAAATTTATGGTTTCCCTTAAGGAGTATGCGGAGTGGAAGATAATAATACGTCTATCCTCTACCAATAAGATAAGTAATGTGGTTATTACTGATACCTTTGACCCACAGCTCGGGGTGGGAGATCCGCCCATTAGAGTCTCCCAGGGGACAGTGACTTACTCCTACAGCCCTGGAAAGGCTAAGAAGACTACAGTTACCTGGATATTGGGTAATAACTTTTCCGGGGAGGCAGAATTGACTCTAAGGGTCTATACCAAACGAAATCCAGGTGGCCAGCAGGAATATACATCTCCCGGGACATATTATCTGAACAAAGGAGCAACCTTGAATTATACACTTGGCGGAACAGCTTATTCTGTAACAACAGGAGAGATCCTGGTGGTAGTACCATGAGAATTATTGGGCAGTTAACTGAGGTGATAGTAGATCTATTACCTGTTTATATAGGGTTAGCGAGGAAAGGAGGTAAAAAGGAGTGAAGTCTGGTAGATTGAGTATTTTAAAGAGTCTGATGAAAGGAGGTGAGATTATGAGAAAAGTTCTACTAGTAACACTAGTGGCGAGTTTGTTGATGGGTATAGTAGGCCTAGCCTGGGCGGATCAACTGACTATTAGAGATGAGGTTCAGGTCTGGAAATGGGATGAAGATCCTCTTACTGGACAGTATGGATGGATCCCTGAGATAAAGGGGAGTAAAATCGCTAATGCCAGGGCATGGAAACAGGGCGACCCTCAGGGCGGATTCTGTAACAAAAAAACCTGGCGTATAGATGTTGCTACCCATACGTCTGTTGCCCAGTGGATAAGATGGCAACTTAATGCCCAGGGATGGCGTTTTTATGTAAGAAAGCCTGGTACATACATTGCGGATTGCATCTCTGGTAGTATTAAGTCTAACGCAGATGTTCACGTGACATTCTCTGGCTTCGATGACCTGAAGAATACTTCGGGTGAAGCCATAGAGACATACTATTCATTTGGGGAAGAGAATCCCTCTTCAGCAATGGTCTGGTATCCAGCAAAGACTCTTGATAGCGAGACCCTTGTTGTCCCATACTGTGAACACAATGCACATCTATGGATAAAGATCGTTGTAAGAGAAGACCCGGATGATCTGTATCCCAAGACAAGGGCGTGTGAGTATCAGGATGATGCCCAGGTAAAAATCTCTGTAACAGTTTACAAGACCTGGCTAGATGCAGGTGGGCTTGGTAATTTTGCCCGGTAGTTTCAAAAAATTTATGAAAGGAGTGTGATTAAAGTGAGAAAGGGTTTATTAGTAATTCTAGTAGTGAGTTTGATGATGGGTATAGTAGGTTTGGCTTGGGGAAGCGAGTTAGCTTTACTTGGAGAGACACAGGTCTGGAGATTGGGAGAAGATGGTGTTACTTGGGTTCCTGAACCCAAGGGTAATGTTCAGGCTAATGCCAGGGCATGGCATCAGGGAACTATGCAGGGTGGTTTCTGCAATAAAAAAACCTGGACCATAAATGTTGCCTCCCATGCATCTATCGCTCAATGGATAAAGTGGGAATTAGAGGCGCAGGGATGGAATATCAAGGTAAGAAAACCTGGTATATATGTTGCAGGACCTATAAAGGGCTGGACCAAGTCTAATGCTGATATTTTAGCTACCGCTACAGGATTTGGTGACCTGAAGAAGCTTGAAAATCCTGGTGCTGGTGAAGCCATAGAGACATGGTATGGCATCACCTATAGTTATGATCCCAATAACCCTGTACTCCCTACAACCTGGGTCAAGGCGACTGAGTTACCGTCTTCTGCTACTATTCCATTCTGCTATAATAAAGGTTATCTATGGATAAAGATCTATGTAAGAGAAGATGCAAGTGGTGGCTATCCCAAGACAAGGGCATGTGAGTATCAGAATGATGCCACTATATACCTATCATTAACAGTGGTTAAGGATTGGATAGAACCAAGTACAGGCTTTTTCAAGCAGTAGTAATTTTAGGGGGCTCCTCTGGAGCCCCCTATTTTTAATTTTAGGAGGTAACAAGATGAGTAAAAAGATTTGTACTTTATTTATAGCACTAATTACCTTAGCAATCTTTTTTTCTTTTATACAACAATTACTATCCCAACCAGTCAGTATAAGTGTAACACCCCTTTTCAATGAGGTTGTTTCATATCCGGGGATAACTCAGAAATTCAGTATGCTCCTTGTAAATGAGAGTGACCCAAATACCGCAGGAAATTTCAGAATAAAGCCTATCCCTGTAAAGGTAAATAGAGCAGGTTATTTTCAGCCTCTGGGTAAGGATGAGACAAACCCCTGGGATTGCAGTGAGTGGATAAAGGTATCCCCCGCTGAAATAACATTGAAGGGACAGGAGGGAAAGGTCATTGAGTGTACTGTAACTATACCGAGAGGTGTAAGTGGTGGAAGGTACTGCGCAGTACTTTTTGAGCTTTTACCTGAGAAAAAAACAGCCCCTACAGGTGAGGAGGAAGGGGTTGCCAGTTTGAATATCACTACCCAGATACTAAGTATAGTAAGTGTCACAGTACCTGGGGGAAAGATCGAGAGAAAGGTAAACCTCGAAGAGTTTACCGTAGAGAATGTAAAGATAGAAAACAACAATATGATAGCCTTTACAGCTCTATTGAAGAACCAGGGGAACATTACCGTACAGACCAGAGGGACTCTGGTGATAAAATCAAGACTCGGTAGAAGAATCAGGGAGATACCCCTTGGTGGAGGGATGGGACTTTTATTTCCCGGTGCAGAGGCAGAACTTAGAAGTATCATAAGACCTCTTCCTCCTGGGGAGTATATTGCAGATGCATATATAAGATATGGGGTTCCCACTGCATTGAGGGCAAGCATTCCATTCAGTGTTACTACAGGTGAGGCTAAGCCCGGGACACTGGCTGGAGGTAAGGGGATAGATGTTGTGGCTGAACCTTCTATCCAGGAGATAACAGCTCCGCCGGGGTCATTTAGAAGTTCGGTCATAATGATCCAGAATATGACAGAAAAGTCTGTAGATGTAAAGATCAATACCAAGCCTGTAGCACTTGGACCTAGTGGAGATATAACAGATACAGAAGATGTGAGATACTCCTGTGCAGAATGGATAAAGACTGACACCGGTAATTTTACCTTAAAACCAAAGGAGAGGCGTTCTGTCAGGGTCAATGTATCCCCACCGAGAGATATAAAACCGGGTGGAAGGTATGCTAATGTATCTTTTGAGGTTTCAGATCCATCATCTAAAGAGGGTATTGTTACAACACTGGATACCCTGTATCTCGTTACTGTCCCCGGAGAGTTGAAGTATGCTGGAGAGGTTCAGGATATCAGGCTGGTAGGGGTTGGAGAATCGGCTTTTCCACAGTTTTTGGCACTGTTTAAGAATACAGGTAATATCCATCTTAAGGCAAGTGCAGTCCTTACGATAAAGACAAAGGGGACAGAAAAGGAGAAATCCAGAATAATAGCTGAGGAGCTCCCATTCTCTGATGGAGAGGTGGTTGTTCTACCTGATGGTACCAGGGAGTTTATGCTTTTATATACCCAGCCTCTTGAACCGGGAGAATATATTGCCAGTGTCAAGGTAAACTTTGGAGAGAAGCGGTGGGCGACACTCGAAAAAGAATTCAAGATAGAGAAAAAGGAGGAGGCTAAGGAATGAGAAGGATAATATGCTTTTTATTATTAATAGCCCTATTACCCTTTAATCTTGCCATAGGTGAGACACCAACTATGGAGAAGGAGGTAACGCAGGAAATTCAGAAACCATCAGGGAATATACTTATAACCAACGTCTTTGTCGATACAGAACTCAGACAGGCGCTTAGAGATATATCTGCTCAGGCTGGTATAAACATCATTGCCGATAATACAGTTCAGGGCTGGGTAACTGCAGATCTAAAAGATGTCCCTCTGGAGAAAGCCTTGGAGATAGTGCTTGCTGGTGGAGGTTATACGTATAAATGGATGGGAAACTATTACCTTGTAGGACTGCCAGATATAAAGAGTAGTACCTTCAACAGCATTACATCTACAGAGCATATAAAGATAAAATATCTGGATGCAAGGTCTATAGCTGGTTTATTGAGTGATTTTTATACCCCATATATAAAGGTCGACCCTGTAAATAATATAATTACCATCACCTCTTCAAGAGAGATTATCGAGAGAATCAAGCAGGATATCGCCAGACTGGATAAACCAATGAAACAGGTAATCATAGAGACTGTGGTCCTGGAGATTTCAGAGACCGGTGGACAGAGTCTCGAGGGAAGTTTCGGTATAACTCTACCGGTAGGAGAACCAGCTACAACAACAGGTACCGCAAGACTTGATTATTCCTATCTTGGTGGTATCGTATTCAGCCTTGACGCTGCACAGAAGATATGGTTCAAATTAAAGGCTTTGGTTGAAGAGGGTAAGGCAAATGTCAAGGCATCACCGAAGATATCAACACTGGATGGAAAAGAGGCATCTATAGAGCTTGGAAGAGAGGAGTATGTAATTATCACTACCGGAACAGAGACCTCATTGACCCGGACCCTACAGATGATAAAGGGAGGTATTACACTTAAGATCCTCCCCAGAATTATAGCGTCTGAAGGCGATGAACCTGATAGTATGTTCCTTACAATCTCGGCAGAGGTGAGTGATGTCCAGATGGGGGTGGAGACTCCCACTGCGTTAAGAAGGATAGTGTCTACAACGGTAAAGATAAAGGATAATCAGACGGTAGTTATCGGTGGCTTGAAGCAGGAGAGTGAGAGGGAGATAATAGATAAGGTCCCTATACTTAGGGATATACCCATCATAGGGACGCTATTCTCCAGTAAACGCAGAACAAAGGAAGTCAGCGATATACTGATACTTATAACCTGTAAGACAGTAAGCGATCTTGAATCACCAAAGTAGATAGAGAAGAAAAGATGAGAAGATTCTTTATCTTTCTTATCCTCTTTTTCTTTCCTGTAGAGGCAATGGCTGGAAATCTTGTAAACGCAGTATTTGCAGACACCGATGTAAGACAGGCGCTTCAGGACATATCGAATCAGACGGGGATAGTAATAGTAGCCGATAACACGGTAGAGGGTTTTGTCTCTGCGGATCTGAAAGATACGCCACTGGAAAAGGCTTTGGAGATCATTCTGGCTCAGGGTGGATATGTATATACGAGAAAGGATGGGTACTATCTTGTGGGTTCTCCGAATAAGGAGAATGTTACCTTTAATAATCTGTCGAAGACCATCTTTTACAGACCCAAATACCTGTCTGTAGATGCAATAAAGGAGAGAATAGGTGATACCTTTTCACAATTTATAAAGATGGACAGCTCACTGAATCTATTCTCGATAACTGCTCCAGCCTCTATGATAGATGGAATATTGAATAAGATCAGAGACTTAGATAGACCCCACAGATTCGTCTACGTTGATGTCCTCTATGCAAAGACATCTTACAGTGAGATGGAGAGATTACTCTCTACAGAAGCACAGATGCAGTGGAAGTTAGATGGAGGTTCTGAGACAGCTACAACTGGGGTTTATTTTGATGATTTGAAGTTTGGCTATCTATACAGTAACAATGCAGGTATAGATATTATTACAGAGATCTTAAGGAGTAAGGGTAATGTTGTCCAGTCTGCCAGGTCAAAGCTTCTTATTCTGGAAAAAGAGAAGTCTACAGTATTTCTTGAAGAAAGTAGATACAAAAAATTTACAGTTGATAACTATACTACAACGGTCTCTCTTTCGGCAAATATAGAGCTTGGCATCCTGGCTGAGGTCATAGACGATAAGATCAGATTAGACCTAGACCTCATTGCCAGTTATATAGAGGGAGATCTGAAGAGGTCTTTAGGGACTACCAGGACGACGGTATCCCTGAGTCCTGATAGCATAGCTATAATTGGTGGAGTGACCGATTATAGGGAGATATCTAAAAAGATGGGGGCATTTTTCCCTTATGCAACTTCCAGCGGTACCTCAAAGGATTCATTTACTGTGCTCTTATACGCCAGAGAGGTACCTGAAGAGTTAGCAAGGGGCGTACTGCCCGTTTTAGAAACCAGTATCTACGGTCTGACCAGATTGCCTGATAAGAGAGAAGAATATAAAGGTCTGGTTATTTCTGGTGGACCGGTCACAGTTATTGACCTGTCAACGAGTAAGCCAATTAGTACTACTGTAAGAACCGGTATAGATGTAAATGGTAGTATCCCTGTAAGCGATAAGAGTAAGGTCCTGCTTGATGGTATCTATCTGGGCGATGGATTAAAGAGTCTGAACCTGAGTCTAGAGCTCAAACTTATAGCAGATGTTTCCACAGGTCTATCTTGTAGATTGGCAAGGGGGGAAGGTCTCTCTCTGAATGTCTTAAGCACATCTATAGAGGAGGAGACATATCCCTCTCCTTATCTGTCAGTAAAGGGTAAGGTATTTGGAGTACTGGTAAATGATGGTATAGACAACAGGACTTATTCCGATATAGGGTTAAACCTGTCTGCTGGTTATAAGATATCTGATTATGCAACCTTAAGGCTAGAGTACTTCAGGACTCTAAATCCTGCTTTACTTTCTTCAGCCAGGGTAGAACTGGAATTTAGATTGAATAGTTCACTTTTCTTTACTGTAGGCTATGACTATAGAGAATCAGGATATCCTGATAATATCGTTGAGCCGTCCTATGGGAAGAATCTTTATCTGAGATTCGATTACAGACTATAGATTGACTTATATGCTTTAGAGGTGTATAATTTTTATAAGAAAGTATTTTCTAAATAAAAATTTTACTGTTAAAAATGGAGGAGGAGATGTTTGGGAAAGAAATAGAAGAAGTTTTCAATAGAGAACTTGTAGTCCTTTCCCACTCCATCCTTGATATGGTCTTAAACATCGTAGATGGTGATAGTGGTTCTATTATGTTACTCGATCCGATAGAGAAGGTCCTCAGGGTTACAAGCTACAGGGGGATTTCTCCTGAGGTAGAAAGATTAAAGATAGCTCTGGGAGAAGGAATAGCAGGATATGCATTGAAGAAGAAGGCCTCCCTTATCCTCAACAATGGAGATACATTTATGGGCCGTACGCTTTCAAGAGACGACGTAAGCTCTTCTATCGTACTGCCAGTTGTCAGTGGAGAAGATAGGATCGGGGTGATAAATATAAACCGCTCTCCGGAGAAAGAAGCCTTTTCTATAGAAGATCTGGAAACAGCCAGTCTTTTTGGCAGATACTTTAATGCCATTGTCAGAAGTATCTTAGCCTTTCACAAAAACCTTCAGGCAACAAAACTTGCACGGGCACACTACAGGATACTCCGTAATGTATCGAGGTACAGAGGTGTAAACTGTATGATGAAATATCTTCTCGAGGCTCTGATAAATCTTACCGGTGCTTCCTCTGGAGCTATAGGAATTTATGAGAGAGGCACGATCAGGATAGTACACAGTATCCCAAAAAGTCTGACAGAAGATTTGATAGGTGTCTTATTTGGTAGGGTTTTAGAGAATAAAAGGGAAGAGATTACCGAAGATGCGATTATGCTTCCTCTTTTATATAAAGAGGAGTTACTTGGAGCGGTCTATCTCAATTTTGGTAGTAACTTACCCGATCTTAAAGAGATAGGAAAGATAAAGTTTTTACTCAGAGATGTGAGTGTAGTACTTAAGAATCTTTCCTGTTATATATCTGCAAAGGAGACAGTAAGGAGGGAAGAAAGAACAAGAATAACGAATATCCTTCATGATAGGATATGTCAGGGGATAACAGAGGGTATTTTAAGAATACAGTACATAAAGAAGTTTAATCCGGACCACGATATCTTGGCTGAAGTGGACGAGCTCGAATATCTGCTGAAGAAGGTATTAGATGATGTAAGGTGTATCATATATGAAGAGAAGCCTGTAAAATTGGAAGGGGGATTTTTTGATAACCTGAGGAAGTATGTTGAGGGTGAGGAAAAGAGGTCTGGTATTAGATTCGTTACCACCTTGAGTGGAGATGAGAAGATTCTACCAAACAGTGTTAAGGAAGTGCTCTTTTCTGTATTGAGAGAGGCAGTAGCGAATGTAAGGCGCCACAGTATGGCAGATAGCGCCTATGTAGAATGCAATATAGAAGAAGGTGGAGTAAGATTGAAGGTTAGAGATAACGGGGTCGGATTTAATTATGAAAAATACAAAGAAGAGAGTAATTCCTTTGGGATAAAGATAATGAAGGATAGGGTAGAATCTCTGGGAGGTACATTTATGATAGAAGGGGTTCCTTATAAAGGGACTAAGGTAGAAGCTTATGTCCCCTTATAGGAGGAGGCAGATGGGGACTATAAAGGTCCTTATCGTGGATGATCAGGCTCTGATATGCGATGGGATAGCAAAGCTTTTAGAGGGAGAAAAGGATATAGAGGTTGTTGGTAAGGTTTACAGTGGAGAAGAGGCGATAGAAAAGGCAGAAAAGCTCAATCCAGATATAATCCTTATGGATATAAGGATGCCAGGCATAGATGGGATATCTGCTACAAAGGCGATAAGGGCTAAGAATCCTTCGATCCAGGTCATAGCCATCTCTGTCTATGAAGAGGATGAGCTGATTATGCAGATGTTTCAGGCTGGAGCTGTTGGCTACATACTTAAAGATATATCACTTGATAACCTTATCAAAGCCATAAAGAATGTCTATAAAGGGACTACGATGATAAACCCCAAGATCTCTCGTAAACTCTTGGGTATGATATCGTCAGACAATAAGGAATGTGCAACCCTTACCCCTAAGGAAGTTGAGATACTCAGAGAGGTGGCAAGAGGAAAGTCTAATAAAGAGATTGCAGAAGAATTATATCTGAGTGAAAGTACTGTCAAAAGTCACCTGTCTCACATCTTTCAGAAGTTGGATATTAAAAGCAGGTCAGAATTAGTCCTTTACGCAGTAAAGAAGGGCATCATCTAAATCTCTTGACTGTAATACCATCTCATAGTATCATATCAATCAAGACGCATAGTTCTGATAGGTTCCCCTTTGTGGATTAAAAGGGAAAGCGGTGAAAATCCGCTGCAGTCCCGCTACTGTGACCAGCGTTAAGGGTCCTGCATAATGCCACTGGGAAACCGGGAAGGCGCAGAGACCTATGCTGGAAGCCAGGAGACCTGCCTATCAGGATATATGCCGGATCCTTCGAGGAAAGGAGGCTTGGCATTATGGAGAGATTAAATACTTCATAGAGTGCCTTTTCATTATTGTACCATGTTCTTTATTATTTGAGGTAGGGTGGGGGAGTAAAATTTTTACTAGGAGGGAAGATAATGAGAAGGCTTGTATATCTTTTAAGTTTTATAATTGTTCTGACTCTTATAGTTAATGTTTCTCTTGCCGGTAATTTTCCTGTAACTGTAAAGGATGATGTTGGGCGAAGGGTAACAGTCTCTAAAGAGCCTAGAAGGCTAATATCTACCGCCCCTGATGTTACCGAGATACTTTTTGCATTGGGGTTGGGAGATAGAGTGGTTGGGGTAACAACATGGTGCAACTATCCAGAAGAGGCAAAGACAAAAGAGAAGATAGGAGATTTTGCCAATCCAAACCTGGAAAAGGTCATTTCCCTGAAGCCAGATATAGTTATAGCAACTGGAGGGGTCCAGAGACAGTTTATAGAGAAACTTGAACAGTTAGGAATACCCGTCTACGTATCTTATCCCCATAACCTCGATGAGGTTATAAACAGTATCTACAGGATAGGTCGTATCACCGGAGCAGAAGAAAACGCCAAGAAACTGGCTTTTGACCTGAAGTTAAGGGTAGCAAAGGTTACAAGTAAGGTGAGTAAAGCCAGAGTTAAACCTAAGGTCTTCTTCGAGCTATGGAATGAACCACTTATGAGTGCAGGTCCCGGTAGCTTTATAGATGATATCATAAGAAAGGCTGGGGGGATAAATATTGCAGGGTCATCAAAATCTGCCTATCCAATATTCAGTCTGGAACAACTTGTAAAAGAAGACCCTGATGTGATAATAGGTGCAGAATCAAGTATGGGCGCCAATCCTTTAGATGTATCAAAGAGACCTGGATGGAATACCCTTAAGGCGGTAAAGAATCAAAAGGTATTTATGATAAACGATGACATTGTATTCAGGGCTGGACCAAGACTTGTATTAGCCCTTGAGATCATAGCAAGATATCTGCACCCGGAGCTTTTTAAATGAGCCTTATATTTATTCTTGGTGGTGTCAGAAGTGGTAAGAGTAGCTTTGCCTTAAGCCTCGCAGGTGATAGAGATACGGTAACATTTGTAGCCACTGCACTGCCTTTAGATGAGGAGATGAAGTCACGTATAGAAAACCACAAAAAGGAAAGACCATCTCACTGGAAGACTATTGAAGAACCCATAGACCTGCTTTCAGTGATAAAAAGGCTTACAGATGCCGGGGTGATAATCCTTGATTGCCTCACCATCTGGGTATCAAATCTCTTGGAAAGATATACAGATGAAGAGATATTGGAGATGGCAGAAGATATTGCTAGCTACTCTAGAGGTATCAGATCAGATGTTATTGCAATATCTAATGAGGTTGGCTTGGGCATCGTTCCAGAGTATCCTCTTGGCAGGAGGTACAGGGACCTCCTTGGAAAGGTAAACCAGATATTTGCCAGGTATTCTAATAAGACATTCTTTATGATAGCAGGAATACCTCTGGAGGTGAAGAATGACTCTAAATGAGGCGATAACCAGTATAAAACCTCTGGATGAAGGTATAAAGAATAAGGTATGGGAAAGATGGGATAGCCTTACAAAACCCCCAAGGAGTCTGGGTAGACTTGAAGAGATCGTGGTCCAGTTAGCAGGCATAATGAGGACCGATAAGCCAGAGATAGATGATAGATATATAGTAGTTATGGCAGGAGATCATGGAATAGCAAGGAGTGGGGTAAGTGCATATCCACAAGAGGTAACTGTGCAGATGGTATATAACTTTTTATCCGGTGGAGCAGGGATAAATGCAATTGCATCTACTGCCAGGGCTAAGGTGATGGTGGTAGACGTTGGAGTAGCCAAGAAGATAGATATCTCTCATCCATACTTTAGGGATTATAATATCCTTAGAGGGACAGAGGATTTCTCTAAAGGTCCAGCTATGAGTAGAGAATCTGCCGTAAAATCTATAGAGGTCGGGATAAGGGTGATAGAGGAGCTGAATGAAATTGGTTTCGATATAGTTGGAACCGGAGAGATGGGAATAGGTAACACTACCCCAAGTTCTGCCATCCTCAAGGTGTTCTCCCCCGATACCCCTTTGGAACTACTGGTGGGACCGGGGACAGGGCTTGACGAGGATAGGATAAGGAGAAAGGCGGATATTATAGCAAAGGCTATAGAACTCAATAAGCCAGATCCCAGTGATCCTGTAGATGTCCTCTCAAAAGTTGGCGGTCTGGAGATCGGCGCCATAGCGGGATTAGTTATTGGCTGTGCCAGTCTTGGTAAACCTGTTATAATAGATGGTTTCATCTCCACAGTAGGGGCTCTTC
>Ga0308420_1000211_pt1 | contig 26571 bp, 23 predicted proteins | sample HotsprSampleMS55_FD_203802 | JGI IMG/M metagenome (GOLD analysis project Ga0308420, IMG submission 203802) | Hot spring phototrophic mat microbial communities from Mushroom Spring, Yellowstone National Park, Wyoming, United States - 20090730_MS55 ... | reverse complement strand
TCGGCCGGGATCGGACCGGACGGCGCCAGGGGTTCCGGATGCAGCGCACGGCGAACGCCGGCACCGTGCCCCCTCCCACGACCCGGGCGGGCGGGGCGATCATTCGCACGTGTTGAACGTCCCGAACACCCTCACTGCCGCCCGCATCCTGCTGGTGCCCTGGATCGCGTGGCTCACGCACGCGCGCGAGTACGAAACCGCGCTCTGGCTTCTGCTGGTCGCCGCCGCGAGCGATCTTCTCGACGGCTTCATCGCGCGCCGCTTCGGGCAGCGCACCCGCTTCGGCGAGATCGCCGATCCCCTGGCTGACAAGCTCGCGACGCTGACCGTCGCGTTGCTGCTCGCGCTGCAGGGATGGTTGCCGTGGTGGCTCGCTGCAGCGATCATCGGACGCGATGTGCTGATCGGCGGGGGCGCGCTCGCCTATCGCATGCTGGTCGGATCGCTCGAGATCGCGCCCACCCAGCTTTCGAAAGTGAACACGGTGCTCGAATTCGCCCTGCTCGCCGCCGTGCTCGCCACCGGCGCCGGCTACTTCGACACCGGAGCGTGGCTGGCGGTGCTGACCGGGACCGTGCTCGCGACCGTGCTCGGCTCGGGCGCCCAGTACATCTGGCTCTGGGGCCGCAAGGCGGTCGCGGCTCGAGCCGCACGGCGCGCGCCCTGAACGCCGGCCGCGCGCTGCCAGAGCAGGAGCGAAAGAGTCGAGCGCACCCTCCGGGACTCAACGGCTCTTCAGGTCGAAGCGGTCGAGGTTCATCACCTTGTTCCACGCCGCGACGAAGTCCTGCACGAATTTCTCCCGCGCGTCGTCGCAGGCGTACACCTCGGCGAGCGCGCGCAGTTCCGCGTGCGAGCCGAAGACAAGATCCACCCGTGTCGCGGTCCAGCGCGCCGCTCCCGTCCTGCGGTCCCGGCCTTCGAAGAGCTCGGGGTTGCCCGCGAAGGGTCGCCACTCGATGTCCATGTCGAGCAGGTGCACGAAGAAGTCGTTCGTGAGCACGCCCGGACGGTGCGTGAAGACGCCGTGCGCGCTCGCACCGTAGTTCGCCCCGAGCACGCGCAGCCCGCCCACGAGCACCGTCATCTCCGGCGGCGTGAGCGCAAGCAGTTGCGCCTTGTCCACGAGCAGCGCCTCCGCCGGCACGCCGGGATTTCCCTTGACGTAGTTGCGGAACCCGTCGGCCACGGGTTCCAGCACCCCGAAGGACTCCACATCGGTCTGGTCCGGGCGTGCGTCCATGCGGCCGGGTGCGAACGGAACCCTGACCGCCACGCCGGCACGCCTTGCCGCCTCTTCGACCGCGGCGCAGCCGCCGAGCACGATCAGGTCGGCGAGCGAAACTTTCTTTCCTCCGCGCGCCTTCGCGTTGAACTCGCGCTGGATCGCCTCCAGCGCGCCCAGCACCTTCGCGAGCTGCGCGGGCTGGTTGACCTCCCAGTCCTTCTGCGGCGCGAGCCGGATGCGCGCGCCGTTCGCGCCCCCGCGCTTGTCGGAGCTGCGGAAGGTCGAAGCTGCCGACCACGCAGTGTAGACGAGCTCGGAGACCGTCAGGCCGGAGCCGAGGATCTCCGCTCCGAGCGCGGCGAGGTCCTGCGCGTCAGCGAGCCGATGGTCCACCGCCGGAATCGGGTCCTGCCAGATCAGCTCCTCGGCGGGCACCTCCGGGCCGAGGTAGCGGGCGCGCGGGCCCATGTCGCGGTGCGTGAGCTTGAACCAGGCGCGCGCGAACGCGTCGGCGAACTGCTCCGGGTGCTCGAGGAAGCGCCGCGCGATCTTCTCGTACGCCGAGTCGTAGCGCAGCGCGAGGTCGGTGGTGAGCATCGTCGAAGAGGTTCTCGAGGAAGTGGTTGCTCCATTGGGTCGGAGTCTGCGACCAGGTCACTTCCGGCCCGCCGGTGATCGTGTCCGGCCCCTTGCCGCTCCGATAGCTGCTCAGCCAGCCGAGACCCTGCGCCTCGAGCGGAGCGGTCGCCGGCTCGGGGCCGACGTGGCTCGCCGGGCCCGCGCCATGCGCCTTGCCGAAGCTGTGTCCGCCCGCGATCAGTGCGACCGTCTCCTCGTCGTTCATCGCCATGCGGCGAAAGCTTTCGCGGATGTCGCGCGCGGCGGCGAGCGGATCGGGGTTGCCGTTCGGCCCCTCGGGGTTACATAGATGAGGCCCATCTGCACCGCGGCGAGCGGGTTCTCGAGCTCGCGCCCGCTCGCGTGTCGCCGGTCTTCGAGCCATTTGTGCTCCGGGCCCCAGTAGACGGATTCGTCCGGCTCCCAGACGTCCTCGCGCCCGCCCGCAAAGCCGATTGAAGCCCATCGATTCGAGTGCGACGTTGCCGGCGAGGATCATCAGGTCGGCCCACGGGATCTTGCGGCCGTACTTCCGCTTGACCGGCCAGAGCAGCCGGCGCGCCTTGTCGAGGTTCGCGTTGTCGGGCCAGCTGTCGAGCGGCGGAAAGCGCTGCTGCCCGCTGCCGGCACCGCCGCGCCCGTCGCCGATGCGATAGGTCCCGGCGGCATGCCAGGCCATGCGGATCATGAGCGGACCGTAGTGGCCGAAATCGGCCGGCCACCAGTCCTGCGACTGCGTCATCCGCGCATGCAGGTCGCGCTTCACCGCGGCGAGGTCGAGGCTCTGGAATTCTTTGGCATAGTCGAAGCCCGGCCCCATCGGGTCGGACTTGGGCGAGTTCTGGCGCAGCATGCGGAGGTCGAGCCGCTGCGGCCACCAGTCGGCGTTGGTCGGACCGTGCCTCGCGGCCTACGTGCGCACGGCGTGGGGGAAAGGACATTTCGCCTGCTCGGACATCGGGATCTCCTCGTGTTCGGACGCGGGCATTGTGGGCCCGCGCCCGCGGCGGGGTCCAATACCGATTTCCGAACCTCTGGGCCGGATGCGCCGATCGCACGCGGCAGATTCGGAGCCGCCGCCGGCCGTTGCGCCGGCCTGCGTCGGCGTCAGACCGCGAGGAACTGGTCGTCGTCGAGCGCCATCAGCGCGTCGGCGCCGCTCGTCGCGACGCGCGCAAGCGCCGGCGCTTCGGCGAGCACGTGCTCGGCGTAGAAGCGCGCGGTGGAGAGCTTCGCGCCGAGGAATTTCGCGTCGCCGCGGCCGGACGCAAGCCCCCGCCCGGCGGCGAGCACCGCGCGTCCCATCTGCCAGCCACCGGCGACGATTCCGACGAGCCTCAAGAACGGCACCGCGCCGGCGTAGACCGCCGCCGGTTCCTTCTCGACGCGGCCGAGGATGAACTCGACGCAGCGCTCGATCGCCTTTCTCCCCTCGGCGAGCCCCGCGGCGAGCGCACCCGCGGCGGGATCCGCGGCGCGCGCGAGCCCCGCCTCGAGTTCGGCCAGCTCGCCCAGCCAGGCGCGCAGCGCGCGAGCCCCGTCGCGCGCGATCTTGCGCCCGACCAGGTCGTTCGCCTGGATTCCGGTCGTGCCCTCGTAGATCGTGGTGATGCGCGCATCGCGCAGGTGTTGCGCGGCGCCGGTCTCCTCGACGTAACCCATGCCGCCGTGGACCTGGATGCCGAGCGAGGCGATCTCGATTCCGGTCTCGGTACACCAGCCCTTGACCACCGGAATCATCAGGTCCACGAACGCCTGCGCGCGCTCGCGCACCGCCGCCTCCGGATGGCGTGCCGCCCGATCCATCGCGGCCGCGACCGTGTAGGCGAGCGCACGCATCGCTTCGGTCTGCGACTTCATCCGCATCAGCATCCGGCGCACGTCCGGATGGCGGATGATCGGCACGGTCCGGCTGCCGCCCGCTTCGCGACCCTGCAGCCGCTCCTTGGCGTAGGCCAGTGCGCGCTGAAACGCCCGCTCGGCGATCGCGACACCCTCCAGCCCGACGCTGAAGCGCGCCGCGTTCATCATCACGAACATGTACGCAAGACCCTGGTTTTCCTCGCCGACGAGCTCGCCGATCGCGCCGTCGTACACCATCACCGCGGTGGGGCTCGCATGAATGCCGAGCTTGTGCTCGATCGAGGCGCAGTGCACGCGGTTTCGTTCGCTCGGCTGGCCGTCGGCACCGGGCAGGAACTTCGGCACGACGAAAAGCGAGATGCCTTTGACGCCCTCGGGCGCATCCGGAGTGCGCGCGAGCACCAGGTGCACGATGTTTTCCGCGAGGTCGTGCTCGCCGTAGGTGATGAAGATTTTCTGCCCGGAGATGCGCCAGTGGACGCCGTCGCGCACCGCGCGCGTGCGCACCCGCGCGAGGTCCGATCCCGCCTGCGGCTCGGTGAGGTTCATCGTTCCGGTCCACTCGCCCGCCACCATCTTCGGCAGGTAGCGTTGCTTCTGCCCCTCGCTGCCGCAGAGCTCGAGCGCGTGAATCGCGCCCTGGGTGAGCAGCGGACACAGAGAGAACGAAAGGTTCGCCGACGCGATCATCTCCTCGACTGCGGTCGCGACGAGCTTCGGCAGCCCCTGGCCGCCCCATCGCGGGTCGCAGCCGAGCGTCGCCCATCCGGCCTCGATGTACTTGCGGTACGCTTCGCGAAATCCCACCGGCGTCGCGACCTCGCCGTCGCGCCAGCGCGAACCCTGCCGGTCTCCGACGGCGTCGAGCGGCGCGAGCACGTTCGCCGCGAATTTCGATGCCTCCTCCAAGATCGCGTCCACCGTCTCCGGCGTCGCGTCGGCGTAGCCCGGAAGGCTCGCCACCTCGTCCATCCCGGCGAGTTCGCGCATCACGAACCGCATGTCCTTCAGAGGCGGCACCCAGGCGCCCATCGCGCGCGCTCCTTCGGCGTCGTTACTGCGGCTTGCCCAGCTCCTCGACGAGCTGCGGCACGATCTGGAACAGGTCGCCGACGATGCCGTAGTCGGCCACCTGGAAGATCGGCGCCTCCTCGTCCTTGTTGATCGCGACGATGACGCGGCTGTCCTTCATGCCAGCGAGGTGCTGGATCGCGCCCGAGATGCCGACCGCGATGTAGAGATCGGGGGCGACGATCTTGCCCGTCTGCCCCACCTGCCAGTCGTTCGGCACAAAACCTGCGTCCACCGCCGCGCGCGACGCACCCATCGCCGCCCCCAGCCGGTCGGCGAGCGCCTCGAGCAGCCGGAAGTTCTCGGCCGAGCCGAGGCCGCGGCCGCCGGAGACCACCACGCGCGCCGAGGTGAGCTCCGGACGCTCGGTCTTCGCCACCTCGCGTCCGACGAAGCGCGACAGCCCGCGGTCCGGAGGCGGCACCACCGTCTCGATCGGGGCCGCGCCGCCTTCGGCGGCGACCGCGTCGAAGCCGGTCGTGCGCACCGTGAGCACCTTGACCGGATCGGAGGACTGCACAGTGGCGAGCGCGTTGCCGGCGTAAATCGGCCGCACGAAGGTATCCGGCGACTCGATCGCGACGATATCGGAAACCTGCTGCACGTCGAGCAGCGCCGCCACGCGCGGCATCACGTTCTTGCCGTTCGCGTTCGCCGCAGCGAGAAGATGCGTGTAGCCCGCGGCGAGCGAGACGACCAGCTCGGCCACCGTCTCCGCGAGCCCGTGCTCGAGCTGCGGGGCATCGGCGTGCAGCACCTTCGCGACGCCGGCGATCCGCGCCGCGGACTGCGCCGCGGCCGCGCAGCCGTGCCCGGCGACCAGGACGTGAATCTCCGCGCCGAGCTTCCGCGCCGCCGCGACCGTGTTGAGCGTGGCCTTGCGGATCGCGCCCCCGTCGTGCTCGGCGAGGACGAGCGCCCTCATAGCACCTTCGCTTCGTTGCGCAGTTTGTCCACCAGTGTCTTCACATCCGGCACCTTCACCCCTGCCTTGCGCTTCGGAGGCTCGACCACCCGGAGCGTTTTCAGGCGCGAACCGACGTCCACCCCGAGGGTCTCGGGGCGGAGGACCTCCAGCGGTTTCTTTTTCGCCTTCATGATGTTCGGCAGCGTGACGTAGCGCGGTTCGTTGAGACGCAGATCGGTCGTCACCACCGCCGGCAGCGCGACCGAGAGCGTTTCGAGCCCCCCGTCCACCTCGCGCGTCACCTCCGCCCGCCCGCCGGCGATCAGCACCTTCGAGGCGAAGGTCGCCTGCGGCCAGCCGAGAAGCGCCGCGAGCATCTGTCCGGTCTGGTTCGCGTCGTCGTCGATCGCCTGCTTGCCGAGGATCGCGAGCTGTGGGTTCTCCTTTCGCGCGATCGCCGCGAGCAGCTTCGCCACCGCCAGCGGCTCGAGCGCGGCGTCGGACTCGACCAGGATCGCCCGGTCGGCACCGATCGCGAGCGCGGTGCGCAGCGTCTCCTGGCAGGCCGACGCACCGCAGGAAACCGCGACGATCTCGGTCGCCACGCCTGCCTCCCGGAGCCGCACCGCCTCCTCGACGGCGATCTCGTCGAACGGGTTCATGGACATCTTGACGTTCGCGGTCTCGACGCCACTGCCGTCGGATTTGACGCGCACCTTGACGTTGTAGTCCACCACGCGCTTGACGCTGACGAGGATCTTCATGCGCCGAGAAGGTTGCGAAGAACGGCCGATTATAGCTTCGTCTCGCGCGCGCGTGCCGCCGCGCGGGATCGAAACACGGCTCCCGCAGCCTCGCCCGAGGTGAGACAATCGGCGCCGGAGGACCCCGATGACCGATCTCTCGCAGGCACGCATCGCGTCGCTGCGCGGGCAGGTGAGCGAGGCGGAATGGCAGGCGCGCGTCGACTGCGCCGCCTGCTACCGTCTCGTCGCGCTCTTCGGTATGAACGATCTCGTCTATAACCATGTCTCGGTGCGCGTGCCCGGAGAGGAGGGCCACTTTCTGATCAACCCCTACGGCTACGCATACGAGGAAGTGACCGCGTCGAGCCTGCTGAAGATCGATCTGGAGGGCTGCGTGGTGCTCGACTCCGGCACCGGCTGCGGTGTCCCTCGCGCCGGTTTCGTGATCCACAGCGCGATCCACCGGGCGCGCCCGGATGTGGCGTGCGTCATCCACACCCATTCGGTCGCCGGCATGGCGGTGTCGGCGCTGAAATGCGGGCTGTTGCCGCTGACGCAGAACGCGATGTTTTTCTCCGGTGTCGGCATGCACGACTACGAGGGACCGGCGGTGGACCTCGACGAGCAGCAGCGCCTGGTGCGCGACCTCGGCGAGCATCCGGCGATGATCCTGCGCAACCATGGGCTCCTCGCCGTCGGCGCGAGCGCGTGCGAAGCGTTCGTCACGATGCACTGGCTCGAGCGCGCCTGCCAGGCGCAGCTCGCAGCCATGGCCTGCAACACCGAGCTGAACTTCCCCGATCCGCAGACGCTCGCGCGTACGCGCGAGCGCTACCGACGCGGCGAGCGACGCGGCATCGGCGAGCTCGAATGGCCGGCGCTGCTGCGCATGCTGGACCGGCGCGACCCTTCCTACCGGAAGTAGACGGTGCTCGAAAGCAAGGTGGCGATCGTCAGCGGGGCGGGCGGCGGCATCGGGCGCGAGGTCGTGCTCGCCCTCGCGGCGCACGGCGCGTGCGTGGTAGCCGACGATCTCGGTACCACGGTCGCCGGCGGGCGCAGCGACGCCGCGCAGGCAGTGCGCGGTGAGTTCTTCGCGGGGCCCGCGAACGCGATCTTCCGGATGAGCCGAAGCCGTCCGCTGCGCTCGGTGCACCGCCCCGAAGGCTGGACAGCGGAGGCGATCGGGGCGCTTGCGATCCCGGCGCTGCGCGCGCATCGCGATGCGCCGCAACGCTCGCAGGACGTCTTCTCGTGGGATCCGCTCTGAGCGGAGCCCTGCGCCCGTGCCCGGCCCGCTTTCGCATATCCGCGTTCTCGACCTCTCGCGCGTGCTCGCCGGCCCGTGGGCGTCCCAGAACCTCGGCGACCTCGGCGCAGAAGTGATCAAGGTCGAGCGACCGGGATCGGGCGACGACACCCGCGGCTGGGGTCCGCCGTGGCTGAAGGACGCCGAAGGCCGCGACACGCGCGAGTCGGCGTATTTCCTTTCGGTCAACCGCAACAAGAAGTCGATCACGGTGGACATTTCGAAGCCCGAGGGACAGGCGATCGTGCGCGAGCTCGCGGCGAAGAGCGACGTGCTGATCGAAAACTACAAGGTCGGCGCGCTCGCGCGCTACGGCCTGGAGTACGAGAGCGTGCGCGCGGAGAACCCCTCGATCGTGTACTGTTCGGTGACCGGCTTCGGCCAGGACGGTCCCTCGGCGCACCGGCCGGGCTATGACTTCATCTTCCAGGGCATGGGCGGCCTGATGTCGATCACCGGCGAGCGCGACGGAGAACCCGGCGCCGGTCCCCAGAAAGTCGGTATCGCGGTCACCGACGTCCTCACCGGCATGTACGCTACGGTCGCGATCCTCGCCGCACTCGTGCACCGCGAGCGCACCGGCGAGGGCCAGTATATCGACCTCGCGCTCCTCGACACCATCGTCGCCTTCTGCGCGAACCAGGTGGTGTCGTACTTCGTCTCCGGCCGGGTGCCGGTCCGCTACGGCAACGCGCACGCCCAGGTGGTGCCCTACGAGGTGTTCGCGGTCGCCGACGGTCATCTGATCCTCGCGGTCGGCAACGACGCGCAGTTCGAGCGCTTCTGCGAGGTCGCCGGCCGCCCCGAGCTCGCCGCCGATACCCGCTTTCGCACCATGTCGGCGCGCATCGTGCACCGCGCGGAGCTGATCCCGATCATCCGCGAGCTCATGCGCACGCGCACCCGGCGCGAGTGGATCGAACGACTGGAGGCGGCGAACGTGCCCTGCGGCCCGATCAACGACATGAAGGAGGTGTTCGAGGAGCCGCAGGTGCGCCATCGCGGCCTGCGCCTGGACCTGCCGCATGCGCTGGGTGTCACCGCGCCGCTCGTCGCAAGCCCGCTGCGCCTGTCGCGCACCCCGGTCGAGTATCGCGCGCCGCCACCGCTCCTGGGACAGCACACCGAAGAAGTGCTCGGGGACCTGCTCGGAAAGCCGCCGGAGGAGATCGCGCGGTTGCGACGCGAGGGCATCGTCTGAGGGTGGGAGCCGAAACATGAGCGGCGTTCCGATTCCCGCGGCGCAGGAGCACGCGGCGCTGCGCGAAGGCGTGCGCGCTCTGTGCGCGCAGTTCGGCAGCGCCTACTGGCAGAAGGTGGACGAAGAGCGCGCCTATCCGGAGGCGTTCGTGGACGCGCTCACGCGTGCGGGCTGGATGGCGGCGCTGATCCCCGAGGAATACGGCGGCTCGGGGCTTTCGCTCACCGAGGCTTCCGTCATCATGGAGGAGATCGCACGCTCGGGGGCGAACGCCGGCTGCTGCCACGGGCAGATGTACAACATGAACACGCTGCTGCGCCACGGCTCCGAAGAGCAGAAGCGCAGATACCTGCCGAAGATCGCCGCCGGCGAGCTGCGCCTACAGGCGATGGCCGTCACCGAGCCCGGTGCCGGCACCGACACCTCGCGCATCCAAACCTTCGCCGAACGGCGCGGCGACCGCTACGTCGTCAAGGGACAGAAGGTGTGGACCTCGCGGCTACAGCACTCCGAGCTGATGATCCTGCTCGCGCGCACCACTCCGCTCGCGCAGGTCGAGAAGCGCACCGACGGCATGTCGGTGTTCCTGGTGGACACGCGCGAGGCACTCGGCCGCGGCATGACGGTGCGGCCGATCCGCAACATGGTGAACCACGAGACGAACGAGGTGTTCTTCGACGGGCTGGAAGTCCCCGTCGAGAACCGCATCGGCGAGGAAGGGAAGGGCTTTCGCTATCTCCTCGACGGGCTGAACGCCGAGCGCATCCTGATCGCTGCCGAATGCATCGGCGATGGCTACTGGTTCGTCGAGCGGGCGGTGCGCTACGCGAAGGAGCGCGTGGTGTTCGGCCGGCCGATCGGGCAGAACCAAGGCGTGCAGTTTCCGATCGCCGAGTGCCACATCGAGATCGAGGCGGCGAACCTCGTACGCTGGAAAGCGGCCGCGCTCTACGACGCGAGGCAGCCCTGCGGCGCCGAGGCCAACATGGCGAAGCATCTCGCTGCCAAAGCCTCCTGGGAGGCGGCGAACGTCTGCCTGCAGACCCACGGCGGCTTCGGTTTCGCCGCCGAGTACGACGTCGAGCGCAAGTTCCGCGAGACCCGCCTTTATCTCGTGGCGCCGATCTCGACCAACCTCATCCTCTCGTACATCGCCGAGCACGTGCTCGGCCTGCCGCGCTCCTTTTAGCCGTAGCCGGCCACGGTTTCGCAGGGTGTCCTCGTCGATTCACTTCTTCCAGGCAGGGGCGCGCTTCTCGATGAACGCGCACATCCCTTCGCGACCCTCCGGGTGCGCGAAGTCGGCCGCGATGACCTCCCCCGCGAGCGCGTAGGCTCGCTCGAGCGGGAGCTCCATCTGCTGGTAGAACGCGCGCTTTCCGGCGGCGACCGTCGCCGGTGGTTTTTCGGCCAGCGTGCGCGCGAGCGCTTCGGTCGCCGTATCGAGCTCGGCGTCCGGGACGACGCGGTTGACGAGACCCCAGGCGAGCGCGCGCTCGGCATCCACCGGCTCGCCGGTGAGCAGCATCTCGAGCGCGTGCTTGCGCAGGAGGTTGCGGCCGATCGCCACCCCGGGCGTCGAGCAGAAGAAACCCCAGCTCACCCCCGGCGCGACGAACTTCGCGCTCGCAGCCGCGAGCGCGAGGTCGCACTGGGCGACGAGCTGGCAGCCGGCGGCGGCGGCCGCACCCTGCACCTTCGCGATCACCGGCTGCGGCAGCTTCGGAATCGCGGCCATCATGCGGCTGCAGCGGGCGAAGAGCTCCGCGATCGCCGGCTGCTCGCCGAGCGCGCGGATCTCCTTCAGATCGTGCCCGGCGCAGAATCCGCGCCCGCGCGCGGCGATCACCACCACCCGCACGCTGCGGTCGGCGGCAACCGCCTCGAATGCACCCTCGAGCGCGGCGATCATCGCGCTCGTCAGCAGATTCATCTGCTGCGGGCGATTGAGCGTGAGCGTCGCGACGCCGTCGCGATCCTCCCGCAGCAGGATCGGCTCTTCGCTCTGCGGAACTGCGCTCATGTCGATCTCTCCTTCAGGTGTCGATCGCGGAGGCGGATTTCGCCCGCTCGCGCAGGACGAACTTCTGGATCTTTCCGGTCGAGGTCTTCGGCAGCTCGCCGAACACCACCGCGCGTGGCACCTTGAAGTGCGCAAGCCGCTCGCGGCAAAACGCGATCAGCTCGGCTTCGGTGGCGGACGCCCCGGCTTTGAGCTCGACGAAGGCGCATGGCGTCTCGCCCCATTTCGGGTCCGGCTGCGCCACCACCGCGACCGCGAGCACCGCCGGATGCCGATAGAGCACGTCCTCGACCTCGAGCGAGGAGATGTTCTCGCCGCCCGAGATGATGATGTCCTTCGAGCGGTCCTTGATTTTGACGTAGCCGTCCGGATGCACGACGGCGAGGTCTCCGGAGTGGAACCAGCCTCCGGCGAACGCCTTCCCGGTCGCAACCGGGTTCTTCAGGTAGCCCTTCATCGTGATGTTGCCGCGGAACATGATCTCGCCCATCGTCTCGCCGTCGGCCGGCACCGGCGTCATCGTTTCCGGGTCCATCACCGCGAGCCCTTCCTGCATCAGGTAGCGCACGCCCTGGCGCCCGTTGAGCCGGGTCCTCTCGGCGATGTCGAGTGCCGCCCACTCCTCCTGTTTCGCGCACACGGTCGCCGGACCGTACACCTCGGTGAGGCCGTAGACGTGCGTCAGATCGAAGCCCATGCGCTCCATGCCCTCGATCATCGCTGCCGGAGGCGCCGCCGCCGCGACCATCGCACTCACCTTGTGCGAGATGCCCTTCTTCCATTCCTCCGGCGCGTGGATCAGGGTGGTGTGCACGATCGGCGCGCCGCAGTAGTGAGTGACGCGGTGCTCGCGAATGAGGTCGAAGATCGCTTTCGCCTCCACCTTGCGCAGGCAGACGTTGGTGCCCGCGTTCGCCGCCATCGTCCACGGAAAGCACCAGCCGTTGCAATGGAACATCGGCAGCGTCCACAGGTACACCGAGTGCGGCGGCATGCCCCAGGTGACGATGTTGCAGACGGCGTTGAGGTACGCGCCGCGGTGGTGATAGACCACGCCCTTCGGATCGCCGGTCGTGCCGGAGGTGTAGTTGAGCGCGATCGCGTCCCATTCGTCCTGCGGCCAGCGCCAGGCGTACTGCGGATCGCCCGAAGCGAGGAACGACTCGTAGTCGATGTCGCCGAGCGCGCTTGCCTCCCCTCGGTACTCCGGGTCGTTCACGTCCACCACGAACGGTCGCGTATTCAGCTTCGCGAGCGCGCGCGCGATCGTGGGCGCGAACTCGCGGTCAGTGAAGAGCACCTTCGCCTCCCCGTGCTCCAGCATGAACGCGATTGAATCGGCGTCGAGCCGGGTGTTGAGCGCGTTCAGCACCGCGCCTGCCATCGGCACGCCGAAGTGGCATTCGTACATCTCGGGCGTGTTGGCGAGCATCGCCGCCACCGTGTCGCCACGACCTACCCCGCGCGCGGCGAGCGCGGAGGCGAGCCTGCGGCAGCGCGCGTAGGTCTCGGCCCAGGTGTAACGGCGCGCGCCGTGCACCACCGCGACGCGCTTCGGGTATACCGCGGCGGCGCGCTCCAGAAAACCGAGCGGTGTCAGCGGCACATGATTCGCCGGGTTGCGATCGAGGCCGAGGTCGTAGGCATTCGGGTTCGCGCTCATGGTGGCACAGTATAGCCCTGCGCGACGCTCGCGGCAGCGGGTTCGCCGGGTCCTGCGGGTGCCGCCCCGCAGCGCCTCCGCCGTACAATCGGCGCGCATGATTCTCGTCACCGGCGGCGCCGGCTTCATCGGCGCGAATTTCGTTCTCGAATGGCACCGGCTGCGCGAGGAGCCGGTCCTCAACCTGGATGCGCTCACCTACGCCGGAAACCGGGCGAACCTGGCCTGCCTCGAGGAAAGCCCGCGCCATCTCTTCGTGCACGCCGACATCGGCGATGCCGAAGCGGTGTCGGCGTTGCTGCGCACGCACCGCCCTCGCGCGATCGTGAACTTCGCCGCCGAGACGCACGTGGACCGCTCGATCCGCGATGCGGAGGCCTTCGTGCGCACCAACGTCACCGGCACCTTCCGTCTGCTCGAGTCGGCACGCGTCTGGTGGGAGAGTCTTCCGCAAACCGAAAAGGCCGCATTCCGCTTCCTGCATGTCTCCACCGACGAGGTGTACGGCTCCCTCGAGCCGGAGGAAGCGCCGTTTCGGGAAACCACGCCCTTTGCGCCGAACAGCCCGTACGCCGCGTCCAAGGCGGCCTCCGACCACTTCGCGCGCGCGTGGCATCGCACCTACGGCCTGCCGGTGATCGTCACCCGCTGCTCCAACAACTACGGCCCGTACCAGCTCCCGGAGAAGCTCGTCCCGCTCGTGATCCACCGCGCGCTCGCCGGCCGGTCGCTGCCGCTCTACGGCGACGGCCGCCAGGTGCGCGACTGGGTCTACGCGCTCGATCACTGCGCCGCGCTGCGCCGCGTGCTCGAGGCTGGCAGGCCGGGAGAGACCTACAACATCGGCGGGAACTGCGAGAGGACGAACCTCGAAGTCGTGCATGCGGTGTGCGCCGTGCTCGACGAGGAGCGTCCGCGCCCCGACGGACGGAGCTACCGCGAGCAGATCGCCTTCGTGCCGGACCGCCCGGGCCACGACCGCCGCTACGCGATCGATGCCGGCAAGATCGAGCGCGAGCTCGGCTGGCGGCCGGCCGAGTCTTTCACCAGCGGAATCCGCAAGACGGTGCGCTGGTACCTGGAGAACGCCGCCTGGGTCGAGGCCGCGACCGGCGGTGCATACCGCGAATGGATCGCGAAGCACTACGGCACATGAAGATCCTGCTCTTCGGCGCGAATGGACAGGTGGGCTGGGAACTTGCGCGTTCGCTCGCCCCGCTCGGCGAGCTCGAAGCCGTCGGCCGGCCGGAGGCCGATTTCGAGGACCTCGACCGGCTGCGCGAGACCGTGCGTCGCGCCGCCGCCTCGATCCTGGTGAATGCCGCCGCCTGGACCGCGGTGGAAGAGGCCGAGGACGAGCCTGCGCGCGCGCTGCGCGTCAACGCCGAGGCGGTGGCATTGCTCGCGGAGGAAGCGAAAGCGAGCGGTGCGCTGCTGGTGCACTACTCGACCGATTACGTCTTCGCCGGCGAAAAACCGGTCGCGTACACCGAAGACGATCCGACCGGGCCGCTCAATGCCTACGGGCGCTCCAAACTCGCGGGCGAAGAGGCCATCCGCGCCTCCGGCTGCCGCCATCTGGTGTTCCGTACGAGCTGGGTGTACGCCGCGCGCGGGAAGAACTTCGTGCGCACGATCCTGCGTCTCGCCCGCGAAAGGACGAGCCTCGAGGTGGTGGACGACCAGGTGGGCGCGCCCACCTCGGCCGAGCTCGTCGCCGATGCCACCGCGCTCTGCCTCCATCGCCTGCGCTGCGAGCCATCGCTCGCGCAGCGCGGCGCCGGCACCTACCATCTCGCGGCAGCGGGCGAGACGAGCTGGTGCAGATTCGCGCGCTTCGTCCTCCAGGAGGCGGCGTGCGCCGGCATGCGCCTCGCGCTCGCGCCGGAGGCGGTGTGCGCGGTCTCGAGCCGCGATGTTCCGCAGCGTGCGCGCAGGCCCCAGAATTCGCGTCTCGACACCGCTCGTCTCGAACGCACCTTCGGGCTGCGCATGCCGCACTGGCGATGGCATGCCGCGCGCACGGTCCGGCAGATCGCACGACAGGGGGAAGCATGAAACGCAGGGGAATCGTGCTTGCCGGTGGTGCCGGCACGCGGCTCCATCCGGCCACGCTCGCGGTCTCGAAGCAGCTCCTGCCGGTGTTCGACAAGCCGATGGTCTACTACCCCCTCGCGACGCTGATGCTCGCCGGAATCCGCGAGATCCTGGTGATCTCGACGCCGCAGGACACGCCGCGCTTCGCGCAGCTCCTCGGCGACGGCACTCAGTGGGGAATCGCGCTCTCCTACGCGGTGCAGCCCGCTCCCGAAGGCATCGCACAGGCGCTGCTCATCGGCGCCCGCTTCCTCGCCGGAGAGCCCTGCGCGCTCGTGCTCGGCGACAACATCTTCTACGGCCACGACCTCGTGCGTCTGCTCGAACGCGCCGCCGCGCGCGCGCGCGGTGCGACCGTCTTCGCCTACCACGTGCAGGACCCCGGGCGCTACGGCGTGGTCGAGTTCGACGCCGCGCGGCGCGTCCGGAACATCGAGGAAAAACCCGCCCGACCGAAATCCGCCTACGCGGTTACCGGACTCTACTTCTACGATGGCGAAGCGGTCGATCTCGCGCGCACGCTTGCGCCCTCGGCGCGCGGCGAGCTCGAGATCACCGACCTCAACCGGCTCTACCTCGAGCGCGGAGAGCTCTCGGTCGAGCTGCTGGGGCGGGGCTTCGCCTGGCTCGACACCGGCACGCACGAGTCGCTGCTGGAGGCGAGCCAGTTCGTCGCCACGCTCGAGCACCGACAGGGGTTCAAGATCGCCTGCCCGGAAGAGATCGCCTGGCGGCGGGGCTGGATCGATTCGGCGCAGCTCGAGCGGCTCGCGAAGCCGATGGAAAACAACGGCTACGGCCGCTACCTCGCGAGCCTTCTGCGCGAGCCGGTGTTCTGACGATGAAGGTCGCGCCCACCGCGCTTCCGGGAGTGCTCGTTCTCGAACCGCAGGTCCACGCCGACGCGCGCGGCTTTTTCTACGAAAGCTTCAACCAGCGGGCCTTCGACGCCGCCGTCGGTCCCGGGTTCGCGTTCGTGCAGGACAACCACGCGCGCTCGGTGCGCGACACGGTCCGCGGCCTGCACTACCAGACCGCACCGCACGCGCAGGGCAAGCTCGTGCGCGCGATCGCGGGCGAAATCTACGACGTCGCGGTAGACCTCCGGCCCGGTTCCGCCACCTTCGGGCGCTGGATCGGGATGACGCTGTCGGCGGAAAACCGTCGCCAGCTCTGGATCCCGCCCGGCTTCGCGCACGGCTACTGCGTGATCTCCCAAAGCGCCGAGGTGCTCTACAAGGTGACCGACTACTACGCCCCGGAGTGCGAGCGCACGATCCTCTGGAACGACCCGGAGCTCTCGATCGCCTGGCCGCTCGCGGGCGAACCGATCCTTTCGGCGAAGGATCGTGCGGGGGTGCGGCTGCGCGAGGCGATCGGAGGCTGAGAGCGACGAGCCGGTACCTGCTCAGAGCCTGCGCCAGAGGCTTCCGCCGGCTGCGGCGCGGTCGAGCGCGTCGAGGTAGGCCTCGTGCGCCGCCGCCTCTTCGGGGCTCGCGCGAACGACGACCAGAGCAGAGGGATCCACCGCGGCGGCGCTGTCGTTCGCCTGCGCCGCTGCCTGCAGCTCGATCTGGAGACTGTCCTGCCCACGGGTCATCGCGAGGTAGACGTCGGCGAGCAGCCGCGCGTCCAGTTGTGCACCGTGCAGGTGCCGGTGCGAGTGGTCCACGCCGTAGCGCTCGCACAGCGCGTCGAGCGAATTCTTCCTGCCCGGATGCAGCTCGCGCGCGAGCGCGAGCGTGTCGACGATGCGCGCGACGTGGTGCGCGAGCGGCGGCCGGCCGATGCGCGCGAGCTCCGCGTCCAGGAACTCGACGTCGAACTCGGCGTTGTGGATCACGAGTTCGGCGCCGGCGATGTAGGCGAGGAACTCGTCCGCGATGTCGGCAAAGCGCGGCTTGTCGGCGAGGAACTCGCGCGTGATGCCGTGAATCCGGAGCGCGCCCTCCTCGATCTCGCGCTCGGGATTGAGGTAACAGTGAAAGCCCCGGTCGCTCGGGCGACGGTCGATGAGCTCGACGCATCCGATCTCGACGATGCGGTCGCCGAGCCGCGCGTGCAGTCCGGTGGTTTCGGTGTCGAGTACGATCTGGCGCATCGGGCGCTCGGGCTCTGCGCGGGCTCGCGCCACGCTGCCCGCGGGCTTCCCGAGGAACGCGGCGCGCGAGCGCGTTGCGTCGAGCCGGGCGCCGATGGTAGCGGAAATCGGTTCCGGGCACGAGGCCGCACGCGCACGGCGCGCTCAGCCTCGGCCCTCGGAGGCGCGCGCGGTGCGCTCGCATTGGATCCGGGCGAGGAGTTCGTCGATCGCCCGATTGGCGAGCGCATCTGCCCGCTCGTTGCCGGGGTGCCCGGCGTGACCGCGCACCCAGCGCCACTCGACCTCGTGCGCCCGCGCGAGCTCGTCGAGCCGCTGCCACAGCTCGGCGTTTTTCACCGGCTTGCGCTCGGCGGTGCGCCAGCCGCGCCGTTTCCAGTCGTGGATCCAGCGCGAGATCCCTTTGTGCACGTACTGCGAGTCGGTGTAGATGCGCACGCGGCTGCGCCGGCGCAGCGCGGCGAGGCCCTCGATCACCGCGCGCAGCTCCATGCGGTTGTTGGTGGTGCGCGGCTCGGCGCCGCAGAGCTCCTTCTCGCGCGCCCCGGAGCGCAGCACCACGCCCCAGCCGCCGGGGCCTGGATTGCCCCGGCAGGCGCCGTCGGCGGCGATCTCCACCTCCGGTTCAGCCATCGCGCCTGCAGGGCGAACTGCGCACCTCGCCGTTGCGCGAGTGCGGCAGCGTCGCGAGCGCGCGCCGCCGTGCCCGCTCGCGCCGCCACGCCGGAGTGATGACGCGCATGCCGTGCACGCGCTTGACCGCGCGCACGACGTACACGCCACCGAGGATCGGCCACCAGCGCGCCCCGGCCTGCTCCAAGAACCGCAGCCGCCGGAGCCACGCCGCGCTCGCGAGCGGCGGCACGTAGCATCCGAAGCGGCCGCCGTTCAGCTCGAAGCCCAGGAGCTTGAGCCATTCCTTGAGGCGCAGCAGTCCGACGAAGCGCCCGTCCCACGGTGCGCCGACCGCACGCCGGCGACGTTCGCTCATCAGCCTCTGGCGCAACCGCCACAGCGACAGCGGGTTGAAGCCGGAGATCACGATCTGGCCCTCGGGCATCAGCACGCGCTCGGCCTCGCGCAGGACTTGGTGCGGATCGCCCGAGGCTTCCAGCGCGTGCGGCAACGCGATCAGGTCCACGCTCCGGTCGGCGAGCGGAAGCTGCTGCGGATCGGCGGCGACCGATCCGCCGGGCTCCAGCGCGACCGTGAAGCGAAACGGGATGCGGTTCGCGGCCAAGAAATCGATGCCCGGCAGACCCGCCTGCAGGGCGCGATAGCCGAACACGTCCTCGGTCGCGGCGGCGAACTGCGCCAGCTCCCACGCGAGCACATAACGGCCCTGCGCGGTCGCGAACCAGTCGGCGAGCTGCGCCGAATGGAAATTGCGGCCGCCGTTATACTTCGCGGGGCCCGTGGAGACGAAGGACCGCCGATCCATGCTCCAGATCGTTCCTGTCGCGGCATTCCGAGACAACTACATCTGGACGCTGCGCGCCGGCGCGTACGCCGCGGTGGTCGATCCGGGCGACGCCACGCCGGTGCAGGACTATCTGCGGCGCGAGAACCTGCGGCTGTGCGCGATCCTCGCCACGCACCACCATCCGGACCACGTCGGCGGCGTCGCGGAGCTCGCCGCGGCGGCCCCGGTGCCGGTCTACGGCCCGCGCGGCGAGCCGATTCCGGCGCGCACGCATGCGCTCGCCGAAGGCGACACGGTGGAGATCCCCGAGCTCGGCGTCCGCTTCGCGGTGTTCGACATTCCCGGCCACACGCGCGGGCATGTAGCCTATTATGGCGCAGGATCCCTTTTCTGCGGCGACACGCTCTTCGCTTGCGGCTGCGGGCGGCTGTTCGAAGGAACGGCAAAGCAGATGGTGCGCTCGCTCGAGAAGCTCGCGGCGCTGCCGGAGGACACGAAGGTCTACTGCGGGCACGAGTACACGCTCGCCAACATCGACTTCGCGCGCAAGCTGGATGCGGAAAACGCGGCGCTCGCCGCACGCGAGGAGCGCGCGCGGCGAGCGCGCGCCGCAGGACGACCGACGCTGCCCTCGACCGTCGGCGAAGAGCGCGCGACGAATCCGTTCCTGCGCTGCGCCGAGCCGGCCCTGATCGCCGCCGCGAGCCGTTACCGCGGGCAGCCCGTCCGCGATCCGGTGCAGGTCTTCGCCGCGATCCGCGAGTGGAAGAACCGCTCCGGATGAACCGCGCGCGCCTCGCCGCTGTCGTCGCGACCGTACTGCTCGGCGCATGCGCCAGTGCGCCGCCGGCTCCACCGCCGGTGGCGCAAGCCGCACCCGCACCGACCGGACCGGTGTTCACGGGCGAGGATCGTCCGGTCGCCCCGGCCGCCGCGGTGCAGCCGCCGACACCCCCGCTCCCCGCACCGCCGCCGCAGGCGGCCGACTCGGCGAGGCCGCTCGACGCCACCCGTCTTCCGCCCTTCGACGGTGCGCGGATCGAACTCCCCCCTTTGCCGCGCATCGCGACGGTGGACAGAACCGTGCGCCCGGACGATCTCTGGCAGAGGATCCGCGACGGCTTCGCGATGCCCGACCTCGACGGGCCGCTGGTGCGCGAGAAGATCGCCTGGTACGTCGCCCGTCCGGACTATCTCAAGCGCATGTTCGGCCGCGGCCGGCTCTATCTTTACCACATCGTCGAGGAAATCGAGCGCCGGGGACTTCCGACCGAGCTCGCGCTGCTGCCGATGGTGGAGAGCTCGTTCAACCCGATGGCGTATTCGCGCGCCCACGCTTCCGGCCTGTGGCAGTTCATTCCCGGCACCGGCAAGCGCTACGACCTCAAGCAGAACTGGTGGTACGACGCACGGCGCGACATCGTGGACTCGACCTCCGCGGCGCTGGAGTACCTGAAGGATCTCTACGACATGCACGGGGACTGGCATCTCGCGCTCGCGTCCTACAACTGGGGCGAGAACGCGGTCGCGCGCGCCCTGGAGAAAAATCGCGCCGCCGGGCTGCCGCTCGACTACTCCAGCCTCTCGATGCCGCTCGAGACGCGGCACTACGTGCCGAAGCTCCAGGCGCTGAAAGCGATCGTCTCCGATCCGTCGGTCTTCGGCCTCGAGCTCGAACCGATCCCGAACCAACCTTACTTCGCCACCATCGAGAAGACGCGCGACATCGACGTGCGGCTCGCGGCGCGGCTCGCCGAGATGTCGGTCTCGGAGTTCATCGCGCTCAATCCGGGCTTCAACCGCCCGCTGATCCCGGTGCGCGAGAAGGCGCGCATCGTGCTTCCGGCCGACCGTGTCGAGGTGTTTCGCGCCAACCTGCAAAAATACGACGACAGGCAGCTCGTTTCCTGGCGCACCTACCATCCGGCGAAGGGCGAGACGCTGGAGGCGATCGCGCGGCGCTTCGGCATCGGGGTGGCCGAGCTGCGGGAAGTGAACGGCCTCGGCCGGCGCTCGCGCGCAGTTCCGGAACTGCTGGTGGTGCCGACGGCAGGCGCGGCCAGCTTCGCGCGCCTACCGATCATGTACGCGCCACCGATTCCGCTCGCACCGCTGCGCGCGACGCGCCATCGCGTGCAGCCGGGCGAGACGCTGGCGACGATCGCCGCGCGCTACCGCGTGAGCGTGGAGGACCTGAGGCGCTGGAACCCGATCGGCCGGCTTCAACCCGGCCAGGTTCTCACGATCCAGCACCGCGCCGCGCCCGCCGGCAAGCCGGTACGCAAACCGGCGGCGGGGAAACCTCACAAGCCGAAACCGGCCAAAAAAATCGTCCGGAAGGCGGAAAAGTAACGGTGCTTCGGCCGCCCCCCAGCTTTCTGGGACCGGCGCACCCTGCCGAATCCGTGGAAGCCGTAAAGGCAGCAACCTGCGGACATCGGCGAATGCTGTCGCGAGATGGCAAACTCGCACACGCTGAGATAGCTGCCTCGCATCAGTATGTTGCGATGTATTTCTGAGACGATCTACGAGATTTTGACGCGCTGCGGAACGAACCTTCTCGGGCACTTTTTACAATGCGCTTTTCGCCATGGCTCGCCGTCTTCGCAGCGCGGTGCTCTGCGCCCTCCTTTTCTGCGGCGCGCTGCCGTGGCGCTCCGAGGCAGCCGATCCTCTCGCGATGCTGCTGATCGGGATCGCGCGGGACATGCTGCTTTCGCACATCCTGCGCGAGGCGCGGCCCGAGCCGGCGCCGCCCGCTCCTCCGCCCCGGGTCTATCCGGGCACGACCGTCGAGCCGGCGCAGCTGCGGCGGCTGATCGACGAGTCTTTTGGCTACCTCTCGGAGGCGCAGCGCGAGGAGGTATTCGACGCGCTCCAGAGCGCGATCTTGGATCCACGCCATGCCGCGATCCGCGCTTCGCTACTCGAATACTTCGCGCACCGCGCCCTCGCGGTGCGCGCGATGCGCGAGCGCTTGGCCCGTCTTTCCGTCGAAGAAAAAGTCCGCGTCGCCGAGGAATTCCGCGCCGCGCTCGCGGCGCTGCCCCCGGACGAGCGCGGGGAGCTCGGCGAAGCGTTGCGCAGGGGGCTGCTGCCGGTGCCCGAGGATCTCGGTCAGATGATGCTCGCCGCGCTCTCGCGGTAGAGCACGCAGCGCACCGTCCGCGTCGGCGAAAGGCGCACCGGCTGCGGCCCTTCGAGGCGGCAAGCGGGCCGCACCTTCGGGCAGCGCGGGTAAAAAGGGCAGCCTGCCGGCGGCGCGGCTGGCGAGGGTAGCTCGCCGGCGAGCCGCACCGGTGCGCCGGGCGCCTCGATCCGCGGCACCGCCGCGAGCAGCGCCTCGGTATAGGGGTGCTTCGGCGCGCCCAGCACCTCTTCCGCCGTGCCGCGCTCGACGATCCGGCCGAGGTACATCACCGCCACCTCGTGCGCGAGATATTCGACGACCGAAAGGTTGTGCGTGATGAAGAGATAGGCGAGCCCGAGCCGCTGCTGCAGCTCCCGCAGCAGGTTGAGGATCTGCGCCTGCACCGAGACGTCGAGCGCGCTGGTGGGCTCGTCACAGACGACGAGCCGCGGCTCGACCGAAAGCGCGCGCGCGATCGCGATGCGCTGGCGCTGGCCGCCGGAGAATTCGTGCGGGTAGCGCGCGGCCGCCGCTGCCGGTAGCCCCACCTGTTCCAGGAGCGCGGCAACGCGCGCGGCGCGATCGGCCTCGTCCGTCCCCACGCCGAGGGCGCGCATTCCCTCGGCGAGAATGTCCGCCACCCGCATGCGCGGATTGAGCGAGGCGTACGGGTCCTGGAACACGATCTGCATCGCGCGCCGCAGCCGGCGCATGCGCTCGGCGCCGAGGGTGGCGAGATCGACGCCGTCAAAACGTACCGAACCGTCCGACAGGGGCAGCAGGCGAAGGATCGCCTTGCCGAAAGTGGTTTTGCCGCAGCCCGATTCGCCCACCAGCGCGAGCGTGCGCCCGGCACGGATCTCGAGCGAGACGCCGTCCACCGCCCTCACCCAACCGACGGTGCGCCGCAGTACCCCGCGCCGGATCGGGAAATGCACTTTCAGGTCCTTCACTTCCAGCAGCGCAGGCGCATCGGCCGCCGCACCGACACCGTCCCCGGCAGCCATCCGCGTCGGCTCTCCGGGCCCTGCTGCAGGCCCCTTCTCGCGCAGCAAGCAGCGCACGAGGTGCGCACCTTCCAGCTCCACCATGCGCGGCGCCACCGTCCTGCAGCGCTCGAGCGCCTCCTCGCAGCGCTCGGCGAAGCGGCAGCCGCGAAACTCTGCGCAAAGCGCCGGAACCTGGCCGGGAATCACCGCGAGCGCCGCCCCCCGCTTGTCCCGGCCGGGCAGTGCGTCGAAGAGCTTGCGCGAGTACGGATGCTGAGGCGCGCGAAAGAACTGCTCTCGGCTCGCTACCTCGACGATCTGTCCCGCGTACATCACCGCCACGCGCTGCGCCATCTGTGCCACCACGCCGAGGTCGTGGGTGATCAGAAGCACCGAAAGCCCGCGCTCGGCCTGGAGCCGCGCGAGCAACTCCAGGATCTGCGCCTGGATGGTGACGTCGAGCGCGGTGGTCGGCTCGTCGGCCAACAGGATCTGCGGATCGGCGGCAAGCGCCGCCGCGATCATCACCCGCTGCTTCAAGCCTCCGGAGAGCTGGAACGGAAACTCGCCGAAGCGGCGCGCCGGATCCGGAACGCCGGCCTGCTCGAGCAGCTCGAGCGCCCGGCGCCGCGCCACCTGTCCGCGCAGCGGAGTATGGCGGCGGATCACCTCCAGCACCTGGCGGCCGACGGTGAGCACCGGATTGAGCGCGGTCGAGGGTTCCTGGAAGATCATCGCCACGCGCCGGCCCCGCACCGCGCGCATCGCCGCCTCCGGCAGCGCGAGAATGTCGGTGTCGTCCAGAAGCACGCGGCCGGCGGCGATGCGCCCGGTCTCCGGCAGCAGCCGCATCAGCGAAAGCGCGGTCATCGTCTTGCCGCAGCCCGATTCGCCCACCAGCGCGAAACACTCGCCTCGGCGGAGCTCGAGATCGACGCCATCCACCGCGCGCACCTCGCCCTGCGGCGAGTCGAGCCGTGCCGCGAGCGCCTCGACCGTGAGCGCCACCGCGCTCACCGCGTCCCCACCGCCGCCACCGGACCGATGCGCACGCGCGGATCGAAGCCGTCGCGCACCGCGTCGGCGAAGAGGTTCGCCGCCAGCACCAGCACCAGCAGGAAGACGAACGCGCTGGCGAGCGTCCACCACACCACCGGATCGCGCGACATCTCCAAGCGCGCCGAGTTGATCATCGTGCCGAAGCTGTGGGTGGACGGATCCACGCCGACGCCGACGTAGGAGAGCACCGCCTCGGCGAGCACCAGGCCCGAGAAGTCCATCACCATCGCGATCACCACGAGGTGGGCGACGTTCGGCAAGACGTGGCGCGAAAGCACGCGGCCGTGACGCACCCCGAGCGCGTGCGCCGCCTGGATGTATTCGAGCTCCGAGAGCTTGAGCGTCTCGCCGCGCAGCAGCCGCGCGAGTCCCGTCCAACTCGAGAGGCCGAGGATCGCGCACAGCACCAGCAGCTTCGCGTCCGCGCGGTGCGCGGCGGTGACGAACCATTCCGGATGCCGGTCGATCACCACCTGCATCATCAGCACCGAGGCGGCGATCAGCAGCACGCCGGGTATCGAGTTGAGCGTGGTGTAGACGTACTGGATGACGTCGTCCACCCAGCCGCGGAAGTAGCCCGCGAGGATGCCGAGCGCCACACCCACCGGCAGCAGCACGAGCGTGGTCACCGTGCCGATGACGAGGCTTGTGCGCACCGATTTCAGCGCGATGTAGAAGACGTCGTTTCCGACCTTGTCGGTACCGAGCACATGGTAGCCGCCCGAGAGCGCGAGCGCCGGTCCGAACAACGCGGCGAGCGCGGCGAACGCCCAGAACCCCGCATGCCACGGAACCTCCGGGCGCCGGCGCCGCAGCCGCGCGGTGACGAGCGCGGCGACGGCGATGGCGAGAGCGGCCCACGCCGCGCCTTGCGCCGTGCGCCAGGCCACGTCCGCCGCCCAGTCGGCTTCGTCGGCGAGGTGCGCGCCGCCCCAGCGCAGCCGCGGATACTCGCGCGCGACGCCGCCGCCGGGCCGCTCGACCTGCTCCTTGGCGTAGGAGCGCGTCGCGAGCGGCGCGGAGTAGGTCTTTTCGTTGCGCTGGCGAAGCTCGGGCAGCAGCCCGTCGAGCAGCGACAGCACCTCGACGCTGTAGGCGGCCGGCTCGCCCGGCGCCTTCGGCGAAAGCCGCGGGCGGTAGTGCAACGAGTCGGCGAGCGCGACCGCGAGATAGGCCGCGAGCACCACCGAGGAGGCGAGCGCCGCCGGGCTGCGAAAGACGCGTCCCCAGGGCGCGGCGAGGTGCGCGCGGCGCCGGCAGTGGAGACCGTAGCCCACTGCCGCCGCGACGAGCAGCCAGATCAGCAGATCGGTGAGGAGGAGGACCGGCACGCTATTCGAACCGGATGCGCGGATCCACCAGGGTGTAGGAGAGATCGGTGAGGATCAGGCCGACGATGTAGAGCACCGAGCCGATGAACACCATCGCACGCACCACCGCGAAGTCCTGCGCCCCGATCGCGTCGATCGTGTAGCTGCCGAGCCCCGGAATGCCGAAGAACGACTCCATCAGCAAGCTGCCGAGGAAGAGCAGCGGAATCACCGCCACCACGCCGGTGAGAATCGGGATGAGCGCGTTCCTCAGCACGTGACCGAAGAGCACCGCGGCCTCCGAAAGTCCCTTGGCGCGCGCGGTACGCACATAGTCGCGGCCGATCTCTTCCAGAAAAATCGTGCGGTACCAGCGCGTGCTCGACCCGATGCCGGCGACGACGCCGATCAGGACCGGCAGCACCAGGAACTTGAATGCCTCCGGCCCTTCGGCGTAGCCCGAGATCGGCACCAGGCGCCAGAGCTTCGCGAGCAGGTACTGGCCGCCGATGATGTAGAACAGCGTCGAGATGGACATCATCGCGACGCACGCCACCACGCCCCAGAAGTCGAGGTAGGTGGCGCGGAAGAACGCGAGTGCGAGCGCGAAGGTGACGCACACCGCGAGTCCCACCAGGAACACCGGAACCGCGAGCGCGAGGCTCGGCCCCATGCGCGTGGCGATCTCGCGCCCGATATCGCGCTTGTCTTCCGAGAATCCGAAGTCGAAGACGAAGAGCCGCACCGACTTCTCGAAGAAGATCGTGCGCGTGAACTTCTCGATTCCCTGCGCCCCGGCGTTCCACAGCAGCGGCCGGTCGTAGCCGCGCTCGGCTTTCCACTTCTCGATCGCCTCGGGGGTGACACGCTTTGCGCCGAGCTGCATGCGCGCCATGTCGTCGGGCGAGTTGACCACGAAGAAGAGCACGAAGGTGAACAGGTTGATCCCGACGAGGATCGGGATCGCGTAGAGTAGGCGCCGGACGAGGTACGCGGTCATGCCGCCGGGCGCGGCGCAGGCCGGGCCACCGAACGCTCGCGGCGGCGGTGCACGACGAAGGCCGGCACGAGGGAGGCCGCGAGCAGCGCCGCACCGAGCGCGATCGGCCACAGTACCGGCCGGTTCCACTCGCGCCGCACCGCCGCACGCCGCGCCGCATCCACGCGCAGGTACTTGAGATTGTTGCCCGACATCTCGTTCACCTTCGCGTTCGCGAGCCAGCCGTGCGAGAGCGCGAAGCGCTTCGGATGGAACCCGCCGATCCAGGGCGCGTCGTGGCGGAAGATCTCGACCATGCGGTCGATGATCCGTTGGCGCTCGGGCGAATTCGGCATCGTGCGCATCTGCTCGAACAGCGCGTCGAACTCCGGGTTCGCGTAGTTCGCCGCGTTCTCGCCCTGCGCCAGCGCCCGGCTCTGCGGGCCGTGCAGCAGGAACATGAAATTCTCCGGGTCCGGGTAGTCGGCGATCCAGCCGATCATGAAGAGCTGGGCATTGCCCTTGCGCAGCTTCTCCTGGAATCGGTTCCAGTCGGTCTGGCGCGGCACGAACTGGATCGAGAGCTTCGCGAACTGCCGACGCCACCAGTCGGTGAGTGCCTTGTCCGCGGGACCGCGCTGCACCGAGTCGAGATGCAGTACCAGCGGCTCGCCGGTACGCGCGTCGCGTCCGTCGGGCCAGCCCGCCTCCGCGAGCAGCTTCTTCGCCTCCTCGATCGGGCGGCGCTCCGCGCGGCCGTCGCGCCAGAGGTGCGTGAGCGGGTTGATGCCGTCCGGACCCTCCCGGTAGCCGAAGATGCCGGGGGCGAGCGGGCTATGCGCAGGCACGCCGCG
>Ga0308420_1000210_pt1 | contig 26609 bp, 31 predicted proteins | sample HotsprSampleMS55_FD_203802 | JGI IMG/M metagenome (GOLD analysis project Ga0308420, IMG submission 203802) | Hot spring phototrophic mat microbial communities from Mushroom Spring, Yellowstone National Park, Wyoming, United States - 20090730_MS55 ... | reverse complement strand
AGAGACTGAACTTATTATATCACTGTTTTTTCGGACTAAAGACGAAATGATACATGTCTCATACTGAATACAGTGCACAATTTGTTCAGTATAGTTCAGTGTTCCTTGGATTAGAGGAAGCTCTCTGTTGGGCAAAATGGAGAAATTGCAACTTGAATCGGGATCACTGTTTTGCTACAGTTAAATCTGACACTGGTAGTCGCATATACATATCTATTTCTATTTAATAAGGATTGGTTCTGACCTATGAGCAATGTACCCGATCGCGTTGTCCTAATAGGCGTAGCAGGAGATTCTGGTTGTGGCAAGTCCACTTTTTTACGCCGTCTCAGGGATTTATTTGGCGAAAAGTTTATGACAGTGATCTGTCTGGACGACTACCACAGCCTAGACCGCAAACAACGCAAACAGACGGGTATCACGGCTTTGGACCCTCGTGCCAATAATTTCGACTTGATGTATGAGCAGGTAAAAGCGCTCAAGGAAGGCAAATCGGTGATGAAGCCCATCTACAACCACGAGACTGGCACCATCGATCCCCCTGAGCTAGTGGAACCTAACCATGTGATCGTGATTGAAGGTCTGCATCCTCTGTACGATGAACGGGTCAGGGCATTGCTAGATTTTAGTGTCTATCTCGACCTGAGCGACGAAGTGAAAATTGCTTGGAAGATTCAGCGAGACATGGCAGAGCGGGGGCATACGCTGGAGGATGTGTTACAGGCGATCGAGGCACGCCGCCCTGACTTCACCGCCTATATTGATCCGCAAAAAGCCTATGCCGATGTGGTGCTTCAGATTTTGCCCACTAACCTAATCAAGGAGGACAAAGAGCGCAAAGTGCTACGGGTGCGCTTGATCCAGCGAGATGATGTGACTTCCTTTACCTCCGCTTACTTGTTTGATGAGGGGTCAACCATATACTGGACTCCCTGCGGTAAAAAACTCACCTGCTCCTACCCTGGCATGAGGTTTTTCTATGGATCAGATACATGGTGCGGTAAACCCGCTACCGTACTGGAGGTGGATGGACAGTTTGATCGTCTCGAGGAGGTTCTCTACATCGAGCGGCACCTAAGCAACCTAGATACTAAGTATTGTGGGGAGTTGACTGAACTATTGCTAAAACACCCCAACTACCCAGGTTCCAACAATGGCACAGGTTTGCTTCAAGTAATCGTAGGGTTGAAAATGCGGGCAGTGTATGAGCGCTTGACCCAAAAACCTGTGGAGCAGTTGCAGTTAGCCACGGTCTAACAAATGCCTGAAATTGTGCGGCTGTGCGCCAATATGGAGGGCTTGAGAACGCTGGTAGCTGACAAGTTTGGCATAGGGGCGGGGGTAGGTAATCTCTGGTTGCCAGTGGTGTGTACGGCAAGGGGATCGCTGTTTGCCGAAGTGATTGGGCAGTATGCCGATGGCAGTTACTATCAGCCAGTGCATCTGAGCGATCGCCAGCGCCAGCCCCTCTATCGGTTTGCCTTTGAGCTGTTGGATACCCTGCAAGCTCCTCCCTCAGTGTATCTACTGCAGTTTGCTTGGGGTAGCGACCATCAGGTGATCTTCGACAGACTGATCCCATTCCCAGATAAACCAGCCATTGCGTCGGTGGGTGTGCAAACCCCAGATTTATTTGAGTGCCATTGGTTATGCCTTACAGAACAGCCCATTTATGATTTGGTGATTTATCCATTACCCAATAGCTCACATCCCAACCGTGAAAATCAGAGTAAAATACTTCGCCCTGTTGGCAGAGCAAGCTAGATGCACTGAACAGTGGGTACAGACAGACCCCTGTAGCTGTGCCGATCTCTACAGACAATTACAGCAGGAACACCAGTTTAGCCTGCCCCTGAGCCAACTGCGGGTGGTAGTCAATGAAGAATTTGCGGTTATGGAACGCCAACTGCAGGAGAATGATGAGGTAGTATTTATTCCGCCAGTGTCGGGAGGGTAGATGTGGCAATTTAGCATAACCCACAAGGAGATTGTCCCTGCCCAGTGGAGCCGCCAACTTGCCGATCACAAGGCGGGGGCGTTGGTCACTTTTGAGGGGTGGGTGCGCAATCACCATCAGGGCTGGGAGGTGACGGGTTTGGAATATCACATCTACGAGTCTATGGCGCTCAAAGAAGGTCTGCGCATTTTAACGGAAGCTAGAGAGCGCTTTGACCTAGACGGGGCGGTAGCTTGCCATCGGCAGGGGTACTTAGCCGTGGGGGAGATAGCAGTGTGGGTAGGCACTACAGCGGCTCATCGTGGGGCGGCTTTTGCGGGAACCCAGTACATTATCGACCAGATCAAAAACCGCCTACCTATCTGGAAGAAAGAGTTTTATCGCCATCATCCTCCCCAGTGGGTGGGATGCTGTGGTTTAATGGAGCATTTGCCAGCTTTGGGATAAAGCCCCTAGTAACCCCACTTCCCTATTCAGGACAATGTAGGTGGGGATATTTTGCAGTAGTTTGCTAGCCTTGCCCTTGTGGTGCATAGCTTGCAAGAAGCGATCGCCAGTGGTAAGCCAGGGCAAAATTTGCGGTGCAATACCTCCTGCCACATACAGACCACCATAGGGAAGCAGTTTTAGTGCCAAGTTCCCCGCCTCTGCCCCATAGGCTGAAGCAAACAACTCCATGGTTTGTACCGCAATGGGATCACTGCCTGTCTCAGCCGCTTTGGCGATTTGGGCTGGTTCCATGGCGCTACCGCCCAGGGCTTGGTAGATATGGACAATACCCTGACCAGAGACTATTTGCTCTACGGAAACCCGCCCGTACTTTTGCCATAGGGTTTGCCACACTGCCAACTCAGTGGCATTGCGAGGGGCAAAGTCCACATGACCGCCCTCGCTGGGGTGTACTTGGTAGCCCTGTGTGCCCCATGTAAGGTAGGCTTGCCCCATGCCTGTTCCCGCACCCAGCACAGCAATCGGCGCTTGGGGGATGGGTTGTCCTGCCTGCAAACACAGTAAATCTTGGGGGGGAAGGCTTAGAACACCATAGGCGATCGCCACGAAGTCGTTGATTAAACTCAGTCGGGGAATAGCTAATTCCTGTGCCAGTGCTGAGGCAGATAAATGCCAGCCCACATTGGTTAGATAGGCGCAGTCACCTACCACGGGACCCGCTACCCCAAAGCAAGCCGCCGCAGGGCGTTGGGCACAACTCCCCAAAAAACAGCGCACCATCTCCTCTAAGCTAGGGAAATCGGTGGTTGCATAACATTCCTTGCGCACTATGCCAGCGGATACCTCTGCCAGAGCTAGCAGAGTTTTGGTTCCGCCCACATCACCTGCCAAAACCACTGCCATGGTGCAATACCCAAGTATCCTTGCTACCACCACCTTGGGAAGAGTTCACCACCAGCGATCCCCGCTTCAGGGCCACGCGGGTCAATCCCCCTGGGGTAATCATAATTTCTTTGCCGTAGAGAATGTAGGGGCGCAAATCCACATGACAGCCATTGATCTCTCCGTCGGGGCTACCTGCTAGGGTAGGGACACGGGACAGGGACAGCACAGGCTGGGCAATGTAGTTGCGAGGGTTTGCTTTGATCTTTTCCGCAAATTGCGATCGCTCTTCAGGGCTAGCTTGATTGCCAATTAACATCCCGTAGCCCCCTGATTCATTGGTGGACTTGATTACCAGTTGGTGAAGGTTTTGCAACACATACTCCAACTGCTTTGGCTCCCAGCACAGGTAAGTGGGCACATTGGGCAAAATTGCCGATTCTCCCAAGTAATACTTGATCATCTCTGGCACATAGGCATAGATTGCCTTGTCGTCAGCTACACCTGTACCTAACGCATTGGCGATCGCCACCCTGCCCTGACGGTACACCTCATACAGTCCTGCCACTCCCAAGAGAGAATCGGGGCGAAACACCAAGGGGTCAATGAACCCATCATCAATGCGCCGATAGATGACATCGACCCGCTGAAACCCCTTGGTAGTGCGCATTTTCACATATCCACCCTCAACCACTAAATCCCTGCCTTCTACCAACTCCACTCCCATCTGTTGCGCTAGAAAGGAATGCTCAAAATAGGCAGAGTTGTAGATACCAGGAGTGAGCACTACCACTGTGGGATCGGGCACGGGTGGAGCAATGTAGAGCAGGGTTTCCAGCAGAGAACTGGGGTAGTTCTCCACAGGGCAGATTTGCATCTTGTTGAAAATCTGGGGAAAGGAGCTTTTCATCACCCGCCGATTTTCCAAGAGATAGGACACCCCCGAAGGACAGCGCAGATTGTCTTCTAGCACATAAATCTGTCCGTCCCTGTGGCGCACTAGGTCAGTGCCTGTCACATGGCACCAAACGCCTTGGGGGGGGTGTAATTCTCGGCAGGCGGGCAGATACCCCACTGCAGACAGAATCAACTCTTCGGGGATCACCCGATCCTTAATAATCTTCTGATCCCCGTAAACGTCAGCAATGAACAAGTTTAGGGCGTAGATGCGCTGGCGCAGACCCCGCTCAATGTGTGCCCATTCCTCTGCTGGAATGATGCGGGGAATAATATCAAAGGGCATTACCCGCTCTGTCCCTTGGGCAGAGCCATAGACATTAAAAGTTACCCCCAAGCGAAATAGAGTGTTGCTGGCTGACTGTTGTCTCTGCCGTAGCTCAGCGATACCAATGGCATTGAGACGCTCCACCAACTGCTGGGCGTGAGGGCGGGGTTGACCCTTGCTGATAAAAATCTCATCGTAGAAGTCCCCAGGGTCATAGTTCGCCAAGCTCATAGTTCAGATTACCTCTCAGCTAGGAATTTTGCCCAATTTTTTGGATCATAATCTGTTCTCAGCCCTGTGCCTATTGGTTGTGAACTTTTTTAACGCTTCGCTGAAGTAACTACTCTATTTCATAAAATAGAGTGAACCGAATTCTGCATAATTTATGGAATTTGTAAAACCCTATAATGGCGATCCCCAAGAGGGACATTTATCCACACCCATTAGTGATTCTCCCTTGGTAAGGGCATACATTAGCAATCTGCCTGCCTACCGCGAAGGACTGTCTCCTCTGCTAAGAGGGCTGGAGATCGGCATGGCACACGGCTACTTTTTGGTAGGCCCCGAAATTGTGCTGGGTCCACTGCGGGATTACCCCCAAGCCGCCAACTTGGGCGGTCTGATTACAGCGATCGCTCTGATTTTGATCGCCACTGCCTGCCTTGCCGCTTACGGCATTGTTTCTTTTGACAAAAACACTCCCAGTGATAACCCCTTAAAAACCGCCGAAGGTTGGAGTCAGTTTGCCGCTGGTTTCTTCTTGGGAGGTTGTGGTAGCGCCTTCGTTGCCTACTTTTTGCTGGAGAATTTCACTGGGGTAGATGCCATCTTCAGAGGCTTAGTAAATTAGTTATTGCATCAGGAGAGCTATATGAACGCTGATTACGCCGCATCCTATCTGCCGTGGATTTTGATTCCCGCCATTACTTGGCTGTTTCCCTTAGTAGCCATGGGTTTGCTATTTTTGTATATTGAGAAGTAACTCTTACCTCCCCATGAAGCAGTAAGCCACCCTTGCTCAATGCAGGCGGTGGCTTTTATTTTGGACAAGCTCAGACTAATTTTTACCGACCCACAGGCTTTGTCATCAGGGCAGGGAATTTTAAGTTTTGCACCCAGTAAATATTTGGAAATTTTTTCTGCACTGACACCCCAGATTGGGTATATTGCACTGTGGAGTTTGGGTAATGCCTTGAAGAACACGGTTAACAATTTCCCCCGCTGGTTGGGGATCGCTCTTATGGTTATCTTGTGTTTTTGCCTTAGCGCCTGCACTGCGGGTGTACCTTCTCAGGTTGGGAGTGTCAAAAATAAATCCCTTGGAATTACTGAGGTGTCTCCGCCAGTGGCGATCGCCAAACTCGCCAAACTATTTGACCAGTACACCCCTACCGTAGAAATTCTCAGCCCCCAGCCCGATCAGGTGCTGTTAGAGAACAAAGTAACTGTCAAAATCAAGGTGCAAGGTTTACCGATCTTCAAAAATCCTGAACTGGGTCTAGGTCCCTATGTGCATGTAGCTCTGGATGGTCAGGAATACCAAGCCCTCTATAATCCAGAGCAAACCCTTACTTTTGAGAATTTGTCCCTTGGCACCCATACCCTGCGTGCCTTTGCCTCCCGCCCATGGCACGAGAGTTTTAAGAACAAGACTGCCTACGATCAAGTTACATTTCACATTTTTACTCCAACTGTAGAAAACCTGCCCCAACCCGATCAACCCCTGCTAACCTACAGCCGTCCTGTGGGCAAATATGGAGCAGAGCCAGTGATGCTGGATTTCTACATTCACAATCCCTCCCTTGCCCAAGCCGAGGTGGAGCGCATTCCCGACTGGAGAGTACGGGTAACTGTCAACGGGGAAACCTTTGTCACCGATCAGTGGCAACCCGTCTATCTCAAAGGCTTGAATGTGGGGCGCAACTGGGTGAAACTGGAACTAATTGACAGGAAAGGGCTGTTGATCCCCAACGCCTACAGTAGCACTGCCCACCTGTTCACCTATCAGCCCAACGGCACGGATACCCTGTCCCGCCTGACCAGAGGAGAAGTGATCCCCAACCTAGAGGCGATCGCCGATCCCAACTATGTCCCCCCTGCTGTAGCAGAAGAGCCAAAAGCAGTTCCCGAAACAAAACAGGAAGCTACCCCTACTCCTACAGCAACTGTTCCCCCGCCAACTCCCCCTGAAAAGGTGGAAGCCAGTCCTGTAACTCAAGTTCCGCAAGAACTCCCTGCAAACCTAGAAGCTAGTCCCGTAACCAGCGTTCCCGAACCAACTGCCACGCCATCCCCCACTCCCGCTCCCAAAAAGCCAAAGAAAATTAGGCTTAAGGTTAGGAAGCCCACTCCATTCTCTGAAAGTACCCCATGACCCCAGACTTTCAGCCTAAACTGGCAGAATCTGCGCCTCGCCTGCGCTACTTGCTCAGCCAGTTTCACCAGCCCAAGGTATTGGTGGTAGGCGATCTCACCCTCGATGAATTTGTTACAGGGCAGACAGAACGCATCTCCCGCGAAGCCCCAGTCCTGATCCTGCGCCACGAAACCACTAGACAAGTCCCAGGGGGGGGAGCCAATGCGGTCTATAATCTTGCCAAACTGGGAGGGAAAGTAGCGGTAGTGGGGCTAGTAGGGGATGATCTCCAAGGACGGGTGCTAGTTGACATTTTTCAAGCCGCAGGCATTGACACCACGGGCATTGTGATCGATCCTGATCGCCCTACCGTTACCAAAACCCGCATTTCTGCCCATGCCCGCCAGTCTGTAACCCAACAGGTGGTGCGCATCGATCGCAAATCGGATCAGCCCCCCAGTCCTGCGGTGCAAGCCCAACTGATCAAGGCTATTGAGAACAAACTGCCCCATGTCTCTGCGGTGGTTTGCTCTGACTACAGCGAAGGGGTGATGCAACCTGGGGTGATCTCTGCTGTTTTGCGCCACTCCTTGGTAATTGTCGACGCCCAAAGGGAACTCACTCGCTATCGGGGGGCAACGATTTTCACACCTAACTTACCAGAGGCGGAACTAGCTTTGGGCTATGCCATCACCCCCACTAACCTGGAACAAGCAGGACAGGATTTACTCAACCTCACCTCAGCAAAAGCTATGCTGATTACTCGTGGGGAAGAAGGGATGAGTCTCTTTGATCCCCCCGTGCATTACCACATTCCCGCTTTCAATCGCACGGAAGTATTTGATGTCACTGGGGCAGGGGATACGGTGGTCTCTGCCCTTACTCTTGCCCTTGCCAGTGGAGGTAGTTTCTGGGAGTCTGCTGTTTTGGGCAACCTTGCCGCCAGTATAGTGGTAAGACAGTTTGGCACTGCTACTACCAGCGTTCCGCAAATGCTGGAGGCTTTGCGTAAACTCCTAGACAGCGGTTAAAGCACAATGCGACAAATGCGCCAATCGGGCAGTACTTGCGCGCCCATGCTCTCATAAAAGGCGATCGCCGATTGATTCCATTCCAACACACTCCATTCCAACCTGCCGCAGTTTTGTTCTTTGGCGATGCGCTTTAATTCCTGCAATAGGGCTGTAGCAATGCCGCGCCGCCGATAGGCAGGCAGAACAAACAGGTCTTCTAGATAAATTCCTGGTTTGGTCAAAAAAGTGGAGTAGTTGTAGAAATAGAGAGCAAAGCCTGCCACCGTGCCTTCCCACTCTGCCAGCAGAGCTTCCGCAAAGGGGCGATCCCCAAACAGGTGAGTTTCCAATTCCTCTTGCCTACCCGTTACTGTCAAACCCTCATACTCTGCTAGGGCTTGGACTAGGGCAAAAATCTGACCACTGTCTTCTCTAGTAGCACGCCGAATTGTTATTCCCATTCAATGGTGCCAGGGGGTTTGGAAGTAATGTCAAACACCACGCGATTGATGCCACGCACCTCGTTGACAATTCTAGTGGAAATGGTCTCCAGTAGTTCATAGGGAACCTTTGCCCAGTCAGCGGTCATGCCATCTTCACTGGTAACCAGTCGCAGAACCACGGGGTGGGAATAGGTGCGGCGATCGCCCATTACCCCCACACTTCTTACAGTGGGCAGGAGTACGGCAAAGGCTTGCCACAACTGGTCATAGATGCCACTGCGGTTGATCTCTTGGCGCACAATCAGGTCAGCTTCGCGGAGCATTTCCAAGCGCTCTAGGGTAACTTCGCCAATGATGCGAATGGCAAGTCCAGGACCTGGGAACGGCTGGCGTTTGACGATCTCTTCGGGCAAACCTAGCGTTCTAGCCACTTTGCGCACTTCATCTTTGAACAGTTGGCGTAGAGGCTCCACTAAGACAAAGCGCAGATTTTCGGGCAGACCGCCCACATTGTGATGGCTCTTGATTTTGACAGCAACCCGCTTCCCATCTTTGGTCACATTTTTGTCAGCGGATTCAATCACATCGGGGTAGAGAGTGCCCTGTGCTAAGAAATCAAAAGGTCCTAGCCGTTGGGATTCCCGTTCAAAGATTCTAATGAACTCATGACCAATGCGCCGTCGCTTTTCCTCGGGGTCTGTTACCCCTTCTAGTTGTTTGAGAAAACTGTCTCGGGCATTAACATACTCCACGGGAATGTGAAATTGCTCCCTGAATAACTTGAGCAGGCGTTCTGGCTCGTGCTTGCGCATGAAACCTTGATCGATAAAAATACAGGTCAGTTGATCTCCTATGGCGCGATGGAGCAAAAAAGCCAGAGTAGAGGAGTCTACACCTCCTGACAGGGCAAGCAGAACCCGCTTGTTGCCCACCTGCTCCCGCACTTCAGCGATCGCTTGTTCTATAAAAGACTGAGGTGTCCAAGAGGGGGTACATTTGCAGATGTGATAGACGAAATTGCGGAGCATTGCCATCCCCCCCACCGAATGCACCACTTCAGGGTGGAACTGGACTCCATAAAAACCACGCACGGGATCGGCGATCGCCGCACATTCAGTATTTTGAGTATGTGCCAGAATGCGAAACCCTTCGGGGAGCTTGGTAACCGAGTCGCTGTGGCTCATCCACATAGTGGTGCCATCTTCTACATTGGTGAAGAGATCAGTGGGGTCATCGATGATTAACTGCGCTTTGCCATATTCTGCCCGCTCTGCACGGCTTACCATGCCCCCTAACTGCAGTGCCATCAACTGCATGCCATAGCAGACCCCTAGCACTGGTATGCCCAGTTCCCAAATCTGGCGATCGCATAGCAGAGCGTCAGGGTCATATACTGACTTAGGTCCCCCCGAGAGAATAATTCCATCCACCTCGAGAGCCAAAAGCTCTTGGGCAGTGGTGTTGTAGGGCAAAATCACTGAGTAAACTTGGGTTTCCCGCACGCGGCGCGCAATCAACTGGGAGTACTGCGATCCAAAATCGAGAATGGCGATGGTAGAATGGCGTCTGGTGTGGCTGTCTCTCCCTGTTTGATCTTGGGCTAGGAGAAGGGACATGGCAGAATCCTCGAAAAAGTAACTATTCGTACAATACTAGCAAAATTTGCCCTAGGCAGAGATTTGTTGCTGTTTTGCCACCTGCCACAGAGCTTCTAGCTCAGAGATTGTGTAGTTATCTAATGGGCGATCTGCCTGCTGTTCCATAAGAGCAAAGCGGCGGGCAAACTTAGCATTAGTGACACTGAGGGCGCGATCGGGATCAATCTTGTGCCAGCGGGCAATTTGCAGAAGCGTAAACAGCATATCGCCAAATTCTGCTTCCCGCTGTTGGGGATCAGTCTCTTGCAGAAATTCTTGGCGTTCTTCAGCAAACTTCGCCCAAATCTCTGCTTCCTCTGCCCAGTCAAACCCCATACCAGCCACTTTCTCTGAAATTTTCATGGTTGCAAGCAAGGGCGGGAGCGATCGCCCGTAGCGCTTGAGTTTTTCACTGAGGGTTTCCTGCTGTTTTTCCGCACTTTTGATACTTTCCCAGTTAGAGCGTACCTGCTCTACCCCTGCTACTCTTAGATTGCCAAACACATGGGGATGGCGGCGCACTAGCTTGGCACTGATCCCTTCCGCCACTTCCTTGAGGCTAAAATCCTTGCTCTCAGAGAAAATCTGCGCCTGAAGTACTACCTGCAATAGGAGATCGCCTAGTTCCTCAGCGATCGCCGCCTTATCGCCACTTCTGATGGCATCTACGGTCTCGTAGGCTTCCTCAAGGATGTAAGGGGTGAGGCTTTCAGGAGTCTGTGCCAAATCCCAAGGACAACCGCCCTCTGGCGATCGCAGTTGAGCGACCACCTTAATCAATTCCGCTAGAGCGGCTAAACATCCTGCTAAGTCCATGCACCAGCCCAAATAGCGTTACACCGATTATGCGCCATGAGCAGTAGGGAATAGACCAAAACAAATTATTGCATTTTATTAAGAACCAGTAGTGATATTAAATAACTATGTATCTATATTATTATTGCAATTAAATTTCAATAACTAATGTCATGACTACAAGCAACTCAAATATCAACTGGTGGGCAGGAAATGCTCGCCTCACCAATCTTTCAGGACAATTACTAGGTGCCCATGTTGCCCATGCAGGCTTGATTGTCCTGTGGGCAGGGGCAATGACTCTCTTTGAGTGCGCCCGTTTTGACAGCACCAGACCCATGTACGAGCAGGGGTTAATCCTCCTGCCCCACCTTGCTACTGAGGGATGGAGTGCTGACCAGTATTTTGCGATCGGGGCAATTCATCTCATCTCTTCAGCATTTTTGGGGTTTGGCGGTCTATTTCACATCTTCAAAGCGCCCAAAAAGCTAGAAAGTTTCTCTAGTTTTTTTGGCTATTCTTGGTCAGATCAAAATCAAATGACCAACATCCTAGGCTTCCATTTAATCTTACTTGGGGCAGGGGCATTACTACTAGTAGCAAAAGCTACCACCTTCGGCGGAATCTACGATCCAGCCATTAACAGCGTTAGATTAGTAACCAGTCCTACCCTAGATGCAGGAGTAATTTTTGGCTATCTATTTGGCGCAGTGGGTAAAAATTGGATTGCAGGGGTAAACAACTTAGAAGATGTAGTGGGTGGACACATTTATATTGGCATTATCTGCATTGCTGGAGGCATTTTCCATCTGCTCACCAAACCTTACGGCTGGACACAAAACCTATTTACATGGTCAGGTGAGGCTTACCTGTCTTACAGCTTGGGCGCGTTGGCACTAATGGGATTTGTTGCCACCTATTTTGTAGCCGTGAATACCACAGTTTATCCTGAGGCTTTTTACGGTCAGCCCTTGGTGATCAAGATGGGAATTTTGCCCTATTTCGCCCTGCCCGATACCACTGTGCCTTCCAATCGGGTGTGGCTAGCTAACGCTCACTTTTGGTTGAGCTTCTTTTTTTTGCAAGGGCATATCTGGCATGCTATGCGAGCTGTTGGCTTTGATTTTCAACAAGGTCGGCGCATTACCTCAGTAGCTAATGCTAGTTAGTAGCAATAAATTGGATTGTATATTGAACAAGGAGGCAGTAAGCTATGACAGCAGTAGGACTTGAGCAGGGAAATCCTGCCGTTTCTCAAAATTACTCCACAGTAGGGTGGTGGGCAGGAAATGCCCGTTTGGTAAACCTATCAGGGAAACTACTAGGGGCGCACATTGCCCATGCAGGTTTGATTGTTTTTTGGGCGGGGGCAATGACCCTTTTCGAACTCTCCCGCTATGACGCTGGAAAGCCCATGTACGAACAGGGATTGATTATCATTCCCCACTTGGCTACTCAAGGCTTTGGAGTCAGTGCGGGAGGCAGTATCAGTGATACCTATCCCTATTTTGTGATCGGGGTGCTACATCTCATCTCTGCCGCTGTATTGGGGGCAGGTGGTATTTTCCATTCCCTCCTCAGTGTGGATGTGCTACCCGAAAATAATTCCTTCAGTGGCTTCTTTGGCTATGATTGGAAAGACGGGGACAAGATGACTACTATCTTGGGCATTCACCTGATTTTCTTGGGCATTGGCGCATGGCTGTTGGTGCTAAAAGCCATGGTGTGGGGTGGCATATTTGACCCCCACTCTGGGAACGGGGCGGTGAGAATTATCTCCAGTCCTACCCTCAACCCTGTGAAGATATTTGGCTATCTCTTTGGCGTATGGGGCAGTGAGGGCATGGCGGCGGTGAATAACCTAGAGGATGTGGTCGGCGGGCATATCTGGATTGGCGGTATCTGCATTCTGGGAGGCATTTGGCACATTCTCACCCAGCCTTTTGCGTGGGCAAAAAGAATTCTCATCTATTCAGGTGAGGCTTATTTGTCCTACAGCTTGGGGGCGATCGCCTATATGGGTATATTCGCCGCTTACTTTGTCAGCGTGAATAATACCGTTTATCCTGAAGTCTTTTTTGGTCCTTTAGGTAACTGGGAACTCTCAAAGGGAGTAATTTCGGCGCGGGGTTGGCTGGCATCTTTTCACTATGTTTTGGGTGGGCTATTTCTCGCAGGACATATCTGGCATGCCATCAGAGCTAGGGGATTAGCCAAAGGCTTTGACTTCCAAAAGGGCAATCTCATTCAATTTGATCGCTCTCCCGTAGAGGGCAATCTGCTCACTCCCGTCAACTCTTCTGACTTTACTCTGATTCTATTGAGCAACTTGCCAATTTACCGCAAGGGCTTATCACCGCTGTTTCGGGGATTAGAAATTGGCATGGCGCACGGTTACTGGTTGGTTGGTCCCTTTGTGAAACTCAGTCCCTTGAGAAATACCCCCTATGCCAATCAGGTGGGTTTTATCTCCGCCTGTGGACTGCTGTTGATTCTTACGATTTGTCTATCCCTGTACGGCTCAGTCTCTTTTGAGAAGAAGTTGGTAACTACACCCCGTCCCGCCTTGGTGGGCAATGTACCCAATGTGCCAGAAACCTTAACTACGGGAGACGGTTGGAGTCAATTCACAGCTTCCTTTTTGGTGGGTGGTTTGGGTGGAGCCTTTTTTGCCTATCTAATTCTGAGCAATTTGGCACTGAGTAGCCTGTTCCCCTTGGAATCGGCTCTCTAACACTTGCTTATTCTCAATTTCCAATTTATTAGGAGGAAAATCTATGCAAACCTATGGCAATTCAACGGTCAAATATGATTGGTGGGCAGGAAATGCGCGCTTTGCCGATCTATCTGGGCTGTTCATTGTAGCTCATGTGGCACAGGCGGCACTGATTACTTTTTGGGCAGGGGCATTTACCCTCTACGAAATCTCTTGGTATAAACCTTCTCTGCCAATGGGCGAACAGGGTTTAATTCTTTTGCCCCACCTAGCTACTCTCGGTTTGGGTGTGGGTGAAGGCGGGGTGATTACTGACACCTATCCCTATTTTGTGATTGGGGCATTTCACTTGATCTCTTCTGCTGTGCTGGCGGCGGGGGCATTGTTTCACCTCACCAAAGCTCCTGAGAACCTCAAGGATTCTCCTGAAGAGAATGTGCGAAAGTTTCACTTTGAATGGACAGATAGTAAGCAGTTGGGCATTATTTTGGGGCATCATCTCCTCTTTTTGGGCGCAGGGGCATTATTGCTGGTGGCAAAAGCCATGTTTTTGGGTGGTCTTTACGATAGCAATATCCATGCTGTCAGGGTGGTATCTCATCCTACCCTCAATCCCTTGGTGATATATGGCTATCAAACTCACTTTGCTACTGTGAATAGTTTAGAAGACTTAGTCGGTGGTCACATCTATGTCGGTCTATTACTCATCGGCGGTGGAGTGTGGCATATTCTCAATGAGCCGAATGCTTGGGCAAAAAAGTTACTCATTTTTTCGGGTGAAGCTATCCTCTCCTACTCTTTGGCAGGGATTGCGCTGGCTGGCTTTGTAGCTAGTTATTTCTGTGCAGTAAATACCCTCGCCTATCCTGTGGAATTTTACGGCGCACCGCTAGAAATTAAACTGGGTATTACTCCTTACTTTGCCGATACGGTGAGCCTTCCTTTGGGAGCGCATACCCCCCGTTGCTGGCTGGCAAATGCTCACTTTTTCCTATCTTTCTTCTTTTTACAAGGACATCTCTGGCATGCTTTACGGGCGATCGGGGTGGACTTTTCGCAACTGGATAAGTTCTTTGATGGTTCCCAAGTGGCTGGGGAAGCTCAGAAAGTGTCTGCCAAAAAGGAAGTAGCTAGTGCTTAATTGCTAATTTATTGTCCCTCTCTTACTTGGTGGGAGAGGGGCTTATTCTCTACCCATTTTGGAGGAATATCTATGACGATCGCTAATGATCTATTGCCAGAATTATCCCTGTCTGCTGATAATCCTAACGGTGCTTGGACGATCGGTAATGCCCGACTGATCAACCTGTCTGGCAAACTTTTAGGGGCGCACATTGCCCATGCGGGATTGATTGCCTTTTGGGCGGGATCAGTTACAGTGGGGGAGGCACTGCGCTATAATCCAGAAGTTCCTTTGGGAATGCAAAGGATGACCCTCTTACCCCACCTGTTTATGCTGGGTTGGGATGATAGTTATGCATGCTTTGTGATCGGGATGCTCCATTTGATCGGCTCGGCGGTGTTGGGAGCAGGGGGACTATTCCATGTGATCAAAGGACCAGCGGTACTCAAAGATGGGGGTGGCATTGCCCGCTGGTTCCATTATGAATGGAATGATGGTAAACAATTAACGATGATTTTGGGACATCATCTCCTAATGCTTGGTTTGGCGGCATTGGCATTTGTTCTCAAGGCGATGTTTGGCGGAGGGATTTACGATGCCCAGTTAGATGCCTTTCGTGAAGTAAATCCCACTCTCAATCCGTTGATTATTTTTGGCTATCTCTTTGGTCAAGTGCATGGTCAATGGAATCCCTTGGGCATTGCCGCTGTGGATAACCTAGAGGACATAGTGGGCGGTCATTTGTGGTTGGCTGTGATGCTAATCGGGGGTGGTATCTGGCACTTGCTCTCTGAACCTTTTGACTGGGTGAAAGCTAGAGTTCCTTTTGAAGCAGAGGCGATCCTCTCCTACAGCTTGGCGGGACTGGCATTGATGGCATTCATTTCTGCTGTGTTTGTAGGCTCTAATGAGCTAGTGTTTCCAGCAGAGTTCTTTGGAAGCGATCGGGATAAACTAGCAGTAATTCAGTTCTTTTTGGGAGTGGTTGTGCTGGGCGGTCACATCTGGCATGCCACTCGTTCCAGAATTAAGTTGGGTCTGTGGAGGTTTCAGTGATGCTCCATTCAGCGAAAACTCTCCGCCTTTACTTGTGGGGCATGATCATTGCCTCCATAATCGTTTCTCTGCTCTCGTGGATACGCTATTTTACTTGGTTACTAATAGCCCAGTAGGTTTCTTTCATCTCAGCAGGTCAGTCATGTTCAATTTGTTTTCAATGGTAAGGAACTTTTACTTATGGCAAAAAAGATCGGTTTATTTTATGGCACACAAACGGGCAATACCCAATCAGCGGCGGAAATGATTCAAGCAATGCTGGGTAAGGATAATGTGGATTTAATTGACATCTCTGGGGCTAGGGCTGATGACTTTGAGCGCTATCAATTTCTGATTATCGGTTGCCCTACTTGGAATGTGGGTGAATTGCAAGCGGACTGGGATGGCTTTTATCCAGAACTGGATAATATTGACTTCTCTGGCAAAAAGGTTGCCTATTTTGGCTGTGGCGACCAAGTAGGCTACAGCGATAACTTCATGGATGCAATAGGCATTTTGGAGGAAAAAATCACAGAGCGGGGCGGTCAAACTGTGGGCTATTGGTCGACTGAGGGCTATGATTTTAATGAATCCAAGGCTCTGAGGGATGAAGGTTTTGTTGGTTTGGCTCTGGATGAGGACAATCAGCCTGAAATGACCAAAGACAGAATCCAAAAGTGGTGTGCCATCCTCAAATCTGAGTTTGGGCTTTAGTTCTTCCTAATCCTTGTGCGTATTTCTAGCTAGTTGGGGCGATCGCCAATATGTTAAGAAATAGTTAACATTAGGTGCGCCCCATTTTCATCTCAAATTTATTGCGTATAATTTGCATTAAGTATTAGACTCGTTTGGCATGGGACTTTCACGCAGAAATCTAGTTACTACAGCTTTGGGGTTAGGAGCAGTAGCCTACGGTTTCATGGCAGAGAGCAGTTGGGCAAAGCCGCCGTACCGCAAGGAAGTGGAGACAGGCTTAGAGTACTTTCGCAATTTAGCTCAACAAAATCTTGCCCTTTGTCAGGAATTACTAGCAGTTTTACGCACCAATGACCTAGAGAAGGCAAAGCTGGCTTACATCAATGCCCGTCCTCCCTACGAACAGATCGAGGTGCATGCCATCAGCTTTGAGCAAACCGACAGAGACATCGATGCCAGACCCTACGCCTTTGAGCGGGGCGAGGATGACCCAGAATTTCGCGGATTTCACAAAATAGAGGCACTGGTATTTCGGGACAACAACTTGCGAGCGGCTATTCCCTTCGCTGAGCGTCTGATTAGGAGTAGCCAGCAGTTAATCAAGGACTTGCAGAAAAGGCAGAACTTCAGTGCCAGCAAACATTTTGACGGCATGATTGCCCTCGCCAACGAAGTGGGTGCCAAAAAAATTTCCAGTGAAGAGGAAACATGGTCAGACCAGAGCATTCTTATTTTTAAGGCAAATTGGGAGGGGATTTATAGCCAGTATCGCCCCTTTGCACCAGCGATCGCCAAGATTAACACCAAAGTTAACGAACTGGTGGAATCTGCTTATCTATCAGCCATGGCAACTATTGAACCCTTCATTTTTCCTAATCAGGCAATAACAGTACCCTACAGCCGAGTGAGTATGGGCGACAGGGGAAAAATTGTGAGAGCTACTAATCGTCTGCGGGATGCTCTAAGAGAAGCGAGAGCGGTATTGAAAGTATGATCCACTTGATGACTTGTTACTATCGAGCGGGAGACCTAGTACCTGTGCATTTTCCTATCCTATGGCGCATTGCTAGGGGGCTGGTGCAGATTGTCACCATAGAGAACGGCAAACCCATCACGCTGGCAATTTTGGGAGTGGGGGAAATGTTTGGTGCGGCTCTGAGCGATGTCAGTCCCTGTTATGCCAGTTGCCTAACGGATGTCAAGGTGGAAGTTATACCCTGTTGCCTGTGCAGGTATCTCCTATTTCCTGAAAATTCCTTCTAATTCAATCACTTTTCCATAAGTGAATTCACGCTGGCAATCTCACATGGGTTTGTTTCAATTTTCAGTGAAATTTAGATAAGATTGGAACTTTAGGTATTCTTTCTAGAATGGCAACTACCAGAAATTTTAGAGAATGATTTAGCGCAAACTAGAGAATTTTCAACCTAACTGAATCCCTGTGCCAATCTGGAATAGTAGTAACTAAGTGGGAATGTTCTATTCTTAAAAGGAAATTCCATCAAGTTAGGAAGTATTACCACCAATACAGGGAACTCTAGGCGATCACCCCTGGTTCGCCCTTGAATCTTCCCACTATGTCTGAGGTAATCCAGCCCCCATAGAAGTTTCCTGGTTGAGGGGTTACTCTCTCGCCGTTGACATAGCAAGCATCCATTAGCTGGGCATAGAACGCCACATAGTTCTTAATTGGCTGGAAGTTTGGGGTGGGGTCTGGATAGAACCAAGCGCATTTTCTAGCTGTCTTACCGTTGACGGTCAGGGAGTAGTAGCTGGCTATGCCTTTCCATTCACAAAAACTGTGGCCTGGTTCTATCTCCAGATACTGCATTTGAATATCACTAGGAGGAATGTAATACACAGGAGGATGGCTAGTTTCTAGGACGCGCCATGTGTGCCTACTGCGGGCGATCGCCACGCCATTAAAGATCACTTCAATCAACTTGTGCGTGGGTTCCAATCTAGGAGGTCTGGGGTAGTCCCACACCGACTCCTGTCTTGGTTGAGGAGGAATGCGAAACTGGTGATGCATAACTTACGATTCTTTCGGTTTTTCTTCCACTTCCACATCGATTGCTGAGGCAGAAACTAGGCGTTTGCGTTCTTCTAGTTCAGCAGTGATGCTACTCAGCTTCTCTTGCAATTTGCTGATCTGACGGTTTTTGTTACTTAGCTCAATTGCCCCTTGCAAACTCGCCCAGAGATTAAACAGCCAAGCCAAAACTGCGCCTAAACCCATGGCTACAATCAGTTCTACAGCGATGGGTGCTTCTAGTTTCCAAGTGGGCAAAATTTGTACGACAGCAGAGTGAGTATTTTCTAGGGTAAATAGCACCAGGGCGAGAATCAACCCAAAAATAGCCGCAAAGTTAATTTGACGCATATTGACTCAGTAGAACTAGTTTGTTCACTTAGTTAATGGTAAAGCGTTATGACATAATAAGAGAAACATTACTGATTGTTAATAGCCATGCTCAGCGCTGGTATTGTCGGACTGCCGAATGTGGGGAAATCTACCCTATTTAATGCTCTGGTGGCTAACGCCAAGGCAGAGGCGGCTAATTTTCCATTCTGCACCAAAGAACCCAATGTCGGCTCTGTGGCTGTACCTGATGATCGCCTAGAGGTTTTGGCAAAAATTGGCAATTCTGCGCAGATTGTGCCTACCCGCATAGAGTTTGTAGACATTGCTGGGTTGATTAAGGGAGCCAGCAAGGGGGAGGGCATGGGCAATCAGTTTCTGGGCAATATCCGCAACTGTGATGCGATCGTGGAAGTGGTGCGCTGTTTTGCCGACGACCAGATTATCCATGTGATGGACTCGGTGGACCCTAGGCGGGATGTGGAAGTAGTCAATCTTGAGCTGACGCTGGCTGATCTCGCCCAAGTGGAAAGGCGCCTAGAACGCACTCGCAAGCAGGCGAAGAGTAGTAAAGAAGCACAGATCGAACTCGCCGCTTTGGAAAAACTGCAGGCACACCTCAACGAAGGACAGAGTGCCCGCACTTGTGATCTGACAGAAGAAGAGCGCCTAGCGGTAGCACCTCTAAATATGCTGACCATGAAACCGATCATCTACGCCGCCAATGTGGCGGAAGCGGATTTGGCAAAGGGGAATGCTTGGGTGGATCAGCTAAGAGCGATCCCCAGTAAGGAAAACGCCGAAGTGATAGTGGTGTCAGCCCAACTGGAAGCAGAGCTAGTGGATTTGCCACCAGAGGAGCGTTGCGCCTATCTGGCTTCGCTGGGGGTAACCGAGGGGGGTCTGAAATCCCTGATCCGCGCCACCTACAAACTGCTGGGTCTGCTGACCTACTTCACCGTGGGGGAAAAGGAAGCTAGGGCATGGACTGTCAGAGCAGGCACCAAAGCTCCCCAAGCCGCAGGGGTAATTCACTCGGACTTTGAGAAGGGATTTATCAGAGCAGAGACCATCAGCTATGCTGATCTAGTCAGGGCAGGGTCTATGGCTAATGCCCGCAGTAAGGGGCTAGTGCGCAGTGAGGGCAAGGACTATGTAGTGCAAGAGGGGGATGTGATGCTGTTTTTGACGAGCGCCTAGCTCGTTAGTAATCGATGGTCATGGTCTGGAATCTGGAACTGAAGGAAGGGACGGTTTTGGTAGGGAGTGCTAGGGGACTATCCCCTATCTGGAAGGGATTGTTCATGTCTCCCGCTTGAGCTTCTATGATGGCTAGATCGCGCTCAATTTCCCGCAGGCGGGCGTTGATCTGCCGTTGGCGATCGCCCAGCATGGATAGTTCCTGTTGCAGGCGTTCCTTTTCATTGGCTAGCTGGTACATTTGCATATAGAGCGCCGCTAGGGACTTGCGGGCGGGGATGGAGCGCAGTTTGGGGGGGAGAGGACGGCGTTTCATATCATTCCAAGGGAGAGGTGGGGGTAAAAAACACTTTGTAGAGCACATAGACAATTACTGCCAGCATGGCTAGGGTAATTGCCGCCCAGAGAAGTTTCAGCACAAAACTGACGATGGCAAAGGCAATGATGCCGATGATCACCACGGCGGCTACTTTGGCAATGCCCTTGAGACTGCTTACCCAGTGGTAAATGCCGCCCACCCCTCCTGCTTGTACTTGGGGATCGGCGCTCTTCAGGGGCGGTTCCAGCCCTGCGGCACGGTACATCTCCCGCTCCATCTGGCGCAATTGCTCCGAGAAATCGTCAGGGTAATTCATGGTATGACCTCTGGCTAGTTCCTCAATTATAGGCAGAAATTCTACAATACTAGCTTTTGCACAATTGCATCATGGGTCATGCCTGACAGCACCCAATCCTCTACGGGTTTCAACCGCTCGGGAATGCCGAGGATAAAGCGGTTACAATCAGCCCCCAAGGACTCGCAAGTGGTTTGCACTGCCATTAGTTCCCTACCTGCCAAACGGCTGAAGAAAGCACTGAGAATGCCTGTTTCCAAAAAGCAACTGGGGCGTGGCTCCCCAGGCAGAGGACGGCTGTAGGGAGAGTTATAGGTTCGGATAATAATTAGCCCCCGATCTCGATATTCGGGATCAAACTCCAACTTGCCCCAGCCATGGGTAATCCAATATTCCTTGAGCGATCGCACAAAGGTGAGCATGTCCATCTCACTTAGGGGAATGCCGTAGAATTCCTGCAGGGATTGCTGGAAGCGGTTGTAAAAGCTCTTGCCCCACCACTTGCCACAGTTGATCATCACCAGCCGTGCCGCCTGCCCTGTCTCCTTGCTCAGTCCCTGATAGAGTGCTTTGATCAGAGTCTCGGGAATGGCAACAATGCGATCGCCGCGGCGGTTTTCCAGCAGTCCCAGTTCCAAGTCGCCGCGCAGGTAGGCTTCGTAGTCAAAGAAATTGGCAAGCACTGGTCTATCGGAGATCAAATCAGCAACATTGATTTTGGACATATCTCAATCCCCTAGTAAATCAAAGTAACTTGGGCGGTGGTAACCAAAGGTTGCAGTAGCTCCAACTCGGGGGGAGTAAACTCTTGACTGAGTAACTGGTTGAGATGGCGAAAGATTACTTCGTTGATGCGCCGCAGATTGTAGGCAGTGCTCACCTGTTCTAGCCAGCGCAGAATGCGCTGTTTCAAAAATGCCTCGTCGCTATTCATCAACAGTGCCATGGCGCAATAGCGCAGAACCAACATCAGGCTGGAGATGGCTTTTTTCACATCTTCCACAGCGGCACTGGGTAAGTCCCGCTCCACCTGATCTGCCACCGCCTGTAGGATTGGCAACTCCCGATCACGCAGTTTTTTGTAAATCTGCAGACGCAGAGGCATTCCTGCCACAAAATCCCTCAACACCCCAATCTCTTCCGCATTTAAGAAGCGGTCTTCACTTTTTTGCAACAAGTCAGCCACTCGCATATGTTTTCTCCCTTACCCAAAAGCTAGCAAACTAGAAAAAATTCGATACATCCTGCAGGAAGTCCGCTAGAGTATCGCTGGCAGTATTGGCAACACTGCTGGTAAAGCTGGTGTCTTGGTCGTACTCTGCCGCTACGGGCATAGTGACCCACGGAATGCTCTGGAAAAATTGCTTTACAGTGATGTAGCGATCGCTCGTACTCACCCCTTCTGCTCGCACCTGATTTTCCCAGTTCACCCCCCGCCAAAATGTGCCCAGTGTATCACACAGCCACAGGTTGTTCATCCCTTGTCCCTCAATTCATTACCCCTTGCCGTAGGCGTTTCTCAATGTCCCGCGCCGTAGCTCCTTCATTCAGCCAGAAGGCGGCGGCATCAATGCGATTCTTGCCACCGAGCAAGAACTTGCAATAGTTTTCCCCCATGGAATAGCACTGGATTTCAATGCATTCCAATTCCTTGTTCACCAGACTAGAAAAGAAACCAGCAAACAGACCTGCGTACAGATGGCACACAGGCTTGCCCACATCTCCCAAAGTGCGTGCCACCACTGAGTCATAGATGCTGATGAACATAAACCCCTGTTTGCGATCGTTGAGGTCAATACCCCACCTGCCCCAGCCTTGGGCAGTGAAGGGCCACCACCAAGTTTCCAGCAAAAATGGCAGATGGCTCTGCTTCACACTGCGTCCAAAGTCCTTTTCAAACCACTGCATGAAAAACTGCGCATCCAGCCTGCCCCATTCGCAACCAATGGTGTACATCACCGCCGCGGAGGCTTGTCCCACTTCCTCTTCTAGTCCTTCCTGCAAGCCAATGATAAAATCCTCTGTGGTTAGGAGATTGCGCAGACCGTTCCAGTCTTGAATGGTTCCTTGGTCGTAGTTTAGAGTGAGAAAGTCCTGCAAACTGTAGTGGTTATTCTTGTGCCTGTGCCCTATGCCATTGCTGGTTTCCCGAGTGAGAGTTAAGGTCATTGTTGCCCCCCTAGACAAGGTAATTTTAATTAGCAGATTGAAAGCATTTTTTGTTATTCAATCTTAACTAATTTTTTTAGATTTGTGGGGCAAGGATTAGTAATGGTGGAAAATCTTAATACTTAGCGCTAAATTTGTGCTGAAATGTTGCTTCAGATTTACTTTGGTTGTACGGAGTTAAAACAATTAAATTTTTGTTAAATTTTGCTAGGCTATGCCAATTTTTCCCCAGTGCTTATGCCTAGTTGGGGTGGCAAGGAACTTGGGAAAATATCTACTCAGGAGTAGTTAGAGGATAGGGATGGGAGCGACTATCAAATTTGGAACGGATGGCTGGCGGGGCATTATTGCCGATCAGTTTACTTTTAGTAATTTGCGCCGAGTAGCTGGCAAAGCAGGGCAAGTTTTGTATGAGTTGGCAGAGCGGGAGTGCTATGAGATTGTGGTGGGGTATGATCGGCGCTTTTTGGCACGGGAGTTTGCCCAAGCGGTGGCAGAAGTACTGGCAGATTTGGGCTTTACCGTGTGGTTGGCAGATAGCCCCGCCCCTACCCCTGCCTTTAGTTGGTTTGCCTATGCACGGCAGACACTGGGGGCACTGGTGATCACAGCCAGCCACAATCCACCCCAGTACGGGGGGCTGAAAATCAAAGGCAGTTTTGGTGGTTCTGTGGGCAAGCAGGTTACCAATTTGATTGAGCAGAGACTAGAGCAAAATCAAGATTGGCAGTTGCAACGCAAGGGGGCGATCACCACTTTTGATCCTTGGTCAGACTATGGGCAACAACTGCGCTCTAAGGTAGATGTGCCAGCGATTACCCACCTGATCCAAACAGGGCGTTTGGCGGTATATGCCGATGTGATGCATGGCACTGCCAGTGGGGGGATGGCACGACTGCTGGGACTGCCGATTCCTGAACTGCACAGCACCCACGATCCTCTGTTTGGGGGCATTGCTCCAGAGCCCCTAGCGGCAAATTTGGGGGAATTACAGCAAAGGGTGAGTAGCTCTTCCTGCGAGTTGGCGGTGGGCTTTGCCTTTGATGGCGACAGCGATCGCCTTGCCTGTATAGATAAAACTGGTCGGTTTCTCAGTTCCCAGGTTTTGATTCCCATTCTCCTACAACACTTGGTGGAACATCGCCACCGAAGGGGGCTTTTTGTCAAAACCATCAGTGGCTCAGATTTAATGCCTAGGGTAGCGGGTTTGTATGGTTTGCCCGTGGTAGAGACTCCCGTGGGGTTCAAGTACATTGCAGAGCAGATGCTGGCACAGCCTACAGTGCTGGGAGGGGAGGAATCGGGGGGCATTGGCTACGGGGATCACATTCCTGAGCGGGATGCTCTGTTGTCGGCTCTGTATCTGCTAGAGGCGATCGCCACCAGTGGGCAAAATCTCGGTCAACTGTATGCCGCTCTCCAAGACAAAGTGAACTTCCATTTCGCCTATGACCGCCTTGACCAACGACTGAAGGATATGTCTGCCCAAGGGGATGTGTACCAGAAACTCAGCCGCAATCCCCCCCAAGCGATCGCAGGGATAGCTGTGACAGAAATCACCAATCCCGATGGCTTCAAGTTCCGTCTTGCCAATGGGGGGTGGCTGTTGGTGCGCTTCAGTGGCACGGAACCCGTCCTGCGTCTCTATGCAGAAGCTCCAACTCAAGAGGAAGTGCAAGCGATTTTGCAGGAGATTAGCTGTTGGTTGAGTTAAACTAAGCTATTCCCTTTTGGCATTGCCTATCAGTCCAATTTGGCAATTGCACAGTAACGACGCTTCATGTCGCCTAGCCATTGGACTCGGATTAGCCTATTACCGCCGTTTGCCCCCGTTTACGGCACGCTTTGGCGGTGCGAAACACTTTGACGACCAATCGCTACCGTGGTGGTTATGCTTCACCATGTCGTAAACTACCCGACACTGACCGCTTTAGCGGTACGGTGCGGGGCTCCTGCGCTGGTAAGCTGAATAATAAGTTATTGTAATCAGATATATGATAGGTTATTTAGATAACTTAAAGTACTTGAGTGAGTGTCGGAGATGATTTCCTAGGGCGGTAGGAATTGTGATGACAAATTCCTCTGAAACACAGTTATTGTGCCTGACTATTACTGATATTAATGAGGCAGGGGATGGGGTTGGGCGCTATGACAACAGAGTAGTATTTGTGCCTGCGGCAGTACCCGAAGATGTGGTTACGGTGCAGTTGGTGCAGGTTAAAGCTAACTATGCCAATGCTAAGCTCCATCAGATTATTAGACCATCGCCTCACAGAGTTCAGCCCCACTGCATAGTTGCGGATAAATGTGGTGGTTGTCAGTGGCAATTTCTCAGCTATGCCCAACAACTGGTGCTAAAGCGCAGGAAGGTGCAGGAAGCACTGGTGCGCATTGGTAAGTTCAATCCTGAACTAATTGAGAACATACTCCAGCCTGTAGTGGGAGCAGAAACACCTTTTGCCTATCGCAATAAAGCCGCTTTTCCTTTGGGATTGTCGCAGACGGGACAAGTCAAGGCGGGCTATTACCAAAGGCACAGTCATAAACTAATTAACTTGAATCAATGCCCTGTGCAAGATCAGCGGTTGAATGTTTTTTTGCAAAACATTAAACAGGATATTCAGCGCCGCGGTTGGCAAATCTATGATGAGTCTAGCCATCGGGGTATGTTGCGCCACTTGATTCTAAGGATTGGCAGATACACAGGTGAGGTGCTGTTGGCATTAGTTGCTAGGGAAATGCAGATCAACGGTCTCTACGATCAAGCTCAGCAGTGGCTAGCTAAGTATCCCAATTTGGTGGGAGTGGTACTGAATCATCAACCGCAAAGGAGTAATGTAATTTTAGGTGCTGTAACTAAATGTATTGCAGGGCGAGATTATTTGGTGGAGAAGTTGCTGGGCTATACTTTTCATCTGCGGGCTGATACTTTTTTCCAAATCCATACGGAACAGGCAGAAAAAATGATTCAGTTTTTGACAGAAAATCTTAACCTAAATTCCAGTCAGGTTCTGCTGGATGCCTATGCGGGCATTGGAGCGATCGCTATTTGTTTGGCAAAGTATGTGCAGAGAGCGATCGCCATTGAAGTACAGAGCCAAGCCGCAGTGCAAGGTTCAATCAATGCCCAACTCAATCAAATTGATAACATTGAGTTTCTCACTGGCAAAGTTGAAGCGGTTTTACCAGAATTGCATTCTCGAGGGGTCAAACCCGATGTAGTCATTCTCGATCCCCCCCGCAAGGGTTGTCAGCCAGAAGTAATTCAGGCTCTGCGCCTAGCCCTACCTGAGCAGATCGCCTATGTGAGTTGTAATCCCGCTACTCTGGCTAGAGATTTACGACTGCTGTGTGCCGATGACCTGTTCCAATTGGGCAAACTGCAACCCTTTGATTTTTTCCCCCAGACTGCCCATGTGGAATGCTTAGCGATTTTACACAGGAATCATCCCTAGTCCACAACTTAAACTCCCGTGGGCGGCGCGGATGATTGGCAATTGACTAAAAAGTTTGGGTCATACTGGGCTTGATGGGGATAATACTCTGCAAAAAGCCACCGCAAGATATGTCCTGTGTTCAACGGGTTGTAGTAGTAAACAAATGATTTCACGGGATCGTGATTGACTTTTTTTAGGTCAAATTTGTGATGTTTGCTAGCAGTTGCTGGCGGATTACTTCGGCAGTGAGAATATTATGTTGATTTGCGTTCAATCCAGAAATGTTGAAAGTCGACATAAAACTTCACATATCAAGACACAAGAGTCTCTGGCAGGAAATCATAGCTCCAATGGATAACCGAACATCTCTGTCTCAGTTCTAATTGCAAATATCGCAACTTATCTAACAGTTGATTGCCATAAAACACTGGTATCTCCATTAGCTGTAAAATCATATAGCCTATCAGTACCATGTAAATTTGTAGCATCACACCATTCC
>Ga0308420_1000205_pt1 | contig 26997 bp, 25 predicted proteins | sample HotsprSampleMS55_FD_203802 | JGI IMG/M metagenome (GOLD analysis project Ga0308420, IMG submission 203802) | Hot spring phototrophic mat microbial communities from Mushroom Spring, Yellowstone National Park, Wyoming, United States - 20090730_MS55 ... | reverse complement strand
AAAAAACACAAAGAAAAAAAAATTTTTTAAAGTTTTTTTGTTTTTGTTTCTTTTTGTTTGTGTTTGTGTTTCATGAACCATTCAGGACTTCGAGGACCTCACAGGACCACGAACCCCTGTTCTCTCGAGGGCTCTCAGGACCTCGTGAAATACAAACACATGCAAAAAAAGCAAAAATGTCATAAGACTCTTGGGGGTCTTATGACATTATGATTCGATGTCTTCGTGTTTTCATTTGTTAAAAGACCTGTCAAACAGGTCTTTTAACAAAAGTTTTTCGGACTTCGTTTTTTTACTCATTGAAATCGAAAAAACCTATGTATAACTCTGAGCCTTTTTCAATGATTACTTTTTGGAAAAACTTCTGAGCAAAGCAAGTCTCTTCTTTAGGAAACTCAACTTCAAACGATTGTTGAGTTCTCATAACCTTTGGATATTCGTGTTTCAGGGTATTATTATCATATAGCGGAACATACTTTATATACTCTTCAACTTCGTTTATCAGGTGCGATTTCGATCTTACTTTCGCTGCACCCTTGTTAAGATAGTTCGTCATTTTTAGTCTTCTATTTGCGTCTTTTTTCGAACATTTATTACAAGACATAGGATCGAATTTGAAAAGCTCCTGATATGGTCTTTCACCAAGTTTTATCGCATTCTTTTCTGCTTCTTCTAAATACTTTTTTGTTTTTTCGATTATTTCTTCTTCTTTGAAGAATATAGATTTCTGAATATCTTTCGGTTTTAGTAGTTCATCATAGTCTATTTCCTCATCGTCATCATAGTCCCCCCAGCAAACGTTCATATTACAGATTTTTTCCTGTTCTTCAGAAATCTTTTTGGGAATGTCATAGACCTTGATATAGGTTCTTCTCATAAAGATATCATAAACCTCTTTAGAGCACCAAATATAAGCGAAAAGGTTAGAATAGGACTTTTTTTGTTTGTTATAAGTCTTTATTACGTTTACGATGAATCTTTTTTCCAGCTCATGACAAAATTTTATTCTAGTATCTCCGATGACAGAATTTACATAATCCTCTAGTAATTGTTTAACCATGTCATGATCCTCTTCGAGAAGTTTACGTTCCTGAAAAGTAACAGAAATGAGATGCGATGATTGATGCGTCTCCATTTATTGGAAAATGGAAGAGGAAAAAATAAAAATCATTTCGTGAGCATTTAAGAAATCCTCTCAAGGATTTTTTTCACTATTGTAGTAATACTTAAAACTTGTCTTTCTAGCCTGCTGATTTTTCTCAAAACTTCTTCTTTAAACCTTTCATTTTCTGAATCTGAAACAGGTTGTTTATGAGGCGAGTAATGTTTCTCAAATACTATGGAATCATCATAAGTGTTAATATCAGGTTCTGTTTGTATCTTTCCTAGGTCTCTTTCTATCGGTTCTCTTTCTATCGGTTCTTTTTCTAACTGCTCTTTTTCTGTTTGTTGTTTTTCTTTTTGTCCTGTCCGTTCTCTTCCTGATTGATCTCTTTCTACTTGATTTCTTTCGCTTTGTTGTCTTTCTATCTGCTCTCTTTCTGCTTGACCTCTTTCTGTTTGCTCTCTTTCCGTTTGTTGTCTTTCTACCTGTTGTCTTTCTGTTTGCTCTCTTTCTGCTTGTTGTTTTTCTACCTGCTCTCTTTCTACCTGACCTCTTCCTACCTGTTGAATTTCTAGTTGATCTCTTTCTATTTGCTCTCTTTTTACTTGTTCTTTTTCTGCCTGTTTCTTCTCAGTTTGGGTTTGTGAGCTTTTATAATTGAAGGTCTTTGTCTTTTCTGGTTTTTCAACAAATTTAGTTTTTTCGGTTTCTTTGAAGTTTTTCAGATTTTCTATTAGCGCCTGATATTTTTGTTCTTTATCATTTGCTTTAGTATTAGCATCTTCCTGAATCTTTTCTTCGCTGTCTTTTATTTCAACTATCTTAGGCTCAGGGGTTATATTTTTAACACCCGAACCATGAAGGGCTCTTTGTTTGTATGATATATTTTTAACCATCTCAATAACTAGCGGAATATCTATACCCCCCTCTGATAGTACTTCCTGAAGCTCTTTCTCAAATATCGATTCGCTTTCTCTACCTTCTTCATATGTCTTCATGGGTTCACTGACCTCATTACTTTCGATTGTTTGCTTCTCAAAAGCAAGTTGATTACCAAGAATAATTTGCGACCAGATATTCCAAAATCTCGTAAAAAGTTTACTCCATTTATTATCAGTGGGGTCTAAATTTACTTTGACAAACAGCTCCTCAGAGAACATGGGTGAGTTGAATTCTGCTGAAAGCATATTACATAACGACAAAAAAATCGCAAAAGAACTTAAGATATAGAAATTCTCATCCTTTCCTGAAATATGCTGTTTAACAGGTTGTATAACTTCTTCTTTTAATTTTTCGCTTTTCATGAGGGCATGAAAAACTTTCAATAAAAGGTCTTTTTCATACTTCACAGGTTGAAAATCCTTTGTATTGTTATTAGATCTGATTTTGAGGGATTTTATTTCCCCTGAATCTGTTACGATATGGACGCTATCAGAAGTTTCAGGGTCTTTCTCGAAGACTCTTCCTTCGGGATCAAAGTATAAATCAAAAAAAGAATACATACAGTTGTTCATCTTTTTTTGATTTATACTTTTATACTTTATTTCGTTATCGAAACTAACCTGAAAAAACTGTTTAAGAGCTTTGCGTTTGTTGTTTCTTTATAATCCTTACTTTTCTGAAAGCGACATAGTTAACGAAAAACACTAAAATAAACATGTTGATGATCAGAAACAGAAATGCATAAAAAGCCTGAAAACTAGAAAATAGGATACTTGGAAACAGGATGATTGCTGAAAATACAAAAAATGCTGAAAATACAACAATCGTTATAAAACTTAACCAAATGATTTTCAGTATCTCAAACATAATGAAATTGTTTGTTTTTTAACTAGAAACTACATAAAAAACAAGATGGATGAAAATCAAGAAAAAGACGAAATCGAAGAAGGAGAAGAAACTTTAAAAACGATGATGGAAATCTCTGAGAAGATAACAGAGGCACCTCCAGATAGTTGTCCTGTTATCTTCATAAGTTCAAAAGACAAACGAAAAATTGAAGAAATCATGCTACAAGAGATGAGAGAAATTCCAGAGGTTGAAATAGAAAGTTCCCTGATAACAGTGTTTGATCAAGACGAAATACCATACTTTGCCAAACTCATAAACAAAGTCAGTGATCCAAACAATCCTGCAAATACACTGAACGATCCAGAATTAGGAGTTTCAGGTCCTAATCAATTTTGTTCTAGATGTCTCAAAGATAATTTTGGTTGTCCAGGACATTTTGGTTATATAGAACTTAATGAAAAATTCATACACCCCCTGTTTACTCATGTTGTTTTCAACATCTTGAAAAGTGTTTGTACAGCTTGTGGAACTCTTTATTTAACAGAAGAATACATCGAAAAGAAATTTAGAAATCTCTCAGGTTTTGAAAGACTAGAAGCAATAGCAAAAGATAGCGAAAAAATCAAGCAATGCCGAAACGTAAACTGTCAGCGTGTGCCTCTCAATTTCTTGTTTAGCCTTTATGAAACGCAAAAGAAGATCGTTTATCAAGCCTTAGGACAGCGCTTAATCTTTACAATGAAAGATCTTGAAAAAGTACTGAAATCATTAGATGAAAAAACAATAAGATTACTTGGTTTCCAAAACGGAGCGCATCCTAAAAACCTGATTCTTAAAAGACTGCTTGTTTTACCACCATGTGATAGACCCCAAGTTATACTAGCAGGAAAAGTAAAACCAGAAGAAGACAGTCTGACGAAACAATATGAAAAAATCATTGGTTACAACAATGAAATCATAAATGCAAAAGATGAAGCTGCAAAAACGGCTGCTATAGAGAAGCTTCACACTGCAATAAAAGAGCTAATCGATAAAACAGACAATAGTGCAATTGCATCTGCAAAAGGGAAAACTATTTCAATCAAACAAAGAATTCAAGGAAAAGAAGCACTTATCAGGGGGGCAATTATGGGCAAAAAAGTCAATTACTTCGGTCGCACTGTGCTTTCAGCTGACCCTTCTTTAAAATATGGTCAGATTTCGATACCAGAAGAATGGAGATCAATCCTGACAAAACCTGAAGTTGTTACAAGTTTTAATATTAATTATCTCAAAAGTCTGTTAAGACAGGGTAAAATCTCTTATGTAGTCAAGAGAAGAGAAAGACACAGGGGTAAAATTCCAATTAACCCTGTAACAAAGAAAAATATAACACTTGAAATTGGCGACATTGTTGACAGATGGCTAGAAGACGGAGACTTTGTACTTTTTGGAAGACATCCAACACTGCATAAACAAAGCATGATGGGATATGAAATCGTCTTCAAACCTCAGAGAACAATAGGGTTTAATCCATCTTTTGCAGCTCCACATAATCTAGACTTTGATGGAGATGAAGGTAACGTTCATGTTCCTCAGACACAAGAAGCAATCGTTGAAGTTCAGGAAGTAGCAAATGCAAAATATTGTATTATGAATGCGCAAAGTAATAACCCTGTTGTAGGTATCGCATATGACGCTCTCAGTGGGGTCTATATGTTAACACAAGACACCACTGAGATTGAAGAAACTCTATTCAAAGATATGATGAACAGGTTGTCTCATAAAGATTATTGCTCTCTTGAAGAAAGAATGAATCAGCTTGGAAGGCCGTATAAGATCCACAAAGGAAAAGAAAAATATAAAGTTTATGACAAAAGCAAAGATAAATTTGAAGAATTGGAAATAGACGTATATGCTTACACAGGCAAAGCGGCATTTAGTGCACTTCTTCCTGAAGACTTCTATTACACAAAAGGCAAAGTAACTATTGTGAATGGAGTCCTTATACAGGGTGAAATAACAAAAGACCATGTTGGTGAATCACATGGTTCTATTATTCAAGCAATATGGAAAGATTACGGACCTGGAAGAGCAGCTGATTTTCTGTCTGATACGACATTTCTTGTCAATCGTTGGTTACAAACTGTTTCTCTAACGGTTTCAATAAAAGACTGTACTATACAAGACAAGAGTATCGAAGATAAAATAGTCTCTGAATATGAATCAACAATCAGGCAAGTTGAAACAATTCTTGGAAGAGGACAACTGATAGATCCAATTGAGAAGGAAAGACAAGAAAAACAGGTGATCGCACAATTACAGGATTACAAAACAAAAATAGGAAAAACAATTCAACAAAATTTGAGCCCTGATAATTCATTTTCTGTAATGATAACATCGAAAGCAAAAGGCAATGAAGCCTATATAGCGCAAATTATGGGAACTCTTGGACAACAGTTCATAATGAACAAAAGAGCCCCTATGACAATTTCGAATGGAAAGCGTTGTTTGGCGTATTTCAGTGAAGATGATCTAAACCCAAAAACAAGAGGTTTTTGTATTTCTTCATTCATGAAAGGCTTATCACCTGCTGAGTTATTCTTTCATCAAGCAGCATCAAGAGAAGGGATTCTAGACACTGCAATTAAAACTTCTGAAACAGGTACCATCTTCAGAAGGATCGTAAAAAGTCTCGAAAACCTTGTGGTATCAGAAGATCTTTCTGTTAGGATTCTTGACAAAAAAGTAATACAGTTCATTTATGGTGAAGATGGTTTTAACCCTGAATCTTTGGAACATGTTCAGACAAAGAAAGAAAGGTTTTTGAGCTTTATAAATCTGAAAAGATTAGCTTCCAGACTCAATAGGAAATATGGATATATTGATGTAAAACAAGAGGTCTTAGAAGAAACAGTTTCTTATACACCTAAGGAAGTTGAAGAAAATTATGACCTCGAATTTGATGAAGAAGAGGAAGAGGATTAATGAAAATTACGAAGATTGATGATTGGGAGGATAATGAAAGTTACGAAGAAGAATATGAAGGTCGAAGAGTTATAACTCAAACAAAAGTTTACAAAAATAAACTTTTGTTTGTTTTTTTGCACGGACGATGAAAGCTTTTTATTTCTATTATTTCACAGGGTATATAACCCTGTGAAATTCTCGAAGATCCCTGAATGGTCTGAATCAAACACAAACAAAAACAAAAAGAAAAAAAATTTTAAAACTTTTTTGTTTTTTTGTTTCTTTTCATTTGTGTTTGATGCATGAATGATTCAGGTGCTCGAGGGATCAGGGGTTCATATTCCCCCCCCCGAGGTCCTTGAGACCCTGAATGGTCTGAATCAAACACAAACAAATGAAAAAAAAAGAAAAAAAATTTTAAAACTTTTTTCGTTTTTTGTTTCTTTTCATTTGTGTTTGATTCATGAATGATTCAGGTGCTCGAGGGATCAGGAGTTCATATTCCCCCGAGGTCCTTGAGTCCCTGAATGGCTCATGAATCAAAAAACAAATGAAAAAAGACAAAAAGAAAAAAAATTTTAAAACTTTTTTCGTTTTTTGTTTCTTTTCATTTGTGTTTGATTCATGAATGATTCAGGGTGCTCGAGGGATCAGGGGTTCATATTCCCCTGAGGTCCTTGAGCCCCTGAATGGCTCATGAATCAAAAACAAATGAAAAAAGACAAAAAGAAAAAAATTTTAAAACTTTTTTCGTTTTTTTGATTGTTGCGCAACCCTTCGGGGCGCGAAACATCACGACATTTTGCTTCGTGATGTTTCTTTTTGTTTTTGTTTGTGTTTGATTCACGAGCTTCTGAGGGTGCTTGAGGGATCAGGAGTTTATCAAAGGTTTATGAAACTCATAAGATCTTCGAATCAGATGGGTCATCATAAAACACATCAGCGTGTTATAATATTATGCAGCCTGAAGGATTCCTCACCCGAAACGGAATAGTGATTTTTATTGCAAAAATTTGACAACTAAAAAAAGTTTCTATGAAACAATACAAAGAATTTAGAAAAATGGACATCTCATTTGAGCATTCGAAAACCTCATTCCCATCAGGTTTGGAATTACGAGAAAACTATATTTCAGCTGATGATGAAAGAAATTTTATAGAAAACATTGATAAGGGTCAATGGTCAACAGTACTGAAAAGGAGGACACAACACTTCGGTTACGAATATGATTACAAAAAGAAAGCCACCCAAGAACTAAAACAGATTGAAACCTTCCCGAATTGGTGTCTTGATTTGACGACACGGCTAAAACAGGAGGTCTTTTATAGAGCCCCAGAACAATTGATTATCAACGAATATCAACCAGGACAAGGAATTTCTAAACACATAGACTCTCCAGTTTTTGGTGAACCAATCGTATCCTTATCTCTTGGTTCACCGTGTGTTATGATTTTTACATTGAAAGAACGTCGTTTTGAAATTCTGCTTCCACAGAGGTCATTACTCGTTTTGAGAGGTGAGAGTCGATGGGATTGGACCCATGAAATCCCTGCGAGGAAGAATGATAAAATCAATGGACAAATCATAGAAAGAACACGAAGAATTAGTATGACTTTTCGTATATTAAACAGAGACCAATCTGAAAATTAACCAACAAAAATTAATAATTGAGTACATGTACCTGAACCCCCCTGAGTGGGTCTAAATTTTTATGGTTTTTTAAAAGTTTATGAATGAACAGTTCAATGAATCAAAAGTAAATTTCAAAGATTTACTTTTGATTCTGTTACGACACTTATTCCATATAGAACTGTCTTTCTAGAAACCTTCTGATACCCTCTTTCATCTGAGGAATAGACTCAATAGAAGCAGGGTCTTCTTCTGAAATCATTCTGAAAACTTCTTCAAGTCTTTGAAATAGCATATCACAGGTGATTCCTCTATCGACGAATGCTTCTAACGAATCGATGATTTCAATAAAATCTCCATTCATTGCATTCCAAAGCAATGAAGGTTCATTGTATGGGACACCTGTAAAATCTAATTCTTTTTGAATCAAGTTGATCTTATCGTTTATCACGACGTCTTCTTTTTCTGGTAAGTTCTTTACAAATGAGATGTAACTCATCATCATATATATCATGTCTCTATTGACAGTTTTCTTCTCTTCAACAGTTTCTGAAAAGCTTCTTAGTTTTTTTAGAAGTGTTTTAATGAATTCTTCCTCTGATTCCCTCAATCTTCTGATACAGGGTGCAAAGAAAACAAAATCTTTTAAATACGATTTAAACATTGGAACCAGATCTTCTGGTATTGGGGTTTTTATGATATTGTCTATTTGAAAACTTCTGATTCTATATTGACCTGAAATATCTTCATACATTTGTATAAGCTCCTTAACATCATCTGTTTCTTCTATTTGTCTGAAAAGCTGTTTTGTCTCAGAAGGTAGTTGAATATCATATAAAGACTCTGATCTTTTCAGAGTCTTTTTGACTGGAGTCTTTTTTTCTGGTGTTTTTCTTTCTGGCGTTTTTCTTTCCAAAGTCTTTCTCTCTGGTGTCATTCTTTGTATCTTTCCCTCTGTTTTCTTCATGATTTGCCCTTCTCTCGTGTCTAACATTGTTGGACAAGACGTCTTTTTTGTTGTCTTTGTCTTCGTAACTATTGGCATGTCTTTATGGCCTATTTCCTCCTGTGTTATGACAGTAGTCTTCAGACTCATTCATAATTTTTAAAGAGTAATTTTTTTTCATACAACTTTTTATACGACGTCTTCTTCTCTGATTTTCTTTCCATAAAGTTTCAGAATTTGTATTTTTCTTTTCGATGGAAATTCTCTTAGTATTTTCAGGGGGACTAAACCTTCTTCTAGTTCTTTTTTCGCTATTTCTTGTAAGCTCATTCTTTCTAAGTTGCCCTTCAGCTCTGTAGAAGAGCCTTTTGCAAGCTGTTCAACTCTTTTTGAAATAACCTTTGAGTATTCATATCTGGTGAGCCTGAAATCTTGTAATTCTTCTACAACAGGTTGTTTTTGTTCTGGTTTCTGTTTCAATATCTCAGGTATGAAAAAACTTTCTATCAGGGATTCGTCTTCTTCGTTAAAATCCTCTTCTTCGAACATTCTGAAGATTTTTATTGTTTTTCTCTCTGTTTTTATTTTCAATCTGGAAAGTTTTTATAAAACAAAAATGTCAATCAGACTTGGTGTAGGGGCTATTTTCAAAAATGAGTCTCATGTTATGGAGGAATGGATTAATCACTACCTGAGAGAAGGTGCAGATAGATTTTTTCTTATAGATAATGGTTCATCACCTGAATATGATTCGACAAAAATCATAGAAAAGTACAAAGAAGTTTGTGTTTTGTATAGAGATCCTGAACCTTATAAGCAAACAGAACATTACAATAAATATATAATGAGACATATCAGTGAAGTAGATTGGATGATAATAGTAGATTTAGATGAGTTCATGTATTCAAGAGGTCCATATGACACAATAAAGGACTATCTAATAACTATTCCAAGAGAAATTTCTCAGATCAAAACTATTTGGAAAATTTTTTCTTCAAACAACTTTATATTTCAGCCTCCATTGGTTGTCCCGTATTTTGTGAATATAGGGAGATATGAAATACAGTTCAAATCAGTCTTCAGAACATCCGATATATCGTATATCAATATCCATCAATCCATCATGAAAAGGGGTCATAACGCCTGTGCGATAAAAGTACATAGTAACAAATGCACTGAAAGAAACTTATTTTGCGATTGTCAGAACTACTGTAAAGACGGAAAGGAATTAAACGAAAACCTCAAAAAAATAGATCAGTACCTGTTACATCTCAATCACTATCAAATACAATCATGGGAGTTTTTCAGAAATGTTAAGATGAGTAGAGGTGATTGTTACAGTGCTAGTTTTAATCATATAAGGAATGAGAAACACTATTTTAACTCGGTTGATAAAAACAACATAATTGATGAAGAGCTGAAAATAAAACACTATTCAAATTCACTTAGACTCTAAAAAAGCACTCTGACAATATGCAATATGGAATCAATAACGACAAGCACAACCACAGAGGTTAAGGATCCTAAGTCCAATAAGATATTGATTATAGTTCTAATTGTCATTATTGCTGTCTTGGTTTTGTTTATTGCTATTATGGTTGTATTCCCAGCCATCAGGTGCCCCAGTACATTTGGATTTCTCATTAGATCGGCATTTTCTTCACAGGGTTGTGTTTATGTATTCCCCCCTGATAATAGATTCTTCATGACCGAGGCAGAAAAAAATAATGTAAGACCTGCAAATTCAGAACTAATGAGAGCAGGTTTAAATGTACCAGGAGCTAATGTGTCAAGAGCCAATACATCAGGAGCTAATACTTCAGGATCCAATACTTCAGGAGCTAACGTATCAGAAACTAATAAAATAGAAGCTGTTTTCAATAGACCTTTTAGAATTTCAAATGATTCAATTAACAAAAACGACAAACAGACATTTTATGTATACGTGGATCTATCAAACAAACTCGGGAATCTGTCATTAACAACACAATATAATGAAGCAGATGTCTTTACTTATAACGATCTATTGTGGAAATTCGGGAGACAGAAAGTAGTCATAAGAGAAAAAAATAAAAAGCTTTTTGTCAGATCAATAGAAAGCCTGAGCAGAATGTCAGAGGAAGAGAAGAAAAAAAGTGCATATTGGTTTTTCGAAAAAGGAATAATCTGGGACTACGAAAGGAAAAACGCTGTATCAGTTGTTAATTATATTCATATAAAGAACAGTCACCCAAAAATAGCGTATTTCCTGACCATGATTCCCAAAGAAAATATAGGATGCCTAGAAACAAGTTGGAGCATAAATTGAAAAACACATAAGATCTGTTTTCAGGTCTTATGTGTTTGTGTTGTTTAGCTCTTTTTGAAAAGATCCTTTATTTTCTGAAAAATGTCTATGTTGAAAACCTTTGTGAGAAGAAAATAAGCCAATATCAGGGCTATTAAAATTACCACTGCGACTATAAGTACGATAGTTATTTTTGCTTTATCACTTTTTGGTACAGCTGCCGATGCGATTCCTGCTGCAGGGTTAACCACTGCTGCTAGTTGAGCTGCTTCTGAAGGAGTAACAGACATCTACATCTGTATTAAATCAAGAATCCAATTTTTTATAGTATCTGAGATAATATTCATCTTTTTGTCACTTATGACCTCTGAGACTTCCAAAAGCACAGGGGTGACTTTACTGTTTGCTTCAAATTCATCGATTATATCATTTTGTATACCAGACAAGACGTTTGTTTTTATTTGCGCTTCTTCAAGCATATCACGAAGTTTAAAAACATATGGACCGAATTTTTTTAAATTGTCTGATAATATAACGAAATCAGGGTCTTTGTACTTCTCGAAAAACGTGTGAGTTTTATCGAATGAATGACAGTCAAGCAATATGACTTTTCCTTTGGCTTTTTCTATGTATTCCCTGATTCTTTTTCTGAAATTTGTATGTCTGGATTCAAACCTGTTCAGGTCTATTTTCGTCCTGTTTATACCTCCCAAAAATACTTTTGTATCTATATTGACTTCTGAAAGTTTTTCGTATATCATGTCAGCTAGAGCTTCTGCTTTCTTATCGCAATCATGAAACTTATTCGATAAACATGTATAGTGAGGAACTGTAATAACAACAACAGGAGCATATAACGAATACAACGACATTAAATATTTCAGAAAGCCTTAAAAAACAGGTATATTATTAATTCCCCAAAGATTCCAAGATGGATGTTAATGTTAAATTCTCTGCAATCTTCACAGAAGGGTATATTTTAAGAAATCTAATTGAATACCTGAAAAGCACAAATCAATCAGGTACTTTCTTTTTCTCAAAGGACAAAATAACATATAGACAATCTGAAGCAAACAGAAAGATAATCAATAAAGTCGAGATCGATTGTAAGAAACTCTGCTCGTATGAGTTCAATGATAAGAATTCAGAGATTCCTGTTAGTATAAATCTACAAGATATGCTCTTGATATTAAAACACATAGGAAAAAAGGATTCAGTAAAAATCTCTCAGAGAACAGACGAACCGACTGTCTTATACTTCCAAAGTATAAACTCGAATTTTACAGATGGTCCCAATCAAAATGTATCCCTGATTAGACTGCAGTGTATTAATGCATTAACATTTGAAGAACCGAAATATTCACATGAAGAGATGAATCCTAACATTTACATAAACAATCAGAACTTTGTGAAAATATGGAAAACTTTTTCTTCAATGAGATGTGAAAATGTAAACATAATCGGAAAGGAAAAAGGAATCATGTTAGTTTCTATTTCAAAAGGTCAGATCGTTGGAAGAATAGAAAAGATTGGTGATATAAAAGAAGACTTTATTGACCTCAAAGAAGCAGAAAACGATTCTGACTGCGCGGTTATAACAATTAGTAGTTCGACAATGAAACACCTCTGTAAAATAGGAAATTTAACACAACCACAAACAGCAATAAAGTTGTTTATAGAAAAAGAAAAACCGCTGAAGATCTTAACACATATTGGAACTTTTGGAAAGCTGACAACATTTGTTTATTCAAACAGCTAGATGGTCACAGGGGGGTTACAGGTGGTGTGTGGGGTTGTTATTTTTTGTGTCTTCTCGAAAGACACAAAAAATTTTTTCGACGTTACTCCTCAAATCTTGGTTTCATAATCTTATGATTTTCTGATATGTTACTGACTTTTTGCTTATCTTTTGTGCTTTCATCATTTGAACTCTCAGGTTTTCTGTTTTGTCTTGACCCTATTGTATTTTCAAGTATTTGGCCGTTTCTTCTCTGAGGATCTATGAATGTATTTATCAGGTTTGAGCCAATATTATCAAACAGAGACTCCTTACCTGAGATCGCTCCTAAAATTTTGTTTTTTAGCATATTGTCAAAGCTGTTTTGTCTAAGGAACTGTCTGATGATTATAATCACAATCGAGTAAAAAATCAAGTAGAAAACAAGCTTTATTTCAGGGTTCTTTTCAAGAACCTCTATTTTTGTATTCTTCTCCGGCTCTAGAATGGAAATGACACTGTTTACAGTCCTGTATTTCTCTGAAATTTTATTTATCAGGGATTCATACTTTTCAATGAAAAACATCTGATCTTCAAAGAAGCCTGAAAGGTTATCGAACCTCAAAAATTTTGTGAAAAAGAATTGGATTCCGAAAATTACCATATAAAGATAACCTTTGAGGTTTTTTTGTCTGCTTTCGATTTTATAAACTCTTTCCTTCCATGATGTTAGAACTCTTTTCAGAGTTTCTTTGTCTTCCGTTTTTGGATATTTTGGTATATTAAGTTCTGGATGCTGTTCTCTCAGCTTCATTAGTTCGTTATAGATTGATTCTGTTGACTCTTCCTTCTGAGTATTAAGACTTTTTTTTTATCTCTTTCTATTCTTACTACTCTGAGAATCTTTTGTATCTTTTCCTGAGAAAGGCCTTTTTCATGATTGGGCTTCTCATTCGTCGGGGGGGTTTGTATTACCTCGCTATAGGTTTGTTTATAGACTTTTTGTGTTTTGATTTCTTGACTATTAACCCCTGTTATTTCTTCTTGTACATTTGAAGAAACAGGTTGTCTGTTTGTATTATTTGTTACAGTACGGGACACATTAGGTTGAGAACTACTATTGAGATTTTCAGTTGAGATATTTTTTTCCGATGGTTTGACCATACAGACACTCTTTTCATTTATTTCTTCAATGTCTTCTAATTTCTGATTGATATCACTGATATTATTTTTGAGCTCTTTGATTGCTTCATTGAAGCTTTCTAAGTTTTTGATCATACTTTGTTGTACCCCCTGAAACTTTTCGTTCAAGTTGCTTAAGGTCTCAGTGAAATTTGACCTTTCATTTTCTATTTCTTGTTTTGTTTCTTTCAGTTTTTCAGTGATACTATTTTCAAAGTTATCCTGTCTGGTGTATACTTCATCTTCGAATGTTTTTAATGCTTCTGAGATTTTCTGTGCCTGTGCTTTTCTTTGAGATTCTATTTTTTCGAAAAGATCTTCGATGGTTTTATTGACCCGTATCTGAAACTGCTCTAAGAGTTTTTCATGGGTTTTTTTTAACTCTTCTATTTTGTTTTTTGTCTCTTCTTTTTTTCCAAGTTGTTCCTGTAGTAGAGTTTCTAAGGTCTTTTTTTGTTCCTGAGTGCTTTTTTCGAGTTTTTCTGAGAGTAAACTCAGGTTTTTAACTGCTTCTTGATAAGAAGACAACTGTTTTTTCACATTCTCCAAATCATCTGTTATATTGTTCAGTTTCTCAACCTGACTCTCTATAATTTTCATCTTTTTTGACAAATTCCTAACATCAGAGTGTTCTTTAGATGAATGTTCTTTAGACGAGTGTTCTTTAGATGAGTGTTCGTTTGATGAATATTGTTTAGAATGCGATAGTTCTTTAGAAGAATCCTCATGAGGTCTGTGTATTTCAGGGTCTTTGGTTTCATTTGAGTTTTTATTAATGTTGTTATTCTGTACTTCTGTTTTTATTGCATCCTCTGTTAAGTCAATATCATCATCTGCAAAATCCATTTTTCTTAATTCTTTGTTTTCTGTTATTGTTTTTGTTTTTTCAAAGAATAAAGAGACTCCTGTATTTTCGGGTTTTTTTATGCGAAAGATAAAGTAAACCTCATTTAAAAAAGACATTAGATGTCTCAGTGAAATAAAAACGTTATATAATACAATTTGTTTAAACAGGGTATTGGTAGAGTAAGTACTAGACTTGAGTAATAGATCTTCCTGTCGCAAAGTAACGATTTCTGATGAGACTTCATTTTGGTCATTTTCAGGGGGATTATAATCTTCAACAACCTGCTCTTCTTCGATATTCTGCGCTTCTTCAAAGACCTGCTCTTCTTCAGCATCCTGGCCTTCTTCAAAGACCTGTTTTCCTTCAATAAACTGCTCTTCTTCAGCATTCTGTCTTTGTTCAACAACCTGCTTTTCTTCGATATTGTGTCTTTCTTCAAAGACCTGCGCTTCTTCAGCATTCTGTCTTTCTTCAAAGACCTGTTTTTCTTCGATATTGTGTCTTTCTTCAAAGACCTGTTTTCCTTCAATAAACTGCTCTTCTTCAGCATTCTGTCTTTCTTCAAAGACCTGTTTTTCTTCGATATTGTGTCTTTCTTCAAAGACCTGCTCTTCTTCAGCATCCTGGCCTTCTTCAAAGACCTGTTTTTCTTCGATGTCCTTTTTCTTCTGATCATTCTGACAGGTTTCATTCTCTTCTTTTTCTTCGTTTTCTTCATTGTATTCAATAACTCCCACTAAGTCATCAAACTTCTGATCTTCTGAAGTTTGATGATTTTTTTCTATTGTACTAATTGCGTGATTTTCGCATTCGGCATCATCGTTGAGCGTAGCACTTTCTTTGTTATAATTCTCAGGTGAGCTTTGTGAAACCTGAAATTTAATATTTTTGTCTTCTTGATTTTCCTTTTCGTCTTTCTGATCTTCGCCTTCGCTTTCAACATCTTCGTTTTCATCTTTCTGATCTTCGTTTTCATCTTTGTGATCTTCGTTTTCCTCTTCAGCATCTTCCTTTTCGTCTTCTTGATCTTCGTTTTCAGCTTCAACATCTTCCTCTTCGGCTTCAACATCTTCGTTTTCTTCTTCTTGATCTTCCTTTTCTTCTTCAACATCTTTGTTTTCTTCTTCATCATCTTCCTGAGACTGAGTATCTTCTTCAGGTTCTTTTAAGTGTATGTTCTCTTGTTTCTCAGGGGAATCATTTAATTTTTGTTCATCCTGTAAGTCGGAATTGTTTATTGTCTCTTTGTTATTTTGTATTCTATGTGCTCTCAATGAAGCTTCTGTCTCTATTTTTAACAGAAACTTCTTTAGGTAATCAGGCAACTCGATTTTACTCATAATCTCTGATTGCAATAACAACAGGCATAATATATGTACCTTCTTCTGTTTTTTTGAAATATCTTACAGTACATTTTTTATTCAAAATTCCTGCTTTATTAAGAAACCAGTCTTTTCTTGTTTCCATATCTCCCCTTGGTCTTGCGTTTATTCTATTACCTTCCTCATCCTCGACAATGAAGATTGCTAGATTTTCATCTTTTCCTCGACCTGATACGACATCTATAATTTTGAATTCTTTGTCCTGAAATTCCTTTAATTTCATTAAGTCGTTACATCTTGTATTTTTGTAAACTGCATTTGGGTTCCTAATAATCGCTCCTTCATGGCCTTTCTTTCTGAATTCTTTAAAGTAACTTTTTACTTCTTCGTCATTGCTGCAATTGAAACATTTCAGTAGTCTAATTTTCCTTTCTTGTGCCGTATTCGATTTCTTGAAATCGATGCTGTAAAATTTTGAGAATGCATCATGCAGTATCTTATATCTTTGTTCATATACAAGTCCAGTATTCTTCTTACATAACAGGGTCTCGTTTTTCTCTATTTGTTTTTGCAGAATACCACCTGATTCTTCTGATTTCTTTGTGTTTTCGTCGTCATCTTTTTCGATGAAATCGAATATGTAATATCTCACAACGTCTGCTTTTTCGTGTATATCAAGTCTTTTGACAATACCTGACAGAAGGGAGAAGTCTTCATAATATAATTCACCATCTAAGAATTTAACATTTGGTAAATATGCAAACAGGAGTTTCAATTGAGCCCTGATGTCTTTGAATTCTTGAAAAATTTCTTTGTTTTCTCTTGTCTTTAGAATTATATTCCCCTCTGCGTCGATCATTGAAAAGCATCTTATACCATCTAATTTGGCCTGTACTAAAACAGGCCAATTTTCTACCTTGTCGGGGTCATAAATATTAGCCAACATAGGTTTTATAATATCGTTAACTGCATTCAAATCTTCCGTATAACCTTTAAGTCTTTTTTTGTTTATCTCAGAGTCTAATTCGAGGGTACTTTGTTCAGAAATACTTCTACCTGATTGATTAATTAGAACCTTTCTTGAATTCTCCTGAAGTTTCCCATCTATACAGCCGTATTTTCTGTAAATTTTGGTTATTCCATTTTCTGTTTTTATACAGGCTTGCCAGACCAGAATTTTTCCTTTTGCGTCTTTCGAAAATAAACATTTTGATTTTCGTAACTCTTTCGGAAACAGGTCAATTAATGAAAAGATAGAAACATTAATACAATCAATAGATTTCTGTCTATTCAACAGGTAAATGTTTAAGATGATCTTTTCTTGTTTTCGAGTGTTCTTTCTGTTTTGTGTTTTATTACTAAACAGGCCTTCTATATTCAATTCTTGAAAAATCTCCTTATCTGAGTCTTCAGATATATGAACTTTCCCTTCGTCTGAAAATCTTTGTGGAAGATAGCTTCTTAAACCATCTAATATTAAAGGTAATAAACCCTGATAGTTTATTCTATAGACATTTTCAGAATCTTCTACATTCTCCCTGAGAACAATTTTCAGCAGCATCTTTTAGAAAAACACTTTTTCAAAAAGTATTTTTTCATTTCAGAAACTTTAAGTAGTCTTCTTATATCAAAAAAATATGGCAGAAGAGATTCCTAAAGACTTCGATTGGAGAGAATATATATCTCTCCATAATGATCTTAGACATTTTAAGACAAAAGAAGAAGCAGAGTTTCATTGGAAAAGACATGGAAGAAAGGAGGGAAGAGTATATAAAAGGTCTCAGGTGATACCTATTCCTTCCACTTTCAATTGGAAAGATTATGTTAACTTTAATGAAGATCTAATTGACGTCTATGATGAAGAATCAGCGTTAGGACACTGGAAGTTTCATGGTTACAAAGAAAACAGAATTATATCGAAAAAAGCCTTCTATGAGAAGTATCCTTTTTTCGATATAGCTCTGTATTCTCAGTATATAAAAGATACCTGCGATCTTGATGTATCGTTTTCAGAAGACATCTTGATAAAACTTTTCTTTGAGAATCCTGTGATTTTCAGAAAGATTAATGATAAAGTCTTTCATATTGAAACTCTTTTTGTCAAGGAATGCTCAGTAGACAAGATCAAAGACGAAAGAGTAGTCGAACTGAATGAAATGCATTTGTGCTGTAGACCGTGTTTTGAGAGAATACATTTCATTCAGTTAGAGAAGCCTCCCGAGGTCGAGGAATATTACTCTGTGATTCAGAAAAGGCTTAAAAAAAGAGATTTCAAATATTTAATCAATTACAACATCTGCATGTTTCAGAAAATGAATTTTTGTCTGACAATCGATAAAATCGAACAATTCAAAAATTTAGATACGCTTCTTCTTGTTACGATTAGACAGGGGTTTTCAATTGAAAATGCACAGAAGATAATAGAATTTTGCAAAAAGTTCAAAAATTTTGTTATTCTGAGATTTAACTATGACGACTACTTAGATATCCCTTTTCTTTATATCTCTCATCACTACCTGATAAAGAACAAGATAAACTACAAGATTCTTTTCACTATTCACAGCAAAAGGTCTGTAGAACATTTAACGAAACTACTTGAAGTAATTGATGATGAAGTATCAAAGAAGCTCGATATGATGTTAACAAAAAACATTTACTATTTCTACAACTCCGAAAGAGCATTCCTGTTGGATCTTAGAAATTTCAGGGTGATTTCCAAGTTGTACCCTGAGTGTTATAAAAACAAATACATACGATTTTGTGCTGGTACAATTTTTTTCGCTAGAAAAGAACTGATCGACAAACTCTTTGAGACCATACCGATCAACAAGGAAACTCTAGTTAGATTTAATAGAAGACATTTCACAAATACCATGTCTTTTTCTACAAATCTTGATGATGTCGTAGAAAGAATGTTTGGTATTCTGAACTATTTTCATTTCTCAAGTGATTTTCTTGTGGTCTTTGTAATGCATATTGACAGCGTCTTGAAACTTGAAATACTTAAAATAAACATGAGCATGTTTTTATCAGCAAATTTGAAGAATATTTTATTTGTTTACAGTATACCCCAACCTGAGGAGGTCTACAGGAGTATGTCACAAAGCGCAGAAAATTTTTTACATTCGCTAAAACTGGACTTTCTCCATATAGAGAGAGTGAATAACGATATACAAAAAGATTTTCATAAATACAAGACAGCATGCGAGGTCATACAGAGATTTTATTTTAGTAAATTCAGACACTTCATCTTCTTAAATGACACTATTATAATCGTAAACTCATCTGGTGAATTTCTGAAAGAGTTCTCGAATTTTTGCAGAGATTCTGACTTCACAGGACTTGTGTGTAATAATGAAAGTAAATATCATTATCAGTCCTATATGTTTGGTTGTAATAGAATCAAGAAGTTTATAAACTTCTTCAATAAATTTTCTCCTTCAACACCTGCAAAAGAGTTAGAGTTGTCTTTATATCAACACTTTTCTAATGACTCGAAATGTTTCATTGAGGCAACAAAAATGACGAATGTAAATCTATTATATTTTTGTGACGACTTATACTTTGAGCTTCTAACAGCGAATAAACTACCTGTCATAAAAATAAAAAGATTACTTTTCGAAAAGATCATAAACGAAAAGTTGGAAAGAAAAATCTCTGATCATAACGAACTCAAACACTTTGAAAATATGAGAAAGTCAAAAAAAGACCCTCTAAATTTAATTTCAGGTATTCCTGAAGCAATTTATAAAAAACTTGAAGATGAAAATTTAACATACTTATTAAAATACATCTAAAACTACAAAAAATGTCCTCCCTTTCTTCATCATCACGAAGATATTCGGGAACTATAAAACGCGAGACAACACCTTTTGGTTCCGAACCATATCAAATTCAGGAATCACAAAGTGTAATGAGACTTTCTGAGACAGAAAGTCTAACTACATTAGCAAGAGCATTCTACATTTTAATCATCATTACTACAATCTTCTTTCTTGTTATGTTAGGAACAATTGTTGCTGTTTTAGTCAACTTTAATAATATCGTCTTATATATTGCTATTTCGAGTGGTATTGCTTTTGCATTACTCCTGTTACTTACTGTATTCATAATCGGTATGAAGCAATTTGAAAAGGCTTATACACAGAAGGTTTATTAGACATAATATGTTTTATGATCCACAGGGGTCATAAAACATTGTTTAGAAAACAAAATTTTGCGAAAAAATTTTTTGTTTGTAAATTAAATGTTTGTTTTTTTGTTTTTTAAACTTTTATTATCTTCCTCAATGTTCCATAGTTCCCAAAAACATCAGGGACATTATTTTTGAAGAAATATCTTAAATATACCATCATGCTTTGTTTTTTTGATTCCCCATCTTTTTGTGAACCATGATAGTAATGTTTTGAAGTCCAAAAATCATAGATACCTGTTTTCAAATCAGCGTACTCTAAAACTAGATCACATCCCCACATGAAATCATTCCAAGGAACAAGGACCTTCTTGTAATATATCTCGTAAGATTGCGGTCTCATCAGATAACAAAAAAGCTCTACACCTCCATTAACAAGCCTGACTTCTCGGGGTCTTAAATCCTTTTTCTGACTCATAAAGATCCATGAAGCCCCCTCGACAGATGGTGAAAGAATGTCTACCTGTGATTTTTCGTAAACTTCTATCACGTGATCTATTTTCAGGTTGTCCTTTATCTCAACATCATCGAGAATCACGATAACATAATCGTAATGTTTTGCCAATTCCGGAGTGATATATTCGTAAAGAAACTCTGACAATGAAAGATTTCTGTAAAATAGCTCTATCCTGTATCTGTTGTTATGATATAAGAAATCAGGTCTATTAAACTGCTTTATCATAACAAGTCCATTGTTCTCATTCAAGAAATAATCAAGGTTCTTATCTAAAATTTGTTTCTTATGCTCTATATTCCCACAACCTGTGTCCCCATAACCAGGGACAACAACAAGCAGATTATGTTTCTTCATTTTTTATCTTATGTGTTAAAAACGTCAAAATACCATGAAAGACGACGAAAAGAAAAAACATTATTTGACTTCTATTAATATTTTCTTGCTCATAGTCAGTACAATTGTTATTATTTTCCTAATATATGTTTCGATCTTACTTATTTCGAGACCTCCAATTTTCAGTATTTTTGGAGAAACAGGTGGTTTTCTACCTACATCGATTCCTGTAATAATAGCAGCTTCAATATTAGTAGCCATTTTTTTGTCTTTTGTCTTGATGGTCCCAAACATACCTGTGGGCATAAAAGAAGAACTTAAAAGAAAAAAGAAAAGTTCAAAAGCCACTAAGAAACAGGCGACAACACAGAGTTCTGCTACTGGACCTGTTGCTACTGGCCCCCCTGTTACTCCTGCGGTTCCTACATCCTCTGGTTTTGGGATAGTAACACAACCAACACAATCACAAGCCGTACAACAACCAATGTTAATAACATCAAAATCTAGTAATCTTTAGTTAGTCTTCTTTAACAGAATTTGAAATGTTTTAGGAAATTTAAATTACAGAAAAACATAAAACGAAGAATGGTTACACGGGTGATAACAACCATAACCTGTATAGTGGATCTAGACTTTACCATTCACCTAGAAAACCTTGTTTACTTTTTGCCAGTTAACAAAGGTTTCAGAAAAATACAGGATGGTGATTTAATTCTTGTGAAGTTTGGTAGCTACTCAAAGGGTATTTTACCCTACAACAAAAGGCCTTTCAGAAACTCTATAACCATTTCAATGGTTTACGATAAGAAGATAATAAGTGTTAAAATTTTCAGAAACAAGCTCCAAATTTGTGGCGTGAACTCTGATGATGCTATAGAGTTCTCTGTTCGAAGAATTCTGGATCATATAAGAAGAATCCAAAATTCGAGACTTGAAATGAATATATACACCCTGAGTTTCTTAAATAACTTTCCTCAAAAAGAAAATGCGTTTCAAAGTATTAAAGAGATGAAAAACATTATGACAGGTGATAGTATGGGGTACAGGGTAAATAAAGTTATGCTGAATTACAAATGTGACCTGCAATATAATATATCGAAATCGAAGGTTTTAAGGATCTTTCAGAGTCCTGCAATTCAAGGATCTCAGGAACAGTATAAATTTCTTGTTTCTTACCAAAATGCAAGTGATTTCAGTGTGTATATTGTATGTAGGGACAAACAAAACAATTTCATTTGCTACCTGATAGTCTATAAATCTGGACTTATAACACAATCCGGTAGAAATCAGGAAAAAATGGATGAAGTCATGAGAAGGTTTCTCGAAATTCTTGAGGGGAACAAGAGAGAAATCTTCCTGAATACAAAAAGGAGAATTGTATACAAAACACTAAATAACGAAACTGAGATTGTATGAATATAAATGCTGTATGATATGTTGATTGCGACATATCATACATTATATGTTATTCGTTTTAGTTGCATTTTAAATCCGTCTGATAGGGCTTTAACAAGGCTTATGAAAGCTTTCTATAACTCAGGCTCTCGTGAGCCTTTCTATAACTCAGGCTCTCGTGAGCCTTTCTATAACTCAGGCTCTCATGAGCCTTTCTATAACTCAGGTCTCTATAATTCCTTTTCGACTTCTTCCTCATTTTCTCCTCTCATTTTTTGAATAAACTCTTGTACTCTTCTGAAGTAATCTAAAATCTCTTTCACAAGCATTCTTTTTGTCTCTTCCGAAATCCTTATTCTCTTTTTGATTATGAAGAAGATCAGAGTGAGTGTACTGAGAGAATTTAAAAATTCCTCTGAGTATATGCATCTAACAGACACAGGAGGGTTAGGATCTCCTCGATAAGAATATGACTTACATGCAGCTGAGATATTGAATCTTCTTCTTCTCATTCTTGCGTTTCTCATCATGTATGCAACAGGTCTTGGAGGTCTTCCTGCATTGGTAAAGAAGATACAGGAGCAATATTTTTCATCATTTGTAGTGAACTCTCTTGTGGGCTTATCAAGTCTTACCTCTCTTACCTCGCCTGTTCTTCCCTCAGATTCAGTGTTTCTTCTTCTGGACATATTGGCTTTTTATAAAAAACACAAAAATGTTAGATAGTGTTTTTTATCGATTCAATGAATACCCTGAGATATGCAATGATAAGAGCGAAGATAACAATAACAATCGAGATGAATCACAAATACACGAAACAGGTGGGATCCTTTTTGATCCTATAGAAATACTTTTTGAGGATTACGATAAGGATTTTGTTATTCTTTCAAGTTTAGACTATTTTTTTAACTTTACTCAAACACTCGGAAGTGTTTTATCACCTCAAGAGATAGACGAAAATTTTCATGCTTTCAATCTGAGCTCAAAAAGGGGTTATTCAGAGTACATCCTTTATAGAAGACCTGCAGGTTTTGTATTTGAGTTTTTCACTGAAGATCATAGAGGTTTTCAGAGGGTACCGTTTCTCAAAGACGAAAATCTTCAGATCTTTTCAAAGATAGAAACATTCACTGATTTTAGAAAGATAGGCCAATTTCCTGATATTATTATTCTCGAAGATCTCTTTTTCAAATTCTTTGACATGGACTTAATGAAAAAGCTAGTAGACATGATGAGAACCCTGAAATATAATACAGGTGTTTCTTTTTTCATTTTGGACCTTGACTTTCGTTTCAAGATCTTTGAATACCTTTCATATATAGAGCTCCTTTTTTCAAAGACTTCTGAGATTTATTTCACAATACCACCTGGTGTACCATTCTATGAAAAAAAGTACTTTCTGACTTTTGTTTTCAGGCCTCAAACGGAGAAACAAAGTTTTGATTTCTCAGAGTTTCCAAAATGGTTAGAAAAGATGCTAACACTCCGTAAAAATCCTAATTTCGGCCTGTTTCCTTACAAATACAAGGTTAATTGGAATATACTAACAAATCCAGTCAATAAAACGAAACATTATAAGTCTTAGAAACAAAATTGAAAAAAAATATTCAGTAACAAAATTTAAAACTTTTCATAGCTTTTGAATTCTCTTGAGCAATAATGGACCTGAAAGTAAAGAATCTCAAGAAAGGCGATCGTATCGATATTCAGGTATTTTCTAAGATCAAGGATGCTATCAAAGACCAATTGAAGCTCTTTGTTAAGAGACTAATTATAAAGCAAATAATCAATGATAGATATTACCTTATAGACATTCATTACGACTTTTATAACACAAAGTACTCCTGTCTCAGAGGGGCTATCTTTGATAACATAGAATCCAAGTTTTTCCTTGTTTCAGATGTTTTACCAAAAGAGGAAGTAGTTTATACACCACTGAGAGGTTCTGATAGCGATGGAGCTATCTATTACAGGGGATATGATGGCTGTGTATTGAGAATCTTTGAGCTTGATGGCTCCATTATTTACAGTACGAATAGATGCGTTGATACGAGAAATAAAAGGATTTTCACTGTCAAAGACTCGCGCACATTCGAACAAATTATGAAAGAAGTTGCAGGGGTCAACAATGACTCTGAGAAGACAATGTTCGAAGGAGACAACAAGAACAAAATTCATTTCTTTCTCATCGTGACGAAGGAGACATACCTGTTTATGCAAGGAGACATAGAAGAAAAAGTCTTCTATATCGGTTCGAAAAACAAGTATGAGATAGGATCTTCAAAGAAATTGGAATTCTTTAGAAACTTCTGTAATATCAAACATTTTGAACGAATACCGATCGCAGAAGCAAACAAAATTTTAGGCTTCGATAGCAAACGTAGACTATTAGATCCAAGACTTGATATGGAGAATTCAGGATTCATAATAAGAGAAACCCTGTTTCCTCCCACAAAAACCTTCTTATATTCGGAAGGTTATTATTGGAGAAAATTTATTCTCGGACTCAAAAGATCGGATAAAATTGTGAGCATATATCTTGAACTGAAGGAAAGATATATCAAAAACATCTCGGAATATAAAGAGATGTTTCCGTATATCAAAATCATAAAAGAACATGAAAATGTCAAGGTGATGCCTCTGAAGTACCCAGAAAAGTTAACAAAGGAACAGCTTGAAGAAAATCTAATAAATTGTCTATATTTGATACTCCCCAAGTCACGAAAATCAGAAGTGTTTCAATTACAAAAACATATCAATGACACGATAAGAGAAATAGCAACCCTGATAAAGGAAAACAAAATCTCAAATGATGAAATTTATAACCCCAAGATTGAAGATTTTCTTAAAAGAGTATCAGGAAGGGATATCAAAGAGATTGAAAAGATAATGAAAGAAGAAACAGAGGGGGAAATTATATACCTGTTAGGTAGAATTCTCAACAAGTTTGATTAAGTTTCGTGTTTCGTTGATAAATGATGTTTCAGTATATATGATCTTCTTTGTGAAGATCATATATACTATTTATTCATTGACTCCTTTGATCAATGATCTCTTTTTCTGAGTTTCTCTTTCGGGTTTTTCAATTGTTTGTCTTTTAGATTTTCTTTTGCTTTCTGAGCTTTCTTCCATAGTGCTTTCTTCAATGCTTTCTCTTCTTTCATCTCTTTTTCCTCCTCTTCGTTCTTCTTTTCGCTCTTCTCTTCGGTCTTCTTTTCGTTCTTCTTTTCGCTCTTCTTTTCGGTCTTCTCTTCGGTCTTCTCTTCGGTCTTCTTTTCGCTCTTTTCCTTCTCTCTTTTGGTCTTCTTTTCGCTCTTCTTTTCGCTCTTCTTTTCGCTCTTCTCTTCGCTCTTCTTTTCGCTCTTTTCCTTCTTTCTTTTGGTCTTCTATTTCGTCTTCTCTTTCGTCACCTTTTTTTGCGTCTTTTGTACTAGACCTCGCAGGTGTTCTTTCTTCTTTCTCTGATTTCTCGATGCTTTCCGATTTTTCGTTCTCTTCATGACTTTTGGGTTCTCTCTTTTTGGATTTTTGTTTGTTTACCACCTGTTGTGATTTCAGGGCTTCATTCGTTTTTGAGAGGAACTCTTGTTCTGTTGCAATTGCATCTCTAGTCTGCGGATCAGATAGAGCTTTCAATTGTTCCTCTTTAGGATTTGGATCGATGAGGAGTGAAAACAAAGTCTGAAGTCTGATCAATGGGAAGCTATCGAAATCAATAGAAACTTCCTCATCTGTTTTCCCCTTCTTTTTGTTTTTTTCAGCTATTGAATTTATCATTTCCTCTCTGTATTTTCCGAAGAATTCTCTCATCAAGGGAGTGAACTTAATAAACTGCCCTTTTTCAGGAATAGACATGACTTTACGATTTCTCTTGATATAAATATGAAAGAAAACTGTTAACAGACTAGTTGCTGTGATACCCATTTGCAGGTATGGGAGTTTATCGACAAGAAGTTCTTTCGTTTCTATGACTTTACCTGAGTCATCGATATAGCAGTAGTTTCCAAATTCTTTCTTTGCGGTCTGAATAAAATTAATTAAGTCTTCATTGAAGCATTTAGGAGTCAGAAACCCTTTTCCAACTCTGCCGCTTGTTTTCATTTTTTGTCTTCTTTCATTCTTGATAGCAGTGGGAAAAAGATTATAAAGCTGATTCATATCTGACAGAAATTTTTTTTGCTTTTCTTTGAAATCATGAGATGTGATACCATCTCTGTTAATGTATTGTTTATGAGATTTTAATATATCTTTCATTTCTTCCTTCAAGTATGTCACAAGGTCTTTCATGTCCTTAATTTGGACTTCTTTTCTTTTAGAGAGGTCATCTAAAAATTCTGGTCTTTTTCTGACTTCTTCAACTTCGTTTTGCTGGGTGTCTGTGTTGGTATTGTTTTTAGTTTGCTGAGATTTTTTCGCTGATGACATTTTCTCCTATTTTTCGTAGAATTGTAGATAATTTAAGACTATTTATTTTTTGCTTGAGGAGTACTAAAGATTTTTTTCATTTTTTTAATTCTTGTGATGTATAACATCATGGTCCGATATTTGTGTTTGATTCATGAACCATTCAGGGTTCAAGGACCCTCGGGGGATCACAAACCCCTGTTTCACTCGAGCACTCTCAGGAGCTCATGAAAACACAAACACAAACAAAAAAACAAAAAAAACAAAAAAGTTTTAAAATTTTTTTGTTTTTTTGTTTATGTTTGGTTCATGAGCCATTCAGGGTTCAAGGACCCTCGGGGGATCACAAACCCCTGTTTCACTCGAGCACTCTCAGGAGCTCATGAAAACACAAACACAAACAAAAAAACAAAAAAAACAAAAAAGTTTTAAAATTTTTTT
>Ga0308420_1000204_pt1 | contig 27006 bp, 21 predicted proteins | sample HotsprSampleMS55_FD_203802 | JGI IMG/M metagenome (GOLD analysis project Ga0308420, IMG submission 203802) | Hot spring phototrophic mat microbial communities from Mushroom Spring, Yellowstone National Park, Wyoming, United States - 20090730_MS55 ... | reverse complement strand
AGTTATTTACAATAATTTCTTTTCAGGGGAGCCTCAAAATACGGGCTCCCTTTTGTATTTTTATCTAAGATAATACAAGAAAAATAGCCTAAAATGTAAATACTTAGTATATTTTTACATGTCCATCAATCCAGAAGAAACCGAAAAAGTATGTCTACATGATTACAAGCGCTACAGAGCGCCTAAACAAAATAGATAAAACCCTATGGCAGCTATTCAAACAGAAGTATGAGGAATATACTAAACAGCCGATACCCTATGACTTAGACGATATCCAAGACTTCATGAATGCTAGCTTACAGGACGATAATTTTAAAAACTATATTAGCAGTTACATGAACTTCTCAATCACCTGGATAGCCACCCGCATCATAGACACCCTCGCACAAGCCATAGAAGAAATCAGCATCCTAAATGAACAAGATATAGACCTAAAATCAAAATTTGTGATATTTGACAGAATGATAAAACAACTTTCAGAACTGATAAAAATAAAAAAAATGTTAGTGAAGACGAAGACCAAAACTTTGTGCATCACGTCTTTGCTGGCTTTTTTACGACTTATAATAGTATTTATGCTGACACGAACACAATGTAAGTACAGCGAATTTTCCGAAATTCGTTGTTGAGCTTCCTCTTTCGGACACGAAGCCTTCCCTTCGGGATCAACGTATGGCCGTTCTAGGCAGCAAACCCTTCATCTTTGCCTTGCGAACTCGCTGTAATAATTGCTATGGCGGAGCACAGCACAGCAGTAGAAAAAGTCCGTGAACAACTCATTCGTATCATGCAAGACGAAGAATTGAAGAAAGCTGTAGAACTTCTATCTAATCTGATTAAGGATATTCGCAAAGACCCGTATGAATTATCTGGTATTCATTTTGAAGCAAAACGTTTTATTCCAGAGAACAGCCAGTACGATGAAAGCTACTGGATGGCTGCTCACGTCCTGTACCTCAATGGCCCTGACTTTATAAAACTATGCAAAGAGGTGGAGTCAATAGAAGATGAAATCGGTACAACATATGAATATCTACGAATGCTGGATAAAGAATTGGAAACAGGACAAGAAGCTATGTGGGCACTGTACAGATATAGCAATAAACTAAATACATTTTTAGAAAAAGTATCAGAAAAAGCTAACGAACTATATAAAAGGCTATCATCACTCAAAAAAGATAAAGATAAGATATTACATGATAGTATCCGTGAAAGATATTACTTCTTAGATGAAATAGTTGATTCAATAGAAGATAGGATAGAGATGGTCAACAAGGAAATAGAAGAAGCAGAAAAATATATGGGAAAAATAAAAGAGGAGTACGAAGCTGTCAGGAAACATTTAAAAGAATTAGAACGAAAAAAATGGCGTATCATTGATCTGATTAGTGACCTTTTATACGAAATAGAATATTCGTAAGCATATGATAAAAGTTAGTTTTGATCTATTTTCATTTTGAGTACTTATTCTAAAAATCGCATTCGTAAATTATCTACGATAAGGCTTTTACAAGTTCCATTTCTGAGAATATCATCACGCCGAGTATGTTTCTGATTGATAGATCACTTACATAGTCATCACTTCCGGGCTCACAGTATTGATTACTATCATACCATATTAAGCATCTGCCATAAAAGTAGTGTGATAGATTTATATCAAGATACTCGTCTACGTATTCTTTTTCACTAGTAGTGTCATCTTCACCGCCCCAGCAGTTTTTAAACGCCATAGACCTGTTATACCTAATGTCCCAAATATGTATTTTTGCATAAAAAAAGCAGCAAAGCAACTCTGATTCGTAAAGGAATGAACTATATACGTATACGGCCTGATGAGTTGTATTTATTGTAATGTGTGAAAATAGGATAAGAGCAAGAAACTTTTTTGTTAATCTATTAAATGTAACCATAGATAGTGCCTCGCTTAGATATTCGTAATCAACGTAACGCGTATGAAAACCATTGTAACTATATAAATATGGTTTTGTTTTTGCGACTATTTGGTATTGCCTTCTAGATAGATTATATTTTAAAATCAACAGACTTTCTTTAGAAATTACCAGTTTTTCTTCACCATTATAATTTTGATCTTCCCCATGCTTATTCCTTATAAAAATGTATAGATCGCCTTTATACTCGTCTAAGTAGTATGTATAGAAGTATAGTGATACATCATTATACTCTTTTTTATATAGCTTGCATATAAAATCACTAACTATTGCCTCAATGTCTATACTTTTTATAAATTCTGACACATCTATAAACTCATTATCACTTATATGAGACCCTGTAAAACTGTATTTCCCATCATTCATGTCACGTATTCTGTTAATCATTTTACTTACATCTAATAATGTAATTCGATTTTCTTTTTTATTTTCACTACATTCTCTTTCTACTGGATAAACGTGTTGAGCATTTATTTTACATATAAGACGATGTTCTCCTTTCTTGAAGTGCAATAGTTCAGCATTGGTAACAATACTCCCGCCTATACGTAACAAGATCAAGTTATCGTAGCTAATAGGTTCAAAATCAAAAGCACGGTATTTACCACTCTCTTGATCTAACATTAGGACAACTCTATCTCTAGCCCTATATTTTATATTACGTTCTTTGATCATATAGTTTTTACCTATTCTACGTATTGCATAATAATGGGACTTTGACAAATCAAAGTTTGATTGTATTTTATATTCTTTATAAACTAAAACAGTTCCCTCATCTGTCAGCATATTATCGCAGGAAACAATCTTAAAATATAATGTATCATGTTTGAAGTCCATAGATAACAACAAAGTCTCCTCTACATTGTATATAACTTTGTGCTTGCAGTTTAAGGAGGGTCTAAGATAAACTCTGTACCTTTCAATAAATATTGTATCGCCTTCATGCCAGCTTAACACTTCGTCACTTCCCTTATAATATATGTAGTATTCCTGCTTTTCGTAGTCTTCTCTTAAACACTCGACTAAACTTTTATCATTCACGTATTTTGAAGTTATCAAGTATTTAAAATATTCATTCAAATCGTACTTAAAACTATCTACATTATTATCAACTAATATATTGGTTTCTCGCCTGTCGTAAGCAACTATAAATGCGTTTCCTATAGGTGGAGTAACATAGCGCCTTTCTTTATATATTACTTTTCGTCTTGTATGGTTGTATATATACACTAAATCAGGATTTTTTAGAGAGATATAGTCACTATGTAACATGTTGTTTAGATAAACACCAAATATTAGATATAGGTGGCCATTTGGTGCTGTTACTATCTTGTCGTAGTGTAAGTAACCATCTCCTAAATTTTCGGTGTACTTGTCGGCCTTATCATCACTAATAAATTTGTGCTTGATAATATGATACTTCCTACTTTTGTAATCGTATATTGGTGTCACTTTTTCAAATCTTCGCAAATCGCGTGTCGTGTAATAATAATAGTTTATGCTATCTTTATTGACATAAAATAAAGTCCTGTACTCGCTCAATCTAAAGTTAAAGATATGAATTGGGTCTATTACCACTGTATTATATTCTGTAAGACAAGCGCTAGTTTTTTCTTTCATCATATAGGATATTAATGGCACTCTTATAAACTTGGCCACTTTGCATTTTAATTGATTTTTTATACATTTAATCAACATAACTAAATATACTGTATAAGAAAAACTATCCTGCTCATTTTCAAAGTTTATCCACTGCTGTGAGTGTAAAAGGGGAACTTGACTTAATTAACAAAATATGGCTTTGCTATATGTGTGTAAGACTTAAGAAAAATTTGTCGTTGAGATTTCTACTACGGCGCAAAAACAAATGACAACTGTCTAGTGCAGCGGACTGTTCAACCTTTTGCGGTTGAGCTTCCTGCTTCATCGCAGGATGGCTACGGTTTTTTACCAGAGCCTGCTCCACAGGCTTGACTTCGGGTCGTCCTAACCCTAGAGGCTTGATTTTCGCCTACATAAAACACTGTCTAAACTAGCAGAAAATCGCATAATTTTATATATAAAGCATTTTAACGCAATGCTATTACTTTATGAGAAATAAAAAATTATGTTCACGGCGATTTAGGATATTTAATTGCTATGTTTCACTCACTCCATTCTTTACCTAGTGTAAAGATATCTCCCATTCGTAAAAAATCGGTTAGTAGCCATACCATACGTAACTTACAGGTTTATTGTAGCAAAAACTACGCTTTTATATATGAAAAAAGCGAAATTAGAATAACTGCTGTATTTAGAAACATTGTTGTTTTACTAATCAACAATGATGAAAACGAAAGTAAGTTATTGTTCAATTTGGCTCAAAAACCCGATTGGAAGGAAAATAAAGATATAAACTACTCTATAATAACATCCGAATCTACAATTCAGAAAGTGCGTGAAATTTGCAATAACCTATATAAACTATCTAACAGTGATGATAACAAAAAGCCAACGATATTAGTAGGTGTGAATACTGTTGCTTATGTAATGACGTATCCGGAAGTCGCATATTATAGGTTAGTAAAATCCAGCGAAGGAGCAGTATGGAAACAAGACGGCAAAATAGACTTAAGTAAAAGGGAAGGCAAAAAGAAAATAAATTATAAACGCTCAGAGGAAGGAGTAAAGTATGTAATTGGAAAACATAGAAAATACATAGGTGATAGATATTATGTAGTTGTTGATAGTAAAATGGAGCCAGCTGCCTACGATTATGAGATGTATGACACATTTTATGTTTATGATTTATATAAGAGACATATCATAGAGACAAGTACAATAAGATATTTTGATTCTTATGAAGCTTTTGTTTATAAGCCTTTTGATAAAATTCAGACATTACAAAACATCATTTTTGTGATAGAGGGTAGAACCACAGTAAGGCCTATCATTTTCAGTAATGAAGCTGGCCCCTATACCAAAATAAAAGTTGAAATTCCAGAAGATAACAAAAATGAAAAAACGCTTGAAATAAGTGTTCCCTTTAGTATTAAGGAGTATCCATTTTTGCTTTTATTTTCTAAAAGTAATGCAGTAGTTGTAAGTAATTATAAAATCTATTCATACAACTTTGACCTGTCAAGACAAATAACTTATAAGGACGATACTCTTTTCTATCCAACACCATATATAGAAATAGATAGAGTGAAATTACATAGATACAAAAACTTTTTTAATATTTTTGATGGGATGCATTTGATATCTATTTACTACAACAAAAGTAATAGCAAATGCTATGTAAAACATGCTACTTTTTCTGGTCTTAATTTACATGAATTTGAAGTGATAGGATACATTTTGCTACCTGATGAAAGCGAATGTATCGGGGTAGTTATAGCATCACAAAAACATAATATGATTGTAGCAGCGTACGATGTTACCCGAAAAGAGATATATTTTTCTAATATTATCAAGTACAACTACATAGGCGCATCACAAAGAGGAATGTATTCATTAGTATGTGCAGCTTTAAGAGAAATGAAAGGCATGAGATTTGCTTTGCGACTTTTGATTAGCATCAAACTATTAGGAAATGTTATGAGTAGCACTCAGAAAGAAGAGCAAAATCAATTAAATATTACTATAGGTACAGACATCAATGCTATTAAGGAGGATAAGCTCTCGTATTTCCCATTAAGTCTTGACGAGATTTACAAGTTGAATAATTGCAACTACGTTTTGACTTACGAGCAGCCATGTTTAGTGAAGGTTATCAGACGCGGACTGCTCAACCATGAAAGGTTGAGCAGTCCGCGTTCTTTGTAATAGGTTCTTTCAAGGGGAGCCAATAGACTCAGGCTCCCCTTTGTATTTTTATCCAAAAATACGAGTAAAAAGCCAAAAATAACAAAAGATCAGTATATTTTTACATGTCCCTCAATCCAGAAGAAACCGAAAAGTATGTCTACATGATTACAAGCGCTACAGAGCGCCTAAACAAAATAGATAAAACCCTATGGCAGCTATTCAAACAGAAGTATGAGGAATATACTAAACAGCCGATACCCTATGACTTAGACGACATTCAAGGATTCATGAACGCTAGTTTACAAGACGATAACTTCAAAACCTATATTAGTAGCTACATGAACTTCTCTATCACTTGGATAGCCACCCGCATCATAGACACCCTCGCACAAGCCATAGAAGAAATCAGCACTCTAAATGAACAAGATATAGACCTAAAATCAAAATTTGTAATATTTGATAGAATGATAAAGCAGCTTTCAGAACTGATAAAAATAAAAAACAAAATAATCAATGAAAATGAGCAGGATAACAAAAAAACAAAGAAGAAAGGCGACAAGGATTATACTAGATTGCTATCCTAAAAAAGAATATATGTTAAATCTTAACATTAGTAGCAAGACAAATGGCGGATTACTAAAAGCTAAAATAACACAAAGAAAGCTAACTTTGCAAAAACAATTAAGATATGCTATTTCTACTGATTAAAAGAGAATATATAGACCCTACTGTAGACCCTACTGTAGACCCTACTGAAGGCAATAGGTCCAATCATTGGTTCTGGGTTCCATTAGTGAATTGCCTTAGGAAAGTGCCTATAACACATTATAAACCTGCAGCGTTGAGAGGGGCCGACGACATATTACAGCTAGAACATACAGGCATCTATAAAATGCAGATATTACCTGAACCGATGGAAGTAATAAACTTCATATATAATTCATTACAGGGGGAGAGTGGATTATCATTAGATGAATCTACCATAGAAGATGAATCTACCATAGAAACTGCTTACGAAGCATTTAGCAAAATTATGCCTTTATTTACAGCGTGTTCTGCAGGACAAATTATTAATAGCAACAACGCCGTCTCATCGTACAACATAACTGGATGGTCTGACGCTGCAAATGTAAAAAATGTGCTAATATTCGGAAAACTGAATGTATATAAAAGGTTACTTGGGGATTCAAATTCCTCGGCGTCTAGTGATTCAATCGTACAAGTGGGTATATTATCAATACCGAAGGACACAAAAGAAGTGAAATTGATAAGTATGCATAAATCAATAGCAAATAATACAATAAGATACAGATACAGTGAACTAATAAACCACTCAGTACAGAATAGAATGCAAATAGACAACGACTATTACAATCCAAACACATTGAACTTACATCTATATATTGGTGATGTAGTAACACTAAGAATAACACAAAATTCTACATACTTTATTAACGCTAAGACTAAGAACACAACCCGACATATTTACCCTCCCACAGTACATGGTTATGGAACTACTCTAATGCCTATGAACGGAAATCATATTATTGAAAATATATCAGATAATTTTGTTACTCCATATAGAAATCAACCTCATAACAATCGATTGTTCTATGACGTTTTATGAGCCTTATAGTATTGTGGTATTGGGTTGCTATCATTTTGAGTGCGATGACTGGGGCAGCTACCCGACACTTTATACAAAGTATTTTTAACAAAAGTCACGTAAAACCTTAGGGTACTTTGATAGCTACAGGATGTTTTATTATAGGTATTATGACAGAAATACTAGTTGGGTATATCCCACATGTCTTTTATCAATCACTTACTTTTGAACTTTGTGCTAGCTTTACTACTTTTTCATCTATTGTTTTAGAAATTTATTTAATGTTACAAATAGACTTTTATATAAAATCAATTAGCTATGTATTATCTTTGGTTCTTATAGGTCTAATGGCAATATGGTTTGGCAAATACTTAATTTATATAATATCCCAACTTTAATATATCAGGCTAAGTAAGTAGAATAATATCTGTTATATTGCTTTGTTTTTCTAAAATGCTTGATCCTTTTAAAAGACTCCATCTATTTGATATTATGTTTAGAACAACTCCATAGATTGTAGAAGATGCCCATGGTGTATAGAAAACGTAGAATTTAGTATCCCCTGAGAATACGATTTTAGAGTTAGGCAGGTAAGGCGTACTTGTGAGTGGCTTAGAATAAGGGATGGGTATTGTAAATTGTTGTATAAATTCTTGAGCGTTTGGTCTTGGGACAATGACTGCGTTGACCACTACGGCGGATATCTGAGACAGCGAGTGTAAAGTCATTGGAATATTAGATAGATTTATTTGTAGGCACATCATATTATTTTCAGGCGTATAGTTATCTGCAGTGCCTAAATCATTAGTAGTTCTCATGTCAACTAAACGATAGTTCAAAGGTCTTATTCCCATAACCATCCTATCAGTAGCATGATTGAAAGAAGTTATCAAAGTATCTATACGATTAGCAAAATAGTTGAACAAAATGTTTACAGGATATTGCTGTAGAACAGTCCAATCATTCCATGTGGTATTATCGTTACCACAAACATCTATGAATTCTGGCAGTGCTTCTGGTGGGTCTAAGATTATTCTATTACTATTCCTATCGTGGCTTACGGTCAACGTTACTTGATTATTAAGAATCACATTACCTGAACGGGTAGCGATAATCATCTTATCATCTAAAACTGCAAATACTGTCTGTCTTATGACGTAATCTGATATAGTTACTTGATTGAGACTAGAAGAGGAGTTGGTATCGTATTTTCTACCAACCCATACATCTAGGCCGATAATGTTATTAGGATATGGTGAGTTATTCAAAAAGTTAGTAGTGATAACACTTGGCAGGTTCTGTATGTTGTTAATATTGCCTAATATGATTACATACCTACCATTGCGACATATTTTGTTTAGGTCTAATGGTTCATTGCCGTCTGGTGTTAGTATGCCGGTTCCGAACTTAGCATTTAGAATAGATGCCAGTAGTTCTGTTGCTACTGGTCTCATTAGAAACTTACTAATATTATTTTGCAAATTTTGATTTATACTGCCACCCGACAACTGCCACTCCTGTACAATCTCCGCTGCTATATAATCGTACAGATCAGTAACAACATCTTTGTACCACAGTGGATATAGATAGCCGTGATTAGCATAATCGCTCGATACATTATAATATATATATAGCTTTGGATCGCCAGGCACATAAACAATATCGCCGTTTTCGTATATATTTGGGTTAAGCGGATCGTATTCAAAAACGCCCTTAATATGAAACTGTTGGCCGTCAATATTTAAAAGCATGAGTAAATATACTTATTTTATTTCGATAAAACCCTGAGCTATGAACCCAAGAAAGGACTATTACAAAATATTAGGAGTTAGTCAAAAAGCCACACTGGAGGAAATCAAGAAAGCCTATAGGCGCTTAGCTAATACTTACCATCCTGATAAGAATCCAGACAACAAAGAAGCGGAGGAGAAGTTTAAGGAAATAAACGAAGCTTACGAGGTTCTAAGCGACAAGGATAAGAGAAGACAATACGATGCGATGCGGTCTGGTGGATTCTACGAAGGCTGGAGCGGCCGTACAGCAAGTAGCCACAGCAACTTCAACCCTTTCGCAGAAATCTTTGAAAGCTTCTTTACTTCCGCTTTTGGAGCTGACGATTATGAAAGCCCATTCCAAAGCTTTAGGAGAAGCGAATACGTAGGACCTAAACTTGGAGACATAACAATAGAAATACCTGTAAAAAATTCTGAAATAGGAAAACAGAAAACTATCACTTATAAACGCCGAATCGTGCAATGCGACAAGACATGTAAATACTGCGGTGGCATAGGCAGTACAAGAATAGTCAGAAGTCCAAATCCTAACATACGCATAGAACATAACGAAATCTGTAAGGCCTGTAATGGAACAGGACTAGAACCAGGAACTCATATAGAACAAGAAAATACGATAACCTTCACTATTACTGAACAGGATTATGACAGAGGCTTTAAAATTCTTATAGGTGTGGGTCATCAGGAGTATATACCATCACAGCTGATGACAATAGCACATAGTGTTATTGTAAGATTTAGGGCAAGTTAGTATATTTTATTGTGGCCGACAATTCTTGTTACAGGATTAACACAGGCCCCATAGACCTCAAAAGCGGGGAAGAAACAACTCTTAATATAACTACAATAGACCTTTATAAAGGCGAAGATATAGAAACCAATATCAAGACTATTCCCGTTAGTTCCGGCGAGAATGTAGATGTTAACATAGGTTTGATAGGTTTACCTTCAGGTGATGATATAGATGTAGCTATACAAGTAATAGAGTTAGGACCCGGTAGTGAGATAGAGACAAACATCATTGTTGTAGGCGTTTCTGAAGGGGCTAATATTACTTACAATCTTTCTGGTGTCCCCCTACCTTCGGGTGATCAACTGGTATGGTCTTTAGACGGCCCCGGCATGCCAAGCGGAGAACCTCTGAGCGTCAATATCATCACAGCACCACCAATCAACGGAGATCCACCGACTTACAACCTCTACACCCAAGAACTACCACCGAACCAGTGCTAGCAATGACAAAAGTTAAAAAGATAATAAAATTACCCAAAAATAACTCAAAAGGTAATATATATGTTATACACTACACCGAAAACTCTGTTCTATTCAGCTTCAACCGCTTCGCATCAGTAAATAGATTATACAGAAACCGAAGCGGCTACACTAAACCCTACTCCGTGAATAATAAAGTTTATCTAGACATTCTGAGCTATCACCCAGAAATCATAGATAAGAAATTTCTACAATGCTACAAATACGCTGTCAACTACTACATAATTGTAGGCGACAAAAAAAGGAGAGATATATCAAACTATGTAAAACTCTTTGAAGACATAGTTTTTAGACTATTTATTAAAGAAGACGATAGTAAAGTAAAACATATTACCATAACAGGGATTTACAAAGAAAAAATAAAATCAAAGTACATTTTTGTTACTTGGCATTGCTTAGAGAATAGCGAAAATACCGATGCGATCAGGGGCGTTGAAGAATTCATCAAGTAACATGACTTTTACTTTTGCCTTGCGTATTCGACGGCAGAAGAGCTATGGAGTGGATAATCGGACTGCTTGTCCTTAAGTACGGCATCAAGTTCCTAGGTAAATTGCTTCGTAAGATTTTTATGTTTATTCTGTTTATTTTTCTTTTATTCCTTTTAGCGTTGTACGTAGCCTTAAGTTCATGAAATAACAGATTACAGAAACTGTATAAGGCTAAATCTATATGTATATTTGTTCATAACATACTAAAATGTAGAATTTTTTATCAGTTTTGATAGTACTTTGCGTAGGTTTTAGTCAAGCCTCTAGGGTTAGGACGCTATGAAGGTGCAGGCGCTGGTGGATGACCGTAGTCCTAACGAGTTGCCTAAAAAGTTATCCTGCGACAAAGCAGAAAATGCAAATGAAAAAGTTGAACAGTCTGCAACGTGCAATGCTAAAAATCCGTCTCATAATTAAACATTTGGAATTTGATCTATTAGTGAAAGTTCTGACAGAATAAAACAGCACGAAAAATTTATGTCGGTCTCCCAATCATCTACATCTCGAATGCTAAAAGCGCTAGAGCTCAAAAATAAATAGTTTCTGACATTATCTGCCCTAAAACTAGTTCTCTTAATATCTGTTCCCAAAATTGGCAAACTAATCCTATTGTGTCTAATTTCAGCGAAGCGATTATATGTATCAAACAGTATTTCCATGCCAACTAACTTACAAAAACTATATTCTTTCTTGTATAAGTCTATACTATATAAATCCATTTTATCACTAATCCTAAAATGCTTATTGTGATACCTTCTGACCCTGCTTATTACTTTCAAAGCAGCATTTGTATTGCCTTCAACATTATATTGAGCCATGCTAAATCTTACATCCCCGCTTGAAATATTCCAAACAAATAAACCAGTAATTTTATTACTATTCTGCATGTATTTAGTTAGAAGATATAATCTATTATTCTGTTTATCTAAATAGTAAGATATTACATTTATATCGTAGATTAATCCAGCATCAGGATTATAATCGTAAATAGCACGAGTTATCAAGTCTCCAAATCTAAAAACCATTAATAAACCTTTTGCCCCTTTATTTAGATGCTCTTTATATTCTAGATTATATCTTTGGTCGTACAATTCGTTAAGTACACGATCCATCTCCAACAGATCTAATATAATCATAAAATCAAGTTGCACATGTAAGAATAATATCTTATTGATGTCCTCTAATGGATGAAAATGATAGAGTATTTTGTGCTGAACTATACTGTGCATTTCCGAATCTACACGAAAACTAACTAAAAAGTTTTTATGTACGTGTATAACTTCTAAGAAGCCTAAACCAACATCAGGCTGATATTTAATCATAAAAATGTATTTTTTATAACGATATACCGCCACTCTATCGTAGTCAAGATAAAAATCTTGAGGCTCGCTACAAGTTACAGTTTTGATGCCATTATGATCTTGCGTTATATAATGAAAATCATCTCTATATATTTCATTTAAAAGATAAATACTTTCTGACTGACTATTAATGCTGAGATTTGTTTTCATTAGCTCGTTACTTGACTCCAGTAACTTGCGGCGGTTTTCCCAGATATAAAAAACCATATCATCTTCACTTTTAGGGTATTTGCATATAACACCTTTCTTCATAATATATAATAAACCGTCTTCTTCATAGAATGGACGATAATACCAATACATATATATCTTGTTTCCAACAAGTTCCAAGCTTATACCAAACTTAGACAAAGCATAATCATACTTTTCACCAATTATGTGAATGTCCTCAATGAGTATCTTTATTGCAGAAATATACAATGCCCGTTCATTAATAGTTTTGTGCGCTGGATAACCTTTAATACGCCATAGCATAATATCGTGAATATAGCCAATTTTTTCTTCACTTACTTTTGATATGATGAAATCAGGTTCTTTGCAAATTCTAAGTATATCAATTATTAATTGCTTCATATCATCAATATCCCATTTTGCCAAATGTACAGTTTCGTTTGATAGATCTATTAAGTATATGAAAACACCATCCCTTCTGAACTGCATTATTGGGATTATGTTATTAGATATAACTGGTAAGAATCTTGAATATATTTCGTTTTCTTTGCTTACTAAAAGCAAGTTTTTATTTTGCGAAATATTAGAGGCAACTATGTATCTTTTACTATCTTGCAATTCTACTGTTTGAGCGATTAAGACCCAGTCACCGTTTGTTTTTCTGAATACCAGCTTCCCCTCGTCTATAATTCTGCTATGAATGTTATTAAATTCAACAAATTTGTAAGAACCTTCAATAAAGTTAGGCACAAATTCAAAAAATCTCGTTCTTTTGTTTCTTTTGTAAAAAATCAAGTTGTTTTTAGCATAAAAATGAGTTATAAATCTGGAGCTTTCAACACAATACAGGTCTCCATGCATATCTTTGTACGGATGACATTCACTCTCAGAAACATTCAATGATTCAGATGCATAAGGCACCTTTATACTTTTGGCTATCTCTACCTTGGGGAGCGCAGACAGCTTAAATTTCATGAAGGCATTTTGATACTCACGGACTACTCAACGTTTGTGGTCGAAACTCTTGATTCATCGCATGGTGGCTTTTAGGTACTTCTTGAGAGTCATTTATACGAAAGAATATAGTCTTGTCTTGCGTGCCGCGAAACGCCTCTATAAACCTTTACTTCGTAGATTTAAGACGCATTGAAAGGGCAGTCTCTGGTAGATGACCATAACCCTCATGGGCTACCTAAAAAGCCATCCTGCGACGAAGCAGGAAGCTCAACCGTACGATAGTGACCAGTCTACAAGCCACAAAAACACCGCTCAGAGAGGCGAGCGGATACAGGGTAGATACCAGATACCAGAGGCTGCCTTAGGACGCCTCAAAACGGCTAAAAAGTGGCAAAAACGACCTGCTCACCTTTTAGCTCGTTTCTGGTGCATCCCACTCAACCTTATTTCCCTTGCGCGATTTGAGACAAAAGGAAACTGCCCTGCCCATACTGGGCAGGGATTCCTACTGTTTGGACTGGGGAGCGGTTACTTGTGTGTCGCTACGCTTTGGAGGCGGTTAGCAATGCTGAGATACCGCTTGACTAAGGTGCGGATTTGTTTGACCATCAGGTTGGTGTTCTTAGGGAGGGTGTCCAGCACATCTTGGAGTCCCTCAAAAGTGGGCAAAGCGTCCAAAAAGTTTTCCACAAGCTGCTGCTTTTGCTCGCGTGGGATACGCACCCGTGTCTGACCTGTACCACTGGATGTCCGAGCGTACCGTGCAGGCACTTCCAGCCCGAAGGTGCTGAGAGATTCCCGAAGGGCCTCGTTACGGAGCTTCTGCACAATGGAAGCTATGTTTTGCTCACCGCCCATGCTTTTGACCTGCAAAAGCTCGTCCAGCTTCGGGAGCAAAAGGTACACTGCGATGCACCGGTACCAGCCGCCATGCTGCGATACCGCTACACCAGCGCTCGCAATCTCCCTACGAATCCGTGTTTCCACATCGTGAGGGAGGAAGCTGTGCTCCCCGTTCAGTTCCTTTTCCAGGTTCGTGATTAGCTTCTTCAGGCTCTTTTCTGTGAGAGCCTTTTCGATCCGAACTTTGAGTTCAGTTCCGCTGACTTGCGCTTGCGTCGTCATACCAAGCATTACGACAAACACGCAAGGAAAGTTAGTTCCCATTTTTGCATTTCAGTGGATGAGGGAAAATAAAAAAGCGGGGCAAATGCCCCGCTTGTGAATACTACCCTAAACTGTAAGCTGAAGATGCAGGCCGTCAGGATGTGGGTATCATTTCTTGAATTCTTACAGCCTCAGGCCAACCAACTACCAAAAACGGTCGAGAAAAATCGTAAAGCCCCCTAGTAACGTCAATATCGTCGCCAAGAGACACAATACAAGCGTGTCTAAAGTCATAAAATAACGGTAGCCCGTTGTTAGATATAGCATACTTGATGTATTTGCGTTCTATTCCTGTGATTCGTGCAATGGTTGGTGTGCCACCGCGTATTACAGCCTCTTGGGGCAACTTTGCATGGCCGTGCCTGCACGCGTCAAGAAAAATCATGCGTACTTGCTCGCGATACTCGTCAGCGTTACTTCGGTCTGCCCAGTAAGCATTCACAATTTCTGCTAGTTGCTTACGATACTCAGGGGTGATTTCAAGTAACCCCCATTCCACTTTGAATACGTTTTTCTGCGCCGTCTTCATACCAAGCATTACGACAAAAGCGCAAGGAAAGTTAGTTGCCGTTTTTGCGATTCAGCGTATGAGGGCAAACAAAAAAGCGGGGCTCATGCCCCGCCTATGAACATCACCTTACCCGCAAAGGGTAGGCTACGATACTACAAGATGCTCTCCAATCTCTTTCAAGTTTGCTAACAACTTTTCTCGCTTGTATTGCAGTTCACATAACTGATCCCACATATCGTTACGCTTGTAGTATAGATACCCTAGGTTGCTTTCCATCGTTCCTAAAACATCGTCTAACTCTTTTATCTCAATTTCTAAAACCTCTGGGTCTTCTGAATCCTCGTAATCCTCTAACTCTTCTGTTTCTTCCTCAGAGTCTTCGTCTCCATAGTAAATGTCGTAGTGTATTATTGACAACTTATATTCTTTATGTTCTAAATCGCTTTCTAACTCTTCTATCTCGCATTCCATTTCTTCTATTTCTTCTTCTAATTCTGATAGTTCGTTTTTCAACGATGAAATCTCTTGTTTGATGTTTATGAATTCCTGGATGGTTTCTTTTGTTGTGGTGCTCAGGTGTAGGATGTAAGCTGCGACCCAGTACTTTTCGTCGTACTTGGTGTCGGAGGAGATGAAAGATTGCGCCTCGTCGCGCCATTGTTTGATACGTTCGGAGCCATCCCCTGTTTCGTTCATCTTCTGAATGATGACTTCCAGAATGTTTTTTGCATCCTCATCGTGGATGAGGTACCAGAGTTCTTCTTGAACTCTCATCAGGTTTTCGCTGTGCGTCGTCATACCAAGCATTACGACAGAAACGCAAGGCAAAACACAGGCTGTAAGATAACAAAAGTCAAAAAATTTAACATAATAATAACCAATTAAATATGCACAAAGAATACTTAATTATAAAATGCATTTCATATTCAAAAGCGTTAGATTTTGCATAAGAATTCAGTCTCCTTCAGGATCTACAGTATACCAGATTTTAATTTAATTTCTGATATATTGATATACTAGAGTGAGTTGTTGGGGTATAAATCCTTAATTACGTACTGTACGTGTTAATTACAATTATTACTGTTAATACTACCCCAACAACTCACTTTAATATATCAATATATCTTAAGGGTAAGCAATTCTTATATCAATCATGAGGAATTAATTTATATAATGGAGCATATTCAAATGGTTTCCAATTTATGAAATTTTTGGTGCATTTATAAGATGAAAAATGAGGTTAGATACTTGACAAGTGGTTGTTTTCGATATTTGTATGTTTGTGGGTAAGTTGGTAAGTTTCAGTTTTGAAGCTAGGCAAAAGTTATTAGAAGGTATTGAGGTTTTGTATAGAGCTGTTTCTACGACTCTTGGGCCTAGAGGACGGAATGTAATTTATGAGGATTTTTATAATGGTGCGCTTATCACGAAGGATGGTGTTACAGTAGCTAAGCAGGTTAAATTGTCGGAACCATTAGCAAATGTAGGAGTACTTTTAGTGCGGCAAGCTAGTATGCAGACGGCCGACGAGGCAGGCGATGGTACCACTACAGCAGTGGTTTTAGCTTATGCTATTTACTCCGAAGGTTTGAAATATCTAGCTGCTGGTGTGTCCCCTAAATATCTAAAACGGGGAATTGACGACGCGATTCAGTTCGTTATCGAGCATCTAAGGAAGTTTGCAATACAGGTAGAAAAATATGAAGATTTGCTTAATGTAGTTACTTTATCGGCCAATGGTGATCAAACGATAGGAAAAATTGTAGCAGATGCCATTAGCAAAGTAGGTTCTAATGGTGTTGTAACCATAGGACAGTCTCAGACTGTAGAGAGTTACGTGGAGACGATAGAAGGCCTTAAAATAGATAAAGCGGTTGTGTCTCCTTATTTTCTTTCTGCAGGCGGCGCAGCAACTAGCTTAGAGTTAGAAAATGCCTATATAGTACTATACGATGGTGTTGTCAGCACAATACATGATATAGTTCATTTTCTGGAGTTTGCGGCTTCTGAAAAAAAGCCTTTTGTACTGTTTGTAGAAGATATGGTAGGAGAAGCTTTAACAGCTACATTAGTTAATCGCATGCGTGCTATTGCTAATGTGTACCCTATAAGACTTGGAAGTTCAGTTATAGAAAAACAAAATATATTAGAAGACGTTGCAGCTATAACGGGTGCAACAGTATTCTATAAGAATAGAGGTGATAGTTTTTCTAATCTCGCTTCTACTCATTTAGGTACTGCAAGACGGGTAAAGCTAACTTTACATGATACATTAGTTATAGGTCAGAAGACACCGAAGTTAGAGGAACGCCTAGCATGTCTAAAAGCGGAATACGAAAAACATATAGCTGACCCTAAACAAGCACAAGATATTAAGAGGCGAATAGCGAGTTTAGAATCTGGCGTAGCCGTCATATACGTAGGGGGCTACACAGACGTAGAAGTCAAAGAACGTATAGATCGTGTAGATGATGCTGTTCATGCCGGATTTGCTGCTTATCAAGAAGGTATTGTGCCTGGCGGTGGCACGGCTCTACTGAAGTGTCTGCCTATACTAAGAAAAAAGATCGCTAACCTGTACAAAAAGAGTAAAAATAAAGATAGTTCCAACTTAACCGATTACTTACGCGGATGGGAGATAGTATATAAGGCTATACAAGTACCCTTCAAGACTATTCTCCGCAACGCTGGCGAAGAAGATGTAAAATATCTGAATGAAATTCAAAAGGCTCCATTGCCTATCGGTTATAACGCCGATACAGGACGTGTCGAAAACCTGTACGAAGCAGGTGTTATAGACCCACTAAAAGTAGTAAGACTAGCATTGTCGAATGCTGCATCCGTTGCAGGACTAATGCTTACAACAGAATGTGTAATAGCTGAAATAAGAGAGGAAAAAGAAGAAAACCCAAGACAAGGCGCTAAACAATGAACTTCACTTATCTAAAAAGTGGTGTCAAGCGCCGAGTCGTCAACCATATAGACCTTCTGTTCAGTGACTGGCATAGACTTAAAATGGGTCGTGGTAGCTACGCAACAAATATTGACTTTTTAGAATATACATACGACGAAAATAACAACGTGATATTCAGAGCAGTCGTAGAAGTCAAACAATATAAGCACGTACTGAATTCCAACAACCAAATCGTAACGAGCAGCGTGGAAGCAGCTTTCCACTTGGCTAAAAAATTACAAGTACCTTTCGTATTTGTCGTTTATAACTCAGATAATATATACGCTGGCAATAAAGGCAATCAGAATAATAAAGATAATAACAATGTGTTTTGGGTATGGACACCATCATTAGATACTAACATAAGGTGGTACAGGAATAACCCTAAAACTTTTGAAAGTCTTTTTAGACCTGTTACTGAAAGCGAACTTAAGAAAATACTAAAAGGTGAAGTATGTACCTGATGTGTCGCTGTATAGTGAAATACATAATAAAGATACAAACGAATCTATAAGTCTATATATTGTAGAGTAGGAGAGCTTGAAATTAATACAAACACATTTTTCATAAATAGTAAGCATAAACTTGATAACAAACATCATCTGGCTCAATCCAAATTTTATTCAGTAATATTCCTCATAATAGTTAAGAGTCGTATCGTAATATAAAAATAAACTAAGTTTAGTATTTTTGTATTCACTTATTTACATTATTGTGACGGTGTACGTCATAGGAGAGAGTAGCTATGGTTATTAAACCATATTAAAACGAAAACCCTGCCCTCTCGGGCAGGTGGTATGACGCACGCGCACAACCAGCAGATTATGTTTAGATCAGCGGCTATGGCTATCCAGTTCTACGATAGCCGCCGCATCATAGAGCGTATTGAGTTCCTTCTTGATTTTGTCAGCTTCCACGCAGTAGTGGGTCAGCTTCTGCATGATGTCGTACATCTCCCTAATAGTGAGCTTCGGGTCTAAGGTAATACCCGTCTTATCATCGTGTCGGGGTTTCAATTTATTAGCAACTGTTTTCAAGACTGGCAATGTGCCTATCCTGTGTTCTAACGCACCCTCAGGGAAGCCGCTGATTTTGACAACACCATTGATGATGAAAGTCTTGTCTCGACTATCGTAACGGATGTGCTCAATGACATTGTCCATATCAGCATCCCCTGTGATTTGGAGCTGATACTCAGGGAGGTTACGGAGGTTTTCATCCTTCCACACTTTGAGCACCATACCTACCATGTAGTCTTGATACAGCATTTGCAGTTCTCCAAGCCTTCTACCTACCGCAGCAATCTTCTGGAAAGATTCACGGTCAAAGATGGGGACGCGATGGTGAGAAGAAATGAGGTTATTGCCATACTGCTCCGAGTAACGAGGGGTAGCTATGACACCAGCAATGTAGTAAAACAAGTCTTCGTCAGTCAAGTTTGGCATGTTGAGAGATTTACGAACCTTTTGTAAGAATTCAGCGTTGATGTTATGGAGGCTAACCTCGTTGTTGGAATCATTGTTATTGCTATCAAAAAGACCATTGTTTTCAGATTTTGTGCGGAGTGGGTAAAGCATCGTTTGAGGAGTATGCAAATGCAAGTCACATATGTATTGTGTAATAAATAAATCAGCACTAAAACTACCATAGGATACTGTTATCGTGGGAGCTTTAGTGTCAATAAAAGCAGTTTTGCAAATTTCACTTAACGCCTTACCGTGATGACAGACCCACATAGGCACAAAGGGTCTGTGAAAAGCTATCTTAAAGTGTTTGTGTAAATCTCCTATATCAAAGTGTTCCTGAACCTTTTTGAATAGGCCATCCTGCACAAAGTCGTACACAATATAGTCTTTACCTGTTATAATACCATTACTAAAAACATTGAATATCGCCTTACGTAACTCTGGGCATTTATAAAAGTTTGAGTCCTGTCGATTTAACCAATCGTATCGCTCATTTGGAACGATAGAGTGCCATATTACGGATTCGTTTTTATTATCTACGATGTTTTTCAGCTTACGCAGTTTTTCTTTCGCTTTTAAACCATCTCCTATCTCAGCATAGTATATTTGCGCTTTTTTATTTTGAACTTTAGAATTCTTTACTAAGAAGATAGCACATACACCTAAACGAGTTTGTGCGCCAAAGACATTCTCGCCTTCTATTTTGCTAATTTCAATACTTTTCATACCATTATTAATATTACCTTTCAAATCGTATATGTATATGTAGTCATACTCGTTTTGCAGTGCAGCGCGTATACCAGCACCAATTTTTGATGTCAAAAAGCTATTGTTGACTATCATAGTCAAGATGCCTTCATTGACTTTATCAGTGAGTATCCTAAGAGTCTGAATATAAGGATCATTATACCTGCTTACATTCCTTATATCTGTACCTAGAATATCTTTAGCATACTTAAGGTATGTTTCTCCAATGCGTTTAGCGATGTTTGAAGGTACTAAGATCTTACTCTCCTTTTCTGTATCCCCTCGTTGTCCTCTCCAAGGTGGGTTTGTGACAACAATATGAATAGGTTTTTGCTTGTGTTTCTTAGCCTGTTCTTTGAATGGGTTGTCATCAAAAAGACCTGCGTTTTCGTCCGAGAGGTAGTAGAGGCTGTCAGTCCAAAGTGCATCATCGAAGAGGGGCGGGTCGTCCATTTTCCGCTCTAAGGTATCCTGAATATTTTTGAGCAGGATAAGGTAAGGAAGCAGCTCAATGTCAGCGGCGCGAATCTCGCCACGTTCTACTTTTGCTCTCGCTTCTTCGGGTGTTATCATGTCAATAACCGAAGCGATGAAGGAGCCAGTACCTGCAAACGGGTCTACAACATGAACATCCTCATCACCTAATGTTTTTCCTAAATGCTTCTTAGCTAACTCGTTAGTCATGAAGACTGCAAAATTCACCACTTCAATAGGTGTGTAGGCAATACCCGACTCCTTAGCAATGTCTTTGAAAACATTGTTGAAGAAGTTAGTGAAGAGTAGCCTGATAAATTCTTGTCGTTCGTCGTTATTGACTATTGCTTTTGCTTTGTTAGTAGCTTTTTGATAGAAGTATTGTAGTCGCTCACTATTGTTTTCTACAAAGTGCTTGAATTCGTCAAATAAGCTATCCAGTATCTTTTCTACTTTTGACTTCTTGTCAAAAAACAGGGCGTCCAAGATAGGTTTTGCTATGATGTACTGAGTGATGATAGCGATGAGCTTCTTGTCTTCTATCGTGAATTGTTCATATCCGTACATTGCTTTTAGCTGCTCACGAAGTTCATTTAGTTTTGAATTTATGGATGAACTTGGATTTTGTATTTCGGTCTCTAACAGGCTTTTGACTTCTTTTGCGAGTTTTGTAGCTTCGGATGTCCAGTCTGCTATAAACTCATGAGCTAAACGGAAAATCTTGACAATCTTGGGGACGATGAAGTTGCGCAGTTCTTGCAGTTCAAGACTTTGACCACCCAGTATCCCTAGCTTGATTTCATTTTCCCTACTATCCTCAACTTCTTCCGTTTTATCTTCTCTTAAGGGTTCAAAGGTCTCTTCAACTTTTTCTTTCTTTGGGTCTATGAAGAGTGCACGCATTTTAGCTACCAAAGTCTCGTCCATAGACTGGAGAGCACTAATCACTTGCCAGATAACCTTGAAAGTGCTTTTGTCAATCTTCTCTTTCGTCTCCTCAGAATCGTCATTGACCAAAATGGGCAGTATTACGTACCCGCGTTTTTTACCAGGTGCCTTCCGTACGGCCCGACCGACCGCTTGTACAACATCAACAACGCTTGACTTCGGGTCAAAGAAGGTAATAAAGCTCAGAGCAGGCACGTCAATACCCTCCGTAAGCACTTTGGCATTAGCTAAGATATGTACATCGTCTTCTTTACCTTCACCGAGCCACTTGATAAGTCGCGCTTTGTCGTAAGCACTCATCAATCCCTCTATGTAGTCAATACTAATATTAGAAGATGCGTTGATTATCTGTTTATACTGCTCACTGATTTCTTTAGCTCGCTTGACACGATTAGTGAAGATGATTCCACACTTAGGTTTTACCCGTATAGGACAGTCTTTTTCATCTACTGCATTACCCAAGATGAAATCTTCAATCGCTTTAATTTTAGTGGTATAGTCTACATTCAACGCTCCTTGTTGTTTCAGGTATTTTGCAAACTCTTCTTGGATAAGTTTCTTTTTGCGTCGGTCTATAAACAATAGCAGCAATGTGTAAGGCAGTATCACACCATCGTTCGTAGCTTGCACGAAATTGTATTCAAAGAACGGATGACCGAAAAATTCTGGGTTGTTCATGTTGTACAGGGTGTCTATCTTTTCAGCTTCATCACTATCTTTTACTTCTACTATCTTCGGGGTAGCGGTCATGTAGAGGCGTTTCTTGGCTTTGATATGCTCGTTGTAATGCACCTTTTTGAATACGCTTTCTTCTGCGCCTTTACGACGCACACCAGCCGTCCTATGTGCTTCATCACAGATAACAAGCTCAAATTCTGGGAGCCCTAACTCATGCGCTTCAATCAAAACATCCAAAGATTGGTAAGTGGAAAAGATTACATTCAGCTTACTAACTTCAAACCTGAGATTTTTGATTAGTTCATGAGCTGTCGTAGTAGCAGGGTAACTCAAAAGTGAGAGTTTGTGCCAGTTAGTGGTGTCAATAACATTATTTTCATCGTCGTCTATTTCGGTTTTCTTCTTGCCGTTCACTTTCCCAACTTTGTTGTCTGACACAACAGCGTAAGCATTCACCTGATACTCACTTTTCAGATGATATTCTCTAATCGTTTGGTCTAGAAGTGCGATAGAAGGAGCTAAAAAGAGCACCCATCCAGAATCGCCAACTAAGCTTTCTGCAATCTTGATGGAAGTGTAAGTCTTCCCTGTTCCGGGAGGCATGATGAGTTTGCCACGATCGTACTTCTCAAACCCTTTCAAAACCGCTTCAATAGCTCGCTGCTGATGTGGCAAAGGAGAAAGTTTTTGTTTTGCAATAACAGGCTCTTCATATCCATTAGCGTATTGCTTAACATCAGCAGCCTTTACAAAGATGACATCCAAGTCAAAGTCTTTGATTTCTTCTTCTACTCTTGTGCTTATCTTGTCAGCTACTATGATGACCTTTTTAAAACCTTCCTTTTTAGCTCTGTGCAGGAAACTAAGCAGGTCGTTGATACCTACTGTCCTTTCCCAATTTTTGCATTGTACTGCGTAGGCTTCGCCATTCTTATACGCTACGAGGTCAATACCTACGTCCTGACCGCTTAGGCCATTTTGTTTTGCGTAGGAGTACCAATCAACTACATCAGCTCCCCACACCACCTTGAGGTAGTGTATCGTAGCTTCTTCTAACTGCTTACCTAACGTGTGCTGCGTGGTCATAGCGCTCATGTCGTCGAAGGCGCAAGGTAAGTAAAAACAACCATCGGGCTACTGTTATTTTCCCTTGCGCGGCTTGTAGCAAAACGAAACTGCCCTGCCCGTTGTGGGCAGGGCTCCCTTTTTAGGCTGGTGAGCGGTTATTCGTGTGTCGCTACGCTTTGGAGGCGATTAGCGATGGAGAGGTACCGCTTGACTAAGGTACGGATTTGCTTGACCATCAGGTTAGTGTTTTTGGGGAGCGTGTCCAGCACTTCTTGGAGTCCCTCAAAAGTGGGCAAAGCATCCAGAAAGTTTTCCACAAGCTGCTGCTTTTGCTCGCGTGGGATGCGTACTCGTGTCCGCCCCGTACCGCTGGATGTCCGAGCGTAACGTGCAGGTACTTCCAGCCCGAAAGCGCCGAGGGATTCACGGAGCGCCTCGTTACGGAGCTTTTGCACGACGGGAGCTATGTTTTGCTCACCGCCCATGCTTTTGACCTGCAAAAGCTCCTCAATCTTAGGGAGCAGCAGGTACGCTGCGATGCAACGGTACCAGCCTCCATGCTGTGAGACCGCTACACCTGCGCTCGTAATCTCCCTACGAATCTGTGTTTCCACTTCGTGAGGGAGAAAACTGTGCTCCCCATCCAGCTCCTTTTCCAGATTCGTAATCAGTTTCTTCAGGCTCTTTTCTGTGAGAGCCTTTTCAATCCGAACTTTGAGTTCGGTTCCGCCGATTTGCGCTTGCGTCATCATACCACACATTACGACAAACACGCAAGGAAAGTTAGTTACCGTTTTGCATTTCAGTGGATGAGGGGAAAACAAAAAAGCGGGGCATACGCCCCGCATGTTAGCGTCGTCCTAAACTTTATATTATGATTTGCTTTGTGACTTCACGCAATTTTTCTAAAAATCTCTTATGTTCGTTTTGTAGATCATATAAATCATTTGAGATCACGTAACTCGCTTCTCCTATACTTTCTAAGTGCTCTTCTAAAGTTTCTATTTGCTCTTGAAATGGCTTAATCTTGTCGTATAACTCCTGTATTTTGTCCCATGTTTCGTTTTCTATTTTTCTTAACCAATCCAAATCGTTTCTCAAAGTTTTGATTCTTGATTTAATATTACTTAACTCTTTTAAATAATTTATAAACGCTGGATTGTTAGAATGTAGGATGTGGGCTGCGACCCAGTAGTTTTCGTCGTACTTTGGGTCTGCGGGGATGTAAGTTTTTGCTTCCTCGCGCCATTGTTTGAGACGCTCGGAGCTGTCTCCTACTCCGTTCATCTTGTCAATCATAGCTTCTAAGACTTGCTTTACATCCTCATCGTTGATGAGGTACCAGAGTTCTTCTTGAACTCTCGTCAGGTTTTCGTCGTGCGTCGTCATACCAAGTATTGCGACAAAAGCGCAAGGCAAAATGCTGCCCCGAAAGTATTAGAAGGGAGACAAACTACTAAATATTTGCAACTTTATATAACTTGGTATATTTACCATTATTCTTTATGAGATTTAACATGCCTGAACATACTCAACAAAAAGTAAAGCTAGCACAGCATATTAAGTTTCCATACGCTAGTAATCGGTTAGACATTACAAAAACTGAGTATAATGCATATAATAATATTCATAATATTTTGTATCAAGCAAGTAATGACAAACAAAAGACCTACTTTTTTAGTAAAAATAATAAAATTTATTATTACCAAGAGACGGATAATGAAACCACAATAATTAAACTAGATATTTTGTCGGGTAATCATCAAGTATTTGACACTAGTCGTTTAAATCATAAAATCAAAGAAGCTGACAGCATATTAGTTGAAACGAAGGATGGTGGAAGGTATATTATCACAAACAATGTAGATTGGGATGAACTTCAAGGGTGTTTAGCCGTCATAGACGCCACTAATGGTAATAACTTATACATAGAAAGCAAACAAAACAATCTATATTTAGAGGCCTTCTCACCAATAGCTAATAGCGTCGTACCCATCGTTCAAGTTACAAAAAACCATATTAATATTCACATGATAGATTTAAATACGGAGAGATTTGATAGTATATCGTGGGCCCTCAAAGATATAAAGGATTTGATATCTTTGATAATTAATCAAAGCAGAAGCTATGGTAAAACAAAAGAAATAATATTGGGGGACAATCTTATAGAAATAAACAAGTTTTCAGCCAAAAATCCTGAATATGTATATAGAACAGATAACAAAGGGAATGTTTATTTGAAAACCGTCAAGATTGGTTTTAACCTATCGGTATCTGGTACAGCAGCAATTTATGATTTTACTGAAATTCAAATTAGGATAGAATGGGATGGTAACAGAATTACATGTTCTTGGAGCGTAAAATCAGGCTCTTCATATAACGCCACCTACTTGATTGCCAAGATAAAAGAGGCATCTGTTGGGAAAGTATTACCTAATAGACCCAGATATTCACTTAATGATCAAAACATTAGTCGTGAAATTGCAAAACTTTCTAACAGATTTTACCCACATACAGTAGTGATAAAAGACAATTACTTATCTAATATTTTGTACAGCGATACTTGCGGATGCTTACTTAGTAGTAGTCGTGGATTAGGCATTACTACGAATAAAAGTCGTACAGTACACTATCATAATGAGGCGGTTGTGCATAATTACGGAGAATACATCATAATTGTGGCAAATTTATTTACTTACGACGACAGAAAAATAAAAAGAATATTGCTCATAGACACGAAAAAAGAACTTATGGGCATTTGGGAGGTCAACAAAACCGAATGGGACTGCGAATCTGAATCTATAATGTACAACTGCTATTATTTCAATGATTGCAATAAACTGATTTTTGCATCATCAACTTATGAGTCCAATTGTATGTTTTATATAGATATAGACAAAATGTCCGATATTTTCAAATTCAAAAAAGAACTGAACTGCGAGATTCAAAAATACGACAATATAAAGGATGTCATAAAGTCCTACGACATAAAAAAACTAATAATAAAAGCTATCATCGATTATCACAGGAAAAAACCAAGAGAAGATAGTGTTAAGATAATAGGTCATTATGTAGATGAAAGCGCTTCAAAAATATATGTCGTGGCTAAGTACATTTTGAGTCAAGGTAAAAGCATACCAGAAGCTGCTATAAGAATATACACAGGCCTATTTATTGGTACAATTCGTAAAGGAGATCTTACATTCAATTTTTATTACTATATAATAGGAGCACTAAAACCTAGTTACAAATTCTCATCGTTAAGCAAGCGTAATATATTAAAAAGCAAAAATAACAAAATTCCAGATTTATTAAATATTGACTTATATAACTCTAACTACTTGTATCGGCATGAATTTAAATATAATGAAGCTAAAAATCTGGACTTGGCATACGATAATAACAGGTTCATCAGTCTTAGGTACCACAGACGTAGCTACCGAATTATCAAAGAAAAACATTATATAATATCGTATGACATATCTGTGGTAGGCAGTCTGTTTCTTATTAGTTACAATTATAGTGACAGCAAAGGAATAAAAAATAATGAATTTATGGTTATTGTACAGGATCTTTTACTAGTAGGCAAGATGGGGCGATGAACT
>Ga0308420_1000203_pt1 | contig 27014 bp, 25 predicted proteins | sample HotsprSampleMS55_FD_203802 | JGI IMG/M metagenome (GOLD analysis project Ga0308420, IMG submission 203802) | Hot spring phototrophic mat microbial communities from Mushroom Spring, Yellowstone National Park, Wyoming, United States - 20090730_MS55 ... | reverse complement strand
GACTGAACTTATTATATCACTGTTTTTTCGGACTAAAGACGAAATGATACATGTCTCATACTGAATACAGTGCACAATTTGTTCAGTATAGTTCAGTGTTCCTTGGATTAGAGGAAGCTCCTAGACCAGTTGAATCACTGCCATTTCCGCATTGTCCCCCCGCCGCCGCACCGTGCGAATGATGCGCGTAAACCCCCCTTGGCGATCGCCATAGCGGGTAGGAGCTTGCTCAAATAACAAATCCACCAAACTCCTTACCTGTTCCTCAGGGGGAAGCTCAGCACACTTAGATTTAGGGGTACGCAGGCTATACTTAACAGGCTGTCCCGTCTTCACCGCCTTGTCATACAGATAGGCATAGACCTGACGGCGGGCATGGAGATCGCCCCGCTTGGCAAGGGTGATAATTTTGTCGGTGGTAGCCCGCACCGCATCAGCACGGGCGCGGGTAGTAGTGATCTCCCCGCGCATAATCAACTCAGTAGTCAAAGCTCTCAGCATAGCCTTACGCTGATCAGCGGGCTTACCCAGTTTGGCAGTGCGGCAACGGTGGCGCATAATTATCTCCTAGACCTGTTGGTAATGCTAAATTTTCTGCTAAGACTTAGGTTTTGCGGTAGGCAAAGTCAGCCCAAAACGATTTTGCAGAGCCTCGATCACCTCATCAGCAGACTTCTGCCCAAAGTTCTTGATCTCCAGCAAATCCTCTGGAGTATATTGTAGCAAGTCAGCAATGGTGTGGATTTGCGCCCGCTTGAGACAGTTATAGGCACGCACCGACAGTTCCAACGCCTCGATCTGGATTTGGTGCATGCCGCTTTGTTCCTCTGGCAGATCATGGTGCGGAGGCACTAGGCTAATTTCCTGCAAGGGGGAAAACAGACCAACTAAGATACTAGCCGCTTGGCTCAGAGCCTCCTGCGGCGATATACTACCATTAGTCCAGATGTCTAGGGTCAAACTCTCCCGCTCTGTCCCATCCCCCAAGCGCATTTCTTGGACATCTATTTTCACCTTCTTGACAGGCATAAATACAGCATCGATTTTCAGGGCATCAATACTGCTGGAGTGATCATCCCGATGGCGCTCCACCGAACGGTAGCCCTTGCCCCTTTCTACCGTCAGTTCCATTTCCAGCGTTGCCCCTTCGCTCAGGGTAGCGATGTAGTGATTGGGATCAATCACTTCCACATCCGCTGGGCAGTGCAAATCCGCCGCCGTTACCCGCGCAGGACCAGAGGCTTTGAGGCGCAAAATTTGGGGATAGGGGCTGTGGGAAGCGAGCACTAGAGCCTTGAGGTTGAGGAGCAAATCCATCACATCCTCCCGCACCCCAGGTATGGTGGCAAACTCGTGATTTACCCCAGCAATTCGCACCACTGTTACTGCTGTTCCTTCTAGGTTAGACAGCAGTACTCTGCGCAAAGCATTGCCAACGGTGATCCCCTGCCCTCGCTCTAGGGGTTCCAGCACAAAACGGCTGTAGGAAGCCTGAGACTCTACACACTCAACTTGAAACTGTGGCATGGCAGTTTGACTTAACTAATACTTAATAGTTGAATTAACGCACTACTAAACCCGCCTGCGTTTAGGGGGACGGCAACCGTTGTGGGGGATCGGGGTAACATCCCGAATTAGGGTAATTTCCAGTCCCGCCGCCTGCAAAGCACGCACCGCCGTTTCTCGCCCCGCTCCAGGTCCTGAGACCATAACCTCGATTTGGCGCATACCCTGCTCGATCGCCTGTTTGGCGGCAGATTCAGCGGCAGTTTGAGCGGCAAAGGGGGTACCCTTTTTCGCTCCCTTGAAACCACTGGAACCCGCCGAAGCCCAAGAGATCACATCCCCCGCTGTATCAGAAATGGTAACAATTGTGTTATTAAAAGTTGACTGGATGTGGGCTATGCCGTTGGGCACATTGCGCTTCTGTTTGCGAGCGCCAGTACGACGAGTTTGTTGCCGAGCCATAGCTGATCTCTATTCCCTTACCTTGTAAATAACAAGCCTACTTCTTGGCTGGCGCCTTCTTCTTGCCAGCCACTGTGCGCCGTGGTCCCTTGCGAGTGCGGGCATTGGTACGGGTGCGCTGTCCCCGCACGGGCAAGCCCATGCGATGTCTCCTGCCCCGATAAGTACCAATATCCACTAGGCGTTTGATACTCAAGCCTATGAAGCGGCGCAGATCGCCCTCCACTTGATAGTTGTTTTCTATTTCTTGACGCAATGCGGCAATCTCAGCATCGGATAAGTCCTTGACCCTAGTATCGGGGTTTACCCCTGTAACAGCTAGTATTTTTTTAGCTGTAGGTAACCCGATGCCAAAAATGTAAGTTAGCCCTACCTCGACTCGCTTATCTCGAGGCAAATCAACCCCTGCGATCCTTGCCACCCTACAGTATCCATATTTACGGCAAATATTAAGATTAGCTATATTTGCGGTCGCTGTCAAGTATTTTCTTCATTGCTAACTACGGATGGCAGGGAGCGACAACTGAAATTACTACCAGCATTCCCATTTACCCTGCTGGGCACTTTCATAATATCCTCCTTGATTGTCTCTAGATCAATGTACTGATCAGCAACATTGATCAGATGATCGCTGGTCATGGAGCGCAAGCTGACTACCTCGATGCGCACCCCCCGATAGCTGGCGGCATCTACCGCATAGGCTAAATCCCCATCGCCACTGACTAGAACGGCAGTATCATAGGAGCCAGCCAACGCCATCATGTCCACTGCAATTTCCACATCGAGGTTAGCTTTTTTAGAGCCATCGGGCAGTTGCACTAATTCTTTGGAGATGACGCGGTAGCCATTGCGGCGCATCCACAGCAGAAAACCCTGTTGTTTTTCGTTGGTGCGATCTACCCCCGTATAGAAAAAGGCTCGCAGAAGACGGGAATTACCTGTGAGGCGCTGGAGCAGTTTGGTGTAGTCAATCTCAATACCTAACTGTAGTGCGGCATAAAACAAGTTGGAGCCATCAATAAAAATGGCAACTCTTCCCCGATTTCCCACCCCATATGCGGCGTTTGCATTTGTATTACTGTCTGGATGTAACATTGTCTTTCCTAAGGTTGGGGGTAATAGGTAGCAAATTCAGATCTATGACTATGACACAGAGTATATGACGCTGGGAGTGAAACACGGGAAATCCTAACCTTAACTTAGCATACCAAACTAATTGAGTACAATTACTCAGGTCAAAATCCCCAATTAGTTATCAATTCTTAACATTTAGCTCTTGACAGAGGTTACATCCATAGCATCTACCCAAAAAGCGATCGCCATTTTTGCGCATTTTCTAGGTAATTCTGCACTGCGCTCCAGTTTTGGTCTGCAATTAGTTGGGATAGGTGCTCTATCTGCTGTTGGTATTGTGCCAAGGCGACTTGCAACGCCTCACGGTTAAACCTTGCCATCATTGTCCCCAGTTCAGGGTTGCCACCACCGACACGGGTGGTATCCCTAAAACCAGAGCTTGCCAGTTTTTGAGCAAAGTACTGCACCGTAGGATCAAGCCCCTGCTGGCAGGCATGGATTAGAGAGGCTCCCACCATCACAGGTAGGTGGGAAATCCTTGCCACCGCCTGATCGTGGGTGTGGGGATCACAGTAATAGATACGCATACCGAGGCTTGCCCACAGGGATTGCACCACAGCGATCGCCTCGGGGTCTGGGGCAGGACAGATCACACAGGGGCGATCCACAAATAGATGTTTCTGCGCCCCTTTGATCCCCTGCACTTCGGAGCCAGCCATGGGATGGCAACCCACAAACCGCGAATACATTGCTTGGGCAGACTGCACGATCGCCCCTTTTACAGAAGCCACATCAGTAATTACGGTGAGAGGATGCAAGTGTTCAGCTAAAACCTGCACCGTGGATAGCACTTGGTCAATGGGGGTACAGACGAAAACCACCGCCGTTTCCTGCAGATGGGGAATATCCGCCAGTTGGGTACTGGCAATATCCACCGCCCCCACCCTCAATGCCATCTCACAGGTTGCCCTACTGCGGCTCACGCCCCATACTGTTTTCCCCTGTGCCCGCAAATCCAACCCCAAAGAGCCGCCAATCAGACCTAATCCAACAATTCCTATCCACATAACTCGGCATTGCCACAAAAAATAGGCTGATAACCGAGGGGCTATCAACCTATAGGAGGTGAATACAGGCTGGTCAGCTTACTTAACCACCAACTTCACATTGGCATTGTTCAAGTTGTTGCGCTTCAACTCTGCCAAGGTCTTGTTGACGGCATACTTTTGATTGATGGAGTTGATCAACTCGGTTTGATTGTGCTTCTTGGCAACGCCCCAGAGATCGGCAATCAAGTCAAAAGTGCCATCGCTGTTGCGAGACCAGCCCAAATCGTAGTCGCCTTCAAGCACTGCCACGATGTCGGCACGCTGACGCTGACCATTGTAGCCACGCACTTCGGCATTGGTCTTCACGGTGAAGCCCAGATCAGCTAGAGAAGCGGTGAGGATTTCCGCACTAGTAATTTTGGTGCGCAAGGTACTAAAGTGAGACATAGGGTTGAACTCCTGTTAAAATAAACAACGGTTGGTTGAAACAAAGCTACACAATTAGTGCCACCTAACTTGTGTAGCCTTCCCCAGTTCTGGTTCCCAGAAACTGGGAAAGCTTTTTAGAACTCCATACGCTGGTATTCAGCGACGGTAGTTGCGGCGGGTCTTGCCCGCACCCTCGCCCAGTCTCGCAGTGCCCGCACCTGCTCCTCCATAGTGCGAGACAAGGGCGTTGTGGACTTCACACTGGAGATGATGTCCAACTGGGTAAACTCTCGATCCTGCGCAAACGCTTCATACATAGCGGCAATGACTGCCTGCTCAATTTCAGCGCCAGAAAAGCCATCGGTTACCTTGGCTAGCTGAGCAAGGTCAAATCGGGTGATGTCAGTGCGCCGTTTGCTGAGGTGAATTTGGAAAATTTCCATGCGCTCTTCGTAGGTGGGTAAGTCCACAAAAAACAGTTCGTCAAACCTGCCCTTGCGCAGGAATTCCCCCGGTAGGCGATCCACACGGTTAGCAGTTGCCATCACAAATACAGGGGACTTCTTCTCTTGCATCCATGTCAGAAAAGTGCCAAAGATGCGGGAGGAAGTACCGCCATCGGAATCTGCCGAACCCGTACTGCCCGCAAAGGCTTTGTCTATTTCATCTATAAACAAAATCACTGGGGAAATGGATTCAGCTACCTTGAGGGCATTGCGCAAGTTAGCCTCTGATCGCCCCACGGTGGTTCCGTCATAGACTCTGCCAATGTCAAGGCGCACCAAGGGCAGAGACCAGAGTTTGGCAGTAGTCTTGGCAATAAGGGATTTGCCACAACCAGGTACACCCAAAATTAGCAATCCCTTTGGCTGGGGCAAGCCATACTCCCTTGCCCGCTGGCTAAAAGCATTGGAGCGCTGTTTGAGCCAGCGTTTTAGCTCTTCCAGTCCCCCTACGGTGGCAAGGCTTTCATCTTCTTCTAGGTATTCCAAGATGCCATTGCGCTTGATTATTTGCTTCTTTTCAGAAAGCACAATCTCCACTTCCTCTTCGGTCAATCGCCCTGTGGTTACTTGAGCTTTGCGATAGACCTTTTCCGCTTCATCTCTAGTCAGCCCCAGTGCGGCGCGCACCAGCTTCTCTTTGGTTTCTTGGGGCATTTTGCGGATACGCACTTGCCCTATCTGCTGAGACAGCACTTCCTCGATTTCCTTGGGGGTAGGTAGATTGAAGTCGATGACCACGATCTCTTTCTCCAGTTCCACGGGAACCACTTGCACGGGAGAAAGAATGATGATCGTTTTCTGAGTATTTTTGAAGGTAGCAACCGCATCCCTGATGCATCTGATGGTTACATCGTGGGTCAAGAAGGGGTGCAAATCCTTGAATATATAGATGGCAGGCTCCTTGGGATCGGAGCGCATCACTTCTCTTAAAGCGGCTTCTGCCGCCATGGTGCCTTGCTGATAGGTGCCCTGTCCGTACTCACTGATGCCCCTAGTTACCGTCCATGTAAATAACCGCTTGACTGGCTTAATCTGTGCCACTTCAGCAATAGCCCGTTCCGCTCTTTCTTCCTCATGGGTGATGAGGTAAATCAGGGGGTACTGTGCCTGAATGAGGATGTTTAGTTCTTCTTGCATGTATCCTCCTAAAAGAGCCAAACGAGAGAGAAAGGGATTGGGCTAGGTGCTGGAACCAGAGAGGATCAAGTCCCTCGTTGATTCGTAGTCCTGGGTTACTACGGCTGATACCAGTTCGCCGTTGCGGAAAACCAGTTTCTCGGCGCATTGAGGACAACTGTGAAGCTGATGGGTATGCCCATAGCCTCTATGCTCAACTATGTCAGAGTGTGCCAGATAAAACGAGATGGCTTTCTCCGCTAGAGTATACATGGGGATACCCTCTACCGCAGAACGAATCTTCAGCTGGCGATGGGTATCTGGAGACAGATACAGCGTAACTTTGCTTTTATCTGCACTTCTATCTTGCGATGGTGAGTGATCTAACATATGGAAACTGTTTTCCCGCGATTGGTCAATACTATAGGTTGTATTCGGCTGGCTGTCAAGCTGGCTTGCGGTTTTGCTGGCAGATTTGTTACACAACTTTACATTGTCTCTTGCTAGGGAATGCCCCACACTTGAATTAGGCAGTCCTCCCCTCCCGTGACAAGGGTTTGGTTATCAGCGCTGAGGGCGATCGCATTGATTAGGTCTCGGTGGCCACTGAAGGTGGCAATTTCTTTGTAAGTGGTCATATCCCAACACTTGATGGTTTTGTAGCTGGCGCTGATTAGCACTTTGCCGTCACTGCTAAAGGCCAGGGCTTTAACCCAGCCCCAATGCCCCTCAAGGGTGGTCACTTCCTGCCCAGTGTGTAAATCCCAAATCATGATGCGGGTATCGAGACTGCCGCTGGCAAGGATTCTGCCGTCAGGGCTGATGGCGAAGGAGAGAACACGGGCAGAATGTCCAATGAACTCCCAGAGGGGTTTACCTGAGTGGAAATCCCAAGTGCGGATGGTGGTGTCGTAGCTACAACTGGCAATGATCTGCCCATCGGGGCTGAGAGCAATCCCTGCCACTAAGTTGGTGTGTCCACGCAAGGTGCGCACCGCCTGCCCTGTATGGACATCCCAGATTTTGATGGTGGTATCCTGACTGCCGCTGACTAGTTGGTTGCCGTCGGGGGTAACTGCCACAGAATTGACATAGCCAAGGTGCCCTGTGATGGCTTGGCGTAGGGTGTAGTTTTGCAGGTTCCAGACTAAAATGGAGCCGTCACGGCTACTGCTGTACAGGGTGCCCGTGTGGGGGCACAGGGCAAGGGCAGTTACCATTTGGCTGTGTCCTTGCAGGCTGGCTATGGCTTTACCTGTAGCCATCTGCCACACCCAGATAGTACCGTCCACCCCAGTACTCAGTAAATTATTGCCATCAGGGGTGAGTAGGAGCGCAGTAATCGGGGTGTTGTGCTGGGCGAGGGTTTGCTGACAATCCCATAGCTGATAGTGCCAAAAACCTTTTAGGGCTTGTCTTACTTTTGGTTCGGGTCTGTGCCACAACAGGCGCAGGGCTTGGAGTTGTACTTTAGGGTGGGGATCGTTTAGGGCAGTAATTAACAGGTCTAAGCCCTCTTTGCCATACTGGAGCATCTGCCCTAGCGCCAGTAGGCGCTCTTGGGGAACCCCTCTCTGCCAGCGTTGCCTTACCCCTGCCAATCCCCCTAGAACCACTGCCCCAAAGGGAGGCGGGGGAGCGCCACCTAGCACTGCATCATGGGGTTTGGGTCTCAAGGTCAGCGATGGTAAAGGTTCCGTAGTGCTGGAGGATGCGACTCAACAGCCCTAGATCGGTGGGGTTGTGCCATTGTAGTTCCAGATGGGCAATGGGGCTGGCGAGATAGTCAAAGGCACCCTGACGGGGCAAACTGGCTACTTGCAGGTTTGGCAGTTGTTGCAAGTGGGCAATCGCCTCTTGGTAGATAGCATAGGGTAGTTGTGGCTCAAAAGTGATCCGCCAGCGCATGGGTCTAGGCACACAGTTCAGAATCTAGGGGGTTAGCTACCAAGTTGTCTGGTTTGCGGTCATGCTTTGGCTCAGGCTTCAACTGATTTGGAGGCAGTTGTGCTTTGTTGAGATAGCAACAGTTCACCTCATCAATGCACACCTTGCCCCACTGTAGCGCCCACAGTACCAGCGCCACGCGGTTGTCAGTGCGGGTCTTTTTAAGGATATTGCTCACATGGTTATCTACCGTGCGCTTACTGATGGCTAGCTCTGCGGCAATGTCTTGATTGGTGAGTCCCGCCGCCACTAACTCAATCACTTGAAGCTCACGATCTGAGAGGCTGGAGGAGTTATCGGGTAAATGGTTATTTTGAGAAGAGCTGGTCATAGGGTGGCATCTAACCTAAGAGAGAAATTATGGGGATCAAGAGATTAAATAAGTAAAGCTAGTGAGAGTTTAAGTGGGGCATCACTAAACTTAATTTAAGTATATGTTCTTATTGCGGTCTCTGTCAAACATTGAGCTTTGGGGGATCAAATCTTTGAAATGCTACTCCAGTAAGACTTCTAGCCATCGCGGCGGAGCGGGGATCGCAATTTGCAAACGATCAAACAGGAGCCATGCTCCCACATGGACAAGTAGCAAGTAGATAAAGTTACTGCCTATGATCCCAGCGATCGCTATGGCTTGGATCAGTGCCAAGTCAGGCTGATCGAGAATACCCCACTGGGGTAGAAGCCAATTGAGAAAACTACTGGCTTGAATTAGGGAGTAGAGCCAGACATTTTCCCCCAACAGCAGAGAAACCAGTACCAACTGAAAAGCTGTACCCAGAGTACCCAACAGAGTACAGAGGGGCAGGGAGATAAACCAAGAGACCCCCCTGTGCCACAGGTAACCCAGTAACACCCCCTGCAAACCGTGGGGTACAAGGTACTGTAGACTGCGGGTAGGTCCCATCAGAATAGTGAGCAGGAGGAAAGTAACCACTACTGCTAGCCATGCCGAGCGCATTCCCCAGCGCAAGTACACTAGAGCTGTGGGCAGGGGGTAGAGTAGGCGCACAAAAGGCAGGGGGAAATAGAAGTTGATCAGAAAGATGATGGCGGTGGCACTTGCCAAAAAGGCGGTTTCTACCACCGCTAGGGCAGGTTTAGGGCGCATGGCGGCGATAAAAGGGGCGGGGTACTATCTGGGCCGGCTGGGGTTGATCCCGCACTAGCACAGTCAATGCCTGTCCTGGGTTAGCAAAGGCGGTGGGCACATACCCCATGGCGATCGCCCGATTTAAGGTAGGGGACATGGTGCCACTGGTAATTGTGCCAATGGTTTGCCCTTCCACTTGGATAGGATAACCCTGCCGTGCGATCGCTCGTCCCTGCATTTCCAACCCTACCAGTTTACGCTTGATCCCCTGGGCTTTTTGAATGACTAGGGGCGATCGCCCCACAAAATCTCCCACTTCTGTCCAATGGATCATCCAGCCCAAGCCTGCTTCTAGGGGGGTGGTGGTTTCGTCCATGTCCTGCCCATAGAGCAGTAAACCCGCCTCAAGGCGCAGGGTGTCGCGACAGCCCAAGCCACAGGGAGACACTCTCAACCGCATTAGTTTCTGCCAGAGCTGGCGCCCCACTTCGACATTTGCCATGATCTCGAACCCATCCTCCCCAGTGTAGCCAGTGCGTGCCACCCAACAATTTGCCCCATGGAGTGGAAACACGCTGTGCTCGAACCGCTGGAGCTGATCTACAGTGGGGTTAATTAGATCGCTCAGTATAGCTGGGGCTTGTGGTCCTTGAAGAGCCAAGAGAATAGTGCTAGAGGACAAATCCTCTAGGCGATCGCCCAAGTGCTCCCCCAACCAAGCCTTGACTTTGCCGTAGGTGGCACAGTTGCTGATCAGCCACCATGACTCTTCTCCTCTGTACACAATTACATCGTCAATGATGCCCCCCTGAGGGTTGAGCAACATAGTGTACATTCCCTGATGGGATTTGAGACGCCCCAGATTGGAGGGAACTAACTGCTGGAGCAGAGCACTAGCATCTCTCCCTGCGATCTGCCACTTTGCCATGTGGGAGACATCAAATAACCCCACTTGCGATCTCACCGCCCGATGCTCCGCCCCAATCCCCTCGTACTGCAGAGGCATTGACCATCCAGCGAAATCAGTAAATCGCGCTTGCAACCGCTGATGCCAGTCAAACAACGGCGTAGTGTACATGCTTTAGACCATGCCCCCATAGGAGAGCAAAAACCACTGCCACCAGCCTACGATAGCATCTGCCCCCTGGCAAACAAGGCGGCTGAACCAGTTCAGAGTCAGGGAAGGTTTGCAGAGGGCAAACGAGGGTTTCTATTTTGGGTCACCAAAACCTCTACTGCTTTGGCAAATTGGGGATCAGCCATAGTGCCAATCAATTCGCGATTTTTATTTAGCCTCTCTTGGTCTGCTTTGCTTAGCTCTACCACAATATCTGGCTTGATCCCAGACTTGTTAATATCTCTGCCACTGGGGGTGTAGTACTTAGCAATGGTTACCGCCAAACCCGAACCATCGCTGAGCGCTTGCACCGACTGCACCAACCCCTTGCCGAAGGTAGGAGTCCCCACCACCACCGCCCGCTTGTTATCTTGCAGTGCCCCCGAGAGAATTTCACTGGCACTGGCGGAACTGCCATCTACTAGCACTACTAGGGGCTTATCAGTTAGGGACTGGCGGTTGGCAATCAACCGCTCACTCTCCCCCTTGCGGTCGACGGTGGACACAATGGTCGCATTATCCATAAACATACGGGCAATTTCTGCGCTGGCATAGAGCAGTCCCCCTGGGTTGGAGCGCAAATCCAACACAAGGGAATTGACCTGACTATTGAGAGTCTGCAAGGCTTTGCGCATCTCTTGGGCGGCGTTGGCGTTGAATTGGCGCAAGCTGATGTAGCCCACCTTGCCTGCAGGGGTGTTCCGCACTTCCCACTTCACCGCATGCAGTTCAATGCGAGCGCGCACTAGTTCTACTTCAAACTGCTGAACACCGCGGCGAATTCCCAGCCTTACCGTAGTATTCACAGGACCGCGAATTAGGCTCACTGCTTGGTTTAGATCCATGTCTTTGGTACTTCTGCCATCGATGGAAGTAAGCACATCACGGGTGCGCAAACCCGCTTTCATAGCAGGGGAGCCTTCAATGGGAGCAATCACCACCAGTTCTTTGGTTTCATCATCCATCCCCAGCTGGATACCCACTCCCGTCAATTCCCCAGAGGTTTCAATCTGCATACTGCGGAACTGCTCGGGGTCAAGGAAACGGGTATAGGGATCATCCAACAGTTTCAGCATTTCCCGCACAGCGCGGTAGGCTTCATCTTTGGAGGCATAGTCCCGATTTTCTACAAAGTCGCGCCGTACTTGGCGCCAATCATTGCGGTTAAATGTGCCGTCGACATAGTCGCGGTTGATGGTTTGCCAAACCTCATCTACGATTTCCTTGGGGTTGTCACGGAAGGCGGCAATGCTGGGGTTAGCCAACTGAAAACCAATGATCGCCACAGCAGTTGTCAGGGCTACAGTAGAGCCAAGCACAAGTCCATCTTTTGCCATGGGCATAGGGGGATAGAGGTGGATTATTTAGTTAATTTAGCACAGGTAACAGAAAACGGGACAGTTGAGCCAAGGAATTCTCAGCATCCCCCACATTCCCAGATAGCAGAACTGCCAGACCCCTGCAGATTAGGCTACACTCAATGAATACAAAAAACTTTACAAGTCTGTCTATGTCCGAGCCCTCCCACATTTTCATCCGCGGTGCCAGACAGCATAACTTAAAAAACATCGACCTCACCCTACCAAGAAATCAGTTGATTGTATTTACGGGAGTATCGGGTTCGGGTAAATCTTCTCTGGCTTTTGACACCATCTTTGCCGAAGGTCAGCGCCGCTATGTGGAGTCTCTAAGTGCCTATGCACGGCAGTTTTTGGGGCAGGTGGATAAACCGGAGGTGGACTATATCGAGGGTCTCAGCCCTGCCATTGCCATCGATCAAAAGTCCACTTCCCACAATCCCCGCTCTACCGTAGGTACAGTTACAGAAATTTACGACTACCTGCGTCTGTTGTTTGGCAGGGCGGGAGAGCCCCACTGCCCTATCTGCGATCGCAACATTGCGCCCCAGACTATTGACCAAATGGTGGACAGAATCATGGCGCTACCAGACCACACCAAATTTCAAGTGCTTGCCCCAGTGGTGCGGGGCAAGAAAGGAACCCACAAAAAGCTACTGGACGGTCTCTCTGCCGAGGGCTTCGCTCGCGTGCGCATCGACGGAGTAATCAGAGAACTCAGCGACCACATCGAGCTGGATAAAAACAAACTGCACGACATTGAGATTGTAGTGGATCGCCTGATCAAAAAAGCAGGGATTCAGGAACGGCTCACCGACTCCCTCGGCACTGCTCTCAAGCGAGCGGAAGGAATTGCCATGGTGCACATTTTGCCAGGGGAAGTTATCACTTTTTCGGAAAACTTCGCCTGCCCTGAACATGGGGCAGTGATGCAGGAACTCTCGCCGCGCCTATTTTCCTTCAATTCTCCCTACGGAGCCTGCCCTGCTTGCCATGGTTTGGGATTTCGGCGGGTATTTTCTCCAGAACTACTCATCCCCGATCCCCACCTACCAGTCTATGCGGCGATCGCCCCCTTGGGGGAGCGGTGGCAAAACTACTACCTGACCCTGCTTTCCGCCGTGGGTGAGTATGCAGGATTTGATTTACACACCCCTTGGTGTCAGCTATCGGACTATCAAAAAGAAGTGGTACTCCACGGCACCACAGACAAAATCTACTTCCAGCCAGGGGGGCGCTCCTCGGGCTTCTACAAGGAGTTTAAGGGCATCCTGTCCATGCTGTGGGAAATCTACGAACAAGCAGGGGACCTCTATCGCCAAAAACTAGAGGCATATCTTGTAGAAGAAACCTGCCAAGTGTGCCACGGAGCGCGTTTGCGCCCTGAAGCCCTAGCAGTAAGGATTGGCGGCTACCGCATCACTGATTTTACAGAAGTGCCCATCCGCGAGTGCCTAGAGGGAATTGCCAATTTGCAACTCTCCCCTCGCCAAGCCCAAATAGCCGAACAGGTAATCAAAGAGATTAGCACCCGCCTGCACTTCCTGCTGGATGTGGGCTTGGACTATCTCACCCTAGCGCGCCCCACCAAGACCCTTTCGGGAGGAGAAGCACAGCGCATCAGGTTGGCAACCCAGATTGGTTCGGGACTTACAGGGGTGCTGTATGTGCTCGACGAGCCAAGCATTGGACTGCACCAGCGAGACAATGCCCGTCTGCTAGCAACCCTGCGCAAATTGCGGGATTTGGGCAATACCCTAATCGTGGTAGAACATGACGAGGAAACCATCCGCGCCGCTGACCACATAGTAGATATTGGCGTCGGGGCGGGGATACACGGCGGTACGATTGTCGCTCAAGGCAGAGTAACAGATATTGAAAACCACCCTGAATCCTTGACGGGAGCCTATCTGTCGGGACGGCGCAAAATTCCCACTCCCACCACGCGGCGTGAGGGCAACGGCAAGTATCTAGAAGTGATTGATGCCCACAAAAACAATCTCAAACACATCAATGTCAGGTTTCCCCTAGGTAAACTAGTGTGCGTCACTGGCGTGTCAGGTTCGGGGAAATCTACCCTAGTCAATGAGATTTTAAGGGGGTATTTGGAACACCACTTTATCCGCACTGGCCCTGTGCCGCAGGGAGTCGGCGCCGTCAAGGGACTGGAGGCACTGGACAAATTCATTGTCATTGACCAGTCCCCCATTGGCAGAACTCCACGTTCCAATCCCGCCACCTACACGGGGGTTTTTGATGTGATTCGCGAAACCTTTGCCCTGACCCCTACAGCCAAAGCCAGAGGTTACAAGGCGGGACAGTTTTCCTTTAATGTCAAAGGCGGGCGGTGCGAAGCCTGTGGTGGTCAAGGGGTGAATGTGATTTCCATGAACTTTTTGCCCGATGTCTATGTAAAGTGCGAAGTTTGCAAGGGAGCCAGATACAATCGGGAGACCCTGCAGGTGAAGTACAAGGACAAAAACATTGCTGAAGTGCTGGACATGACTATAGAGGAAGCCATGCACTTCTTCGAGAACATTCCCCAAGCCCACAGTCGTCTGCAGATGTTAGTGGATGTGGGTCTGGGCTATGTCCGCTTAGGTCAACCCGCCCCTACTCTCTCAGGGGGTGAAGCCCAAAGGGTGAAACTCGCGGCAGAGCTGGCACGCCGTGCCACTGGCAAGACGCTCTATCTAATAGATGAGCCGACTACGGGGCTGAGCTTCTATGATGTCCACAAACTACTGGATGTGATGCAGAGACTAGTGGACAAGGGGAACAGCATTATTACTATCGAACACAATATGGATGTAATTCGCTGTGCCGATTGGATTATTGACCTAGGACCTGAAGGCGGAGAACGGGGCGGTGAGGTGATTGCTGAAGGCACCCCAGAGGAGGTGGCGCACAATCCTCTGTCTCACACAGGTAGGTATCTGCGCAAAATTTTGCTACCACAGGCGCAATAGTCTTGGTGCTATTATGGCTCCATTTGGGTAGATTGCAGGGTGAGTGCTCTATGGATTCATGGCAGGCAGGTGTGGCGATCGCCGCCTTTGTAGGCACCATTCTTATGCTAATGACTGAAGTGGTGCACCTGACCATTGCCGCCATGCTTGGGGCGATGACCCTAATCGTGCTGAATATCATGACCCTGTCGGAAGCAATTGGCTACATTGGCTCCAGCTACGCCACGCTGGCGTTATTTTTTGGGGCAATGGTGATGGTGAGATCGTTTGAGCCAACTAAGGTGTTTGACTATTTGGCAACCAAAATGGTGATTTGGGCAGGGGGTAGGGGCGATCGCCTGTTGTTGGGCATTGTGGCGATTACTACGCCCATCTGTGCTGTCTTGCCTAATGCCACCACTGTCATTCTCCTAGCTCCCCTCCTACCTCCTATGGCGATGGAAATCGGCGTGGACTTTATTCCCCTATTACTGCTGATTGTTTTTGTCGCCAATAGTGCGGGTTTGCTGACTTTGGTGGGCGATCCTGCCACTTTTATTGTGGGCAATGCCATCAATATCAGTTTTGTGGAGTACCTGCAAAAACTGAGTTTGGGCGGGGTGGTTTCTATTTTAGTTTTACTGCCTTTACTCCCTGTGCTTTTTCGCAGAACATGGCAAACTAGGGTGGCAAATTTAGAAACTCTCCCCTCGCCGCAAATAAATCATCCCCGTACTTTAGCAGTGGGGATTTTAATTGTGGTGTTAGTGCTGTTGATTTTTGTGATTGGGGATTCCTTACCCGTACCTGTCCCCCCTGCTACGGCGGCATTGCTGGGGGCAACTCTTTCTCTATTTTTGGCACATCAGACCAAAATTGATACGGTGTCCAACATTTTGCGGGATGTGGATTGGAGTACCCTAATTTTTTTCATGTGTATCTTTGTGATGATCGGTGGTCTCACCAAAACGGGGGTAATCAATAGTCTGTCTGGTGCTTTGACAACCATCGTTGGCACTAATATCGCTTTGGGTTCTCTGCTGATTCTCTTGATCACAGGAATTTTATCCAGCGTCGTACCTAACATTCCTCTGCTAGTGGGGTTAGTGCCACTGCTGAAACAATATCTGGTGAATATGGGCATGGCAAATCCTGAATTTGCCCTTGCTTCTTTTAGTGGAAAACCCCCAGAGACGGTACTACCCCTGTTCTATGCCATGCTCTTTGGTGCTACTTTGGGGGGCAATGGTACTTTAGCAGGTGCGTCAGCCAATATCGTGGCGGCGGGGATCGCTGAACAACATGGCAAGACTATTTCCTTTCGCCTGTTCACTAAGTACGGCTTGCCAGTGATGGCGGTGCAGTTAGTGGCATCTGCTCTCTATGTGGCGATCGCCTATCTAATTCCCCGCTAGCAGGATCGCCATCTGATCGCTAAACTGCAGTGGGGCACGGTTGGTTTTGCCGCCAACATACAAGCAGTTGCCCTGCTGGATTGCCCACACTTGGGAGTAGCTGATATAACTGGCAACCACACTGACCATGAGCAAGGCAAAACCCGCATACACTAGGGGAACACTGGGATCGCTCTTAATTTGCAAGCCCGTTGCCCCAATCACTTCCTTGATGGTCAAATTTACGCCGTTGATTTCCTTAGTTTGCCCCATCCGCAGACTGGTAAGGGGTTTGCCTTCGGGATCATAGACTACAAAAGTACCCTGCAAATCAGAGGTAACCAAAGTTATCCCTGCACTGAGATCGGGCTTGGTAGGAAGCCATGTGCCCCACACCTCACTGTCATTCCCCTTGGGGGTGAATTTGCGCAGGGGCAACTGCAAGGTGGGGCTGTGGTTGAGTTGAAAACGGATACCCACTATGTCCCAACTCGCCTGATAGAAAGTTACCCCCTGAAAACGCAGTGGCTCGTTGACATGGATAGTTTTTCTGGTCAATTCTTGCCCTTGGGCATCCAAGATGGACAAGTCGGAATAAAACTGCTCAATCCTGCCCGCAGGAGAATAGTCAATCCAAAAACGATGTACCTTCACCTGCCACTGGCGGTGGGGTAGGGACAAGCTCTGCACTGTACCACTGGGGATCATCGTTTGGGTAGTAAAACCAGCCAGCGCTCCCCAGATAGCTCCTGCCAAAATCAGAAGGATACTAAAATGCACAGCTATGGGAGCCATCCTGCCCACTAGCCCTTTGCGCGCATAGAGCTGTTCCCCTTGCTGAAACACTTGGAAGCCTGCCTGTTGCAGTCTGCCCTTTAGGTCGGTGATAGATAGGTGGGGCATTTCCCGATAGAGGGGCAGTTTTGCCATACTGTCGATCTGGGAATAGTAATGCCAGCGGCGAGCAGATTTTAACAGGGGCAGTTGGCGGGAGAAGGTGCAGGCAATGAGACTTGCGCCGAGCAATATCAGCAGGGTGAGATACCACCAACTGCTATAGACTTGGTTGAGACCAACTGCCAAAATTAACTTGTAGGTGAGAAACCCAAACAGGGCAGGCTTTAGGGGGTAGTGCTCCGCATAGAACTCTGGAGCTTCCCCTTGCTCAATTACTGTGCCTGTGATGCTGAATAGGGCAATTAGTAGTAACAGGGCGATCGCTAGTTTGAGATCAGCCAACACCACCAACAGATTGCGGCGCAGTTTTGCCAATCCTCCCATCCCTAATAATTAGTTCTAGACCTCTGCTCTTCTACCAGCAACTTAGCGGCGATCGCTCCACCAATGAAGCCAAACAGGTGTCCTTCCCATGAAATCCAATGGGAACTGGGCAGTATGCCGTAGATCATGCTTCCATAGGCGAAGATCACTAGCAAAGAGATGGCGATCGCTGTGATACTGCGCTCAAAATAGCCCCTAAACAATAAGTAACCAAAGTAGCCGAAAATCATGCCACTAGCCCCAATGTGATAGGCAGACCGCCCAAACAGCCATGTGCCTAAGCCACTCACTAGGGCAGATACCACCGACACCACCCAAAAGTCCTTAGTATTTCTCAGCATGACCAGCCACCCCAACACCAGAAAAGGCACGGTGTTTGCCGCCACATGGTAGTACCCCCCATGCAAAAATGGGGCAAACAGGATACCCCGCAAGCCCAGAAATCTGCGGGGGACAATGCCAAACTGATCCAGACTACCCCGCAAAATACGATAGAACAGCAGGTTATCCAAAATTTCCACCACCCAGATCAGGGCGACAAAACCCCCTAGAATAGAGAACTGCTCTCTCAGTTCTTGCAGTAGCGATCGCTTTTCTTCTTCCATAGTATTTTGTCTTTTTCCCCTATTCTACTCCTATGCCGTTCCACCCTGCCATTCAGCAACTATCTGACCTACTCCTCCACATTTGGCAAAACCACCTCCAGCTAGAAGCCTACACCATGCCAGAGGATTTAGGCTATGTGGAAGGCAAGTTAGAGGGGGAGAGGCTAACAATTCACAATACCTGCTATCAGACCAGAGAATTTCGCAAACTGCACCTCGAACTGGCACAGGTAGGTACAAACCTCGACATTCTGCACTGCGTCATGTTCCCCCGCCCCCAGTTTGCCCTGCCCATTTTTGGCTGTGATTTGGTGGGCGGTAAAGAACAGATCAGCGCGGCGATCGCCGATCTCTCCCCCACCCTCCCCCTCAGCCCCAACTACACCGCCACCCTAGAAGTTCTGCAAACCCAGTACTGCCAGTTTCAGGAACTACGGCAACTCCCCCCTTGGGGCGATATTTTTTCCCCCTACTGCCTGTTTACCCGCCTGCAAACCCCAGCAGAAGTTCAGCTTTTCCTCGACCTTGTGCGTCAGATGGTCACCCTGCACTGTCAGATCGCCGTCAGCCTCGAACCCACTGCCCCTGACATAGAGCCGCTGATCCAGTCAAAGCAGGAGTACTACTGTCATCAGCAGAGGCAAAACGACAAGACTAGGCGCATTCTCGAAAAAGCCTTCGGCAAGGACTGGGCACAGCGCTACATGACCACCGTTCTATTCGACGACCCCAGTTAGGTCTTCAGGCAGAGGCAGTAATCCGCTTGCGCCTGCCCCCTGCAGGAGTTTCCAGCACTGGTTCAGCCAAAGAGATGGCATCCGAAGACGGCATCCTTTTGAGCTTAGTAGGAGTTTGCAGTAGCAAGCAGATCAAAGGACGGCTCTGCATTTTCTGCCGCAGATTCTTTGCCAAATCCCGCTCCAACTGCTCCCGCAGTCCTGTCCAATCCACTTCCAAAGTGCCGTTCTGGTAAGTGTATTCCTGCCAGTAGGTGTCAAGGCTTTCCACAATGGTTTGGGTGAAGGAGTTGAGTAATTCCAATTTGGTACAGGGCAGAGCCACACCGCTCAACTGCATATCGGGATCGGTGGTCAGCTTGCCATCAGCACCGATGGAAATCGCCACAGTAATAATGCCATCGCTGGAAATCTGTTGGCGATCGCGCAGAATATCTCCCTTGACAATCGTGCCGTGAGCCGCATCCACCAACTCCACCCCCGCAGGCACCCGATCCACCACCTTGATCCCTTGGGCTGACACCTCCACCACATCCCCATTGTTGGCAATCACGATATTTTCCGCAGGAATGCCCATCGCCTGCGCCATGCGGGCATGTTGCAATAGCATACGCAATTCTCCGTGGGCAGGGAAAAAGAACTTAGGCTTGGTCAGCGCCAGCATCAACTTCTGATCCTCCTGCGCCCCATGCCCCGACACATGCAGACCCTTATCTTTGCCATAGTGCACCGTTGCTCCCAGTTCCATCAAGCGATCGATGGTGCGCACCACGGGAATAGTATTGCCCGGAATGGGCGAAGCGGAAAAGATAATCGTATCCCCCTGCTTCACCGACAGCTCCTTGTGACTGCCATTTGCCATGCGGGTTAGGGCAGACATGGGTTCCCCTTGGGAGCCAGTAGTCAAGATGAGCACGCGATCATCAGGATAACCGCGGATATTGCGTAGGGGCTGGAGCAAAGCATCGGGGCACTTGATATAGCCCAGAGTGCGGGCGTGGGCAATCACATTGAGCATAGACCGCCCCACCACACTCACCACCCTGCCCTGTTTCTCCGCAATGTCGAGAATCATGCTAATCCGTGGCACAGAAGAGGCAAAGGTAGTAATAATTACCCGCCCTGGGGCACTAGCAATAATCCGTTCCAAATTAGGATAAACAGTTCTTTCCGAAGGGGTATGCCCTGGCACTTCCGCATTGGTGGAATCACTAATCAGACACAACACACCCTTTTCCCCATGTTCTGCTAAACGGGCAAGGTCAAAATGTTCGTTATCTACAGGCGTGAAGTCCATTTTGAAGTCCCCCGAGTGAATCACCAACCCCGCAGGGGTATTGATGGCAACGGAGAAACTGTCAGATATGGAGTGAGTATTGCGGATGAATTCCACAAAGAAGTTATTACCCACCCGTACCACATCACGGGGTAAAACTCTTCTGATTTCCGTATTTTTACCCACCCCTGCCTCTTGCATCTTGTCCTCTAGCAATGCCATGGCAAGGCGGGGCCCATAGATGACGGGAATATCAAACTGCTTGAGATAGAAGGGAATGGCGCCAATGTGGTCTTCGTGCCCGTGGGTCACAATCATGCCTTTGATCTTGTGTTTATTTTGGCGCAAATAGGTGGCATCAGGCAAAATTACATTGATGCCAGGCATCACTCCTTCGGGGAAACTCAATCCCCCGTCCAACAGCATGATTTCGTCGTTGATCTCGAATACCCAAGTGTTTTTGCCAATTTCCTTTAAGCCGCCGAGGGGAATAATTTTTAGAGCAGGATTGGTTTTGAGCATGAATGGTTCTCCTTAAAAATAGGCTAGAAAATGAAAAAATTTGTAAGCACAGAAAATCCGCATAGACAAACAGTGGCTCAGGGACCGATAGGGGTCAACTCACCACAAGCGATCGCAACAACTGTCAAGTGGTATTCATAAAGACGTCAGCTAGGTGGAGCAACAGTAAACCCAGAAAACTCATGGTTCTAGTCGGGGGTCATATGCAGAGCATGCAGTGCCACATAGAGCTGGTTAATCACTTCTGGAGTAGCCTTCACTAGGGGCTGGCGCACTACTCCTGTGTCTAGACCTAGCATCTGTAGGGCGGCTTTGATAGGGATGGGATTGGTCATGCTGAATAAAGCCTTAAACAGAGGAAACAGCTCCAGATGGATAGCTCGGGCTTCCTCTACCTTTCCTGCAATAAAACTTTGCATCATTGCCTGTATTTTAGCACCAACTAGATGGGATGCCACACTAATTACCCCATGGCCTCCCACCGCCATAATCGGCAAAGTCAGGGAATCATCCCCCGAATAGATCAAAAAGTCGGGATCAGCCTTTGCCCTGATCTGGCTAGCTAAATCCAAATCCCCTGTGGCTTCTTTAATACCTACAATGTTGGGAATTTCCGCCAAGCGCAGAATAGTCTCCAGTTCTAGTTTGCAGGCGGTGCGCCCTGGGATATTGTAGAGAATCATAGGCAGTTCGGGAGCCGAAAGAGCGATCGCCCGAAAATGCTCATACAACCCTGCTTGGGGTGGCTTGTTGTAGTAGGGGGTAACCTGTAGAGTGCCATCCAATCCCAACTTGTAGGCTTTCTCCGTAGCGACAATAGCCTCCCTAGTGGAGTTAGAACCTGTGCCAGCGATGATCTTTGCCCTACCCCCCACCGCTTGGCGCACTACCCGAAATAGCTCGTACTCCTCCTCCCAAGTCAGGGTAGGGGATTCGCCCGTAGTGCCACAGAGAACAATGGCTTCCGTCCCTGTGTTGATCAGATGATCTGCCAGCCGTTCGGCTGATCCGTAGTCCACCTCCCCTTCGTGGTTGAAGGGGGTAATCATGGCTGTCAACAGTCGTCCAAAAGTCATAGCTTAGCGTTGGCAATCAATAGTTCAGCAATCTGGATGGCATTGAGTGCCGCCCCCTTGCGAATCTGATCCCCGCACAGCCACAGGTCGAGAGCGTTGGGGTGGGATAGGTCTTGGCGGATTCTGCCTACTAGCACCGCATCCCTGCCACTCGCCAAGATTGGCATGGGGAAGTAATTGCGGGCGAAGTCTTCCACCACTTCCACCCCTGGGGCGGTAGCAAGCACTTCCCTTGCCCTATCTGGAGCAAAAGGCTCAGCAAACTCGATATTTACCGCTTCGGAATGGGCCCGCAGAACGGGAACACGCACACAGGTAGCGGTAATTCTCAGCTCTGGCTCTCCCATAATTTTTCTGGTTTCCCTGACCATTTTCCACTCTTCTTCGCAGTAGTGCCACTCTGTCATGGGGGAATTGTGCAGAAACAGGTTGAATGCCAAAGGATAGGGCAGAACCTCAGCAGTTGCTTCTTGCCCCGCCAGTACCTGTCTCAGCTGAGTTTGCAACTCTGCCATAGCCCTTGCCCCTGCACCGCTAGCAGACTGATAGGTAGCCACCACCAGTCTTTTAATAGGAATCACTCTATGCAATGGATAGACCACCACACAGAGAAGAATAGTAGTACAGTTGGGATTGGCAATAATTCCGCGGTGGGCAAGCGCCTTCTCCCCATTTACCTCTGGCACCACCAAAGGCACTGCTGGGTCAAGGCGAAAGGCGCTGGAGTTGTCAATACACACTGCCCCTGCCGCCACTGCTTGGGGGAGCCACTGCTTGGAGATTTTACTACCTGCCGAAGCAAAGACTAAATCTACATTGTCAAAGGAGTTAGCAGAAACCGCCTCCACAGTCAGGGTTTCATCCTTAAACCTAACTTGCTTGCCTGCGGAATTTTCTGAGGCTAGGAGTTTGAGGTCAGCAATGGGGAAGTGGCGTGACTCTAGCAAAGCCAAAAACTCCTTCCCTACGGCTCCAGTAGCCCCCAAAATTGCGATCCTGTAGGCTTTCCCCTGTAAATCTAGCAATGCCTAACTCTAACGATAATTTGACCCTCGATATAATACAGCGCCTCCCCGAGAATCGTAAACAGTTGACTGCCCAAACAGGGGCTAATTTTGTAGCCATGATGTATAACCTTCCAGAACTAGCCCCATTCTTTCGGGAAGTGGGAAGATGGCAATCTAGAAAATGTCCACTTCCTAAAAGGTTCCAAACTTCCTGTGATAGAAATATACTAATTCTCTAACAGGGCGAAACGATGAATTTGCGAGAGGGTGAGATTTACCTGCGTAAATTGCTCCAACAGCCACCGCACTTGGTCTGGTTTTAGGGTCTGATCAATGGTGCAACTGCCTGTGTAGCAAATCTGGAACTGCTTGGAATCATAGGCGCTGAGGCTAAGGTCATAGAGGCGATCGCGCAAATTGACTAACTGCTCCTTTCCTGATTTGGCGACTTGGGTGTAAGGAATTTCCTGCGTCTGTAGGATAGTTTGAATTGCTGATAGCACCTCCCTTTGGGTCAAATTCCCCTGATGGTCAATGGTCAGTTTATAGCTAGCACGGGAGATCAATTTTTCCACTGATGGAGCCCGCAAAGGCACTTCTCTCACTTCATAAATGGGAATCTCAGGGGGTAGTTGGGCTTGCAGTCTTGCTAGGAATTCATCTGGTTGCACAATTTCTGTAAGTTCCATATCTACCAATTCACAATCACTAGTCTGTCCTAAGGACAGGGCTTTGGCAATGGAGATTTTGGGTAGGGGATGGAACCCTTCACTGTAGGCGATGGGCAGTCCCGCTCTGCGCAGTGCTCTCTCCCACAGGCGCATCAAATCCAGATGGGAAATTAACGCCATCGTTCCCAGCTTGCCAAACTTGAGGCGCAATCTCTGCACGCGCTGTTTCCGCTGTTTGATTGGCTGATACTCAGGGATAGGGGGTGGTGGGATGACCACATTGTGTCCAAAGTCTTTGCCACACACCCCGCAGGCATAGCACTTGTGGAAGGAACAATCGGGTTCCACTTCTTGGGCGAGAGCTTTGTGCCAGTCTTTGATGAGCCACCGTTTGTCAATGCCAGTGTCAATGTGATCCCACGGCAGGGGCTGGTGCATCTCTATAACAGGGGATGACCACTGCAAACCCGCCTCTTCAATAGCTTGGCTCCAAGCCGCAAAGGCAGTGGCTGTGTTTTCAAACCACGCATCCATGCCTGCCCCCAACTGCCATGCCCGTTTGATTACCTTCCCCAAACGGCGATCGCCTCTGCCAATAAAGTCTTCCATTGCCGAGATGCGCACATCCGTATAGTTCACTTTGACATCCCGCATGGAGCGAAATTCTTCTTTCAGAAGTGCTTGTTTGCGTAGGAAATCTTCCGTAGAAACCCGATGCCACTGGAAGGGAGTGTGGGGTTTAGGAGTGAAGTTAGAAATAGTCACATGCACTGCTAGACGCTTTCTCCCCTTGGCGTGGCATTCTTTTTGCAACCAGCGAATGGTACGAGCTATGCCTAGCACATCTTCGTCAGTCTCTGTAGGCAGACCAATCATGAAATAGAGCTTGACCCTGTCCCATCCCCGCTCGTAGGCTTTTTTGATGCCCCGCAGTAGTTCCTCATCGGTCAAATCCTTGTTGATCACATCCCGCAGGCGCTGGGTTCCTGCTTCGGGAGCAAAGGTCAGTCCCTGTTGTCTGCCATCCCCTTGCAGGATATTGGCAATATGGTCATCGAAGCGATCTACCCTCTGGCTGGGCAGGGATAGGGTTACATTCTCATTGGCAAGACGATTCTTAATTTCAATGCCTACCGCTGGCAGAGAGAGATAATCGGAACAAGACAAAGAGAGCAAAGAGAACTCGTTGTATCCAGTTTCCCGAATGGCCCGCTCCACCGTGTTGATCACTGCTTCGGGGTCAACATCCCGTGCGGGACGGGTCAACATCCCTGGTTGGCAAAAACGACATCCCCTAGTGCAACCTCTTCTAATTTCTACCGTCAGGCGATCATGAACCGTGGCAATCAAAGGCACTAGCCCAATGCTGTACTCTGGCTGAGGAGTAGCCACACGGCGCAATATACGGGCTGGTACGGCGGGATGGTTGGGAACTACAGAACCATCGGGCTGAGGAGTGTAGAACTGGGGCACATACACTCCCTTGACATGCACTGCCAAATCCAACAGTAATTCTACCCTTCCCTTCTGCGCTAGTTTCCCTGCTAGCATAACTGCTCCAATTTCAGGTAATACTTCTTCTCCATCCCCAATGACAAAGAAGTCCAAAAAGTCGGCGTAGGGTTCGGGATTGGAAGTAGCAGTTTGCCCCCCTGCAAAAATCAGAGGGCATTCCTCTAGACTCAAGAGATTTCTCTCTGCCCATGTCAAGGGAATGTGGGCTAAATCCAGCATTTCCAAGATGTTGGTCGCCCCCAGTTCATAGCTCAAATTCAAACCAATGAGGTCAAAATCCTTCAGCTCCCGTTTGGATTCCACTGCAAAAAGAGGTAGCCCCATGGCCCGCAATTTCTTGGCAAGATCGGGGGCTGGCAAATAGGTGCGATCGCACAACTGCCCCTGCTGACTGTTGAGAATGTTGTAGAGAATAATATGCCCCAGGTTGGAAGCGCCCACTTCGTAGATTTCAGGATAGCTCAACACCCAGCGCACGATCGCCGACTCCCAAGGTTTGTGTACCGCGCCAAACTCATTGCCTAGATAGCGAGCGGGCTTGAGAATGTCTGGAGTAAGCAACTGCTCGACGGGGATGCGCATATCTCAGTAACTGGAATTAGGGGTGCGGCATATATTATAGGCTAATACCCCAGTAGCCATTTTCTCGCCCATGTCTTCCCACCCCGTTGCAGTCCAGCGCAATGTCAAAATTCCCATGCGGGATGGGGTGAACTTAGTGGCAGACATCTATCGTCCTCGCCATGGGGACACTCCCCTACCCATCCTGTTGATGCGCCTGCCCTATGGTAGGGCGATCGCCTCTACCGTAGTGTACAAACACCCCAGTTGGTATGCCAATCAGGGCTACATTGTAGTCATTCAAGAAGTCAGGGGTACGGGCAATTCTGAAGGGGAATTCTATCCATTTAGGCATGAATACACCGACGGGTTTGACACCGTGGAATGGTGCATTGCCGAAATTCCCAACAACAATGGCAAGTTAGGCATGTATGGCTTCTCCTATCAGGGAGTTACCCAACTGCAGACCGCAGTCATGCAACCCAAAGGACTAGTAACCATCTGTCCGTGCATGGCAAGCGCTGACCTATACAATGGGTTTTTATATTGGGGGGGCGCCCTGTGTTGGGAGTTTGTATTGACATGGGCTGTGCAATTAGCGCAAATCAGGGCACAGCAGAAAAAACTGGAACCCCAAGCCACCGACCTATTAAAATACCAATCCCAGCTCAAAAACTGGTTACATTTTCTGCCAATTGCCGAGATTCCCATGCTCAAAGACGAACCCCTTGCTGACTTCTTTTGGGATTGGCTTACTAACAGCAAGGGCACGGAAACCTTCTGGCAAGAATTGAATCCCCTAACTAGGTTTCAGAACTACGACCTACCCGCCTTGCACATCGCAGGTTGGGCAGATATTTTCATTGAAGGGAGTATCCACACCTATTGCCGAGCCAGAGAAGCCACTAGGCAACCCCAGCACTTAGTAGTACCCCCCTATGAACATTTTCCTTGGTCTAGTAAGGTAGGCGACCTGCATTTTGCAGTGGAGCAAGACATAGATCAACTCCAGATAGATTGGTGCAATTTTTGGCTGAAAGGCATCGACAATGGCATTGCCCAGCGCCAGCCCATCCAACTATTCCTAATGCAGGAAAATCAGTGGTTAGCCTTGGCAGATTTTCCCCATGACCAACAGCTGGTGATGTACCTAGGAGAAAAGGGCACTCTAACCAAGGAGCTAACCCTGAGCGCTGAACTACCTGATACTTTTGTCTATGATCCCCGCGTGCCCACCCCCTGCACTGCTTACAATTTTTGCGACCAATCGGCAATTACCCAGCGGTGGGATACGCTCCTTTACCAGAGCGATGGGCTAACTGCCATAACTCGAGTGGTAGGCACTGCCAAACTGCAACTGCAAACTGAAACTACTGCTTCAGTAATCGATTGGGTAGTGAGACTAATAGACATTTTCCCCGATGGACGGCAGATTTTGGTCAGTATGGGGGTTTTGCGCACTAATCCTACTCCTTGCCAACTCCAACAGTATGATATTTGTCTCAGACCAACGGCATATAGTTTCTTAGTGGGTCATCGTATTGGTGTGGCGATCGCCTGCTCTGCTTTTCCTATGATCAGCCGCAGTGCCATTGCCCAGCGAGCTACTGACTTGGTGGAAGCCACCCAACATATCTACCACACAAGTAAGCTGATCCTGCCCCTATGGCATCCTTCCAATCACCCTAGCTAAAGTATTCTCTGATACATTGCGCGGATCGGTAGGTCTTAAATGGAGCTTGGGCAAACAATTTCCCCCTGAGGCAC